>UEXW01000324.1_pt1 | contig 28502 bp, 24 predicted proteins | sample 4301151 | NCBI WGS metagenome assembly UEXW01 (sample SAMEA4773176, study PRJEB27434) | metagenome | biome: 2259; feature: agricultural soil; material: soil | place: USA | collected 2014-09 | depth 0.25 m | reverse complement strand
AATCCATGATGCGGCAAACAGGGGGTTGAGCGGTGGGCGAGATTTCAACCAGGTCCAGGTTCTTTTCGCGGGCCATTTTTAGCGCTTCGTACGGCGGCAGGATCCCGATCTGGTTGCCTTCGTCATCGATCACGCGGATTTCGCGCGCGCGAATGCGATCGTTGGTGCGGATAAACCTCTTATCGATACCGTCCTCCGTGCACTTCCGGCAGAAAGTGGAGAGAAAATTATAGCATGGTAGTTTCGCGAGCCTGCGCTGCGTCGTTCGTCAAAAGAGAAGCTGACCCGCGATCAGACTGCCATGGTTCGTTCCAAAAGCAGGGAATACGGAGATTCATATGGCATTCATCTCTTCCTACAAGAACTGGGATTGTGGAAGGTCCTAACCCGCTGTAATACAAAGTGATTAGTTTGGAGGGTGGTTTGCTCCAACAGAACTCGGAGTGTCATCCATGGGGCAGGAGCTTTCCGTTTCGTATCAAGCCGTGAAGACCAAGGTTCATCGCCTGATGGACGCGGTGGTCGAAGGAACGAAGACCGAAAGTGACGTTCATGCTTGTATCCGGCGGTGGTGGAACCTGGTGCAGCCTTCGGATCGGGCAGTCGCGCGCCGTTACCTCCTGTCGGTACTGGAGCGGTCGCATGCGACTCTGAATGCCATCAGCTCGGAGCTGCCGGAGTTAGAGGGGTTCGCTGCGAGTTCGGACCGCCCCTCGCACAGCCTGACCGAGCGGCCGATGGAGTCGAACTCATCGGCGGCCGCCGCGAGCAGCCCGGTCTAGGGCCTTCCGCGTCATGCGTCGGGCACACGACGCCTGTGTGTTTCCTCCTAGTAAACGATTTCATAACGTTAAGAGGTTAGACCCGTGGCCGACGGCGTCGGTGCGACTGCATCAGGCGGCGCGGGTGCGGGTGGGTTGTGGCGAACCACGATGGACGACTCGCCACATCAAGACTTCCGCTTCCAGGGTCGAGCAGTCCTCCAGATCTCTGCGGATTGCCTCGAGGGCACCCCATGCATGGCGGGTCTCAGGGCCCAGGAAGCGAAGCAAAACATCGCTGCCGGCCGACTTCCAGGCAGTGATCTCCTGAAGCGCTTCGAGAACACTGCAAACCCAGTCGCGAACCTCCGCGCTGCCCACGCGCAAGAAGTCCTCGATCTGATCGAAAGCCTGTTGCACACGTTTCAGCTCGGCGTGGGTGAACAGCTTGACTACGAAACAAGCGAAGTCATGGCCATTGACGGTCACGGAGAACTGGTCGCTTCCGCGCGCAAGCTCCGTCGCGGCGAAGTCGGGAAAGTTCCGTTGAAGCTGCGAGATGGCCTGCTGCTTCTCCATGAAGGTGGTCCGCTCAAGTCGGACATCCACCCACAGGATAGTCCTTCTGATGCGGAGAAGGTAGTGGCCCAGTTGTGCCAATGCTGAAGTGCCACCAAACCCTGTCACGGGCGGAGGTGACAGTCGTCACCGATGGTCTCGTCCCATCTGATCTATTCTGATCAGTCCTACCCTCCCTCCGGCCAAGAGCTTTGAAGTTCGGCCTTGCATGGTCACCCCCGCATGGCAAAAGTCCTCAAGAACGACCAGTGCCCGGATTGTATGGAGTTCCTCGCGCTGGTGAAGGGTGCGCCCTTGAGCCGCATCGCTTGTGCGAATTGCCAGCAAGCGAAACAGGACTTGCCGGGTAAAGCCAGATCCGGCCACGGATCTCAGTTGAGAGCTGCCCTACGGGCCCTTAGCCGTGAGGAAGTAGTGGTGATGCCGGATACCTCGCTGGCGGTTAGCCCAGGATTCACCTGTCCAGAATGCGGGAAGACCTGCGCGACCAAGGAAGCTTTCGAACTCGCACCGTCTGGCGCATGCGACGACGGGAGCGTGCACGCACGGCGAAGAAGAAAAGCGCTAAGCGCAGCCTTCCGGAAGGCTTTCTAAGCTAAGTTATTACGGACAATCAGCGCTCGTTGCCACCCCTCGGGATTTCGCAGGACGGGCTGAATTCCTGGCTCGTGGCGCTAGCTTCGGAGCGCGTTTGGCCAGCCAGTTCTTCAACTGCCGCCGGGATGCCGGAGGCAACTCACTGAAAAGGATGCCTGCTCGGCCGCTGTCGTCGGCCCACGTCACCTCGCCCGTTCCTTCAATCAAATGGGAGGTGCCCGGGAGTATGAATCTCAACGGGACCTCTGCGGCGGGAATAGGCTCGGCGGCCTGCACGGAGAGGCCATCCTCGCTAAGTTCCAGAACCAGCGCGGGTACGGGACAGACATCGCCAAATCTCAAGTACACCAGCGAATCGGCCTTGTGGCGGGGGGAGCGCCGGCGGTCCGGCCGCATGAATGCCCGCCCAGCGCGCAGCGAGTGCGATACCTGTTCGAAAACCAGTGGCTTGTACAGGACGAAGTTGGCGCCCGCCTGAAATGTGCTTCCGATATCGGTGCGTGCACTGATCATCGCGAACACTACCGGACGGCGCTGCGCAGGAACCAGACGCGCCATATGCACGACTTGCGCCGCGCCCGGCAAATCGAAATCCACGATAAGCGCGGAATAGTATCCCAGCGCCAGAAGCTCCATGGCCTCGGCTGCGGAGGAGCACATCTCCTCATCGATGCCGAGCTCTTCCAGCGTGTTCACCAGCACCGCTAAAGACTCGTGCTGGCGACACATCAAGAGACTGTTCAACTTCATGGGGGCAGCTTATGCCCGGTCCGGTGGACGGTAAAGTAACGCCGGTAATCCGGATTTTCTTACCAAAGGTGGGGAATCGACGGGTGGGCGATCGTTCTTCTGTCCTACGTTTCGATCGTCTTATGTCTCGATCATTCGCTCGAGGCCCGGCTTGTTGAGGATGAGCAGAGTGGAGCCACGTAATTGGGCGAACTTTTTCTCGCGGAATTCGCTCAGCACGCGGGTCACGGTCTCGCGGGATGTGCCGATCAGCTGGGCAATTTCTTCGTGCGTAAGGGAAACCTTGATGCGTATGCCTTCCTTGGTGGTGTCGCCGTCGCTAGACCACTCGAGCAACAAGCGCGCCAGCTTCTCACCCACGGAGTGGGACAGCCCGAGCGAACGAATCATTTCGTAAGCGCTTTGGCAGTTCTGGCTGAGATGCTGCGCAGCGTTCAGGCAGGCATCGGAGTGATTTTGCAGGAAGCGCAGAAAGTCGTCTCGCCGGATGAAATCCAGCTGACAAGGTTGCAAGGTTTCGCCCGTGAGTTCGTAAGGCCGTCCCGAAACGGTAGCGTGCAGGCCTAGCACTTCGCCCGGATCGGCCATGCGAAGAATCAGCGCTTTGCCGTCGCGCGACGTGGTCGTGAGCTTTACGCGCCCGGAGCAAATCACATAGACCCCCCGGGGAGCCTGGCCTTCCACGAACAATACGGCTCCTTGCGGATAGGCGCTGGCGTACTTGATCTTCTCCAGGTCGTGGAGCGCGGCTTTGGGGAGCTGGCAAAAGTAGCCGGAACTCCGTAGCTTGCACAGCAGGCAATCTTCCGTGATTTGGATGCCGTAGGGTGTGCCCATAGCTCCCAACAAGTTGCTAGTCTTCAGTCGTCAGTCTTGAGTCGTCAGCCAACGTCGGTTTTCCGACGACTGCGTGAAAAGTACCACCAAGTCGTCACTTTAAGCTGTGATCCAGGTCACATCAGGTGGGGCAAAACAGACACCAACGTCCATTGGACTGGGGAACGGCAGTTCAGGAGGCGGCCTTGGCTTCTTCTTGGGGGAAGAACTCGTGCAGGGGATAGCCTTCGTCTTGCCACGCTTTGAGGCCGCCGGCCAGCGGTCGTACGCGGGTAATCCCTATTTTCTTCAGGTCCATCGCCACCTTTGCACTGGTGGCCTCGCTCGGGCAGGTGCAATACAGAACCACCTCGCGATCGCGCGGAATCTCGGCGTTGCGTTCGGGAAGTTCGTCGGGAGAAATGCGCACGGCGGTGGGCACGGTGCGCGGATCCACAACGAACTCGAGGGCGTGGCGCAGGTCCACGATGAAAGGACGCTCGCCGCGATCGAGGGCCGTCTTGAGTTCCTGAATGGTCATGCGGGAAATGCGCAGCGAGCGGATGAAGCGCTGGCGCTGGATGTATTTCCAGATGACATTTCCGATGAGCGTGACCAGCAGGACCAGCAGCAGCCAGCCCGCTGCTGTCACCAGCATCACATCGATGGGAAGTTTGCGGGCCGGGACGTAGCCGACCAGAGCGAAGCACGCCGCCCAGATCAGCGAGCCAATGGCATTCACGATCAGGAAACGCCGGCGCGACATCCCCGAAAGGCCGGCGACCGGGGAGCCCAGATGGCCCACACCGGGCAAAAACTTGGAATAAATCAGCGCGGCTGTGGTATGGAGCGCGAAGGCGTTCTCGGATTTGCGGACACAGGAGTCCGGCTCCAGCGAAATCTTGCACAGGATACGGAGGACGGAAGCACCGCGGCTCCGGCCGAGTTCATACCAGAACCAGTCCCCAATCTCGGAAGCGACCACGGTTACCAGAATGATTGCGGTCAAGCTCATATCGCCCAGGCCGGCAACCGCGCCCACGGCAATCATTACGGGTGTGAGCAGGAGGGGCAGGCCGATCCGCTCAAGCAGGGCGAGCAGAAAGAGCCATACATATCCGTGACGGATGATTTCCTGGACGTGCGGATTCATTCAGCCATCCCCTCGATTCATCGAACCTGGGCAGAATCGGTGCGCAAACAGGTTGTGAAGTCGCAATTAGCTCCCAGCCCCTAAAGGCGGCCAGACGGTGCTACGCGCTTTGCGACATCGCTAAAGCGATGCCCTGATTACGAACGTTCCCTCACACGAACCCCTCGGTCCTCAGCACTCGCTACCCGGTACTCAAAACTCGGTGCTCCTAGCGTACTTTACTCAAATACTGGTGAACCATCTGCACCGTAATCGAGCCTTCGCCGACGGCTGAGGCGACGCGCTTGATCGACGAGTGGCGCGTGTCACCCGCCGCGAAGACTCCCGGAATAATGCTCTCGAAAATGAACGGATCGCGTTCTTCTTTCCAACCCTTGGGTCCATTGCCATCCTTGGGCAAGAGCGCTCCGGTGAGCAGGTAGCCCCGGTCATCCATGGGAAGTTTGCCGCGCAACCACGCTGTGCAGGGCACCGCGCCAATGAAAATGAAAAGGGCAGCGGTTGGCACGGTCTTGGTTTCGCCAGTCTCCGAATTCAGAATCGTGATGGATTCGAGGTGATCTTCGCCGTGGACTTCGACTACCTCCGACTGGGTTTCGACGCGAATATTTTCGATCTGCTGGATCTGGTCAATCAAGTATTGCGACATGCCTTTCTGGAGCGAATCGGAGCGCACCAGAATCGTGACGCTGCGCGCAAATTGTGCGAAATACACCGCCGCTTGTCCGGCGGAGTTGGCGCCACCGACAAGGTACACGTCCTCCCCGGCGCAGAGCTGCGCTTCGGTCATGGCGGCGCCATAGTAGACGCCCGCTTCCTGGAGGCGTTCGGCGCCGGGAATGTCGAGCTTTTTCCAGGAAAGACCGCTGGCGATTAGCAGGGCATGGCAGCTGATTTCACTGCCGTCGCGCAGCTTGATGAAGCGGTAGGGACCGTCCACGCGCAGGCCGACGGCCTCCTGCGGCGAGAGAATCTCAGCTCCGAAGCGGCGCGCTTGCACGGACGCGCGCCGAGCAAGATCGGCGCCGGTCAGGCCCGAGGGAAATCCGAGATAGTTCTCGATGCGGGAACTCATGCCCGCCTGGCCGCCGGGTGCCGAGCGTTCGACCAGCAAGGTCTTCAGTCCTTCCGAAGCTCCATAGACCGCAGCGGCCAGCCCGGCCGGACCGCCACCCACAATCACAAAATCATAGAAGGTCGTCTCGGCCCGGGTGCGCAGGCCCATGCGCGCTGCGAGTTCGTCCACCGGCGGATTGGCCAGCACTTCGCCCCCAGGAAGCACGACCAGGGGCAAGGACACCGTTTTCAGATTCACCTTCGGAATCAACTGCTCGATTTCTTTGTCGGGCGCCGCAATCTCTACGTCGGTCCACTGATACGGAATCTGGTTCCGGCCCAGGAAATCCTTCATCTGGTGGCTGGCCGGAGACCAGCGCGTCCCCAACACCCGCAATCCCGAATATGGAGCCTTGTACTCTGCCTGCCAGTCTTCCAGAAGATCGTCGAGGACTGGATACAGCTTCTCTTCCGGCGGATCCCACGGCTTCAGAAGGTAGTAGTGAACTTTGGCGGTGTTAATGGCTGCGATGGCCGCATTGGTGTCGGCGTAGGCGGTCAGCAGCGTCCGCTTGGCCTGGGGGAACAGTCGCATCGCCTGTCCCAACACGTCCAGTCCAGAGACATGCGGCATACGCTGATCAGCCAGCAGGAGGGCAAGCGAATCTCCGCGCGTCTTCAACTGCTGCAGCAGGTCGAGCGCCTCGGTGCCCGAGTCGGTTCCCAGGACGCGGTAATCCTTCCCGTACCGGCGGCGCAGATCGCGTTCCACCGCGTGCAGGACATCGCGCTCGTCATCCACCGTGACAATTGCAGGTGCAGCCATCCCCAGAATCCTTTGAAGTATGTAAGGGTACTACGAATGGTGAGGCCAGGTTCGACGCAACACTCGCCATTTAGACGATCGTCGAGCGTATTTGGATTCGGAGATCGTGAACATTCTGGCGCCTCGCTCGCTTCTCCGGCAATTTTGTAAAATGGCTCCCACAGCCATCACTCGAGGAAGAAATCTATGGCACCGCAACATCCCCCGCGCTTTCTCAAGATCGTGGACGACGCCAAAACCCGGGTTCGCGAGACCAACGTCGACGAGGTCAAAGCCCGCATGGACCGGGGCGACAAGTTCGTCCTGGTGGATGTTCGCGAAGACGGTGAATTCGCGAAGGATCACCTTCCCAATGCGATTCACATCGGGAAGGGGGTTATCGAGCGCGACGTCGAGCGGAAGGTGCCCGATCTGAACACGCCGCTGGTCCTGTATTGCGGCGGAGGATTCCGTTCCGCGCTGGCTGCCGACAACCTGCAGAAGATGGGATATACGAACGTGATTTCGATGGACGGCGGCATTCGCGGGTGGCGGGAGAAGGGGTATCCGTTGACCAAGGGGTGAGTAAGCGCGGATTGAAGGCAGCGCGTGACAGGTTCAAGAAAGGTAAGGGCACCCTGTGATGTCGCAGCGGCCACCGGTTGGCGGTCACTGAGCGTAAGGGGGATGTGGCGACAGTTGTCGCCGGGACAGGAGTACCCGCCTCACGAAACTGGCCTGCATCACCATGTCCTGTCCTTGACTATCGAACGTTGTTCACGACGGTTCTGATCGACAGACAACCGAATAATTTCTCGGAGCCTGTGCTCATCGGTTTCATCGATCTTAACGAACCGGAACGGCTGCAGGGTGGCGGAGAGCGGAGGCAACATTTCTGCAGTGCCAAGCACCGTGCCGGCGTCTGTCAGAAACATCAATTTGACACGAGAGCCTTGATCCAGAGGGCTGGACAAGCAAAGTAGTCCGCCAGTGACAGAGATGACCTGCAACGTGCCCCGAACGTGGCGTCGGTTCTGGACGCGAAGGACAGCCGGGGTTGTGTGCGCAAACTGCAGTCGCGGCGATCGCCGATTGGCTTCGGATTGCAAGAGCTGAGGCATACTCAAACCTCATTATGTCCCCGCGTTTGGGAACATGGAACGTTACCGACGGACCTGCCCAAAGACTGATGTTCCTCGCATCCGGTTATCGATGCATTCTGCGCAGACCACCGGGGTTGCAGACTTACGATATGTGTTGTCGACAGGCGATCGGGCCCAGAACCCGTCAATGAGGGAAATAGCGATTTTTCGCCAACTAACGCCAAAATGGATAGTTCGTGCTTACGGTTTGGGGGGATTTATCCATAGGCTGGCAAACGCCATCGCAACGCTGACGCAGTTGCGGCGCAAGAATGCGTCCTGCTCGGCTTGGGGCGTCCAACGCGGACTTCGGCCAGAACGTCCGTAGTCAGCACACCCAGATCAAGCTTGACCACTCTTCCACGGATCGATTCTGTCCGAGCGCATGCTTGCCCTGCGTAGTGTGATACCAATCCGTCAGAACGAGGTGAAAATAGGTCCCTCAGAAATCGACTACTCCAGCTAATGCTGGTTGTGCTTAGCCTTGCCATCAGGACGCAGGCAGAGGACAGGGCAAGTTGCTCAAACGCCATCCTGCACGGCAGCTATGGGCTTGCATGCCAGGGGAACGGTTATCGGTGTCGGAGATTTCGCTGCTGTCGGCCGCTTTACCTTCGATGGGAAAGGGAACCTCAGCGCAAAGCTTTTCGTAAGAGTGAACGGTAACAATATCGAGCCTCCTCCGATTGCTGGGACCTATTCGGTAAGTGCAGATTGCGTGGTAAACGACAGTTGGGGGTGGCAGCACGCACGTATCGGTAATCGTCGACAACGGCAAGGGGTATTTCATCCTCAACAATACTTCAGGCGAGGGGGACACCATCAGCGGTGAAGCGAGAAGGCAGTAGACTGAGAAAACTAGAGGGCCGTGAATCACAGGGCTCTCTAGTATTCATGCCGCGAACCGTCTTTCGTTTGGGTTGTCGACGAAAACAGGCGTGAGCACGCACAACCCTGCAGGTCCCAGGACCACCGGGGTTTAATGACATTTTTCGAGCGGCTCTTGCGAATTCACTGGTTCGTTCGTGTAACCGTCAAGGTGTAGGTCTTCTCGCTGTTTCCGTCGGGCGAAGTGACGGTGATGGCAAACCTAGTCGTGCCACGCTTCAGCGCCGCGTTGAACGGAGTCCCCGACTTGGCTTCGCGCCCATTGATCTTCAGCGATTTGTACGAGCTCGACATGGCCGTGGGCGTAATTTGAAGCTTCGATATGTTCTTGCCCACCGAAAAGTTGTATTCCAGGCGCGCCGGTGAGAAATCAATCCCCGGTCCCTCGTTCAATTCCAGATTGCTCAATGCGGTGATCTTGTCAGGCGCGGCCGACAGGCATCCTTCTTTGGTTACATTGATCGAGACCCAATCGCGATCGTGCATCCGATCTCCGACCACCACCTGCCACACACCAGGTGGCCGGAGCGAAGGCACCAGTACGCTGGTTCCGTGATCGACGACACTTTGGGCGGCCTGTTGCAGGTTGTCGAGATACTTCTCGCCTTCCAGTGGATGATCGTTGTGGCCGGTCATAGTCCGCTTCACGCCGCCCCGCACCTTGGAGTGAAAAACCTCGAGCGTGGACAGGTACTCATCCAGCGGAGGACTGGAAGGGAGGTGCAGCCAGAAGGCATCGGGAATTCCCGGACCGTTGCTGCCGATCGAGTCGCCGGTAAAGAGGTAACCCGTCTCTTTCTCGAACAGGACGATCGAGCCCGGAGTATGGCCGGGGACCTGATAGACGATCAGTTTCCGGTCGCCCAGGTCGAGGATGTCGTCGTCCTTAATGTTTCGCAGGTTCTTCTCAATTACGTCCTGGCTGACTCCCTTCTCTCTTAACGATGCGACCACATGGCTGCGATCGGCTTCGTTGATGTATTCGACACTCTCGCCAATGAATTTGTCGCTCTGCCCGGTGTGGTCGCCATGGAAATGCGTGAATGCAACCTCCAAGGGAAGAGCGCCGATATAAGGAGCCAGAAAGCCCTTCAGATCGCCGGTACCCATCCCGGAATCGATGAGAACCGCCTTCTTGCTGCCTTTGACCAGGAACATTTTGTCGTTGGCGTAGTCGCGGACCATGACGACGCCCGGAAGAATGTCTTCGGCCACGTAGGCCGTCCGGTCGCGGCGATCGATGGTGTATTGAAAGGTGGCGACCGCGCTGTCTTTCATGCCGGGCTTGATGGCAATTGCGCGAATCGTGTAGCCCGTCTTCAAGCCGGCGTCGCCATTGTTGACCGCGCCCACCCACAACAGCTTGTAGGGATCAAACGTCGGGCTGGAACGCGTGGGTTGGGTTCCGTCGAGCGTGTAGTGAATCTCAGCGCCGGGAGTGGCGGAAAGCAATGTCACCGAGTTGGTGGTGGGATACGTCCCTGGAGCGGGAAACGCAGTGGGCGTGGCGACCGTGAAAGCGTCAGTGTTTGTTTCCTGCGCGCGCTCCGGGGTGGCGTTGGTGAAAGCCGCCACAACCAGTACGAAAAACAAGGCGAGTGCTCTCTTCACGAATTCTCCTTCATTTCTCTTGGATGCGTCTTCGAGCACGGCTAACCGAACGATTAAGGGCGCGATCAATGGCTAGCTTCTCTGCGGACGTGAGGAGACGCGTGCCGCCCTTGGGTAGATCTCCGAGTTGCAAGGGCCCCACCGCGACCCGCACCAGCCGCAGAACTTCCACGCCAAGACTCTCCAGAATCCGGCGGATCTGGCGGTTTTTGCCCTCGTCCAACACGATCTCGAGCCAGCAGGTCTTGGTGCCCCTTCGAAGAACGTGTACCCGTTTCACGCGCAGCAGATCATCGGACGTCTGCACACCACGCAGCATCGAATCGAGGAGGTCTGGATCAGCGAGCCGGTTGATGTGCACGTGGTATGTCTTATCGAGGTGCTCCTGCGGAGCGAGTACTCGGTCTGCCCACTCGGAATCGTTGGTTACCAGCAAAAGCCCTTCGCTCGCCATATCGAGCCGGCCCACGGGAGCTAACCAAGGTAAATCAGCGCCCAGGAAGTCGTATACCGTCTTGCGCCCTTTCTCATCGGATGCCGACGTCACCACACCGCGCGGCTTGTTCATCATCATGTAGAAGCGGGTACTCGCATCCACGGGTTGCGCGTCCACCTGGATGCGATCTTTTTCCAGTCGCACCGGAGACTCCGGATCTGTTCGAAGCGTCCCATTGAGTCGGACTCGCCCGGCGCGGATAAGTTCGCCGGCTTGCGACCGAGAGCAGTACCCTAGTTTCGAGAGCGCCCGCGCGAGTCCAACCTGCCGCTTCCGGTTTGTCATGCTGGAGTTGCTCATGCCAGTCTGGAACGCGAACGCAGTGTGATCTTCCAAACTTCCACGGGTGCCCTCTCATCGGCGGCGAAAGTAAGTCGTTCACTCCTAAGGTAAGTGGCCCCTTTCGTAGACGGCCTCCACGTTGATCATCCCCTAGGCACCTTCGTGCCGGGTTGAAGTTCTACCCCGTCGTCTATAATGCGGATGCGCAGCCGCCTCCACCGGACGATAGGATGCGGTGATTGCTATTGGTATACGACGAGCCTTCGCGCGGCGGCTCACATAACGATTCTTCAAGTACATTAATAATTGCATTTTGCCCTTCTACCCCCGCGGAACGAAATGAGCGCCGAGATGTTTTCCTTATGAAGCCACGGTTTAAGTCTCCCAGCATCGCCTATTTTTCCATGGAAATCGCGCTCGATCCCGATATGCCGACCTATAGCGGCGGCCTGGGAATGCTCGCCGGCGATACCCTTCGCTCGGCTGCCGATCTGGGAGCCGCGGTGGTCGCGGTTACGCTGGTCTATCGCAAGGGCTACTTCCGGCAGCACCTGGACCCCGCAGGCAATCAGTCGGAGCAGCCCCAGCAATGGGAACCGGAGCGCATTCTAAAGCAGGTGGAAGGCCGAGTTTCGGTCGAGATCGAACAACGCCAGGTATGGATCCGCGCCTGGCAATACGACGTGATCGGCATCGACGGAGATGTCGTTCCTGTCTATCTTCTCGATACGAACCTGCCCGAGAATTCTGAAGAAGACCGCCATCTTACCGACTCGTTGTACGGCGGAGATGAACGCTACCGTCTGTGCCAGGAAATCATATTAGGTTTGGGCGGTTTCCAACTTCTTCGCAAACTCGGTCACGACCGGATTCAGGCCTACCACATGAACGAGGGCCACTCGGCGTTGCTGGCGCTGGGTCTGCTGGAGCGCCGTCTGGACCAGAGTTTTGCCGGGCGGGTGAAACAACTCGATATCGACGGCATCGCCCACATGTGCATCTTCACGACGCACACTCCGGTCCCTGCCGGGCACGATCAGTTTCCCAAGCCTCTCGTGCAACAGCTTCTGGGCGCCGAATGGATGGACCTGCTGGAGCAGACGCAGGCCTTGCACGATGACTCGCTGAACATGACCTACCTGGCCCTGCGTTTCTCCGGCTATGTGAACGGAGTCGCCATGCGGCACGGCGAAGTTTCGCGGGGCATGTTTCCCAACTACGCCATCAGCGCCATTACCAACGGCGTGCACGCGCGTACCTGGACGTCGCCGGCATTCTCGGAATTGTTCGATCATTACATTCCGGCCTGGCGAACTGACAACAATTATCTGCGTTATGCGATCAGCATTCCGCTGGAAGACATTCGCGCGGCCCACTCCAGGTCTAAAGACGCGCTCTTCGCGAAAATCCGCGAGCGCACCGGCGTCGCACTCGACCCGAAGATTTTCACGATGGGCTTCGCGCGCCGGGCCTCCACTTACAAGCGGGCGAACCTGCTGTTTCAGGATCGCGAGCGCCTGAAGCGGATCGCGCGCGACGTAGGCCCGATCCAGATCGTGTACGCAGGCAAAGCGCATCCCCGCGACGAAGGCGGCAAAAAGATTATTCGGGATGTCTTCCAGGGGGCGTCGTCATTGGCCGACACGATCCGCACCGTGTACGTCGAAAACTACGATATGCATTGGGGACGGCTGATCACGAGCGGAGTCGACATCTGGCTGAATACGCCGATGCGTCCGCAGGAAGCCAGCGGAACCAGCGGGATGAAAGCGGCCCTGAATGGCGTACCCAGCTTCAGCGTGGTGGATGGCTGGTGGGCCGAAGGCTGGATCGAGGGCGTTACCGGGTGGGCCATCGGCAACACCGAGGCGGTGGAAGACCCCGCCTCCGAACTCGCGACGCTCTATGACAAGCTAGAACGACAGATCCTACCTATGTTCTACGGCACATCTCACCGCTACACCGAAGTGATGCGTTCGGCGATCGCCTTGAACGGATCCTTTTTCAATACCCAGCGCATGGTGCAACAGTACCTGGCAAATGCGTACATCCTGAGGGAAGTCCCGCCACCGGCGGCCAGGGTGAAAAAGGCTGTGTCCGCGGCGATGCCGGAAGCGTGAAGCAGGTTGGCAATGACAGGAAGGGAAGATTCCTTCGCGCACTTCGCGAAAGCTTAGCTGCTCGCCAGACGTATGCGCTGTGCCAATTCTGCCCTCGGCACGGACGCCTGTTCCCCGTTCTCCTGATTCTTGAGCGCGAAGGTATCGGACTTCACTTCGTTCTCGCCCACGATGAGCACGTAGCGCGCTGCCAGCTTGCTGGCCGCCTCAAACGATTTCTTTAGGCGAAAACTCTCGTCTCCTAATTCGACCACCAGGTCGTGGCGACGCAACTCGCGCGCCAGCTTTCCCGCTTCGCGATTCATGCCTTCGCCCAGAGGAGCGACATAGACGTCGGGTCTGCGCAAGACTGCTTCAGCGGGGTCCTGGAGCGACATTACCAGCCGGTCTTCTCCGATGGCGAAGCCAATGCCGGGCGCAGCCGGACCGCCGAGCGCTTCCGACAAGCCGTCGTAACGGCCGCCTCCCAGGATCGCATTCTGAGCGCCCAGTGCTCCGTGCGTAAACTCAAACGCGGTTCGCGTGTAGTAATCGAGTCCACGAACCAGGCGATCGTTCAATGTGAACGGGACAGCCACGGATTTCAGAATCGCTTGCACCTCTTCAAAGTGCTTGCGGCAGCCTTCATCCAAAAACTGGCTGATACGTGGCAGCTTGTCGATGATGGGCTGATCTTCAGGGACCTTGCAGTCAAACACACGCAGAGGATTAGTCACCGCGCGGCGCTGGCAATCTTCGCACATCTTCGAGGCAACCGGCTGCAGGGCCGCGCGTAGCGCCTCGTTGAAGCGTGCCCGATCCGCCGGGCATCCGACGGAATTCAATTCCAAATTCCAGTTCTTGATTCCCAGGCGGTCGAGGAGAGTGGCCAGCATCTCGAGAATCTCGGCATCGCGCGCCGGAGATTCGCTGCCCGCCGTCGAGGGCCCAATCACCTCTGCTCCGATTTGATAGAACTGCCGGTAGCGTCCTTTCTGCGGACGCTCCCGCCGAAACTGTGGACCGATGTAGTAAAGCTTCTGCAACCCTTTGTCCCAGAGTTTGTGCTCGATGTAGGCGCGCACCACACCCGCAGTATTTTCGGGACGGAGCGTGAGCGATTGTCCTTTATCGGACTGCGCTCGGCCACGGTCTTCCCACGTGTACATTTCCTTTGCGACGATATCGGTTTCTTCGCCCACCCCGCGCGCAAACAGTTCGGTGGACTCGAAGATGGGCGTGCGGATCTCCTGAAAGTTGTAAGCCCGAAACACGTCGCGGACCGCAGCCTCCACAAAGTTCCAGAGAGCCGTCTCCGGCGGCAGCAAATCGCGCGTTCCTCGGATTGCCTTGATCATCGGGACCAGCTCTCAGTTGTCAACTCTCGGTTCTCAGGCCTCAGGTGCGACGTATGGGAGGCAAATTCGTCAGCGATGCAAACCGAACCTTCCACCTTGTCATTCCGACACTCGAGCGCCGCGAGGAAGGAGGAACCTTGCGTTACGCCAATTCCGCCCAACCTCGGGGGCTAAAGCCCAAGTGTTTCGATCGACCTTACGGCGCGCCTGAAGGCGCGCCCTTTCAAATCCTTTGACTGAAAAGCCCTATGATTCCGCAACGGCATGGAGCTGTGACTGGCTAGAGGTCAATTGCTAAGTGCCAAGTATCTCGAATCCAAGCCCAGAACCCAGAACCCAGAGCCCAAAACCCAAAGCCCAAAGCCCAAAGCCCAAAGCCTAGTCAGAGCCTTCCTACCCTTCTGCCAAATACGAATCCTTGTAGCCCAGATAATTCCGCGCGTAACGCATGATCGTGTCGTTGTCTTCCGCTTCCAGCTTTCGGCGAAACTTTCCCGGAGACCCCATCCACAACGATCCGGGCTCGACCACAGTCTGCTCCGGAATCAAGGTTCCGGCAGCGATGATCGATCCTGCTCCGATGCGCGCGCCATTCAAAATGATGCAGCCCATGCCGATCAGGCATCGGTCCTCGATCACGCAGCCATGCAACGTGACGGAATGACCGACCGTGACGTACTCACCGAGGTACACCCCGTACTTTTCTTTCATCCCATGCAAAACACTGCCATCCTGCACGTTGGAGTACGCGCCGACGCGGATCTCGTGCACATCTCCGCGCAACACCGCATTCATCCATACGCTCGCATGTTCGCCGAGCACCACATCGCCGATGATCTGCGCCGACACATCCACGTAGCACGACGCAGGCACAGTCGGTCTAGTGCCCTTATACGACCGGATCATTCCGCCTCACGGGTTCAGCAGTTGGCACTTGGCACTTAGCACTTAGCCCAAAAAATTTCGTGACCCTTCGTGAGCGCGTTAATTGTGCGGATCAAGGCGTTCGCCGCTTCGCTCGGACTGGACGAAGGCTAACTGCTAAGTGCTAACCGCTAGGTGCTTCCTGCCAGCTTCCGCAACGACTGCTCGTACGGCGCCTTCGCGATGCCGCGCTCGGTGATGATGGCAGCGACATATTTCGCGGGCGTCACGTCGAAGGCCGGATTCTCGACTTCCACGCCGTCGGGGACCATCTGCTTGCCCGCGATGTGGGTAACTTCTTTTCCGTTGCGCTGCTCAATGGGGATTCCACCGCCGTCCGAGGTGGCGAGGTCGACCGTCGAGATCGGTGCCGCCACATAGAAAGGGATCCCGTGTTCTTTCGCCAGAACCGCCACGGTATAAGTCCCTATTTTGTTGGCTACGTCGCCGTTGGCAGCGATGCGGTCAGCACCGACAACGATCGCACCGATTTTGCCCTGCTTCATCATGGCGCCTGCCATGTTGTCGGAAATCACGGTTGTCGGGATGCCGTCTTTCATCAACTCCCAAGCCGTCAGACGCGAGCCCTGCAGGAACGGTCGAGTCTCATCGGCATAGACGTGAATCTTCTTGCCTTGTTCGACGGCCGCTCGAATCACTCCCAATGCCGTGCCGTATCCCGCGGTCGCCAGCGCTCCGGCGTTGCAGTGCGTCAGCACGCCTCCAGTGGCAGGCATCAGGGTGGCGCCGTGACGTCCCATGGCCTGGTTGGCCGCGATATCCTCGGCGTGCATGCGCTGCGCTTCTTCAATCAGTTCTTGCCTGATCTGCGCCAGCGGCCGGATGCGCAATTTTTCGAACCTGTCCTGCATGCGACGAATGGCCCAGAAAAGATTCACAGCCGTGGGCCGCGTCTCGGCAATAACCTTGCAGATCTGGTCGAAATCTTTCTTGAGATCCCCGACAGTTTCGGCTTTGGAATTCTTGACGCCGAGTGCAATGCCCATGGCTGCGGACACGCCGATCGCCGGCGCGCCACGCACGACCATGTTGCGGATGACATCGGCCACCTGCTGATACGTGGTGCAGGTTACGTAGACTTCTTCCGTGGGCAGCTTCGTTTGATCGATGAAGCGTACGCCGGAGTCGGTCCATTCGAGGGTTTGGATCATAGATTCGGGTCTTAGGCGTTAGGTCTTGGGTCTCAGGCTTCAGGTCTCGGGTCCTTACGTCTCGGGTCTCGGTTCCAGTTGAATTCGGTTTCAGTTCGCCTGCGCGGTGCATTCAATCAGCAGATACAGAGAAGGAAATCGAGCCACCCGAGATCAAGACCTAAGGCCCAAAACCCGTCACCTGCCACCTAGTTCTTATGCATCTCGCACCGGCTTCGTGGTGTGTACGTCACGGCCGGCTTCCCGCAGATTTCACAGGTGGAACTGATGGCCGGGACCTCGGTGGTCTCGTCGGTCTGCAGCACGTGCTCCCGGCGGACGTCCTTCGCCGTGAAAATTGAAATAAACGGGCTTGGGGACGCGGCTCTTTCAACATTCGGCCTTCCACCTGCCTCTTCACGCTCGACCAGACACATGGCTGCGATCACTTCGAAGCCGAATTCACGGGCGGCCTCAATGGCTTGCACGGTAGAGGCGCCCGTGGTGCAAACGTCGTCAACAATCACAACACGTGCGCCTTTTTCCCGATAGCCTTCGATGCGCTGGGCAGTGCCGTGTTGTTTCTCGGCCTTGCGGACCAGAAATCCGTTCAGCTCGCCGCTCGTGACCGTGACAGCCACCACGATCGGGTCCGCGCCCATCGTCAAGCCTCCGATGGCGTGAGGCTTCCATCCGCGGGTGCGGATCTCTTCCATGAAAACCTGCCCGGTGAGTTGCGAGCCTCTCGCGTCGAGCGTGGTGGTACGGCAGTCGATGTAATAGTCGCTGGTCGCGCCGGAAGAAAGCTTGAACTCACCCAGCTTAAACGACTTGTGGGCGAGAAGGCGCAGCAGTTCCTGGCGGGCAGTCGACATGAAGTTTCAAGATAACACAGGAGTGAGAGGCCCTCGGGTTCGTGTGCAGAGGGTTGCTGGTAGGTCGACAAACCTCTTAAGCGCCAGGCCGCCAAGATTACGCGAGTCAGCTGGCAACAGATCTTCTGAACCGGCGAAGAAAAATCTGCACTTCTGTCCAAAGTGAAATAGCCTCTAGATAACAAGTCGCGTCCAGGAGTCCCAGGCCTCATCCTAGGGTCGCGGATGGAGAAACCATTACCTGCGCTCCAAAGTACGCCCATAACGCATCTGTGCGCAATTAACGGGCATTGTAGGACCCATTGGCGACTGGAATTCTGTCCTTATCGGCAGCCCCAACGAGTTTTCAACGACTTAGCTAATAGTGAAGACACTTGGGATCGAGCGGCGCTTGACGACGGGGCGGGCGACTTACTGGTTGAATTTTTCCATGTCGCGGAAGCCGTCCGTTGCGATGAACGCGACGATGAAGATCGTTCCGTTGTAGGCCATGTGCATCAGCACTGTACAGGCGACAGACTTCTTTAGAGCACGAACGGTTGTGAGCGCGAGCCCGACCAGGAAGATCACAAGAACCGGTGCCCAGTTGTATCTCAACTGCGAGGCGTGAATCCCCGCAAAGCCGAGGGCGGTCAGCAGAACCGCAGCGTGCATGCCGAAACGGCGCGCCAGCACCGGATAGAGAAAGCCGCGGAACAGGAGTTCTTCAAACAAGGGTGCAAACAGGATTCCGAATGCAGAGAGGATGTATGCGTCGCGCGCCGTCTTGAAAAATTCATCCAAGGGCAAGTGCTTGGGCATGGGAAGCAAGAAAGCGAAGGGCAGCAGGCAGAGCTCCAGGCCGATTCCGGCCAGGATGTACGTGGTCCAATTCTCCGGCCAGTTCCAGCGCAGCGCCTGCAGGACGTGACCGCCGCTCCGGCTGTCCACCATCATGTACATGAGGAGAAAAATAAAGAGGTAAGCCAGGAGTTGCCCCCCGACAATGACCTCCGGTCTGGATGCGACTTTTATCCAGTTGAGATCCGGCAAAAAGCGAGAGTGCACGACGTAGGCCGCAACCAGGACACAGATCACGATGGTGACAAGAGTCAGCGCGGCCAGGGCCAGCACGTCCCATCCACTCCAGGGTGGATCCTCGACGGGCGGCGCGCCGACCGGGCCTAGCGCAGACAGATCCTGCGCATGATCTTGCGGAATGGACGGCACGACTGGCTCTGAGATCGGATTGGATGGAGAGGACAAAAGGGATCCGTTTTGGCTAACTGAGGTTCAATTTACACTACGGCGCCGCAACCGTGCAGTGCTTTACGCTTTGCGCCGCGCGCCATTGCTGTTGAAAAAGTGGGTCAATGCCTGGCCGGTGTAGGACTTTTTCACGCGCGCCACTTGCTCGGGTGTGCCTTGCGCGATGAGGCGACCGCCATCTTCGCCACCTTCCGGGCCCAGGTCGATGAGCCAATCGGCGTTTCGGATCACGTCCAAATTGTGTTCGATGATGATGATGGTATTTCCGAGATCGGTCAGGCGATGCAGGACCTCGAGCAACTTCTTCACGTCGTCGAAGTGCAGGCCCGTGGTCGGTTCGTCGAGCAGGTAGAGCGTCTTGCCAGTCTGTCTCTTGCTCAATTCGCGGGCCAGTTTGATGCGCTGCGCTTCTCCGCCGGAAAGGGTTACAGCAGATTGGCCAAGGTGCACATACCCGAGGCCGACATCCACCAGCGTCTGCAGCTTTTGCCGGACCTGGGGAAAATTTTCCAGGATTTGCAGAGCATCGGACACCGGAGTCTCCAGCAGGTCGGCGATCGAGTAGCCTTTGTATTTCACCGACAACGTTTCGTGGTTGTAGCGGCGGCCTCCGCAAACTTCACAGACCACATACACATCCGGCAAGAAATTCATTTCGATGCGACGCTGGCCTTCCCCCTGGCAAGCTTCGCAGCGGCCTCCGGAGACGTTGAAGGAGAAGCGTCCGGGCTTGTAGCCGCGTTCGCGCGATTCGGGCAGCATGGCGTAAAGATCGCGGATTTGTGCGAAGACGCCGGTGTAGGTTGCGGGATTCGAACGCGGAGTGCGCCCGATGGGCGACTGATCGATGCGGATGACTTTGTCGACAGCCTCGGCGCCGGCGATCGACTTGTGCTCGCCGGGTTCCTCACGCGAACGGTAAAGTTGGCGAGCCAGCGCTCGGTAGAGGATGTCGTTGATGAGGGTCGATTTCCCGGAGCCCGAGACGCCTGTCACGACCGTCATCACTCCCAACGGAAAAGTTACATCGAGATTCTTCAGATTGTTCTCGCGCGCGCCCAGAATTGTGATGGCATTTCCGTTGGTGTGGCGGCGCTGGGGGCGCATCTCGATCTGCACTTTTCCTGAGATGTAAGCGCCTGTAAGCGAGTCGGGCTCTTGCATGATGTCGGCGGGAGTGCCATGGGCGACGAGGTTGCCGCCGTGACGTCCAGCGCCGGGGCCGAGATCGATGACGTAGTCAGCGCGACGGATGGTCTCTTCATCGTGCTCGACCACCAGCACGGTATTGCCCAGATCCCGCAAGTTTTCGAGCGCGGAGAGCAATCGGCTGTTGTCGCGGTGATGAAGTCCGATGGACGGTTCATCGAGCACGTACAACACGCCGCGCAACTTGGAACCGATCTGCGTGGCTAGCCGGATGCGCTGGCCTTCGCCGCCGGAAAGTGTGGCGGCGGAGCGATCCAGCGAAATGTAGCCTAGACCGACCGCGTTCAGAAACTGCAAGCGCTCGGTGATTTCATGAACGATGCGCCCGGCGATGATTTCTTCGCGCCCGCTGAGTTTGATTTTTCTGGCAACTTCCAGGGATCGCGCGACCGACAAACCTGTGAAGTCGGCGATCGACATCCCGTTGACTTTCACGGCCAGGCTCTCGGGACGCAGGCGCTTGCCGTGGCAGGCCGGACATTCGGTCGCGGACATGAAATCAATCAACCAGTCGCGATAGCTTGTGGAGGTCGATTCTTCCACGCTATTCTTCAGGTAGCCGACAACGCCTCGGAAACCAGTTTTGCCGCCTTTGCCGGCTTCCCCGTAAAGCAGCAGGTTCTGAATTTTCTCAGGAAATTTCTCAAATGGAGTGTTGAGATCGATGCCGTGCGCGGCAGCCGCGATCTGCAGCATGTGCTGCAAATTCTGCGAACCGGAACCTGGCCCCAAGCCACCATCCAGCAGAGGCTTGGACCAGTCGACGATGATCTTGGCGGGATCGAAGTCATACTTGCTGCCCAAGCCATGGCATTCGGGACAAGCGCCATAGGCGCTGTTGAAGGAAAACGAACGCGGCTCGAGTTGCGGGACGTTGATGCCGCAATCGGGACAGGCGAGGCGCGAGGAGTACAGGGTCTCGTCGCCTCCGACCACCGCAACCTGCACGAGCCCGCCCGCCAGCTTCATCGCCAAACCCACTGACATTTCCAGCCGATGCTCGATCCCGGGTTTCACCAGCAGCCGATCGATCACTACTTCGAGGGTGTGATTCTTGCGCTTGTCGAGATCGATTTCGTCTTGCAGGTTCACCAGTTCGCCATCGATGCGCGCACGAGTGAAGCCGTGCTGTACTAGCTTCTCCATCTCTTTCTTGAATTCGCCCTTGCGGCCGCGAACGATCGGAGCCATCACCATGACGCGGTCTTCCGGAGTCAGCGACATCACGCGTTGCACGATCTGTTCTGCGGACTGGCGCGTGATGGGATGGCCGCACTTGGGACAGTGCGGCACCCCGATCGAGGCGTAGAGAAGGCGAAGGTAGTCGTAGATCTCGGTAATAGTGCCCACGGTTGAGCGCGGACTGCGGCTGGTGGTCTTCTGCTCGATGGAAATGGACGGGCTCAGCCCGTCGATGGCGTCTACATCGGGCCGTTCCATCTGGTCCAGGAACTGCCGGGCGTAGGCGGACAAGGTTTCCACATAGCGCCGCTGGCCCTCTGCGTAAATCGTGTCGAACGCCAGAGATGACTTGCCGGACCCACTCAGGCCGGTGATGACACTCAAGGTGTTACGAGGAATCTCGACGTCGATATTCTTGAGGTTATGCTGGCGCGCGCCACGCACCGAGATCTTTGTAATGCCCATTGGAAGCTAGTCGTAATGTCCTTCGGTAATGTGGACGGGTCCCCAGAAATGTTGGAAAGTGGGTGTGCGCACTTCTACATAGGTATCTTATCGGTCAACAACGACCAACGTCAACGCGGGTAGAGTGAGGAGTTGCGGCGAAGGCGGTTGTCGTTTTCGCGCTAAGCACGTGTAGATAGGGAATTTAATTGCAGAGTAGGACGGGCCGAACTTGAACGCATGGGTGGCAACTTTAGTGCTTTTTTCCACAGTCCTGGCCTCGCTGGGTTTGGGCGTGTGGGCGGCTAGCTGGGTCGTGACCAGTATCCTGGACACCTTGGGACGCCGGCCGCAGCGAGAAAGCTCGCCCGTTCTGGTGCAGACGCAAGCAGCCGGCGACTGACCCGCTGCTGGAATCCGGGTCTTCCGAGCCTTGGAATGGTTCGGGCGCACAGATTTTCCTTCCCAGATTTCGCTTCTTCTTTCCAGGAACAATCACTTACAACATTCCCTGAGAAAAGTTAATCCGGCTTTTGCGGCGGTGCCTGGGTCGGGGGCTGATTCGGCAGGAGTCCCGAAGGCGGCTGACCGGGTTGTTGCTGTTGTTGCTGCTGTTGCTGCCGCTGCAGTTCCTGGAGTAACTGTTCGGGCGTTTTGGGAGTCTGCTGCTGCGCGGGATTTTGCTGATCCTGTAGTGGCTGCGATTGCTCTTCCGCGGCATCGGCTGCGTCGGCCGAATCTTCCTCAGCATCCTCTGCGTCTCCCCCCGAAGAAGCCTCTGCTGGAACGCCCTGCACAACCGGAGGCGTATAGGCTCGCGGGAGGCCGTTGGGCGGCATGCCAGGACGCTTGGGCGGTGCGACAGAAGCTGTTTCCGGCGCGGAAGACTTGGGCGTCAGCACGACACTTTGCACCGAGCTCGGGTCCGTGGTCGAACCGACCATCACATAGTTGAAATGAGTCCCGTTGAGCAGTTCAGCCAGAACATCTCGGGCAGGACCGGGACCAATGTCGGCCACAACGCGTTCGTTGGCGTTTGGGGGAACTTCCATTTCAGCGCCTGTGAGCTTGCGCACGGCGTGCAAAACGTCCGCCAGGGTCGAGTTGTGGGCGACGATACTGAGTTCTCCACCTTGGTAGCTCACCTGGGGCGCCACCGCGGGCGTTTGTTCGAGCGGCAAAGGTTCCAGAGGGGTGGGCGTGTAGGCGGGCAGTGCCGGATCCTTCTTGACCTGCTTCTTCTGAGGTTTCCGCACGCCACCACGTTGGGCACCCGCGACCGGCACAAGCCCCGGCGCACACACCGAAGCCGCCAAAACGAGCACCGCGAATTTCGATGACCAGAGTGACATGCACCCTCGCGACCGCAGCTTGGAATTGGGCTCCAGCGAGTCGCAACCCAGACCCTTTAGTAAACGGATTATAGCATCGGCACGGGCAGCCCTGACCTTGTCCTTAAAGCGATTCTTGACTGGCATGCCGATAGCGAATAATTTGCCCGTATCGATGTATGGTCGTACCCAGGCCGACATCGAACCACCATGCGTGTTCTTAAGATCGTTCGAGCTGTTCTTTCTTGCGCCCAAAACCGGGGCTCCGCGTTGATTCTCTTGGCCGTGGCGACCAGCGCCCAAGGGCAGACCTGCCTTTCTTCCGACGACATGGATGCCGCCACGAAAGCAGCCCTGCAAACCGTGGCGCGCAGCTACTTCGACATGGCCGCGAAGGGGGAGGTTGCCGCCCTTCGCCAGAACGCCATCCCCAGCGTGGCTGCGGACTTCGGCGGAATTGAGGCCGCGGTCAAAGATCATCAGGAGAACTTCTCCGGCGCGCAGGCCACGCTCCGAGCTCTGTTCTTGCTGAGCGCCGAGGGAGACAAACCGCTGGAGCGCGCCGAGTTTCTCTGCGGCGTGTTCGGCAAGTCGGGGCAGACCGCGAATAGTGCCGTATTTGTGATTCCGAACCTGCCGTCGGGACAGTACGCGGTAGTGATTCTGGAGGTCGCGGGGAAGGCGCCTTCTACTTTGTCGTTTGTCCTACAGAAAATGGGGAATGACTGGAAACTCGCCGGCTTCTATGCGCGCAGTTCCCAGGTGGCGGGACACGATGGGCCATGGTTTCTGGAACGCGCACGCGAGTACAAGAGCAAGGGACAGAATCGCAATGCCTGGCTGTACTACATGACAGCACGCGAGTTGCTGGCGCCCGTGCCTTTCATGAGCACGCTGGTGACGGACCGGATCTATGACGAGTCGCAGTCGGTGCGTCCGGCGGACTTGCCGACCGGCGGAAATACGGTGGATTTTGCAGCCGGCGGCAAGACTTACAAGCTCACGGCTGCGTTTGCGGTGGGGGTCGGTAACGACTTGGATCTGGTGGTGAAGTACGCTGTCCCGGACATTTCCAACACCAACCAGACCTATCAGGAAAACGTGAACCTCATCCGTGCGCTGTTGGCAAAGTTCCCCGAGCTGCGCGACGGGTTTGTGGCCATCATTGCGCGCGCAGTGGAGCCCTCCGGCCGCGACTATGGAACCATGATGTCGGTGAAGGATGTGAAATAGCAGTTCTCAGTGCTTGGTTCTGAGTTCTCAATCTCGAAAATCTCGATTTACCACGGAGACACGGAGAAAGCCCTTTTTGGGAGTTCTTGGGCGGGATGACCTCTGGAGCTGACTGCCCGGTGTAATTGGAGTTGCGCCGTGACGTTTCTTTCGCCACTCCGTGGCTTGGTACATTTTGTGGTCTTCACCCACGGGTCAGGCCGTGGGCTTTATTCTTTCGCCGCTTCGCGACTGTCATCGCCCCGTTTGGCTGCGTGGTTTAGGAACCGCCTGGTGAATCCGACGACCGACGACGGAGAGCCGAGAACTGCAGTCAACAACTGAGAACTGGGAACTGAGAACCGAGAACTATTCTTCCAGCACACACTCTTTCGGCTCTTTGTCTTCCCGCAGGCCTAAAAACACCGGCGCTCGTAACTTCGGGCCGCCTTCGTTGGTGGAGTGCGTCCATTCGCCGAACTCAATCTCTGCGACCAGTTCAGGTCTGACCCAGTGCACTTTCTTTAAGGCCTCCACCTTGCCTTGGAAGGGATTGTTGTCGGTCGCCAAGGCTTTGAGTCGTTTCCACATGACGGCGAGCATATTTTGATCGAAGCCGCTGCCGGCTTGACCAACGTGGATGAGGTTGCCCTGCTTGTCATACAGACCGAGCACGACCGAACCGAAATAAGGGCGGCTGCCTTCGGGCTCGGTGTATCCGCCGATCACGCACTCCAAGCGATGCTTGATCTTCACCTTGAGCCACTCGCGGCTGCGGCGCGGTTCGTAGAGGCTATCCCGCCTCTTGGCAAGAATTCCTTCGAGCCCTTTGCTTCGGGCCACTTCGAACAGGCCTTTGCCATTCGCAACGAAGTGATCGGAGAGGCGCACGGTGTCGCTGGGAGTGATGAGCAGCTCGGCGAGGGCGGCTTTACGCCGTTCGAGCCGGACCCGGCGGAGATCGTAGCCGTCGAGATAGAGTACGTCAAAAGCGTAGTAGAGAACCTGAACGTCAGGTTTGGCGGCCACACGCCGGCCGCGCTCGCGGAACCCGGTGCGCTGCTGCATCAGGCTGAATGACGACCGGCCATGCTCGTCGAGAGCCACGATTTCGCCGTCGAGAATCGCAGTCTTGGCCCGAACGAATTTTGGGAGGTCGCGCAGGTCGGGGTACTGCCCGGTGAGGTCGTTCTGATTGCGGGAGACGAGGCGCACCTGGCCCTTTTCGAGGAAGGCGACCGCGCGGTAACCGTCCCACTTAATCTCGAACAGCCAGTCGGGGCTGTCGAAGGGCTGCTCGATGGAGGTGGCGAGCATGGTTTGAATTGACGTCGGCATCGGGGCGCGGACGGCTCCGGGAAGGTTTTTAGGAGAGGCTTCAACCACAGAGGACACCGAGGGTACGGACGCTTCTTGAAATTTTCGGGGCGCCGCAACGGTCTTTGATTTTTGGTTGGCTGCAGTGGTGGCTGGGCGATCTAAGCGGACTTCAATTTCGGTCTTTTCGTTTTTTTTTCCTCAGTGGAACTCTGTGCACTCTGTGGTTGAACTTTTTTCGCAGATGTCTTCTTCCCGGCTTTCTGCTGGTCGAGTTTGGCCACGGCATCCGCCAACCAGGCTGCTTTCAGTTTGCCACGGCCGCCACCGGGACGGCTGCGCCATTCCGCGGAAGCTTCATCGCCGGCGATCTCGTCCATGCTGCGCTTGGTCAGGACAGAGCTGTCATAGTGATCGATGTCGTAGTCTTCGACTTCGTGTTCATCGTGCTTCTTGATCAGGAGCCACTCGTTGCCTTTGCTTCCAGCCTTGCGCGACCGAATATGAACCAGGGCGAAGTCTCCATTGAGGCGCTTGCCTTTGAGGCGGAACTTCAAGTCTCCCTTGGCGAGCATGGCGTTCGCCTCGGCGTCCGTGCCGGGGACGTACTTGCCACTTACGGGCACGGGCGAGAGCGGCTGCCATGTGCCTAGGTCCCAAACCATGACCGAACCTGCGCCGTAGTTGTCGGCCGGAATGTTGCCTTCGAAGTCAAAGTAGGAAACCGGGTGATCCTCGACCTGCATGGCGAGACGCTTGTCGGCGGGGTCGAGGGAGGGACCTTTGGGTACGGCCCAGGATTTCAGAACGCCGTCGAGTTCCAGGCGGAAGTCATAGTGCAGGCGGGAGGCGCGGTGCATCTGCACGACGAAGCGGTGGCCGGCTTTTTTTTCGAGCTTGGGCGGAGGCTCGGGAGTAGCTTCAAAACGGCGTTTGCGTTTGTACTCGTCCAGAGACATGGATGTATTTTAGCGAGTCCCTCGCCGGTCGTCAGCCTTCCGTCGATCGGCTCGAGTATAGTCCCGGGGAGTGGGATTCGTCGGGTAGCGCGAACGGTTGTCGCATGAAACGAGAATATCCTGATACTCCGCTGGTGGGAGTCGGGGCGATCATTATCGAAGGCGATCGAGTCGCGCTGGTGAAGCGCGGGCACGCGCCCTTGCTGGGAAAGTGGTCGATCCCAGGCGGAGTGCTCGAAGTGGGGGAGACGCTGCGTGCAGCGGTGATTCGCGAGGCGCGCGAGGAAACCGGTCTGACGATTGTGCCCGGAGAACTGCTAGGCGTCTTCGAGCGCGTGGTGCCCGATGAGCACGGACGCATGCGGTATCACTACGTCTTGATCGATTTCCTTTGCCGGCGCGTTGCAGGCAATCTGTTGGCGGCGGACGATGCGGAAGAGGCGCGGTGGTTCCATCGCGAGGAACTTGCCGCCCTGGAGTTGGCTCGGGAAACGGAAGAGGTCATTCTCAAGGGGTTTGAGAAGGCGGCGGGTTCGGGATAATTTTCTCTTCTGCACCGTGTGATCGCGAAAGGATCTGGGATCGCAATGGATTAAAGGATTCGCCAAGGCCCCCCGGGTAGAAGTCATGAACGGAGCAAGCAACAACTAACGCCAATCGAAGGAGGGCAGCCCTTCGTGCTTGCGGAGAGTTCCATGAACCGCATGGCGGGAGCATTTAACCGTTTGGTTAGCAAAACGGAGTCCACCCACAACCTGCGTTCATTTCCCAGTAAGCGGCTACCACAGGAAAGCGTGCGTGCAATCAACGACTTGCCGATTGTCCGGAGGCATTTGCTCAAGTCGAGCGTGGGTTGGCAACCGGCTTGCGATATACCCAGGCGACGAAAGTCAAAAACGGTGGGGTGGAGAGGGAAGACGCACTGGGATACAGATTTTGAAGCTCCATCCTTCTCAAACTGGAGGAGGATTTATGAAACGGAAAGCCCTGAGTATTGTCAGCCTGCTGAGCCTGTTCCTGATGGGGTCGGCATTCGCACAAAGAATCGAAGTACGAGCCAATGTTCCTTTCAGTTTCAGCGTCGGAAGTAAGGTACTTCCCGCCGGTGAATACAACATTGGCAGCATCAGCTCCAATACCCATACGCTGCTTGTGAAGGCCAACAATGGGAAGGCGAGCATGATCGTGAACAGCAACTCCGCGCAAACCCTCGAAGCCGCGCAGAAGACCAAGTTGGTCTTCAACCGCTATGGCTCGCAGTATTTCCTGTCGGCGGTCTGGACGCAGGGATCCACCTCAGGAGTGCAACTGCCGAAGAGCAGCCGGGAGAAAGAACTGGCCCGGGAATTGGCTATGAATCACGCCGACCAGGTCGAAGTGGTGGCCAGTCTGTACTAGCTTTTCAGGAAAGAGAATCATCCGAAAGAGCACACGACAACGTGTGCTCTTTCTTTTTGGTCGGATACACATCGATGGGAATTGAACTTTGGTTCCGACAAGCGCCCGAGGGTTCCGACCCGGCATGATTCCAGGAGTTCGAAACACAAAGTTCGCGCCCCTATTCCTTGGAGCCAACCTCGATCAGACGCTTGGTAATCAGGACCATCCCGAGAATCTGAGTCCACTCTGAGACAACATTGCCTACGACTTGTCCCCAACGGCCGTTGGGATCCATCGCGTTGAATGCTACGACCCATGCAACTCCGGTAATCACCAGAAAAATTGTGAGCGAGTGCTCGCGGAGCAACTCCATCACTTTCGAAGGAAGAACACCCTTCGGTTGTTTGCTCTCAGGCGAGCCCTTTTCGTAGAGATGCTTCGTCATGAGAACGGTCACGACAACACCCGTCCAGTCGGCGATCGCGTTTCCAAAAAATGCGCCCAGGTGAGTGGAGGGGTCGGAGAGGCGATAGAGAGTCATCCATAGAATGACGATGCCAGCGGCGGTCAGGCTGAGGGAATGTCGGCGGAAAAAATTCTTTGCGTTGCGACTACGGGCCATGACAGCACTGTACGCTCCTCAGGAATTTGATTTGAGGCCTCGCGAGGGTGTACAGAAGGTTCCCCAGCCATTTCTAGCCGAGAGTACCGGTGATAAGTCCCCAGACTGCTTCGTTCGACTGTTATCGGTGTCAGAGGTCGTCCTGGTAAGCGCAAAACGGCCCGCGCACTTTTTAGGCACGCGGGCCGCCGGTGGTACTGTTGGGATTGACCAAGAGGTGGTCACTCTACGTGGCCTCTTCGGCAACTCCGGGTC
>UEXW01000294.1_pt1 | contig 29372 bp, 35 predicted proteins | sample 4301151 | NCBI WGS metagenome assembly UEXW01 (sample SAMEA4773176, study PRJEB27434) | metagenome | biome: 2259; feature: agricultural soil; material: soil | place: USA | collected 2014-09 | depth 0.25 m | reverse complement strand
CAGCTCTTTTCACTACAGTGGGTTGAGAGGGGTTCCGCCTGAAGCCGCAAGCTACAGAAAAGAATGGCTCAGGTAGGACGTGAGCAGCCGCCCCTGTGGGCGCGAGTGCATGGGCAGTTTCCCAGTCACACCATCATCGGCAAACTCGCCAACGATCTCGTAGCCCGTACGCACTGCGTACGCTGTGCAGGCATCCCTCTGGACTAGCAAGCCTGCCTTGTCCCTCCCGTCGTCCGCGCTAGTCCTCAAGTACAAGTAAGCCGTGGTCATAGATTCTGTGAGCCTCCGTTTTAGGTTGGTAGTAGGTGTCAACTTGACGCATTACGTGATCGCATGTCGGGCAGATAGCGGGCAGCAATCCCTTCAATTCTTCACGATGCCGATACGCCCGACTGCAAGGCCGCGCGCATTGCCACACGGTGCACTTGACCAAAACCACGTACTCCAATGTGATCGTTTCTCTCATGCTTCTCCTTGAAAAAAATTGGCCCGCCAGCGGTCAGCCAGCGGGCTCCAATGAAAGGCTTAGAATCTCTCAATTGACGGGGGTGTCGTCTTCCTCGTCACCCGGTTTGTGGCTGAAGGCCAAGCCAACGGGTGAGACCATCCCGGTGGTGGCGAAGTAGCCCAAGTCTTCTCTGTTCCGAGAGAACTCGCGAATCGTGCCGTCGCTACGATTGGAGACGTAGAGATTGCCCTGCTTATCGAAGGCCAGTCCAGCGGGTCCGCTCAACCCGGTGGTGGCGAAGTCCCCCAGATCGACTCCGTCCCGAGAAAACTCACGAATCGCATCGATGGGCATGTTGGTGACGTAGAGGTTGCCTCTCCGGTCGAATGCGATGAGCGCGGGTCCGACGATCCCGGTGGTGGCGAAGTAACCCAGGTCGTCTCCGCTCCGAGAGAACACTCGAATCGTGTTGTCGCCGAGGTTGGCGGCGTAGAGGTTGCCCTTTTTGTCGAAGGCGATGCCACGAGGTGTGTTCAGCCCAGTAGTGGCGAAGTTGCCCAGGTCTTCTCCAGTCGGGGAGAACTTGCGAATGTAGCTCTCGTTCGCGACATAGAGGTTGCCGTGCCTGTCAAATGCCAGGCCGCGGGGGACGTTCAGCCCAGAGGCGGCGAAGTAACCGAGGTCCTCCCCGCTCGGCGAGAACCTGTGAATCGTGTTACCGTTAATTTCGGAGACATAGAGATTGCCTCCCTTGTCGAAGGCCAGGCCAGTGGGTCCGTTTAGCCCGCTAGCGAAGATGCCCAGGTCTTCCCCGCTCGGCGAGAACACCACAATAAATCCGGTGGTTTGGTCGGCGACGAAGAGGTTTCGTGTCTCGGCCCCTTGTGCCTGTATACCGAAGGCGAGGCTAAGCACAACGAGCGTTACTTGGAGAAGTCGAGTTTTGAGAGACATATTTCGCGCTCCTTTGGTTGGATTTGAAAGATACGCGAGGGCAGGGCAGGCGCTCGGACGAAATCGTCGATGAGGAGGAGTCAGCGCGCATGCTGACTACGACTTCTGGCTGAAGTCCGCGCTGGAAGCCTAACCCGAGCGGGACGCATTGTTGCTCTTAAGACTGCCTCTGTCAAGCTGGTGGGTTCTGTAAAAGCCATAATTGCGGCGTCAACTGGCGAAATATTACCATTACACCAACTACCCGATTCTGCTGGCCATCGCTGTCCGATTGGGCTGGACAATACGTTGGCCATCGCTGGACACATCCCACTTTAGGCGGGACACACAGCGGCAACTGATAGCTGCTGATACGTGGTGATACAAGTGACCAGTGATGGGTTCCCACCTTTCATGCGGCCCTGCACGACATTTTCACTGCTTTGCAGCGTCTACACGGTAATATTGGGAAGTGGATGTGAACGGCAATCAGGTGGGCACAATTTCAACGAAGGAGCAATTTGCGAACAAGGGATCAAACACCTGCAACACGTCGATAACGACTTCTGAAACATGTAGCAGTGACGCCGGAGGACAATTGATCGATCAGCTGTTTGTCGACTGTAACTCAGTAGGAGGTTCCTGCGGCGCTACATATACAAAACAGCAATGGCTGTTTTGTCCATCCGTCGGAACTCCGGTCGTGTTTGCAACACCAGGAGATGTCTACATCCACAATGACTTAATCTTGGTGGGGTGCTGCGCTGGGCTGCCCGCAACAATTCGTGGATTGTGGAAGATGATTACGATGGCTAGTTCCGCTACGCAGGGCAGCCTTTGGCTTCACTTTACTCGTTGGATTCTCGTGCCCGCGTCCTCTACTTAGGGACCCTAAATAAATCCATGTTCGTCTCCCTACGGCTGGCCTATGCGGTCGTTTCCGAGGAATTGGTGGAGGCTCTCGCTAATGTTCGCACGCAAATGGATGGTTTTACCCCAGCGCTGATGCAAATGACCATGAGCTTCTTTATGGATGAAGGATACTTTTCCTCCCATTTGCGGAACATGCGTGCCGTGTATGGTGCAAAGCGAAAAATGCTGGTTGAAGGACTTGCTCCGATGGCAGCCCGGGATTGGACGTGGCCGGTTCATCAAGCGGGGATGCATTTGCTGGTACGGCACAAAAAAGGTGGGCACGTGCGCTCAATCGCTAACGCAAGCTCGCTCGATTTGGCGCTGCTCAGCAAATATCGCACAGCGCGGGCCCCAGATGACGGACTCTTTTTGCGTTTTGGGGCACTGGCTCCCGAGAGTCTGCAGGCCGGGGTCGACGAACTGGTAGCTGTGGCGACGAAGGGGTAGGAGTCGCACCCCTTTGCCCAGAATCGCTACTAACCGATACGTACAGACCTTCGCGGCTCACAAAATTGCGATCACAGAGCAAAGAGTTCTACCAGGCACCCTGCACCTTTGATTCTGCTTATGTTGTTGTCGGGGTGCGGGTTCCTGTCGAGCCAAAACCAAGGAAGATAGTGTCTCTCTGTATTCGCCACACGAGTGTGGCCGAGGAGTACGGACACATCATGGATCTGAACGCCGGCCAGTAGGGCTTCAACGGCGAAAGTGTCACGGAACATGTGCGAGTGACAACGCTTGGGAACCTGCGTGTGGTGGCAACCAAAAACATTGTTAAGCCTTGCCGCCGGCCAGAAGAGCCGGATCGATCGGCAGCCTCCGGATCCTCTTGCCGGTGGCAGCAAATACCGCATTGGCCACTGCTGGTGCCGTTCCCGAAACTGCCGTCTCGCCCATCCCTCCTAGATCAGCTCCACTCGGTGCGATGTGCACTTCAATGTCAGGCGCGTGGTTCATGCGCGGCACCCGGTAGCCATCGAAGTTGTTCTGTTCCACACAGGTGTCTTTGATTGTGATCTCCCCCTGAAGTACTTGGGTCAGCGCAAAATTGGTGCCGCCCTCGGCCATCGCCTTTACCCCGTCAGGGTCGACGGCACTCCCGGGGTCGACGGCGATGACGATGCGGTGGACCCGCACATTACCATCCTTGTCCACCGAGACCTCCGCTACGTGTGCGATATAACTGCCGAATGAATAGCGACACGCGATGCCGCGGCCGTAGCCCACAGGCATCTTCTTCCCCCAGTTGGATTTCTCCGCGGCCAGCTTCAACACCTCGCGGAATCTGCGCGTATCCAATGGAGGATCATCGGCACTCTCGTCCGAAGACTTCACTTTCCGATCTTCCCGCAGCAGACGCAGGCGAAACTCGTATGGATCTCTTCCGGCGGCGTGGGCCAACTCATCCATAAAACACTCCGTCGCGACGCCGTGGAAAGAGTCTGCTACCGACCGCCACCATGCGCGCGGCACGGCCGACTCAACCGGAAAATAATCCACACGAAAGTTCGAAGCCCCGTACAAATTAACGTCCGAACCTCGCTCCTGGCTGGCGATACGCTGTGGCGTGAGTTTTTCCGGACTGTCGAATACCGGACGAATCGGAGTCGAAACCACCCGGTGCCACCACGCTGTGATATTGCCGCTCTCGTCCACATCTCCAGCCAGCCGATGATGGGAATACGGACGATAGAAGTCGTGCTGCATATCGTCTTCGCGCGTCCACAGCAACTGCACCGGACGCTTCATCTCTTTGGCGACCTGCCATGCCTCGGCGACGTAGTCCCACTGATAGCGGCGGCCGAATGAACCGCCGCAGTACATCATGTGCACCGTGACTTTATCGGGCGGAATCCCGGCTAATGCGGCCACCTCCTGCTGACAAATTGCTCCTATCTGCGTTGGCGACCACACCTCGATGCCGCTGCGGTGAACATGCATCGTGGTGTTCATCGGTTCCATGGTGGCATGCGCCTGAAACGGCATCTCGTAAGTTGCTTCAACCTTATGCTTGCTCTTCTGCAGAGTCTGAAGAGCATCGCCCTGGTTCACATAGATAACCGTCGGCTCAGCCGAGGCTCCCGCCAACATCTTCTGCCTTATGCTTTCGGTGCTCTCGCCCGCATGCGGACCCTTGTCCCATGTGATCTTCAGCGCCTTGCGTCCCTGCATGGCGGCCCAGCTGGAATCTGCCACAACCGCCACTCCCCCGGCAACATTGGCATTCACCTTGGGATTCGGGAGAAACCCAATCGGTTCTACCGCGAACACTTCACGCACGCCTGGAACTGCCTTCGCAGCGCTCGCGTCAAAACTCCGCAGCTTTCCACCGAAGTAGGGGCAGCGCTCGATCATGGCAAATAACATGTCGGGAACTCTCACGTCGATGCCAAAAGTTGCGCTACCATCCACCTTGGTCGGCACGTCAACTCGCGGTATCGATTTTCCAATCAAGCGGTAGTCCTTCGGTTGCTTGAGCGGAATATCTTCTGCTTTCGGTACCGGAAGCTTCGACGCGGTTTCGACCAGCGCCCCATAATTTACCCGCCGCCCGCTCGGCTGATGAACCACAGTGCTGTTTTCCGCCCGGCATTCCTGCTTCGCGACCTGCCACTGCTGCGCGGCGGCGGCAATGAGCGTTTCGCGTGCCTGCGCCCCGACCTTGCGCATATAGTCCCATGCGCCCTGCGTGCCTCCGCTTCCGCCCGTCCTCAAGTTCTTATAATTCGACGGTAGAACCAAGTTCTTATAAGCCGGCGGGGCAACCGGTGCCTGCTCGACGCGAATTTTCGACACGTCGGCCTCGAGTTCGTCGGCCAGCATCATGGTGTCGACCGTTCGAGGACCCTGGCCCATCTCCGGGATCTCCACGAACACAGTGATGTTGTCGTTGGCAGTAATACGAATCCAGCCGTTCGGCCGGAATCCGTTCGCCTCCGCCTCGTGAGAGCCACGCTCGTGATGAATGTAGAAGCCAAGCACAAAAGCAGCACCCGCCGCGCTGCCCGTGGCGATAAAGGTTCGTCGCGAAAGCCTGTTTTCCGAACGCATGCACTTCTCCTTGGCGCCTCGCAAGCAATTGGCTTTGATCAAAGTCGTGATGCGGCGACGGTCGTTCGTTAAGAAATGGTACCCGTCTTAGGCCTTCGCTCCCGCTGCTCGCTGAATCGCCCGCCGAATCCTCTGATAAGTTGCACACCGGCAGATATTGCCAGCCATCGCGCCGTTGATGTCGTCCACACTGGGCTGCGGGTTTTCTGCGAGAAATGCCACCGCTTGCATGATCTGCCCCGACTGGCAATAGCCGCACTGCGGAACCTGCTCATCGATCCACGCCTGTTGGACCCGATGAATACCGGCCGTCCCTAATCCTTCGATTGTCGTGATCTTCTTTGTACCCACGGACTTCACGGGCGTTTGGCAAGCGCGAACCGCCTGCCCATCCAGATGAACGGTGCAGGCTCCGCAAAGCCCCAAACCGCAGCCATACTTGGTTCCAGTTAGGCTCAAGGTGTCGCGCAGCACCCAGAGAAGCGGCATTTCCGGTTCGACATCGATACCGTGTGTTCTGTTGTTCACGGATAGCTGGTAATGGGCCATTGCAAACTCCTCGCAGAATCAATTAGAAGTGAGGGCCCGTCGTGAGAAAACAGAAGAGGGAGGAATGGTCAAATGCCAGTGGCGAATCGTAAACACCTTGTCCGAACGGTCGCCGCTGACCGATGTGGGTGGCCGACGATTCTTACCCTGCCAAAGAAAAGCGGGGTGAGTGGTCGTTGCGACATGACGAATCGTAACGCCGCAAAGCCGAGGCCATTTGACTGCAGTTCGTTCGCGCATATCATTTGAGTTGCATGAGCCGCGCGAGTCATCCACCTACGACTCAGAGCCGCACACGATCATGGGCGGCCATCATCCTGATTTGGGCGCTGGTCGTCCTGTTCTTCGCCGCCCAGTGGTACGGCTACGATGCCAGCAAAGGGAGGGCGGAACGGTTCTTCTTTTACTTTTGGGCGTGCGCCTACATGCTCGCCGTGCTGACGCCATTGGCTGTGTCGTTGGCGTGGCGATTCCCCATTACAGCATCGACGTGGCGGCGGCGCCTGCCATTACACATCATCGCTAGCTTCTTGCTGACTGGTACTGAGATCCTTCTGCAGGCTGGTTTTGGCTGGATTCGGCATCGTGACGAGATGACGTGGGCCTTTGCCCTGCATCATTACTTCACCAATGTAGAACAGATCAGCCTTCTGACGTATTGGTTATTGGTGGCCGCTGCTCTCTTCTACCGGGCCCGCGAACACGCGCGTGAAATCAGCCTACGCTCGGCCAAGCTGGAAGCGCAGCTCTCGGCCGCACGCGTCGAAATGCTCAACCGGCAGCTTCATCCTCACTTCCTCTTTAACACCCTGCAAGCGGCAACTTTACTGGTGCATGACGATCCCAATCGCGCCGAAGAGATCCTTTTGCGCTTGAGCGAACTGTTGCGCGTCTCGCTCGAGGAGTTGGAACAGGAAATCGCCCTGCGGCGCGAACTGGAGATTCTCGACAATTACATCGCCATCCAGACTTGCCGCTTTGGGGACCGTTTGCAATTCAAACTGTACATAAATGATGATGTGCTGCGAGTCGCCGTTCCGTCCTTATTACTGCAACCGCTCGTGGAAAACGCGGTACGGTATGGCATCGGCGCGCATCGCGATAACGACACCATCACGATCCAAGGTGAGCGCAAAAACAATATGCTGCAGCTTTCGGTTTCAAACTGCAGCAGTTCTCTCAGCCAGTCAACGGACGAGCTGTTTCGCCGAGGTGTTGGCCTCTCCAATACGCGCGAACGACTGGAACAACTCTATGGTTCGGGAGGAGCGTCGCTTCGCCTTTTCAACCTTGAACCAACCGGTGTTTGCGCCGAGGTCACACTGCCGTTCCGCACCGTCGATTCGAGAGTATCCGTGAATTTCGCGGAGGTGCCCGAATGATCCGCGCCCTCATCGTCGACGACGAGCCCCTCGCGCGGCGCAGCATCCGCCGTTTTCTTGATAGTGGCTCGGGAGTAGAAGTCATCGGTCAATGCGGTGATGGTGAATCCGCGGTCGAAGCCATTCGCAGCAAGAAGCCCGATTTGGTTTTCCTGGATGTGCAGATGCCGGAAATGACTGGTCTTGATGTCATTCGTCAGATCGGGCCCGAATCGATGCCGATTACTGTTTTTGTGACGGCCTTTGACAAATATGCGGTGCGCGCCTTTGAAACTAATGCGGTCGATTACCTTCTCAAGCCCTTCGGTAAACAGCGTTTCGAACTGGCTTTGAAACGTGCCAAAGAGCGTCTCGCCGGCAAGCTGAATCTCAACGATCTAGGTGTCGTTCTCGCCACCCTTGAGGAGGCTCAGGCAAAGAATGTCTACGTCGATCGGCTAACAGTTTCGACCAATGGCCGCATTCTGCTGATCAGCGTGAAAGATATTGACTGGATCTCAGCGTCGGGCAACTATGCACAGCTCCACGCCGGCAACCATCATTTTGAAATTCGTCAGACCTTGACGAATCTGGAAGCCCGGCTGAATCCCCGCGAGTTCGTTCGCATCCATCGCTCCACCATCGTTAACGTTCGCCGTATCCGCGAGATCCAGCCCTGGTTCCACGGGCATCACCTCGTGGTGTTGCAAAACGGTCAGAAGCTGCGGATGAGCCGTTACCAGCGCGATGTCGCCAAACAACTTGGAATCCAGTAAGCAGCCCTCTCTCAGAGAGCGGCGACGTACTTCAGTAATTTATCAATTGACCACAGGCGAAGAGGACGCAGCACTCACGGCTTTGAGGATTTCCGCGCTGAACAAGGGGAGGCGATCGCCGTTCTTAGCGTTTTGCTTCACGGTAGCTTCGTTGTAGCGCTTCACGAACTCCCGTGGATCGGCGAGTGTCGCCACCAATGCAGGCCTTCCGAGTTCGCGTTCGATGGTAACAGCCATGCCGTACCCCACCGTGTACCACGGGCCGCGATAGCCGAAGAAGATGCGGCCTTCGTGCGCATCGGCGTCGTTACGAAGATCGCCGTGAACGGTATCAAGGAAGAACTGGTTCAGGTCAGCGAGGTTGGCGCCGAACCGCTCGGTTTCGAGGTCCCAGAGAATCCGATCGCGTTCGGGAAAATCAGCCATGGGCGAAACGTCAGGTGAACCGGCTGCGGCAAGGACCGCCACACCTTCGCCGAAGGCACCCATCCAGCGAGCCGCCTTGCGCGCATCCTCTGGGAACGACTTAATCTCTTCCTCGTAGGCGGCATTGAGGCTGGAGAGTCCAATGTGATGTGCCTCGTGCGCAACAGTGTTTTCGAACTCCGCGCGCGACTCTTTCGGATTGAGGTAAAGAAAGATGGCGGGCGCCGTATCCGGTTCGAAAACGAAGCTGTTGGACTGCGGCTTGATCACCGGATACACGTCGGCACGAATGTTCGCGTTCGGCGGCAGGTAATGCAGCGGACGTTGCGCTACGGCTTGGAGATCGGCAGACAGCCATTGCTGCAATGTCTGGCGAAGCTGTTCGCGGCTTGCGTCGAGCGTAGTCACGAATTTCGTGAACTCTTCATCTGTGAACGGCCGGCGCATTGATGTCTCGCGTTGTTTGAGCCTGCGATAGGGCGTGGTGCTGAAGAGCTTTTGCCAGTCCGCATCAGTCACGTCCTGGTGGTGCGCCCGTTTGTCGAGGATGGTAAGAACCATTTCGGCCTCGGATATATCGAGTTTAAGGCGGACGCGATTGGGCGTCTGGCCAAAGGCCGAACACGCCAACAGCGCCGCAGCGATTGCGCCTGCGGAGATTCGCTTGGTCATGATCATTGCTTATCAGACGGACGCGACCCGCCTCGGTTAGTTTCTCCTTATGAGTAACGAGAAACGCCTTTGTGATCGAGGAAACCAACCAGGTCATGGCGTGGAAAAATCGGTAAGGATTGACGCCACTGGCAGTCGAACCCTTAGATGCACGCCTCGGGGGTCCCGGCATTCACAGTTGGGGTCTTTTAGCTTCAGGATTGAGGCTTTTGGCCTTTATGCAAGTGGCACCTCTCGAAGCCGCCCTTTCACGTTTCAAAGCCAAGGATATTGTGGTTCATGGCTGACGTTACCTGGCAGCTGATTTGCGAGAACGCACAGCCAACACACTCTGGTCGATGTTCTCTCGATTGCCAGAATGGATGACAGCTGGCAAGACTCGTGAAGCAGTTCTCTCTTCCATTAATCGATTGAGAAAGGAGCCTCACGTCAGTCAGGTCTGGAACATAATTGTCGAGTCGAACAATCTCTATACTCCATAAACCCTTTGAGTGTCCGCATTACGCGTTGTTCGACGCCCAATTTTCGCGTCTTTCGCCCGAAATAAGGTGACTCGCCGGACGACTGCTTGCGTTCCAGAGAGCCTGAGGATGGCGCAGCCACGTACCAACCCAGGCCAGACTTAGAATGACGGACGGACCAATTCCTTTTGCATATTCGCCCATCTGCACGTGTGAGCAGATCGCCCCGCCGAGAAAGGCGGACAGCATGAGCAGACCAAAGGATCTTGTACGCGGAAGAAGAAACAAGCTTGCGCTGACAAATTCCAGTGCGGCAACGAACGTCAATTTCCCACCGGAGAACCCGGCAGCCGCCATGGTTTGCACGACGCCGGGCACGCCTGCAAATTTCACGATCGCACCCAAAGTGACCGCCAGCCCCGATAGGAAAATCAATATGTTCCCAGTGATCGAGCGTGTGCGTTGTAGAGTTCCGTTACTTTCCATATTGAGATTCTCCTGAGACTTGTTGTCATTCTCATTTCATCCACGTTTTCAACGGGCAATTGAGCCTTGGCCCGTTAACCGCACTTTTTGACCCTCACTCAAATTTGGAGCTGGATTTGTAATGATGACTTCGCCATCATTCAGCCCTTCGTACACTTCGACCCCAGCTTCGATGTCAGCCCCTCGGATGATAGGAGCCCGCCTTGCTTCTCCACTCTTCACCGTCCATACATACGAGCTGTTTTCTTCGCGCAGGACGGCTTTGGCCGGAATGGCAATTGGATGAGCGTCTTTGGTGGCAACGCGCTTCTCAATAAAGTTCGCCTTGACACTCATCTCCGGCTTGATGATGGCGAGGTTTGCCTGGCGGATCTGTACTTCGACCTTTATGGTTGCCTTCTGCCGATCGGCCTCGGGATAGATCTTCACGAGGGTCGCGTCAAAGCGAGTGTCCGGATAAGAGTCGGGCACGACCGTCGCCGGCATACCGATGGAGAGTTTGCTGATGTCGGATTCATTGATGTCGACCTCGGCACGCATATCGGCGGTGTCGGCCAGCTGCGCAATATCGGTAGCGCCCCCTCCCGCTTGGACTTGACCGCCGTAGTTGATGGTGTCACCGAGTTCCCGATACTTTTGCAAAACAACGCCGTCAATCGGGGACACGATAAGGCACTGTCCTACCTGAAACTTTGCGTAGTCAATTGCGGCCTCAGAACGTTTCAGTGTGGCCTGTGCTACGGAAAGGGCGTTTGCTGATGTCTCGTATTCATCTTTGGAGATGATCCCGTTCGCGAACAGTTCGCCCTGGCGCGCCGCCTTCGCAGACCACAATTGGACATTCGCTTCGGCAAGATCACGGTCGGCGATGGCTTGCCGAAGCTGCGCTTGATAATCCCTGTCGTCGATGCGGGCGAGCAGGTCTCCCCTCTTCACCCGCTGGCCTTCTTCAATCGGCTCCTCCACAATCTGCCCAAGAATCTTGGTGCCGACGATGATGTACTTATGCCGGGTCACGATGTAACCCGAACCCGTCAAAAGGGTCGCAGGTTGACCCATCTGTTGGGAGGTAACAACCATCGTTTCTACAAGAGCAGGCTGCGTCAGAACGTGGCGATAGAGAGCATAACCTCCACCAGAGACCGCGACCACAGTGGCTACGAAGACAACGGCCAAAACGTAAGGCTTTCGGGACCCGCGGTGCTTTTCGGAATGACGAGTGATTCGCAGAGCATCCAGGTTGTCGACTTTGTTCGCCGAAACAGCGGCCATATACTAGGATCTCCGTAGTGCTGCAGCGACGCTCATGCGCATCGCACGCCGAGCGGGCAACAAACCTCCAGCGACGCCCAACATGGCCGCGAACAGCAAAGCTTCGAGGACGATGGCAAAGGTCACGCGGAAGTCGAATTCGAGCGTTGCTGAGGTCAAGCCGGCGTTGAAGCTGGTCGAAAAAAGATTGATGGGCATGGCCAGGAATATCCCAACAATGCCGGCGACGAGCGCCAAGACTAGCGATTCAACGAGGAAAGACGTCAGAATCGCATTCGGGCGAAAGCCCATCGCACGAAGTGTGGCAATCTCGGTGGTGCGCGCCGACACCGCTGCATACATCGTGTTCATAGCGGCGAACACTGCACCGAATCCCATGATTCCGGCAACGAGAAGGCCGAGCGCACGCACCTGGCTTGCGACCGCCGACTGTTCGCGGTAGTAGTCTGATTCGCTTTCCGCTTGAAGATTGATTCGTGGATCGTCGGCCATGCGCTGGATCAGCCCACTCGTGTCGGTGCCGGGTGAAAGTTTGAGGCGAACGCTGTTGAAGACCGTTCCCCGATTCGCGTCCTCCTGCAGACTATGGACATCACCCCAGACTTCTGATTCGAAGGAGCTGCTACTGGCCTCGAACACTCCTACCACTGTCCACGATCTGCGACCGAAGCGCATGCTCGATCCGATAGTGCATCCTGGGTAGCGGCCGATCAGGGCTTTGCCGATGATGATTTCGCTGAGTCCGGGCGTGAACATACGGCCTGAAATAATCCGCACTTGATCGTGAACTGCAAACCCTACGGGGAGCAGGCCACGAACTGCAAGATTGTCGAGTGTGCCGGACGGACTTGGCATCAGGATTTGCTCGGCCAACTCGGGGGAAACAAGCGGAGTGCCTATTGCATCACGACGAATCGCCGGCAGAAATTTGAGTGCGTCGAATTGATCGAGCCGCAGAGAGGATCCTGTCTCGGTGGTTGAACCTCGCGCAAGGACGATCACGTTATCGTTAGAACCGCTGTGTTGAATCGCATGTGACAGGCCTGCCACCATCGCCATGATCACGACGAATACCGCGACTATCAGCGCGATTCCTCCTCCGGTCATGGCATTGGATATCCGCCGTACCAACAGACTTCTTCGGCTGTATTTGAATGGAATCGCCATATCAGTCAACCATCCTTAGCGCGTCGACGATCTTTCGCTGCACGGCTGACCGAGCAGGAACGTATGAACTGAACAGGCCGATCAGGATGGCAGCGAGGACCGTTTCCAAGAGCACCGGGGGAGGGATCTGGATAGCACCAACAAATGGCCCGAGCACATCGGAGGTTACGGAGAATATCTTAAATAGGGCGAATGCCGCGCCGCAGCCTAGCATGCAACCGATAAGCGCAGTAACGATTGATTCAGCAACTAGAAGCAGCAGAATCAAGGACGCCCGGAACCCAATGGATCGCATCACGGCGATCTCATTCCGCCGTTCGCGAATCGACATGGCCGCCGCATTGGCGGCGACCAGGCCAATCGTCACCACCACAATGAAACCCAGAACTCGGGCAAGAGTAAAGAACATGCGAAAGCGTCCAATCACGCTGCCAAGGAAGACCGCCTCGGAATCACATTGCGTTTCAGCCGATGAATTAGCAAACTCGGCATTAACGGAGCGGATGATCCCAGGTACCGCCGACGAGCTGTCAGCGCGCACCCAGAAATTATCGACGCGCCCCGGACGGCCTTCGATCTCTTCCAGGTAATCGCGACGGAACACCATAAAGCTGGGAGCAGGCCCCTTCGCGATCGTTCCCACAATCGTAAGCGACACATTTACGGGGTAATACGTCGCTCCACGCAATTGAATCTGTTGCCCGACATTCAAATGGAAGCGCTTCATCGTCCCGTCAGCGACCAGACAAGCCGTACGGAGTTTCTTGAATCGCTCGACAGCACCGGGAGAAAATCCCCAGTCGGGCCACATCACATCAATTTGGTCAGGGTCGACCGCAATATTGGGGAATTGATCCGAGACCTCGTGGTAGATGCCGCCGAAAAAGTTGTCTGGGGTGACCGCGACCACATGCGGAGTCGCGGCAATTTTGGCCTTGTATGCCTCGGGCAATGGATAGGCCTGGCCCATCTTCGTACGGCACGCAATCCGAACGGAGGAGGCCGTGTCGGCGAGAACGTGATTCGCGACTGTCGGCAGGCTAATCAGCGCGGAAAAGATGAACAGGGAGACTGCAATCGACAACACCGTCAGAATTGTCCTGCACCTGCTGCGCAGCAGATTCTTGAGTACCAGCGTAGCGAACTTCACTTCACTCCCCCGCCCACGAGGCTGTTTTCGGCACCGATGAAGATGCCCTTGTCGAGCCGGATGATGGTATCCACGAAACGTTCTGCCCGCGAATCGTGCGTCACCATCACGATGGTCTTCTTGAACCGGCGATTAAGCTCCGCCAACAGCGTGAGAATCTCCTCAGCTGACTTTGCATCAAGATCTCCGGTCGGCTCATCGGCCACTACAATCGTCGGGTCTGTCACGATTGCCCGCGCGATCGCAACACGTTGTTCCTGCCCACCCGAGAGCTGTCGCGGGTAGTGGTTCATCCGCTCCGCCAACCCGACCGCTTCGAGTGCTGCCTCCACGTGTGTCTTGCGCTCCGCCTTACCGAGATCGGTCAGGAGAAGCGGCAGTTCAATGTTTTCGAAGGCGGTCAAAACCGGAATCAGGTTGTAAAACTGAAATACGAGGCCGATATGGCGTGCGCGCCAATCCGCAAGCTCGTTTTCGCTCATACCATTGATCTCTTCGTCGCCCACAGAAACCAGACCCGAGGTCGGATGGTCAACTCCGGTAATCAAATTGAGCATCGTTGTTTTGCCCGACCCCGAAGGCCCCATGATGGCTACGAAGCTTTGTTCAGGAATCGACAGCGTTACGTCATCAAGTGCACGTACCTCAAAATCGTCACGCTTATAGGTTCTTGACACGTGATCCAGATTGACCGCTTTTTTCCCACTCATGTTTTATCCCCGAACTCGGTACCGCTTGCTCACAGGCCGCACTACCGAACGGCTGGAGCGTTCCTCAAAGCATAGTGTTTAGTGCTGCTGCTGTTCCTAAAACCGGGTCAAGAAGGAATCTGTGACAGTTGTCGAGCAATAAAAGGCGGGAATTAAGAAACGAAAGACTCAAGAGGTGGAATTCGCTTGAGCTTCTCTGGGTTGGTCACCACGTAGATGCGGGAGATGAGGCCATCGGTTACGTCGAGCGTGAATACGCTAAACGGGCGCCCATCGAGAAAAGAGACGATCCCCGGCTGGCCATTGATTTCGACAGGCCGACGAACCAGATTCTTGGGAACCAACCTTCGCAGCCCATCGAGCACACCGCGGCCAATATTTTCGGGTCCGTAAATCGGCTTGGGCAATGCCGGCGCTTTGCCGCCACCATCAGAATAGAAAACGGCATCTCTTGAGAGTAGGGCAACAAGTCCGTCGAGGTTGCCCTGCGAGGACGCTTCGCTGAATCGGCGTAATAACTCATCCCGCTGCTCGCGGGAGGCCTCAAATCTGGTCCGCGGTTCCTTGATATGTTGCCGGGCGCGCCGCAGAATTTGGCGGCAATTGGCTTCGCTTTGCTCAAGAATAGCGGCAATTTCTGAATACTCGTAATCGAAGACCTCGCGGAGGAGCAGAGTAGCACGTTCTATCGGCGTCAATCGTTCGAGGAGCAACATGAACGCGAGAGACAAAGATTCATCGACTTCAACAACCGAGGGATTCTGAAGCGGCGCGGTTAAGAGCGGTTCTGGCAACCATTGACCGAAATATTCTTCCCGCCGGACACGCGCTGATTGAAGATGGTTGATCGCAAGCCGAGTCAAAATCGTTACCAGCAAAGGACGACGCGAGTCGAGGTCAGGAATCGAAATCCGTTGCCAGCGAATGAAGGTTTCTTGCAGGATGTCTTCCGCATCTGCGTAACTGGCTAGCATGCGGTAAGCAATCGCGAACAGCAGTGGGCGATGCTGATTGAACGCGTCCAATCGTTCTAGCTGGGGCGCATCCAAAGAGTCGGAGTTGGTGTCACCAGTCGCAGCCTCTCCCATGGACTCGTTTCCGGCAGTGTCGTTGGTGAAGTCGCTTTCGTGACTGCTTCCCACATGCTCTTGGATTCGCGTTTCTAAATAACGTTCCAAGATTCTGCCGAATTCTTGAAATTAACAAATGACGTCAGCTTCGATGCGCAACTATCCTTATACAGTACCGAGTAGACTCCCATTTTGTGACAAGGCTCCGGAGCTTTCCGCGGGGCGTTTAGCTTAGGACGGCCGCGCGAGATGCGCGCGGAAATCCCAGCCGCCGTTACGATCCGAGGAAAAGTTTTGCAGTTCTTAAGGACGACAACGCCTCCGCACCAGCCGGGTCGCGGAGGCGTTTGGAGGCGCCGTTCAACCCAAACCACATTACGGTCAAATCGGCGGTGTAAGATGTCGTCGATGGAGTGCTACTGTGCCGCAATTCCCTGGATGCCGGCGGGAAGCGATGTGACCTCTCCGATCGGAACCAGGTCTGCAGCATCCACACGGAAAATCTGCACCTCTCCGAGTGGAGATTCCTCTACGTACAGAAATCTGGAGTCACGTGACAATGTAGAGTCGATTGGCGGGCCGGCCGTGCTAGTTGCGATCGATTTGAGCAGACTAATCTCTCCTTCAGGTCCGATTGAGAGTGATGAGAGAGTTCCGCTGCCTGTATTTGAAACGTAGGCGTTTCGCCGGGAACGCGTCACGGAAATCCAGCAGGATGCCTTCTGGAAATCAGGCACCGCCGCACTGATAACGTCCAAGGTATCGTCTCCACCGAGTCGGTACGAGGAAACCGAACCGGCCGCTTCGGAGATCACGACGACACCCTCGTGTCCGAACCGAATCCCAAACGGAGAGGCGCCCGCTGACTGCTGCGGTACAGGGCTGCCGACGACACCGTCGTCTCCGACCTCGAATTCCAGAATTTGATTGTTTCCGGAGACTGTGACCAAGAGGCGGTCGCCGCCGGAAGCGAATCGAATGTCATTCGCTCCCGTGCTTCCAGCAGGCAGTTCGACAGTGCCGTTTGGTATCGTATGAAGCACGCCGTTTGTATCCAAGCGGAAGCCGGTGATGTTTGGGGTGCCGTGTGCATTCAAGACATAAACGAGATCGCCGGATAGGGCGACGCTGTTGGGAAATGTGCCTCCCGAAGGCGCTTTGCTCAGCCAAGCCAACTTGCCGGCTCGCACACTAAGGACCGAGACCTCATTGCTACCTGCGTTCACTGCGATCAGCAAGTGTCCATCTCCGCTCAGAACCAGCGCATCCTGGGAACCGAGTGGATCTGCGCCATTCGGTCCCGTACCGCTGCCGCCTGTCGGAACCTCGCTCATCCAGGCAAGCGTGCCATCACTGCTTCGCCGAAATTGAACCACAGAGTTCGCGGAATTCTTGTTTGTCATCACATAAACGAAACCTGCGTGATTTGTCTCTTCAGCGGCCGAGAGGACAGCAGAATACAGATTGATACACACCTCACAAACCACCACTAGGGCTACTAACGATCTACGAGAGAGAGCCTTGGAACACATGGTTTCTTCTTCCTTTCCGCAGAACTTGGGATATATTCGCGCTTTAAGGCGCTGAAATTTGTAATCGACAAGTCGGCGCGGATAGGACAAAACCCCCTGTCGGCCCTACTTTTTACAAAAACTACTTTCGAACTCCCAAACAAGTAGGTTGCTATGCGAATGCATCGAGGAAACGAAGGATGACGCGATGGGCGGCCGCGCTTCTTGTTCTAATTACAGCTTGTTCGGCTTTTGCACAGACCTACACCTACATCGGAGCTCTGGGTGGGATTGCAACTCTCTCCGCAGATGCAGGATCACAGAGAACGGCACAAGGACTGGCCTTGTCTTCCTACGCACCCTCCAATGGTGGAGCACTGGATCTGCTCGCTGGCATGCACTTGCACGACTACTTCAGTGTGCAGGCAAACTACATTTGGAACCGCAATGATCTTGTCCTCAACTCTTCCACCGGCACTGGCACCGATTACGAGGACGCCCGCAGCAGCAGCCAACATGCCGGGATCTTCGATTTCCTTGTCTATTTTCGGCAGCGCGATAGCTGGATACGGCCCTATTTGGCACTAGGCATCGGCGTCAGCCACCTGACCAGCTCTCGCACTCTACTCATTGCGTCTAATGGTACGGCTGCGTTACCGCCGAGAATCTTTTCATCGACTGGGCCGGTTCTTCGATCGCACGTAGGCATTGATCTCAAGCTCAAGCCAAAACTGTATTTCCGCTACAGCTTCAGCGAAACGATCGGTCACAACGAAATCAGCAAGAATCTGTCACCGCCGGGTCCAAGGAAACTTGCCAACTTTCAGAATCTTTTTGGATTCGTTGTCCGCTTCTGAAACTACGAATTCTTGAAACCCACATACGGGCAGTTCGGCCAGAAGATCGGTGCATTATCGAAATGCTCTGCCAAAAGCCGCGCATGGCACATGTGGCAGAAGAACAGCGATTTGGCGGCTTCACCTACAGGAGAAATCTGCACTAACCTCTCGAAGACACATATTCCGTGGCCGGCAGCCAGGGTATCAGTCAAACTGGCTAGAGGCCCACTCCTCTGCTGTTCACGCACGACGGCAGAATAGAGCCGTGCCTTGAGTGACGAGGGAGTGCGCGGATCACTCTTCAACGGTGTCACCGAGAGCAGTTCACTGAATGCTTGTTTTTCTTCAGGATTGGTCACCATTCCACCTCTTTTTGAAAGACTCGCGCGCCCGAGCCAGCAACCGTTCTATTGCTTTCTCGGTTTTCCCGGCCTCTGATGCCATTTCGCGAAGACTCTTTCCGTCACGGTAGCGCCAAATGAGAGCCAATCCATAGGCTTCGGGTATCTGGGCCAGCGTTTGTTCAACTCGTTCTCGATCTTCGGAAGTCGTCGGCCTCCCCTGCACTGGTAGTCTCGGTGCTGGCGCCGTTTCTAAATCGTTTGCTTCGATTTGCAGCTCCCGGAAGCGCTTACGGTAGTAGTCGTCAATCTTGTGTCGCGCGATACCTAAAACCCAGGCGCGCAATCCAGCGTCGCCCCGGAATTTTCCAAGATCTTGCCAGGCGGAGATTAAGATCTCCTGCATCAAGTCCTCCGCAATCTCCGAGCGAGGTAAACGACGACAAACGAAGGGATATATCCAGTCGGAACACTGCGAGACGAACTCAGCCGTGGCCTTGCGGTCTTTGCGCAATACGGCAGACACGAGGTCGATCTCGCGCCGATTGGCCGGCTCTCCGCTTGACGACGGGATATTCGCCAGGGATCCCATTTTTACAGGCTAAACTGCAGATCTGAATCTGTTGTCGTAACGCTTGCCTTTAATCCCCCTTTTTGGTTCGATTTCATTGTGCTTGCTGGTCCACGGCAGTTCATGCTTCGGGCGTGGCTGAGTTGTGGTCGTCTCATCTGCGTTGTTTTGACAAATCCGTTACAAACTGAAGAGCAAAAGTAGAAGTAGGATACGGGATGCATTAAACGCTCCCAAGCATTTGTGCACACAGCAAGAATTAACCAATCGTCTAGCAACAATGGAGCATGAGCGATTCACCCGACATAACCGGTACAACTATCGCTCCCGACGCGCGAGCGTATTTGACAGTGCTGCTGGCGTTTAGTCCTCTGTTGGTGCTCTATGTGATTGTTTGGCTGAAACGAGGCTCTATTTCTATCTGGGTCATGATGGCAATCATAGGCTTAACGGTTGCCGGATTGGTCCAACTCAGAAGTAAAACGGTGACTCTTGATCTGTCCGCATTGGCGGCTACAAACCAGTCTTCTGGCTCGAGGCCGGCGCCGTCGTCTCTTTCGGTATCTCTTGGCTCGTGAAGGGTGAAACTTTCTCCTTCATCCGCGACTAAGCTGCTGCCACAATCTGTTTCGGGGGAGCAAGATGCTTCCCTTTTCCGGTCTCTTACCATTTGTTCTTGCTGTGACCGGGTTAGTCAACCAATGTTCGCGGTGATTGGCACAAGGGCGGCCAAAGCCTCACGGGGCGCGCCATTTGACAACCCAGCGATGCAGCGGGCGACGAAACGGAAAGAGGAGGCAACTCATGGCACTTTTCCACTACCCCAACTCTCGCAACTGGTGGTACGAGTTTTGGTTTGCGGGACAGCGTGTCCGAGAGAGTACCAAGACACGTTCGCGAAAGCTGGCGCGGGAAGTGGAGCATGCTCGCAGGCGCCAACTTGAGGAATCCTACAACGGGATTCGACGGGCGAAAGCGTTGCCCGTTTCAGAAGCAGCGCTCGAGTGGTCTGAATTGAAAAAGCTCACGCTCGCTCCCAGGAGCCTACGAATCGAAAACGACAACCTGAAGCAGATCCTTCCCTACTTTGCCAAGAAGCTTCTGTGCCATATGGAGGCTCGGGATATTGCCGCTTATCAAAAGGCTCGTTTGTGCGAAGGCGCTTCGCCGAAGACCATAAACCTTGAAATTGGCACACTGCGGGCCATCCTGAGGCGCTTCGGCCAGTGGGCCTACCTCCGGGCGGATGTGAAGATGCTGCCCACGCACGAGCAGCCCGGCTACGCCCTAACCATTCTCGAAGAGGAGGCACTGCTGGAAGCCTGCTTGAATAGTCGCAGCCGCTCACTTTACACGGCAGTAATGCTGGCGCTGGCAACCGCAATGAGGTATGCAGAAATGCGCTTCCTGAGCTGGGGGCAGGTTGATTTGGCGGGGGCGGTGGTTACCGTGGGGAGAAGCAAAACGGCAGCCTCGACGGGGCGACGAATTCCGCTCAACTCGAGAATCCTAACGGTTCTAAAAGAGTGGGCGGCGCTGTTTCCCGCGCGGCAGCCAGAGCATTTCGTATTCCCCTCGGAACACGGGGCTGCGGGCGCTGCCTTTGTAGCTTGCACGTACGCCATAGATCCATCCAGACCCATCACGTCCTGGAAAACGGGATGGGGGGCAGCCAAGCGGCGGGCCGGTTTGGAGGGTCCCCAGGTTGGGAACGGCCAACGCGTAAGAATACGCTTTCACGATCTCAGGCACACGGCCTGCACCCGGATGCTGGAAGGGGGCGTGAGCTTCCATGTCGTCGCCGCGATTATGGGTTGGAGTGCAACCAGCATGATTCGCATGTCCAGACGATACGGTCACATCGGAAACGACGCACAAAGGCAAGCGGTCGAGATTCTTGCCAGGAGCCGAGGACCGGTTGATCCCTTTGAGAAATCCCCAGAGGTTTCGATTGGAATGGGTGGGAGAATTCAGTAACCCTATGAAAAAGAATGGCTCCTCAGGTAGGACTCGAACCTACAACCCTCCGGTTAACAGCGCAGATGACAACATACGACAACGCAGAAATACACTCTGTTCGCGCTTCTTTGACCCTAATTGACCCACGTTTGCGTGGAATTGAGTTCGCCGTAAAACGGGCAAGCCCTCTTATTTGCGTGGATTCGTTGGCCCCGGCTACGGTCGTGAGGAATTGCCAGTTGTCTAGATCTCTACGTGGGGGCTAACGAACAGGCTTTGTAGAAGATTGATTCTACAATTTGCATGCTGCACCGAGGTAAGCTAGCTTAGCTTAGCTAGGATACTAACTGCGTAAAAACTGCGAACGATAGCGCCGTCTTAAGTCATTGCGTATCAGTAAGTTATGGCGGAGAGAGTGGGATTCGAACTGCCGCAGCAAGATAAAGGGGTTGTAATGGCGTGATTGTTTTGCTGAGCTCCAATTCCGCAAAAGCTGATGGAGCCAAATGGGAAATGAAATGCGGCGTCGAAGAAAAGATCCCGATCCTCGGCGTTTGCATCGACAAGAACTCCAAGCCGGCGATTCCTTCCGAGATGGCAGGGAAGAAGGTGATCGAATGGACCTCGGACGGAATTGCCAATTTTGTAAATGGGCTAAAGTGATGCGTCGTTCCGTGATCGCTGGCGTTGATGATTATGCAAAGGCACCCTTGAGTGGTTGCGTCAAACCCGCTGCCGCAATAGAGCGTCTTCTGTCCGGACATCGATCCGCTGAATTTCGACCTGTAGAGCCCAGTAGGGCTCGTTAGCATCATTCAGTCGCTGATGAATCGCAGCTACGCAGCATCCTGCGCCACTGCGATTTCACCTAGATGGGCCGCGCCGATTCCGCGCGCAAACCAGGTGATGGCGTCAGTATAGGGATAGCTTGTGGAGCGCACTTCCAATCTGCTCGCTGCGCTCCAGTCGCCGCGCTCCAACGCGTAGCGCGTCGGGATCGCCGCCAAGGCGAAGTACGCTGCCGGTACGGGGGCCGCGCCGATCGGAATGGCATCGGGATTGAAACGCGATTCAATGCCGGGGAGAGCCTATAGGACACGTGCGGCGGCGGCGGCGCGACCACTCTGCAAATAAGCATAAACGAGGTAATCGCCGGCGTGAAACTCTTCCGTGACACTGCCTTTGTGTCGCGAAGCCGCAGTGGAGGCGAGATTGGCATTGACCGATGCGTCCCACTGCGCAAGTTCTACGCATTACCAAGGGACAAGTCCCGCTGTAACCGCGAAACTTCTTATCAGCAGGCGTGTTACAGATGCATAGTATTGGTTTGGTATAGAGCAAAACACATCAGTTTTTGCAGATCGCTGAGACTCATTTGGAGGGTACATGCACAGATTGCAAACACTTGTTGGTGTCCTGGTATTTTCGAGTGCCGCATTGGCGCAGACAGGCGTTGAAGCAAATACTAATGCCTCGGCATCTCAGAACGCGTCCGTATCCGCAGGTCGGTCGGGTGCACAAGCACAATCGAACACAGCAGTGAACGCCGATGCTTCGGCTCAAGCCTCGAATGAACAAAAGACCGAAAAGGCGAGGAATCGCTCGCGAACTGATTCAACGAGCGCCTCTAGCGGCGCGCAATTCGCGAGCGGTACCACGATCAACGCGGTGCTGGTTAAGCCAGTGGACGCACGCAAGAACAAGCCTGGCGATGCCGTAATAGCAAAGACTACCCAAGACGTTAAGTCGGATGGCCAGGTGGTGATCCCGAAAGGATCTCGCGTGATAGGGCATGTCACGCAGGCGAACGCGCGCGCAAAGGGCGAGGGCCAATCACGTCTCGGAATGGTCTTTGATCACGCGGTGTTAAAGAACGGACAAGAAGTGCCACTGAATACAACGGTCCAGGCGGTGGCGGCAGCGCAAAACGCGACTTATGCCTCAGCCGGCGATGACATTGGCTCGATGTCATCAATGGGTTCGGGCGCAGTTTCCAGCGGGGCGAGGACTGGTGGTGGCCTGCTTGGCGGGGTTGGTTCAACTGCGGGCGCGACTACCGGAACGGTTACGAACGTCACTGCGGGCGTAGGTGGCAGCGCCAGTGGCGCTTTGAACTCGGCGGCTTCTGCGAGTGGCTCTGTGGCTGGATCGCTTAACTCCACGTCCACAGGTGTTGTGAGTCTCCCGGGCATGGCGCTAAACTCGGCGACGTCGGCGGCGACACAAGGTTCGGTGATCACGTCAGCCGGCAAAAATATCCATCTCGATAGTGGCACACAAATGCTTCTGAAGGTGACAGGCAGCTCGACTCGCCAGTAGGCGGAAGAGAAACAAAAGCCCGACCCAGCAGTTGGATGGGTCGGGCTTTTCCGTCTTGACTCTCACTCCCAGCCATCTCTCGTATAACTACTGAGTGTTTTGCTGATCTTGCTAATGGTTGCCAGATCCTGATGATCGACTTGGAACACGATCGAGAGTTGTACTGTGCAAATATTCAATCACGAATTGAAAATCTTCGAGAATTACCCTAGCAGGATGCGGAAAAACTCGGCGGGGAGGGAGAGCGGGCTTAGTCCAGAGGGTCTCCGTCGGAGGATAAGAGATCGTCAAGGGGATGCCGCACCCTTAACCAAGTTTAGGAAGAAGGCCAGGTTTCCGAAGCTGTGGCCGACGATGCCCGGCCATGTGCTTTTTGTGCGTTGCGCAACAAAGGAAAGCGCGATACCTGTGATTGACATGCGGACAGTGTCCCAGAGAGTCGGCTGCATAAATAAATGGAAGACCGACCAGAGAATCCCGTGGATGACCCACGTGGCCCTTCCGAACGCGAGTTCTTGGCGGGGAAGCACATAACCGCGCCACCAAAGTTCCTCCCCGCCGATATTGCACACAAGGATCACGACGGCATAGTAAACGAGAATCCACCAAGCCCCGTGCAAAGGAATGCCCATGAAATCCTTCGGACCGAAACGATCGAAAAACTCGTGGTAGAACCCAGAAGCATCGAAAAATCTGATCGACTGTAGGGTTGGTCGAAGGATGCCTGCGCTCCGCTTGAGGATTGGGCCTATCAGAATCGCAGCGAATACCCAGACTTGGCGATTGTTCTCTCTCCAAAGGGCAAGCCAGGATGCCGCAATCGCAAACAGGTCCTCCCAATTACCTCCATACATGAAGCCCGAGAGTGCGGCTGCCCAGATCCAAACCGTCGCGTTTGGAGCCGAGAGCCGTAAACGTTGCTTGAGTGCTCTCCAAGACGCGAAGCGGATGTCAATGGCTGCGCCGACGATCGCGGCAATCGACATGAGTGCAAGGGGCAGAATGAGCAGCAGATGGAAAATGCGCCACCACGAACTCATCTGCCGCAACAGAGTCGGGCCAGCCCAGTGAAACAGAAAAGCAAAGATCAAGGCCGGTATCCCGAATAGAAGCGATGACGCGAGCCAGCCTGCTGGCCTAATCGCTGGTGCGTGGTCTGTCTGGTGCACATGGTGAGTATATGAGTGTACTGGTGCTCATGGTTACTTCCTTTCTATATGGATTTGAAAACGCTGGTTCTGTGCCCTTCCTTCCGCGCTACAATGCTGCTGCCCAGTTCTCACAAGGATCAGACGACACGAGGGAGGTCATATGCCTAGGTTGAACATGTTTCTTGTAGCTTCGGTAGGGGTGCTGATAATGATGGGTGTGGTCGCAGCCCAGGACCAAATGTCGAAAGACAAAATGCCGCACAAGATGGCGGCGCAGAAGGCTGAACTTTCTGATGCTCAGTACATCGCGAAGGCACTTACGGCCGCACCTCGGGGAGTTGCCAAAGACGCCGGCGTGGCCCGGATCGACAAAGACGGCAATATGAAATCGCTGCGCGAAAGCAAGAACGGTTTCACGTGCCTGATCATGCTCGGCGACATCATGTGTGCCGATGCCAACAGTATGGCCTTTTTCGACGCTACAATGAAAAAACAAACTCCGCCTGATAAGCTGGGCCTCACTTACATGTTGCGTGGCGATCAGGGAGCCAGCAACACTGACCCCACAGCAACCGGGAAGACCCCGGATAATCACTGGATTGTCACTGGTCCACACCTCATGATTGTTGGAGCGGGAGTGAAAGACCTGGGGCTGCCGGATTCCGCGGATGCCGATCCCACTAAGCCTTATCTGATGTGGCCAGGCACTCCTTATGCGCATGCCATGATTCCGGTTGGAGGGAGTGCTGCGCATGCTACAGCCGCCAACACCGCATCCGCTAAGAAAGAGTAGAGAGCGTAAACCCGACCCAGACGTTCTAGCGAAATCAACAAATTGGAAGGCGCGAATGGCACATCAAACCTCCAAATCATACGAAACTAAACAACGCCTCTTCTTACTGGACGCTTAATGGACGCAGATTTTTTGCAGCCCCCTTGCCAATGTCACCGTACTAAAGAGTTCATCGCCGACTTCATAGCGCAGTTGCAATCTCATGCTCTGTTCGGGTATGGAGCGCAACAGAGCTTCGAGCATGAGCTTGCCGCGATTGCGTCCTTCATCACTCGCAAAATAGTTTGTCAGCCCTCTAAGCTCATAGCCCGCCACGAACGAGCCATTCGTGCGCACGACAACGTTGTCAATGTAGTCGCGGACCGGCAGCTGCTGACACAGCGGGGGATTCTTCAACTTTTTCTCGTGCTGTTGGAGCGTCAACGGCATTGTTGGTCATCTTTCAAATAGGGAGCTTTGATTTCTTCATCCCGCGCAACTGCACAATAAGCTCGTGGTCGCACATACCAAAACGTCAGGTCTCGCACGTAACCTCGTGGCTTGCCGTACTTGCACGCCATCAATATCGGGACGATGGAAATGGGAACTCCGTATTGAACGGCAATGCTGGCGGGAATTCCCGCGATCGTCCCGGTTACGAAGCGACCGACTACATTCATCAAGGCGGCAACTCCCAGCACAACAAACAAGTCTTCAAATTCGAGTAACATGAACGTTACTCGAGTCTGCAGGTTCCGATTCACCGGTGTAACATCGAGACCCATTTGACGATCCTCCTTTCTATTGCACCGCAGCAGCGTTCTGGATCCATGCTTCGGCGAGCCGCAAAATGCCCGACAGACTGAAGGCGCACACCGCACCCACTAGGTTTCGTACCCACACCTCACCGATCGTCAGCCGCTCTAAGAGTCCGGCGAAATGCAGGACCATCAAGAGAACCTGGACCACCCCGTATAGGGGCAGGGCGACATTCCCGACCCAGTTCACCAGAGCCAAGATTGCCAGCCAAAAGCGATCTGGATCATTCCAGGCTGCGTTCTGACTGAAGGACTCGAGCAGGCGCAAGATTCCGGAGCACATCAGGGATGCGAACCCGGCATGGGAGTAACGTTGCCAGTGCAAGCCCTTGCTGAAGCTGTAGATGGCAGCAGCGAAAAACAAACCAGCCAGGGTTGGCATGATCACGTTTCCCAGCCAATTCGTGAGATTGAGTATTCCAGTTTCCATCTCTTCGCCTTTATGCGCCCACCATGGACTGAACCAACTTCCAGATTGCCGAGATACTGAGAAAAGCCAATGCCGACACAATCAGTGAACCTACGGGCTTATGGCGGACGTAATTGATAATGGCCCCCACGACGGCAAGGCCGGCTGCTTCCGGCAGAATGTTGCCCGCCAGAAAATTCCAGGCCGAAACGAGCATGTCGGTGGTTGCAAATTGCGAACCGCTGTTCCAGCTCTGTAGCAACTGGGTCGTGCTGCTTACCGACAGCATGAAAATCGCTGCGATGATCGAGCCGAGCGGGCTGTGCCCTTGTGCTGTATCCAAGGCTGCCTTCAACACAAAAAACGCGGCGGTAACCGGAACCAACCGAGCGACAATGAAACCCGACACGAAGTTCTTAAAACTTGTCTGCATGGTGTCCGCCCAGCCACTGCCCACGCCGGCTCCCTGTGGGGGGAGGGAAATTCCTTGCGCCGCAAACCACGATAGGAGTTGGGGGAGGGTTAAGAGAATCACTGACCATACGATCCACTTCTGAAAATTGCCACCCGTCTGGAAATTGACTCCTCCTTCCTGGCGCAGTGCCATGCCGGCGAGCACCATGGTGCAGATTGCGGCTGGGGCAGCCAACCCGAACAGCAGCTGCAACAATTCGCCAATGATCTGAGGAAGGGTCATTTCGCAATCCTTGGTCGCCGGCTAGTTGACTCCTGCCCCGCCGCTCGTGATCCAAGATTCAATCAGTCGAGTGAGGCCAGAGATCATCAGTAAGCCAATTGCGGTTACTGCCCAACGCACGACGCCGCGTCCCTGCGTATAAGAGACGACTGCCATCACGACTGCCCCTACTGCTAACAAAGGCGCGATGACGTTTCCAATCCAGTTCACAATATTCAGAACCGTTCCTTCGGGCTGCGTCGCCTCTTGCCCCTGGACTGCCTTGTTGAATACGGGAGCGTTGCCGGGATTTTGAGCAATGCTTGAAACCGGATAGAGCTGAAGACAGGCGATGAAGAGCACTGCTAGCAGCGAGGTTCGGCGACTGATAGAACGTGATCTTGAGAATTGCATTGTTTCGACCTCCACGACCCGGGCCTAAACTCGCCCATGCATCGAGGTCGAGAAGATACGATGGCTTGAATTCTCGGTAAACTCGCAACTGTGGTCCTTCGCCTGCTAACTCGCCTGTTCCGGACAAAATTGGGCGGATTGAGCCCTCGGAATGTATCCGAGTAATAGTCCTGGAGCGGTTGCAGCACCGTTCGCAAGCAAGAACTCGCAGTCCAGAGAAGAAACTGCTGAAATGAAATCGTCGCATTTTGTTACATCAACATCGACATGATTCAGTTTCGCGCCTGTCCGCGACGTTTCGCTTGTAGGCAGCCCGAGCATTTGCGGTCTTCGGGGTGCGCACGAGAAAACAACGATGGACAAATGCCGTGATTTTTCACAACCGCTACGCGGTTCGTTCCTCGACTTTAGTTGTGATCGGCGAGACTTGCCTTGCACGTCGGGCCGTCCGACGTGGTCTTTACTGCCAGATAACCCGTGCAAATCTCAATTTTCGGATTGCCCGTGATTCGACAACAGCCTAGCTCCAGCGCGACTCCCTGGTTCGAGGTCGAAGTGGACCTTACCTTCCCAGACGGGTCGCGAAAAAAGCTGTAACCGGCCGCTCGCGGCCCCGTAATACAGAGTAGAACTAGTACCAGTTCTAGAAACCTCATGGATCTGCTCTGGCGATTCGCACATGGTGAGATCGACGCTTTCGAGACTTTGGTTCGGGATCACCAGAGCCAGATCTACGCATGGATTGTGCGCATCGTTCGCGATCCAGGTATCGCCGAGGACTTGACGGTAGAAACTTTATGGCGCATCTATCAGACACGCCAACGCTTTCGGCCGACGGGCAATTTCGCTGCCTGGGCGCGCCGCATCGCCACCAACCTGGCGATCGACCACCTTCGCCGCTCGCGTTCCGAACAGAGTCTGCTCGGCGAGCCCGCCGCGGCGCCTGCCTCCGATGGCCTCCTTCAACAAGAGACTCGGGAAAAGATCAGACAGGCGTTTTGTCGATTGCCCGTCAAGCTGCGCGTCGCAGCCACGCTCGCCTTGATCGAAGAACGGCCCTACGACGAAATTGCCGATGCCTTAGGACTATCCGTCGGCGCCGTGAAGCTCCGTGTGTTCCGAGCAGTCCGCATTCTGCGCCGACAACTCGAACATCTTGGCATCACACCTGGAGAAATAAGGACATGAGAGAAAACATGAACGAACACGACGACCGCCAGATTCGGGAAGCTTTGCGGCAGTCCTTCCGGCCCATCGACACAGAACTCCGCCGCGATCTGTGGCCCTCAGTACTGCGCAGAATCGACACTCGCCCGGCCACCATTCCCTGGTACGACTGGGCGTTGATCGCCGCGAGCGGCGCTGTCTTTCTGTTCTTCCCGCAAATGATCCTCGTCTTTGTGTACCACCTTTAGCGGTGGAAGGAGGCCGTGTGAACAATCATCCATACTTGCGCGCGTACATGGCGGGAATCTCGGTGCCGACGCCGCTTCTGCTGCTCGCTTTGACTTTGTTCAGCATTGCGCGCTTCGCCTATAACGTTCCCGTTCCGGTGGAGCGGGTCATCGTTTTTCCCATGGCGATCATCCCTAACTTATTCGGCTTGTGGAACATGGTGCATCTGGCGTCTCGCTCCCGTACGCACTTGCCGCTCGGAATCCATGGAGCGATTCTTCCTTTCATCCTCGCTCCCTTGGGATTCCTTCTCGGACGTAGCCTCGGGTTCCTGCGGGCAACCGGCCACGGCTTCGTCTACTTCGGCGTGGTGGAGATTCACTACTTGCACGCGGCTGTCGTGTTTTCAGCGGTACTAATCGTTTATTACCTGGTTTGGAAGTACCTAATCGGATTCTTTAATCACATAGTAGGAATCGCAGAGTGACATCTGCAACATTAGGAGGGCGTATGACGAACGGACACTCTGAGCACCTTCCCGGGGCTCGACAGTTTGACCGATGGCCGACGACGCTAGCCTCGTTGCTAGTAGGCAGCGCTTTCTTCTTCTTGTGGTTCTGGCTGCTGCCGCAGTGGCTCGGATTTCAGGTACACATGACCGGCCCGTCACGCTGGCGATGGCTGGCCGCTCTTCCGGCGGTATTGGGATTCGCTGTCGCGCTGCGCTGCATCTGGGACTTTGGCTGGACC
>UEXW01000240.1_pt1 | contig 29404 bp, 31 predicted proteins | sample 4301151 | NCBI WGS metagenome assembly UEXW01 (sample SAMEA4773176, study PRJEB27434) | metagenome | biome: 2259; feature: agricultural soil; material: soil | place: USA | collected 2014-09 | depth 0.25 m | reverse complement strand
GGGGGCGGGAGTAGGCGGAGGCATCGGGGGCGGCGTCTTTAGCGTAGGAGCCGGCGCCATAGGCGAAGCGAGGCTTCCCGGACAGATCGGCGGAGTCGTGGTCGATCCCTCGGGTGCAACCGTTCCGGGCGCACAAGTCACCATCACGAATACGGAACGGGGAGTCACCATGAACACGATCAGTGATGGGGAGGGGCATTGGATGATCTCGAATTTTCCCGCAGGCCGCGGAAAAATCCAGGTTGATGCATCTGGCTACAAGACCTCGGTTCAGCAGTTCAACTACGATTCGGGCCGCCCCATCGAGTATCTGAATACGTTGAACGTGGGCACGGTGTCCGAAACAGTCGAGGTTTCGGCAGAAGCCGTTCCCATGAATGGGCGTGACTACGATCGCCTGGAGAAATTTGGACAGGTAAAGAAACAGATGTCGAATGCCGCCTCAGCCAACGTGGTCAATTTGCAGCGCCGCGTGGTGGGCGTTCTGCCAGTTGCAATCGATGTGCCGAGAGCGGGTACATCGTTCCAGTTCGCGCGGGCGCTGGTTCTTGACGAAGAAACCAGGGTGACATTCAGCTACAAGAGTAGGTAAGGGAGGGTTGGATACTGGTTTCGAGAATCACTGCAGTATCGGACGAACAACGCCGAGGATTGTCTTGCTTCGGCGTCGATTTGTGTGCCATTAACGAAGCATATAATGTTGAATTCTCGCATTGCGGATTGACGCCACTCTCTCGTGGGCCCGCACACCATGGGGGGGCGTGTGCGCCAATTCGAGGACGGCGTCTGATGAGCCTGGGGACAATGGAATGAGACTTCCGCATTCTGCTCTACTTGCAATGTGCTTCGCATTCTGCCTGGCCGCCGCGGGCCAATCCGGCACTCCGGTCAAGAAGCATCTGCTCGTCTTGGGGGAAGAAAAGGGATACCGGCATGAATCCGTTTCGCACGCCATGGCGACCATCGAGCGCCTTGGTCAGGAGACTGGGGTGTGGGATACGGTCATCCGCACTGACACCGAAGTGCTGACTAAGAAAAAGTTGGAGTACAACGCCAAGAATCTCAATGATTTTGATGCGGTCCTGTTTTTCACTGCGGGCGAACTGGAAATGGATGGCCAGCAAAAAGCCGACCTCCTCTCGTTCGTGCACGACGATGGCAAGGGCTTCATCGGCGTGCATGCCGCCACTATCACGTTCACCGAATGGCCGGAGTACGGGAGGATGATCGGAGGATATTTTGACGAGCACCCGTGGGGAACGTTCGACGCGCCCATTGTGGTGGAGGACCCAAGCTTTCCTGGGATGCAATCGTGGCCACGATCGTTCGTGTTGCGTGACGAGATCTACCAGATCACGAATTTCTCACGCGATAACCTGCGCGTGCTGATGCGATTGGACGCGAGCAAACTGGACCTTTCCAATCCAAAGGTCCATCGGACGGATCGAGATTTTGCGGTGACCTGGGCGAAGATGTACGGCAAAGGGCGCGTGTACTACACAACTCTCGGGCACGTAAAAGAAAACTGGGACAATCCACAATTCCAGAAGATGCTCACAGAAGCCGTCCGGTGGGCGACCGGATTGGTCGGCGCAGAGGTTATGCCCAGGCCGGTCCCCTCACAATAGCCTGAACTCCCCTCCCAAGGACATCATCATGATCACGCGAAGACAATTCGTGAAGACCGCGGGCATAGGTTTTGGTCTGGCGGCGTCTCCGGTGCGGTCTTTCGGACGAAGCAAGACCAGGCTGCAGATCGGGATTAGCGCGTACAGCTACCACAACCTGTCGTTCGAGGACATGATTGGGCAGCTCTCGGCCCTGCAGGTGGACGAAATCGAAATGTCCCGGGGAGAGTTCATGCTGATGAACCATCCCAGCGAGGACCTCTTTCACCTCGCCCGAATCAAGCTCGAACGCGCGGGGATTCGCTGCGTTTCCTACTATTCAGCCACCATCAAAGAGGACGACGATCCGGAGAGAGCGGTTCGCTTCGCGAAAATCCTGGGTGTTCGGCACATCACCGGTGACGCAACCGGCAGCATGCTTACCCGGATCGACCACCTCTTCACGCAAGTAGGACTCACCTTCGGCATCCACAATCACTATTTCAAAGGGGAGAAGTTCGCGTACCAGAGCCCGGAGGATGTTTTGAAGGCTCTATCCACTGTTTCCAGAACAGTGGGCGCCACCGCCGACGTCGGTCACTTCGCGTCCTGCGGACACGATCCGGTAGAAGCGATCCGCATGCTCGCCGGGCGCTTGCAGTTGGTACACCTCAAAGATGTGGAAGCGGCAGGCGGGGAAGTCAACGTGCTGCTAGGCAAGGGAATCGCTAGAATCCCGGAGGTCATGCAGGAACTACATCGGCAGGAATTCGGCGGCTTGGTGGCGGTTGAGTACGAAAAGGAGGGCAGCGTCGAAGCTGATATGAGGCAGGAAGTGGAGTTTGCCAGGAAACTGGCCTGACCCGTGGCGAATCAGAAAGTTCGTTCGGCAAGAACGTTGAGATTCATGATTTCATGGTCCTCGAAGAGTGCAGGAGGATTTGCAGGCTTTCCAATGTGAGATTGTTGAAGTTGGGAACTACACAATCTGCTCCTGCGGCGAGCAGGCTCTCTCGGGTTTCGTCCTGGCCGGTTACGCCAACGCAATGCAGGTCAGCGGCCTTGGCCGCCACCACCCCGGAACAAGAGTCTTCGAATGCGCAGGCGAGCGAGGCTTCGGCCCGCAGACTGTCGCATGCGACTCGATAGAGCAGAGCGTCTGGTTTCGCGCAAGGGACATCATCCGCAGTCACAATGGCGGCGAAGTAGGACTTCAATTTCAGCCGCTCTGGCATGGAATGCGTTCGGCATCGGCCCGCAGAAGTGACAACGGCGAGAGGAATGCCGCACTTGGCGAGATGGGCCACAAACCGGACTACACCCGAGATCGGCCGGATATCTGCCGCCCTTCGTTGAAAGAAGGCGTCTTTTCGTTTGCCATACCCATCTAACTGAGCGTCAGAAAGAGGACCCAGAAAATGCCGCAGAATATCAGCCCTTTTGCGACCGTCAAGGATGAGTCCAGTTCGCGCTCGGAAACATCGCGGTTCAGCGTTAACAGGAAACTGCGACCCGCTGACCTCTTGTACTCGGGGCCGGCTTCAATGCGGCCTAACGTTTCTCTAGAAAACCACCTCCAACCGCACGCCCGGAATGAGCGCCGTGTGCGCTGCGCGCCGAACGGGGTGAGTAATCTGCAGATCACCTGTCAGTCGGAGCCATGGAGTCACGTGAAGTTGTAGAACATTCGACCTGGTGCTCGGGACGCAATCGCCTCAAATCGAGCGGCGCGAGGTTATCTTTTAGAACTTCGCTCAGGTCGCTGTACGCGTAGGATATTCCGAACTCGTCCCGTATGCGGCTATCGAAAAGGCCGCTGCCGCCCAGGCCGATATCGAAAAATCTGGTCACTGGACTGGTGTCATTGTCAGCGAACGCAAGTTGTCCGAACAGGCCCCAGCCCTCCTTTCTCAATCTCTCCACAATGTATTGTTGAAAAACGTAATTGGCCGACCATGATCCTCTCTGCGGCTGGATCGGATTGATCGGAGGCCCGGGTATGATGATTTGCCGGAGTGCATCGAACGGAGTATAGGCCTTGGTCGTAATGGCAAAACCAAAAAGAATGCTCGCCGGTCTTCCCGAAGAACATCGATGGGAAGTTGATACCCGGCATGAACGTCACACCGTCCGCAAATAAGTCCCAATGGCCGGGATCGGTCGAGTGGTCATTGGGATCGATCCAAGCAAAAGTTATGAACGGCTCTCCTCGGCGCACGTAAGCAAAGCTCACCAGGTTCGTGACCAGCGGCACCTGACGCAAAACCGTCAAAGGGCTCCCATCTGTGCGAGATTGAAGAATCGCTCTATACCGCCGCCGCCAAAGAAATCCTCCTCGGATACTAAGTGACCATTGTCTTTGCGCTGATTCGGGAGGAGAAACCCAGGGCTTCCTGGAACTGATGGCGACAGGCTGGTTGACAGGGGACGTGAGAAGACGCTTGAAAACCGTCGTGGATACGTCTCAACAAATACGATCTCGCCTGGATGTGGAGTCCTGGGGCCTAAGAAAATCCCCTTTTCACGAGGAGTGGGCCACCACTTCAGATCCTCAGAAAGATCTTCCGGCGGTACATCCAAAACAGGATGAACCAAAAGACCAGCATCACTGCAAAACCGTGGAGCATAGGCTGAATAGTCGGTCCTGCCATCGCAGCCAGCGCCTTTCCAAGGTGGCGGTCTAAGGCGTTCCCGACGAAGACGGACATGGTCCAACTCATCACATAGATGGCAATCGAGTTCATTCCGACCACCACCAGCGGGAACGCCCATCGCCGCCATCCTTTCCATTCGATCAGCACGTAAAAACCGGCCAGGATCAGAACCACCCAACCTCCGCTATACAGCGTATACGACGACGTCCAGACCCTCTTGACGATAGGACAAATGCCGGCCCATTGACACACCAGCCCGAGCAGGAGCAAGGCTATTCCCGCGATCGCGAGTCCAACTAATTTTCGTTGCTTCGATCCGTTGCCCTTGAGCCATTCTCCCGCCAAGAGCCCCAATATCATGGTCCCAAGCGTCGGAATAAAACTCAGTGTGGACCAGCCGCCCTCATTGAAGACAAAGGGCTGCTCTCGCGGAAAGAGGTTCAAAAACCAAACATCGAACGCCCACGAAAGATTGGAGTTCTTGTTCCAATGAGAGAGGAATCCGGTGTAGTTGTGAGACCAATCTTGGGGAACTCCGACCCTGGCGTAGTCAAACTGCGGACCTGGCGCCGGGTAAAGGGCGAAAGCTGCCCAAAAGCAAATCAAGATGAGCACCAGTGTCACCGCCTGGGTTCGCGGACGCGTGAAAGCCAGCAGAAACAGGAATACGTAACCTAATCCGATCTGGGTCAGTGTGTCCTCAAATGTGAAGTAGGTCTGAGGCGACCACAGTGACCGAAGAAAGATTCCTAAGAAAACCAGTATTAGCGCGCGTCGGACCGCATGCCCAAGCATGGGTCCGAAGGTTTGTCCTTTCATTTTCCGGCTCGCAATAGAAAAAGGAAGCGCCGCACCGACCAAAAAGGAAAAGGCGGGCTGGATCAGGTCATGCAGTGAGCACCCTTGCCATTCCACGTGCTGGGTATTGAAGGCGATCAAACGCCATAGCGTGCTCTGCGGAAACCCGCGCGCCACCTCAGGCAGACGCATGAGTTCTCCCAGCATCAGGACCATCACCATTCCGCGGAAGGCATCCAGCGAGATCAGCCGAGTGGGACCTTCAGCTTTGCGTTCAGGTTCTGCTCCAGGCGCTTCTGCTACGGGACTCGCAACCTGCGCACTTTCGATCATCAAGGGCTCCTATGACCAACGGATGACGATGCAAAGGTATTCTCGTTCTTGCCCTGTTTCCGCGATGGCACTCGAGTCTGAACCGCGAAGCCTGGAGACTCCGAATGGACGTTCCACTTGCCACGCGTGAAATCGGGGAATTTCTGGGGAGCGCCATTCTGTGCTACAGATGTTTCACTCAACGGTGTAGCCGCACTCCATGCGGCGGCATCGTAGACGTTGATATCGGGGACAAGCCCCCTTTTCAGGCAATCCATGAGGCGGTAATTCATAACATAGTCCATCCCGCCGTGGCCACCCATTTTCCGGGCCAGTTCTCCGGTTGTCTTCCAGAGTGGGTGCTCGTACTTTTCGCGAAACGTATCGATGTTCTGCCAGTCTTCTTGCTTTGAGCCATCGACGAAGATACGTGGCGGGTAGTCGGCGAATGCGCCCTTTGTCCCCGAGATCGAATTGAGGCGGCTGTAAGGTCGTGGGTTGACGACGTCATGCTGAAGAAGAATCGTGCGGCCCCTTTGGGTTCTTATGATGCTGGTGTTCATGTCACCGCAGATGTACTTTTCGGCGCGCTTCGGGTCCCCGTCGGCGAAGTTTGCTTTCACATACGCGCTCAGCGAGGCCTCGGACGAACTCACCGAAACCATGTAGTCGAACCGGTCGCCACGATGGATGTCCATGTAATGCGCCACTGGGCCTAGTCCGTGGGTCGGATAGAGATTGCCATTGCGCTTCATGTGGGGAAACCGGCGCCACAGGCCTTCCCCTTCGCTCGAGGTCAATATGCTGCGCAAGTCGTGGAGATAGGCCGCCTCTCCGTGCGTGATTTCGCCGAATAGTCCGTCACGCACCATGCCCAGGACCATCATTTCGGTAGAACCATAGCAGCAGTTCTCCAGAATGACGCAATGTTTGCGAGTCGCTTCGGAGGTATCGACGAGGTCCCAGCACTCCTGCAAAGTTGTACAAGCGGGCACTTCCACGGCAGCATGCTTGCCATTCTTCATGGTGCTGAGCGCCATCGGAACGTGCCAGTTCCAAGGGGTGGCTATATAGACGATGTCGAGTTCGAGCTGGGTCAAATTCTTGAAATCCCAGTCGCCCTTGCTAAACCCTGCCGGTTCCGGTTGGCCTGCATTTGTGACCGTCTTCTGCGCTCGCGCTACTTTTTCCGGCACCAGGTCGCAGATCGCCTTGACCTCTACGTTTTCAATGGCGAGCAGATCCCGCAGCAAGCTGGTGCCGCGTCCGCCGACGCCGATAATTCCCAGCCGCACTCGCTCTCTTGCCTCGAACGGGACACCAATCATCGTCGAGTTCGCACTTTTCGGTTTTCCAGCTGCGAGGAGATCAGGATCCAAAATGTCGGTCGCAACTACGAGTCCAGCACCACCAATCGCGGTGCGCTTTAGGAAACTCCGCCGCGAGATGCCTTGAGATACCTTATCCGTCCCCATCTAGTAGCCTCCTACTCATTGCGATCTGGTCGAATCGATACTAGTTCTACACCAAAGCGCCCTGATCTTCACCCCTATGACATTCGGAGCGATTACGAAGAGGTTGCTCGTGCTGGTACTTCGAAAGATAGCGGTCATTCTGCCGCCTAGAACATATTTGGTGCCGAGTAGCTCCCCGAAAGCATGCAGCCCAGATATCGCGTCCCTATTCCTTTTGAGGCAAATCAAAACCCGGATATTCGAATCCGCGGCTACGTGCTTCCACCTAGTTTTCCCGCCATCCTTCGTGCAGAGTTCGGCGGCCTCGCCTGGACTACAGTTAACGCCTCAACCCACCTATCCACGAACAATGCCTTTCAGACGAAAACAACTGCGCAGACCATCACCCTGTGCTGCTATCGCATCTGATGGTAAACCCCAACAGAAAGGTAGTTCCATATGGCTGAAACTCCTCGCACGGACTTTGCCGGTGCTGGCCGCTGCAGACCCCGATCGAAGTCGGCCCGAGCGAGGGCCTGATCCGCGGCGTGCTTATCGCGCTCGGCAGATTCGACACCCCAGAAAGCCATATAGACCGTGGCAACTTTGAGGCTAACCGTATTTGCAAGATGCCGGGCACTTGGGCGCGCAAGGCTCCGGCTACGCCCGAACGTCCGCACCGGCAATCCTCCCTAATCGATTGTCCGCAAACCCTGGAGCCGGTGCCACGATCGCTGCTCGAATCTCTGGCGGCCGGTCACGTGCCCGAACATGCCACGCTGAAGGTTCCCCTAAACGATCGGGTCAAGATGGAATGGAGACGTGGATTTCTGGACCACCACGGAGTCACGATGCTCGGGGAACGGCAGACCGGACAACGATACTTCATTGACGTGCAATGTCCTTGGACAGAAGACCACGGCAGCCCATCAGGCGACACTGCAGGCAGCGTGGGTTATGAGCGTGGATGGGGCTACAGCTACAAATGCTTCCACTCGGAATGCGTCAAGCAGGAGCGCGGCTGGAGTGAGTTCAAGCAGCGGGTTGCGGCACAGAATCCCGGCTTGCCCGCATATGGAAAGTCGCTCCCGGAACTGCCCTCCGAGGGCAGCCACGCAGACGTTGCACATTATTTTGTACAGCATTGACGCATCAGCAAAGAACCACGTGCAGCTTTATGACCTAGGCCAGCGGGCTGTGTTTGTCGGTACGAGGTGGACTATCGGAGACTCGGGAGATCGGCTGCTGTTGGGTGACGTGGGTGAGTGTTGTGACCGTCTCCGTTGGGACATGCCGGAGCCGGATGACCCGAAGCGAGACTACCGCGCCAAGTTGAAGTCTAGAGTACCTAACCTTCGGGCCCCGCACAGTTGCCACGTCCGAGCAGACTCATGGGTACGTCTCTAGCAACCTCACATGGCCCGATCAGGTAGTCTGTTTCACCATGGACGGGGACTTCCGCATGAATAACCCGGCCCGTTGATGAACCGCGCCGCCGATCGTGCATTGGCGTCCGCAGCCGCGCGTAAACGAACCGTGTTCGGAACCCACGATTGCGGCTGATCGGCGACATCGCACAGAAACTCCACCTGTACCTGGTTCGGCGAGTGAAACCGGTTGGCCGTCCCGTCGTTTTCCCACATGGCTCCGAAGACATACTTGCTCACGCCGTGGAAGTAGAAGTAGTCGCATCCGTTAAAGGTGCAGGCGCCCAACGTGCAGGTGCCGTCGGGGTTATTGTTGCAGGGACGGTGCCCTCCCGCCGAGCCGTTGTTCCAGTTGTACTTCAAGAGCCACGCATGCCAACCCTCGTGCATGAAATCACCTGCTCGGGAAGCCGGGTTGGAGTTGGTCGCCGAAGGATCGTAAAGCGGACAATCGGTCAGGAGCTTGTCAGGCGGATTGAACTGGCCGAAGAAGCTGTTGTCGTCGCTGACCTGGTGGATGAAATGGTTGTGAAAATTGCTGCTCGCCGCTTCCGCCGTGGCGCGATAATCGACCGTGCCGTGAAACGACTGATCGTTATTATCCACCAGCCCGTACGTCGCCAGGTAGGCGGCATTCCAGTGCTTTGGATATTCCAGGTTGACGTTGCAGGCGTCGTTCCAGCCGCGGTTACTCCAATCGTTTCCGTTCATGTCATAGGCTTGATATTGCCAAAGGAAATAGTCCTGCCAACAGCCATGCGTATTCCACAGATCGATATCCGCCTGGCTGGCGCTGGTTTGGACGCAGAGCGCGTAGGTGAGCGTTGCGAGCAGGGCGAGCGTGACCATCTCGACGACTAGGATAAGCGTCCTTTTCATAATGTTGCTCCGTTCGTTGTCTGGCAGCGGTGTCAGAAACTCGGCGGCTGTTTGTTGAAGTCGTAGGTTCTGCTAGGCTCTCCCCGGCCTGATCCATGCTCGGGAGCTGGAGCGACAAGTTCCTGATGAGCCCGCAAATACTGATCCAGTTTGCGGTTGAAAATCTCCGCCGTATCGCCGGGATCGCGGTTCGGCCGATCCAGAAACAACTCTTCACCCTTACGAACATACTTGCGCAAAGTCATCTTGGCTTCGTCCGAATTTTGGTGATTAGCGAGGTAGGTGCGGATCGCTTCAGCACGCACAATCCGCGATTCATGGCTCGACACGGCCCAAAAGACTTCCGCATTGCTTTCGGTGGTGTTCATATAGGCGAGGCCGCTCACCGCCTTGCCTTGCAAGATCGCGAGAGCGGTCTGCTCCGGGTCTTCACCCTCAAGCAATTTTTGTGGCGGGGGGAGAGGCATGTGGATGAGCTTTTTGAGGTAGTCAAATGCATACGCACTACGCATCTCACCGAGCACGCTGAGCCCTAGCAGCGCCCGGCTATGATCCTTTGGTCGCGCTGCAGTGATCTCGTCGCACAATGCTTCTACAATGTCTCGATTTCCGGCCGCGGCGGCGATTTCGCGTTCCCCTTGTTCTCTTTGGGATGGCGTCGAAGCCCCGGCCCAGGCAAGGAATTCGACAACCGCGCGCCGCGCAGCATCTCCGGAACCGACAAGTCTCGGCGCAGGCTGCGGCGCCTTCTGCGCCAGAAGCTCGCTTGGCCGCACTCGGCTCGCACCCTCAGCCTTAGGTCCCCGCCTGGAGGCGCACTGCCAAGAGAACATCATCACGAGGGTGGCAGCTAGCAGGAAGGCCTTGGGAGAACTGATCCACTTAGTAAAGGCTTCAAACATATAGCTGGGTCTCCGTCAAAAAACATCGGTTTTACTCACGCAAACTCGTTTTGGAGCTCGAGAAACATCAAAACTAAAGCGCGACATCGGGTGCTTACCCACGTCGTGCACCCCATGTGTGTTCGCCAGGGTTCATTGCAGCAAACAAGTTAATAATGCCTGTGTAGTGTTCCGCGTACCTTCAGGTTTTGCATCTTTGCCAAGTTGAGAAACAGGTCGTATAGGATCCCAGGCTTTGCCTGCTTGTAGCTCTCTTACGACAAGATACAACTGCCGGCGGCCACACTAGCATCGCCCCCGTGTTTCGCGGCACTTGTGGCAAGCAAAGTTTGTCAGTGGAATTCGGATCAGTCTTCGCTCGACGGGGACTGGACCGTCGAGCAGAACAAACAGCCTTGGCATTTCGAAAAGGAAGTAGGGACGAGAGGAGCTTGCCATGGCCGGCCTCCTTACCCGAGACACGCGCACACACGGAGCCCAGAATTTGGTTTTTACCCTACGCGCACTTACCCCAGAGTGCAACAGATTTATCGGTTTTGATCTGAAAACCGAACAGACCGGCATTCACACACGAGGCCAGGCCACTATACACAGGAACGGGGGAGTCGGCGCTGGTTTTCGACTGGCAACGTCTCCCCGCCGCTCAGCTTGCAAACTGAAACGCCCTCGTCAGAGGAAGCCGGGGAGAGTGGCGCGGGCAAGCAATGTCAGCGTTCCAATGCTCATTGCTCCGCGGGCGCGGTTTGCTCCCGTTTCAAATTCACAAAAGGGCAAGGGGACTGCCCGGTTGGAAGGCAGCCACCCTCCTCGAAACACCCTGCGGGTATTGAGTCCCGCCGGTTAGCTGTCGAAACGAAATCTTCGCACAAGGAAAAAATCTTTGAAATTCTTTAGCAACATCCGCGCACGCCTACGCAGCTTCAAAACCGTTTGCCTGGACGCGTTGACCGCGATTCGGGATTTAGCTGCGGTGGGCCGGGAATTAACAGCGGCCATCAACCGCTACTACGAACGCATGTGTGAGCCTCACGAAGACACCAAGAAAATGTGAAGCCAGCGTGGGCTTCCTGCACCGCGCTGAACGCTATCAGCTCGAAGCGAACGGGCAAAAAGTGAATTTTTAAGCTACACCTTACAGCATCTGCCGGATGCAAAATTCTTCGACCGTGTAATATTCTTGGACTGTCTTTGACAACCTATCTACTACGCTTGCCAAAGCGACGGGCAACCCGTGAATCGCTGATTATGAAGGAGGCCCGAATGGCTCCCCACACTCGTGACGAACTAATCGCTGAGATCACCGAGCTGCGGAAACAGCAATTGGAAGCTGCCGGCGACGCCATGTTCGGCTCTTGGACACGCGAACAAGAGGCAGCGCATCAGGAACGCGCTGACCGTCTTGCACGCCTGGTTCTTGAATTGGACACCCTCGACGAAATCACCCAGCGGAGCGCGTAAGAGTGCTACTTACCAGACGCTACCGACTCGTGCGAGTGACTACCTGGCTTCGCGCCGCAGCACTGACAGGTTGTTGGGACGCCTGGTCCCAGAGAACAACGTTGTGAAATAGCCGATACCGCTCCTCAGGGCTATGATCATTACGGCACAACTGTATTGCGCATGCGCAAAACGACCAATCTCGATGACATCAGCATATTCGTTGCTGCTGCGGAGGCAGGGACGTTCAGCGCCGCGGCAGCCCATCTGCAGCTGCCTGCCTCAACCATGAGCAGGTCCCTCACCCGGCTTGAGAAAAATATGGATTTATTGCTTGTGCGCAGGAGTCAGCGAGGGCTTGCACTTACTGACGCCGGGAAGGAATACCTCCGGTCCTGTAAACGCGCGCTGGAGGTCTTGCGCGAGGGGCGTGAGTTGCTCGATAGGCATCGTGCCAGCCCTTCCGGTCTCTTACGCGTCGCTTGTCCTATAACCATGGCTCGTGACGCGATCGCACCTCTGTTGAGCAAATTCATAGAGGCTTTTCCTGATCTGAGAATAGAGCTCGAAACGTATTCATCCGCCTTCGACCAAGAACCCAAGGAAGATATCGACGTTTTTTTCAAGGTTCGTTCGCCTAGAGACTCGTCTCGCCGGATCCGAGCTTATCCCGGGGTGGTTCGCGCACTGTTTGCGAGCTGTAAATACGTAGAGGTTCGCGGCACGCCTGCCGAACCAGCAGACCTCGCGTCTCATCGCTGCATTGGTTCGGGCAGGTGGACGCTGTCGAAAGGGAGGAAGATTGTTACGCCCGATCTTACGTTCTATGTTCTAACAGACGATCCGCTTGTGCATCGACAACTCGTGTTGGATGGAGCAGGCATTGCGATTTTGCCGTTGTATATGGCTCTCGAACCTGCTACCGTCAAGCGGCTTAGGCCCATCCTGACGGGTTGGCTGCCAAAGCCAGTGGTGCCGTGCGCTTTGTACTCCGTTAGCTCTCGTTTGACACCTAAAGTCAAAGTTTTTTTGGACTTCATCGAAACTTACCTCGGAACCGAGCTGGATCCGCGCCTTCGAGGAAGCAAGGCGAGAGATTGTTTTACTGATCCAGAGCGGGCCCGCGCCGCTCTGGCGAGTCAGTAAATTCATCCCAGAGCCATCCGGATCGTTTTGCAATCATGCAAACCTACTTTGCTTGACCGGGTACATCGTCGCGCCACCTGCGACATCTGTAGTCGTGTGTCTGATCACAGGCGCCACAGAGAGGGCGCACATGACATAGGAGGAATACTATGACTGCAGGTTCCACGCAACGCACCGAACGTCTGACCCGCAACAACGCCCTACTACTCCTGGTAGATCACCAGGTCGGTCTGTATACCGGCGTTCGTGACATCGACATCCTTCAACTCAAGCACAACATTGTTGCTCTGACGCGATCACTGCTCGCGCTCAAAGTGCCCGTTGTCGTGACCACGACGACCGAGAAAATGTGGGGACCGCTTATCCCCGAACTCACCGACGTTCTGCACGGACTGCAGAGAATCGAACGTACTACGGTCAATGCGTGGGACGATAAGCGCGTCGTGAATGCGGTAAAGGCGACAGGGCGCAACAAGCTCATTGTAACGGGCATTTCCACAGACGTTTGTCTCGTTTTCCCAGCCATAGCTGCGCTGGCAGACGGGTTCCAGAGTTATGCAGTGATCGACGCGTCCGGTGGCTTCAGTCAGACTCAGGTCGACATGGGAATCGTGCGCATGCAGCAAGCCGGTGTCGTTCCAGTGGGCTATTCCAATGTTGCTATCGAAATTTTGGCTGATAATGCGGCAGCGGAGGCAGAAGAGGTCTACGCAGCGCTCGGCATGCCGTTCAGCGCGTTGGTCTTTGGTCTGAGGCAATATTATTCCCAGGTCGTGGAAAAGGAGAAGTCGCAGGTGAGTGCAGTAAATACGTAGACGTTCGTTGGCAGTCGGCTTGTGGTTATTCTTGAATGTGAGGTGGCAATCTAATGTTCCGGGCAGGCGAACGAGCAACTCGCGAGCCTACGTTCTAAAAGCGCGAACGGGAAATCCTGACAGAGAGATCTCCCGTTGAGACGCTTTTGATTCGAGGGACTGCTTATGCGTACAACGCCAGACTGCTGCTGTTCGCATGCTCCTGAGCCTCTTCGGACTCGGTGTCTTTGCCCTTGAGGTAGGCGAGCGTCACGTTCAGCCACCGTCGACAAACGGAATTCAGAGCTGTGTTTCACACTGAGGAAGAGAGTTGGTTAGTGGTCAGGTGTTTTCCTTCGCCAGCTTTGATGTTTGCCATGCTTCACGCTGCGCCGACTTGCGCTTGGCCGGTCTGCTGTGAGTTCCTTTGAAGGACGCGCCATTGTCCGGGCGAAGTCCCTTCCCAGTGGTGGAAAGCCCGGAAGAAGGAATTGGCATCTTCGTAGCCCAAGAGATAGGCAGTTTCATTCAGCTCCAGAGATGAGTGGAGCAGGTAGTGGCGTGCGAGCTCACGACGCGCCTCCTCCAGCAAACGCTGAAACGAGATGCCCTGCTCGGTGAGCCGCCGCTGCAAGGTTCGAGTGCTGACGTGTAGCTCCTTTGCGAGATCCTGTATGCCCGGACGTTGACCAGCGAGTAGCTGCTTCAGAATGCCTTTTGCTTGTTCGCTGAAAGGTTTCTGCGCGAGCTGTTGTGCTAGCTCCGCCTCAAGCTGCGGCGCGACAATCGCCAGCAAATCAGCGTTGTAAGTTACAAAGGGAAGCTCCATATCTGACGTGCCGAAGACCAAGGCATTCTGTCTGGCCTTGAACTGTACCGGGCAGCGGAAGTGCGCCTCATACATTTCTCGATGCGCGGGAGCTCGTTGAAACTCCACCCTCTTCGCATTTAGCGGCCGTCCAGTGCCTCGGTGACCGATGCCAACAATCCATGCGAAGCACACATCTACCAGCAACGGTGGCTCTTGCTCATGCGCGAGAAGCCAGACGAACTGGACAGCGCATTCATTCCCCCGTTCGACGACACGGATTTCCTCTGGACAGGTGAGGTGTTTGTAGCGCGACAACCGTTCGACCGCGTCGCGAAACGACCGCGCGGAAAGCGCGGCGAGTTTAATCGGGTCGTAGCGCTCGACGCGATCCTCGGTCCCCAGTTTCAGGCCAAAACCCGGATCGTTGCTGGCTTCCGCAATTCCTCGGTAAAGGGCGAAGAGCTCCTCGGTGCTCACCAGGATCTTGTCCGAGTTGAATAACCCCATCGGCAAACCCGCTTGCCGCAGCACTGCCTCCGGCGCGAGACCCAAATCTTCGAGCTTTCGTGGCAGCGTACTCTGGACTCGGAATTGCTTTGTCATGGCTCACCTAGCAGCATAACTCTACTTCCTCTTTATTTCGCCCGCAGTTGCATCTGAAATTGCATTCGTGAGGAACTCATAGGTCGATCTGGTCAAAGTATCGCAAATTCTGCTGCACGGTGAAGTCGAGGAAAAATCCGAGGCGGTAGTTGTACGCTCGCAGAGTCTTCTCGCTTTTCCCTTGCTGGTCTTTGCCCTGAAAGAGCTGGAGCTCGGCGAACCACCGAAAAACAGCATCAGTGATTTGCGTTCGCCCGGATTCGTCTTGGTCTTGGATGACCGGAACGTTTGCGTCGAGAGCCTCGAAATATGCCTGCTTCCGCGTCTGCGCGTCGATTGCCGCATCGAGGTCGTCGCCAACCGGTTCCCAGGGACGGGTCCCGTCGGCGAGCGAATACCGTAGGAAGTAGGGACCGGCGAGATTGGTCGGTCGGCGCCCGCGCCCGCATTTGACCTTGTGGTAGCGGCGAGCCTTGCCTTTGCCGACCTGCCGGTGGAGTGTGACTGCCATATTGCCTCCAGTGCTTAATAGCGCGCCGGAAGCAAATGATCGGAATTTGGTAGTCACGTACTGTAAATAGCAGAAATTAAAGGACTGGCGGAGAGGGAGGGATTCTCTAAGGGCCGTTACCTGCAAGTCCCGGTGATACCTGCACTTGCGGGATAATACCCTCTGTTTTAGCAGGTTACAAGCGAATCTGATCTTCGGGTACAGTTTCTATAGTTTCCCTTATTCGCTCCAATTCCTAGCAAAGCGGTATCACTGGTATCAGTAAATAAAGAGCGGAGATGGTGGACCCGTGCGGTCGAACCCCAGGCCTCCACCTGCCAATTTTGAGGTCAACCACTTAAAAGCGTTTCGTAGACAAGCTTTTCCGCAGTTTTTCGGGCTAACAAACGCTTCCAAACAGATGGTCGGCGAATTTTCTACCACCTGAGATGGGGCAGTTTGGCCAACCACGTATCCGGCACCGCTGCGAAGATCGTCGATTCGTTTTACGAAGAAACAGGGAGTGATGGAGGTCACTACGTTCGTTATGGCGGACGTCGCGATTCGACAGTGGTTCATCGAGGAATTCGGCAAGCGGTTCTTCACTTCCAATCCACTTCCCAACGTCCCAAGAACCATTTCGTCAAGAATTCCGAGCATCAAAACCGTGAGGTTTGCTCCCGTCGCCTTCGTGAAGTTTTTAGCTAATTGATTCGCGCCGCATCAATCTGCGCAACCGACGACCGATTCGACGGCTATCCGGCACGTATCGCTACAGGATTACGGGTGTTAGAACGAAAGCTTAAAGACTTGAAGACAATTTGCTACTGCGAGGTGGCGGACCAGAAGCTATCACCAAGTTACAAAGTGAAAGGGAATGTTCCGACCCTAGAATAAGGTCTTCTGCAATGGTCAAGCCTGCAACAGCTCGACGGCATCCTTGCAAACGGGATACCGGAGCTAGAATATTGGGCGAGAACGACCGCATGGGAGATGCCGGCGTGTCTGCTAAAGCCGTTGGGGTCATGGTGGAGTCGCAGTGCCATAGACAACGGCCCGCACAATCTGAACCTTATGACCCTTAGACATGGCGTCTGAGTCGGCGCGGACCAGGACCCGGACGGAATGTCTTCCCGCAGCCAGGCCACTGACATGCCAATAGTCGTCATCGGTCGTATTTTTGGGAATCCAGGCATCGATTTCGCCGACCTTTTCACCATCTAGGAAAACGTCGGCACGGCCACCTTCCTGGGTGCAACGACCTACGATGGCAACGCCTGTGCCCTCGAACGTGAGCGTCGCCTCGTTACCGGCCGCTCGCGCTTCTTTGAACTTAAGCTCGCCACCCCAGGGGAACGTGGACGATCTGTCATCGAATTTGCCTTTGAATGTCCAAGCTGGGTCGGAGACCTCCACGCGTTTCAGAGGTGCGCCGATGTCCCACTGCTCAAGAGCAGGTGCCTGGGGTTCCTGAACCGGTATCTCGATTTCCGTGGGGGTTACCTTGCCCCCAGCTCCCTCCACGACTTTCAGGGCTCGAGCCTGCGTGCTGGCGACAATCTGATTGAAGGAATACTGCGTGAATGCGAAGCGGGTATCTGCAATAGCGGGTACCCCAGCCTTCCAAACGTCGGGGATGCGGTCATAGCCGAGCATCACGCCCAGGATACCGGCAGCGCTTGAGGGGTTGCAGTCCGAGTCCTGACCAGAGCGGGTCGAAACCTCAAGGGTTTTCGCGAAATCTCCCTTGCCATAGAGCAGCCCGAGGGCGACGTAGCCTCCGTTCAGCTTAGCGTCGATATTGAATGGTTCAAGTGCGCCTTCGGTGCAAACGTCGCCCTTATCCCACTTATCCTCAATAAGGCGCCAAGTCTTCATCCAGTCGTTGGGATTCTCAGAGGACCATCGGAGCACGTCGGCGATCACTTTTGCGTAGGCGCTTTCCGCAGGGATTGATAGAAGTCCCTGCTCTACGACCTTGCGGGGATCGCGCTCGAAAAAGGCGGCGGCGTACATACCGGAGAAGAACATCCCGCCGTACAACCCGTCACCCCAGTTCATCACGCGTCCAACGCGGTCGGCGTATTTATTAGCCTCAAGAGGAAGGCCAGGAGTCATGAGGCCGATGAAATCGGATTCAATCTGGAAATCGATGTCGTTCGCATGGATGTTGTATTTCGGATCTCCCGACATGGGAGCCTTGATGCTGCGGTTGAGGATCCGCCGAGCTCCGGCATTGGCATGCCAAAGTTCGTACTGAGAGTTCTTGAACATCTCACCGTACTGTTCCGTGGTTGCGTCTAGGCCTATCTTGTCCATGACCTCAGCGAACGTCATTTCCACATAGAGGTCGTCCTGATCGATGGCGTTCTTGAGCCTCTCGGGAGACCAATCGAGATACTTGTTCAGATTGCCCTCGATGATCTTGCCATTGGAGCGGAACTCAGTAGGAGCGCCGTAGGAGACGCCGATCATCTGCCCCGCCCAGCCGCCGCGGATTTTATCTTCGAGCGTGGCGCGAGAGAGGCGGCGCGACGCGCCTGTTTGAGCGGTCGCTAAAGCAGATACGAGTGCAACGCACAGCGTCAAGGCAGGGAATGTGATTCGCATGGTTGGTTCTCCGCTTAGTGATGCGATGCCAGTATGGTGAATATTTCACGTTGCACGAACAGCGAATCGCGTGCGAACGGATGGTATCAACAAGAAAGCATCCATGGACATAATTTTTGAATCGTTTTATATTGAGTACCGAAAAAACGCTCGCCTCCCCGCCGGAGCGGCCTCATGAGACTGGGAATCGCGCCTTTCGCCGTTGCACTCCTGCTGGCTGCAGCCAGCGTGGTTTCAGCGCAAGACTCACACTTTCGCCCTGATCGTCAGCAAATTCCAACGCCCAACTGCCTCGTCATGAAAGGGGCGTGGGAGGGCGGATCCAAGGCTTGTAGCCGGGACGAGCACGATGCCTGGCTGGCCGACATCCGTCACTGGCGTGACGAACGTCGCATCCGCATCGGCTATGACGGCGCGCGCTACGACCTGCCCGTATTCAAGTGGACGCAGTCGAGTTTCTTCCAGCCGCAAATGATGGTGGAGGATCGGTATTTTTACGATCCGGTTGCCCGTCGCTATACCGTGGATCGGTACCTCGATGATCTGGAGAAAAGATACGGCGGGATCGATGCCGTGCTGATCTGGCCCACTTATCCGAACATGGGAACCGACAACCGGAACCAGCACGATATGATCCGCTCCATGCCGGGAGGCTTGCCCGGTGTGCGCCAGATGATCGCCGACTTCCACCGTCGTGGAGTGCGGGTGTTATTCCCAATGATGATGTGGGATCAAGGCACCCGGGATCCGGGCATGCCATGGACAGAAGCGATTGCCAGTCTGATGGCAGAGATCGGCGCCGATGGCATAAACGGTGACACCCAGGATGGCGTTCCACTCGCGTATTCAGCGGCTGCGGACAAGATCGGCCACCCCTTGGTTTTCGAGCCAGAGGGTGGCCCCTCGGACGAAGCCCTGGCTTGGAATGTGATGACTTGGGGACAGTACCAATACCCGTTCGTGCCCATGGTCGACAGATACAAATGGGTGGAAACGCGCCATATGGTCAATATTTCGGATCGTTGGAAGCGCGACAAGACCGACAACCTTCAGTTTGCCTTCTTTAACGGCGTGGGTTGGGAGTCCTGGGAAAATATTTGGGGCATCTGGAACGGAATCACGCCGCGCGATGCCGACGCCACGCGCCGCATCGCCACCATGGAACGCGCGCTGGCGCCGTTTCTGGTCAGCGCCGACTGGGAGCCGCTAACCCCTATGTTGCGATATGGGGTATTTGCCAGTCGATGGCCGCTTGGTCCGCAGACGGCTTGGACTATCGTGAATCGCAACGAATACGACGTGGAGGGCCCCCAAATCGGGGTTGTTCCGGAAGAAGGGATGCACTACTTCGATCTCTATCATGGGGTCGAACTCACGACCGTAAAAAACGAGGCGGGGCGCTCCGTACTGAGTTTTCCCATCGAAGCTCATGGATATGGAGCACTCCTGGCGTCGCGGACTACTCCAGATTCGACCATCCAGACGCTCATGACGAGAATGAAGCAACTCAGCGCCAAGCCTCTGGTGAGTTACTCCCATGAGTGGAAGGTGGTAGCGCAACAGATTGTGCCTATTGCGACAACCAAGCCTCCGGCCACGCCACCCTCGGATATGGTGAAGATTCCGGAAAGCGACTTCGAATTTCGGGTTGAGGGCATCGAGATCGAAGGCTTTAACGACATCGGGGTTGATGTGCAGTATCCGTGGGAGGAGACACCGCGCCGCTTCCACGACCACCCTATGCGGATCAAGTCGTTCTGGATTGATAAGTATCCTGTGAGCAATGTGCAATTCAAGAAATTCATCGACGCGGCCCACTATCGTCCTGCAGACGAGTTGAATTTCTTACGTGACTGGCAGAATGGGAAGTATCCCGAGGGCTGGGACAACCGGCCGGTAACCTGGGTATCACTGGAGGATGCGCGGGCCTATGCTGCCTGGGCGGGTAAGCGTCTGCCGCACGAATGGGAATGGCAATACGCGGCTCAAGGAACAGATGGCAGGACGTATCCATGGGGGAATGCTTGGAAAGCAGAGGCCGTCCCCACGCCTGACCAGAGCCGTAGCATGCGCGGTCCCGACGCGGTTGATGCGCATCCGGAGGGTGCGAGCCCGTTCGGAGTCATGGACCTGGTTGGGAACGTCTGGCAGTGGACGGAAGAGTTTCAGGATGATCACACACGGGGGGGCATTCTCCGCGGCGGCAGCTACTACCAGCCGCAAGGCTCAATCTGGTATTTCCCACAGGCGTACAAGCTCAACGAGCATGGCAAACTCCTGATGATGGCCCCCAGCATGGATCGCTCCGGAGGCGTGGGTTTTCGGTGTGCTCAGGATGACAACTAGATTAGGTCTTGATGAAGGACGCCTCAAAAGACCGATATAGAGGACGGCGTCCTGCGCTTGACCTAAGCCTGCTAGTCTGATCTTCAGGCTGCTACTCTGATCTCATCGATGATATGAGCGTACCGGTGACAATGCGACAGATTGCGGAACGGGCGGACGTTTCCATCGGCACGGTTTCGCATGTCATCAATGGGACCGCCAAGGTTCGGGAGAAACTACGTGTTCGAGTCGTGGAAGCGATTCGAAGCCTCGGATACCAGCCAAGCCAACTGGCACGCGGTCTGCGGCGCAATCAAACCAGCATGCTGGGGATGATCATCCCCGACGTGACAAATCCCTTTTTCCCAGGAGTGGTTCGCGGTGTCGAGGATGTTGCCTACAAGCGCTCGTACCGGCTGGTTCTCTGTAACACTGACAACGATCCGCATAAGGAAATTTCCTACCTGAATGAATTGCGTTCGTATCGGCCGGCGGGGCTACTGGTGATACCGGCTGCGGAAAGCCACATTACAGCCCAACTGCGCTTGCTGGCCACATCCGGACCACCGGTGGTATGCATTGACCGGCGTCCGACCGGCTGGGACGGAGATGTGGTGGTCGTGGCCAATGAAGCAGGGTCTTACGCTGCCACTCGATATCTTCTACGCATGGGGCACCGAAATCTTGGAGCGATAACCGGACCGTTGCATCTGACGAACGCAGCAGAGCGTTTGAAGGGTTTTCGTCGCGCACTGACTGAAGCGCACGTGGCGATCGAACCGGAATATATCCAGGAGGCCCGCTTCGACCGCCAGAGTGGCTATCAGGCGGCGCTTCGACTGTTACGAATGCTGCCAAGACCTACTGCCATCTACGCGTGCAATGACCTGATGGCGCTCGGAGTGCTCCTGGCTGCTCGAGAGTTGAATGTGTCGTGTCCGGAAGAGTTGTCGGTGGTTGGCTTCGACAATCTGGACTTCACTGAATTCACTGCTCCGGGGCTTACGACCGTGCACCAATCCGGCTATCAACTGGGAGCGACGGCTGCGCGTCTTTTGCTGGAGCGAATTGATGGGTCGAAGCAGCGTAGCAAGAGGGTGGTATTGCCCACGGAACTAAGAATCCGGCACTCTGCTTCGCCTCCTCGCGGGAAAACCCCGGCAGCAGGCCGGAAACAAACGTACGATCAAGCGGTTGGCGTGAGCTGAAAGTTTTCTGGATTCGTCGGATTACGCCCCCTCCTGAAAGCCGCCCTCCATAGTTTACGGATTGACATCTTGACGTCATCTGATTGCGTGTATAAGGTTTGCGAAATGGATACGGAATTACAGATCCATAGGCCCGCCTAAAACCTTTCAAAAGCAGGGGGTGACTATAAAATTGCGCTTGACAAACTATTTTGAAACGATTTAAGTTTCGCAGCACTTAATCGATGGATGTTTCAGGCGACGCGCCTTTTTCTGTACGCCGTGATTCCGCAGTGGGGTTGAGGGCACCGTAGCTCTCAAGAATCACATGGTCAGACACTCAATTCATCTCACGGGCCGAATTCTCAGGCTAGTGCATTCCCGCAAACCGCTATGGGTCACACTGTGTTTGGCTCTCTTGGGATCGCTTGGCCTTTGGGCGCAGTCGGTTCCAATGCCCACAGGTTCTAGTGAGTCTGCGGCTGCACAGGCGTATCGCCTGGGTATGAGCCTTGTCAAGGAGGGACGGGTAGACGAGGCGATATCACATTTTAAGAATGGCCTGACAACCGATCCGCAAAATGCCCTGCTTTTGAACGTGGTCGGGGCCACCTACACCTTGAAAGGCGAGTCTCAGCAAGCGGAGGGTTATTTGTTGCTGAGCCTGCAAGCTGACCCGGGGTTTGTGCCCGCACGCAAGAACCTCGCGATAAGTTACTTCAACCAGGGCAAGTACGATTTAGCCGCCGCGGAATTTCAAAAGCTACTCAACGAACCCGGCGAAACGCGCTCTGTAGCTCTACTTTTCCTGGGAATCATCGCCGAAGAACAACGTCAGTTCACTAAGTCTGCTTCGCTCCTGGAAGAATCTGGAGAGGTCGTCTTTCACTATCCGCGCGCGCTTCTGTCGTTTGCACACTCACTTTTTGAATTGAAGAATGCACAGAGAGCGGATGCTGTCTTGAAGAGCTTGGACACGATGTCGGGTGTCGTGGCCTCTGAATACTTTAGTGCAGGTGTCCTCTATTCGAAACAGAAGCAATATCTCGGGCAACAGGGAAATGTGGGCCGAAACACCTACAGCGGTCCCGGTTTGGCTAACATCAATACAGAGTTCGCGAAGGTGATGAACTGGGAACGTTTTTCGCTTGAATTCAGAGCTGATGTCTTCAACTTGTTCAATCGCGTGAACCTGACGCAGCCCGACGGCGATTTGTCTAGCAGCCTTTTCGGTTAGTCAACTGGTCAAAATCTGCCGCGCTCATGGCAGTTTGGGCTTCAACTTCAGTTCTAACGACTGCAACTACAGTTGATGAAACCATGGAGTCAACCTCATTCGAAACGTCCATCGCTGGATAGTCAACTGCGACCACCGCGCAGCTTGAAGAAGGACCTAAACCGTCTTACGGTCGCGCATGAGAAATGAGGAACCTGCGGAGATTGCGTCGCCACCCGGTTGGTCGAGGCCGCTGCCGCCTGCAGCGTGTGCTGCAGACTGGCATCAGTCAGAAAGTTAACCGTGGCCTCAAGCCCCGCGGCCTCAGGCAGCGCGGCCGTCCGCTTCTCGTGGTACGTCCTGTCGAGCAACTGAACCTCTACATAGCCGGAGTTATGGGCTAGAAACGAGTTGGACATCGCTTCCCAGTCATGCGTTGACATCCTAGACAGGTCGCCTGCCTCGGCAAGTTTAAGCTGCGCCCACATACGCTCTTCCATGTCCACAGTTGTGTCCGCTTGCGCATTGCTAAGAGCCAACTTCATCAGCCGTTCAATGTGAGGCCGGTCGTCGAAGAGGAACGGGGCACGGAAGGTAACGCCCACGGCGGTGATGACCAAAATCACAAGCATCGCCGGCAAGAAAGCCGTGACTCAAACACGGTCCGCCAGTTCATGACTCTCGCCCCCTCTTTTCCCAACGACACTTGACGCAGTATAGCCCAGGATCGTGTTTGAGCTGACTGGGAATACGCTTCGAGAGAGAGAGGTGCTTCGTGACACGACGGACCCGGTCTCATCACTTGTCCAGCGCATCGATTGGTTAAGCATGGTCCCCTTCGTCAGCAATTTTCGGCAGGTGCTATCGATGTTCGCCCCGCCGTACCGCACCAGAAGACGAAGAAGCGCTACCGATGACGCTATGCGATCACCTGCAGCGAAAGGGCTACCTTGTCGATTCCGCCGCCGATGATCGGCCCTAGGACGTATCCAGGACCCTTTAGAGATTTGTAGATTCCGAATGCCTTTCCTCGGTCATCGGGAAAATACTCAGCGACAAGAGCCGCCGACGTAATTAGAAGGAGCGGCAGCACCCAGCAGGTGGGGGCGTACATCTACCGTTTCTTCTTGTTTTTCTCGATTATCTCCCACAGCAACGATAGGACTAACAGGGTTGAGCACGGGAGCTCGGGAGGCCACCCATGACAACTGTGCCAGGAGCCGCGGGTCATTTCAGACCGAGTTTTTCGAACAAGCCAGCCGGGTCGCACCCGGTAACGCATTACCCGTGAATCGATCTCATATAGATGGCCGCTTATACTAAACTTCACAATCACATGCGGCATCGCTTTCTCCTGGTCTTTAATTCTTGCTCGCCCGCGGGACGATGTTGACTGTCGCGGCGCGTGCACGCGTACCGATCATTGCGCCTAGATACTCGCTGCTCTTGCACTTCGCCTTGTAAGCGTTGTCGATGGGTTCAAGAATCACGCCTTCGACCGGCTCGAATGACACATCCTTCGTGATGCCCGCCGCGCTGATTCGGCCCGCCTTCTGCCGCAAGGCGGCCTGATATCACTGAGACTGATGTCCGTTGTGCGCGCGCACATAAAGCGCCCCATCGACGACCACGGACCAGATCCACGTCGGTGTGCCATAGGTCTTCCCGTCATCCCGAAACGGTGAGATGTGCAGGTCATCCGTTCCCGCGATTTTGTTCAGTTCGTCTTTCGGCCAGGTGCTCATAGTTCACCTACCCACCAGACTCGCGTGAAACGCGGGGTATCTGGCCCCTTCCAGCTTGATTTTTGAGGAGGCTTCTTCCAGCGCGAGTACGTCGCCGGTCGTTAGTTCAATCACCGCCGCTCCCAGATTCTCTTCCAGGCGTTCCAGCTTCGTCGTGCCCGGAATCGGAACGATCCAAGGCTTCTTAGCAAGCAACCACGCGAGTGCAATCTGCGCGGGAGTCGTGTTTTTCTGCTTCGCGAATGAGCTGATCACATCGACCAAGGCCCGGTTCGCTTTGCGATTTTCCTCACTGAATCGTGGGACGCTGTTGCGGAAGTCGGTGCTGTCGAACTTCGTGTCGCAATCGATCTTGCCCGTCAGGAAGCCTTTACCCAGAGGGCTGAACGGCACGAAGCCGATTCCCAGCTCCTCTAATGTCGGAATCACCGTCTCTTCGGGCTCCCGCCAGAAAAGTGAGTACTCGCTCTGCAGCGCCGCCACGGGCTGAACTGCGTGGGCGCGTCGGATTGTTTGTGCGCTGGCTTCAGAGAGACCGAAATGCTTCACCTTGCCTTCCTGAATTAGATCCTTTACAGCGCCGGCAACCTCCTCAATCGGAACATTCAGATCGACCCGGTGCTGATAGAACAGATCGATGGCATCGACCCTCAATCGCTTGAGCGATCCCTCTGCGACTTGTTTGATGTGCTCCGGCCGGCTATTGAGCGCGTTCCACTTGCCTCCATCATTGGGATTCGCCTCCCAGCCGAACTTCGTCGCGATTACGACTTTCCCGCGAAAGGGAGCAAGTCCCTCCCCCACCAGTTCTTCGTTGACGAGTGGGCCGTAGACCTCGGCGGTATCGAAGAATGTGACACCTCTGTCCACTGCGGCATGCAGCAGAGAAATCATCTCCTGTTTGTCTTTTGGGGGCCCGTAGGACCAGCTCATCCCCATGCAGCCAAAACCGAGGGCTGAAACTTCAAAATTGCTTTTTCCGAGTTTGCGTTTTTGCATTGTTTTCGATCCTTTAGATAAAGTATGCGTGCAATGACGTGTCGTGCCGGTCTAGTAGTGCTCCCAAGTGACTCTCCAGTGTTCCTCCGGGCGGGTCGATTTCACGATGAGTTGATTCCCCGAGAACTCGAAGGAGCGCGGCAAGTCTTTGCCGATCAGGCTGCGCACTAACGCACCTTCGACATGAAAAGTGAATGTGCGAGCGGTCTCATCAACTTCGTATGTACCAAAAGTGGCTTCATAGCCGCCGTGCGAGTACTGCTCAGGTCCCGCCGCAGCCCGCGGCCGCGGATTGCGCTCCATCACCTGTACCGAAGCGTGCCCGTCGCGTGTAAAGACAAACATCCCGGTGGAGTCGGCTTTATGAATTGTCCCGTCCGCGTTCGGCGCCTCGAGCGACACGAGCCGCCACGCTCCAACGAGCCGATCCTTAACTCCTTGATTCCGTTGCGATCCTGGCTGCCAGACAGCGCCGAACCGGAAATTGCGGTCATCGCAAAGAGCAGAGAAATCATGGCAAGCAGCTTATTCATGTTTGCACCTTCATTTGAGAAGCGGCCATTACCTCACACCCGGATTCCCGAAACACGTTACATTGTTTGGTCAACCACTTTCATTTGTGCTTCATTCATCCGGCCGCCGTGCACCGTGATTTGAGAGAGAGCAGTTTCAATCTCGCGAAGATCAGCGGGCGTAAGCTTGACATGGATCGCTCCCAGATTCTCGTTCAGGTGATCGAGACTGCGTGTGCCAGGGATGGGAACAAGCCACGGGTTTTGCGCAAGCAACCACGCCAGGGAAATTTGAGCCGCTGTTGCCTTCTTCTGCTCGGCAATCCGCCCGAGCAAATCAATAATCGGCGCATTCGCTGTGATGTTTTCATGTGAAAAACGGGGAAAGCCGGATCGCATGTCCTTTTGGGGGTCGAACTTCGTTGCAGCGTCTATTTTTCGCGTGAGATACCCCTGCCCGACCGGCCCCCAGGGGACGAAGCCGATCCCCAGCTCTTCACAAGTCGCGAGCACACCATTCTTTTCAGGATCTCTTTGCATCACCGAATATTCGGTCTGGATCGCCGTCACAGGTTGGACAGCGTGCGCCCGGTGGATGGTTTTGGCGCTCGCCTCGGACAGACCGAAGTGCAAAACCTTTCCTTCTTTAATCAGCTCTTTGACGGTGTGTGCCACATCCTCGATTGGCACATTCGGATCGACCCGGTGCTGGTAGTAGAGATCAATGCGGTCGGTTCTGAGGCGCTTCAGCGATTCCTCGACTACTTTCCGGATATGCTTTGGCTGGCTGTTAAGAGCGCCGCCCTTCTCGTTGTCGAAGCCGAACTTCGTTGCGATAACGACCTTGTCGCGGAAAGGCGCGAGTGCTTCTCCGACAAGCTCTTCGTTTGTATAGGGGCCGTAAACTTCGGCTGTATCGAAGAACGAGACGCCCTTTTCACGAGCGGCGCGGATGACCTTAATGCCCTGATTTCTATCAGCGGCGGGTCCGTAGTTGGCGCTGATACTCATGCAGCCGAACCCAAGGGCCGAGACTTCCAGATTGCTCTTTCCCAGTTTGCGCTTTTGCATTGTCTGTCCTTCCAGCCCCGTTAGGCGTTCATGTTGATCGAGTGCAACCTTTTGAGTGGCCTCATTCATGGTCTGATCCTCCTTACCGACACCACTTTAGATTCACGGGCTAGGTCGAGGCGCTAGCCGAGCGCGCCAATCTACTTGCAGAACGCGCCATCTGTCTTGGGAGAAGGGTGTTGCAAGAAGTTGCGGGCCTGCCACGCCGACGCCAGAGTGGAGTGAGAGAGTTATGTGAGCGGCTGGAAACGATGGCGGAACGAGTACGCCGCGTGGTCCGGCAAACCAAAGCGCGGGTCTTCCAAGGGGTAACTCAGTTGCCGGGCAAGCTGGTCAGCCTGTTCGAACCACACACGGAAATCATCCGCAAGGGGAAGGCGGGAAGGCCGAACGAGTTTGGCAAGCTGGTGCAGGTGCAGGAAGCGGAGAACCAGATCGTCACGCACTATGAGGTGTTTGAGGAGCGACCAAGTGACCGTCATCTGTTACAGCCGGCGGTGGAAGTGCAACGGAGGAAGTCGGGACGCGTGCCGCAACTGGTAGCCGCCGATGCCGGTTTTTACTCCCAGGCGCAAGAAGAAGGGGTGCAGGCCCTGGGAGTGAAACATGTTTCCGTGCCGAACCGGAGCACACGAAGTGTGGCGCGACGCAAACTGGAAAAGCAACGCTGGTTCAAGCAGGGGCAGAAATGGCGGACCGGATGCGAGGGACGCATCAGCGTGCTGAAGCGGCGCCACGGACTCGCTCGCAGTCGCTATCACAGCAGTGATGGCATGCGGCGCTGGGTGGGACTCGGCATCATTGTCGACAATCTCATCAACATGGGACGCTGGCTGGCCCTCCCGCAACCCGCCTAAGTCCGAAGCACTGCTCCACCAAGCAATAGTGCAATGGAAAACAATGAAACTTGATCGTGCAGAGCCGATACCTAGCCCCTTGGGCACGAATTAGCTTCCTCAGGAAGCATCATTTTGCACCGGAAAGTAGTCTAGACTGTCCTTCAGGGACGCGAACGCGATACCGAGACTTTCTAGTTCTGCCAACGCATTGACGAGATGCTTGAGTGACTACGGCGCAGAGCACCGGAAGAGACCTATGAGCCTGGATCCCCAAACCCGAATCCCGCACGGATTTCTTCAAGTCTGCGGATGGTATCACGCAAACCAAAGATTACTTCGCGTTGCTCGTGAGTAAAGCGCGCAACAAGTCTGGGAAGATCGGGTGACATAACGTCCTGGAGGCTCATCTGAAATTTCTTGAGCGTCAGCTTCTCCAAAGCATCAAGAAGCGCTTGTCCGCTGAGCGTGCTCAAATCATCCGGCTTGATGACTACACAATCGTCCTTCACCTGGGGTGATGATGCCCCCGTGCCGTCTCTAAGGGCTTGGAGCCAATTCAAGGTACCGACACGGGGCAGTGGCGAGTGATCGCAACGCTCTACGCTTACTGAGCAAGTGATTCAATCGCGGTGAGAATCGCGTATCATCTTCTGCCAGTTGTGCTCTTGTGTTTATGTACTAGGGTGCTTGCAATAGTTCGACGAAACGAGAGGCAACACCCCCCGCCCCGCCCCCCTGGTTCCGATGCGGGGCCTCGCTTTTGGTTACTCGCCATCACCATCGCGATGAGACTAGAGTCCTTCTGATGGGCCGGGCAGGGAGCCTGGGGGAGCTTCTCGTAGCAGCGTTTCGCGGTTCGCTGCTTCGTTTCCCACCCGGCCCGTGTTTTTTTGGGGCCGGAGGATTGAGCCGATTGCTAGCTATCGGCGGTGCCACACACGCAGCCTAGTGTGTGGTCTTGGAGGTTCCCCGGCCCCGTTAACCAAAATGCTACTCTTGGTAAGCACAAATTTGCAAGTCGGTTACTACCAACCGACCGCTGCGCCACAGAATCTAGGAATGGTAAATCGCCCCGCGCCGATTGCCTATGGGGGAGGACTAGCCGACGACTGACCTGCAAATCGACGCGGGGGCTACTGGGGTGACGCAGCGCACTTTACTACCTGTCTTCAGAAATGTAAACGAGAGTTTACATCCCACTTTGGTGGCGAGCGCCACTGGTCCGACCGAAATAACGACTATCGTTCGACAAGTGCTCCGCAATCTTTGCAGACCAGATGCTGGTGAGCGCATTGAGCCACCGCAAGCTCATTCGTGTAGCGGCGAGCGCTTCAGTTCGCGGGCAGCTAAACCGGGCGAATGTCAATGCATTATGAGAGAGGCTTCGTAAATATCTAGTCGAGCAGTCGAGGACTGCGGGGCGGCAGAAGGAAGCTAGAAAAAGCTACTAAAGAATGGCACTGTACCTTGAGGGAAAGACTCCGTTGGACGCGAATGATCTTTCCCCCAAGGAGGCAACTGAATGAGTCGCGACATCAAGTATATCGGCATGGACGTGCACAAGGAAGCGACCGTGATCGCCGTGC
>UEXW01000264.1_pt1 | contig 29787 bp, 22 predicted proteins | sample 4301151 | NCBI WGS metagenome assembly UEXW01 (sample SAMEA4773176, study PRJEB27434) | metagenome | biome: 2259; feature: agricultural soil; material: soil | place: USA | collected 2014-09 | depth 0.25 m | reverse complement strand
TTATGGCGAAGCGCAAGACTGAAAGCCTGGCCGGAACCGAACGACTCAGGGAAGAAGTCTGTGAGCTGGAAAACTGCAACTCTTCGCGCGATTTCCTGCCTCTGTCCGTCAGTCTAGAAACCTTCGTATTGGCATGAGTTCCGGAAGCTGATTTCGGGAGCGCCTGGGTCTATTTTGTCCGCCCGGCCATGACTCAGAGCAGGGAATCCCGTGTGCCTCTCCGAAAGTTCCATAAGCTCAAACCCTTCTCTTATCCAAGTAATATGATAATGTCTACTGACAAAGTAGTCTTAGGAAAGTTCTGTGAACGAAGGCAAGGCGCAGGCAGCACTACACGGAAACCAGCTAGCTACATGAGGTCGCGCCAAGAAATTATCCAACGAACGATAGGGAGAGACGGGAGATGAGAGTCTTATCGAAGCTGTTGCTAGCAACTCTGATGGCCACAACTCTGTTCGCGCAGACGGCCGCCAAGCCGAAGCCTCGAAAGGTAGCTCAGAAAGTGGAACCGGCCGCCAGTGCCGCGGATTTGCAAGCCCTCAGGGATGCGCTCGCGGCTCAGCAACAACAAATCCAGCAACTGCAGCAGGCTCTCACGCAGCGAGACCAGGCAGTGGACGCCGCCCAGCACGAGGCGCAGCAGGCGAAAAGCGCAGCGGCCGACGCCCAGAAGAAGGTGTCCGCTGTGGAGGCATCAGCCGGCGTCGACAAGGACTCCGTCACCAAACTCAGTTCTGACCTGACGGACGTAAAGACCACAATGCAAAACCAACTGGTTACCAATCAGGAGGAGCAGAAACGGGTCTCCGCGCTGGAGGGCGCTTTTGGCCGATTCCGCCTGGTGGGCGACGTTCGAGTCCGCGGCGAAAGCTTTTTTCAGGAAGGTGTTGCCAACCGCAATCGTGCCCGCGTGCGCGTTCGCTTCGGGTTTGATGGGAAGCTCAACGAGGACTTCCTGGGTGGCATTTCTTTGGCCACGGGTTCTCTCGGCGATCCAACAACCACCAATGAGACCTTCACCAACAACTTTGACCGTAAAACCATCGGGCTCGACCGCGGCTGGATCACGTATAACCCCATCGCCCACAGCTGGCTTTCGATTACTGGTGGCAAGTTCGCTTATCAGTGGCAACGTACTTCGGTGACGGGCGACCAAGATCTGAACCCCGAGGGCTTCAACGAAAAGCTTTCGTTCGACATTCACCGCCTGCCCGTTGTGCAGAATTTCACCGTGCAGTCGATGCAGCTGCTCTACAACGAAGTGTCGGGCACCGGCGGCCTATACCACGGTCATGACTCTTTCGTCGTGGGCGGGCAGGTTTCGGCAAAACTGGCTTACAAGTTCTGGACCGCCACTCCGTCGTTCATGCTGCAGAACTGGCGGTATCCGGATGCGATCCTGAATTCCAGCGCCTTTGCCGTAGCGGCTACGACCGCCGGGACCAACGGCAATCCCACCACGACGCCACCGGTTTCCAGCGTTGGACCAATTCCCGTCCCTGGGGAAGGTCCGGGGTGCGCCAATCCCACCGTAAAAACCGTGACTGGGGCTCCCGCCGTGCCCATCAATGCACCAGGTCCCAACGGGTGCGTATTCTCTCCGAACGGGATGACGAACGCTACGTGGGTTGATCTCAGTAACCCTGCGTCTCCCAAGTGGCGTTTCCTGTCGGGTTTTTTGTATGCCGACTTCGTTTTGAACAACACGTTTAAGACACCGGCAACCCGTTTTCCCGTGAACCTGCTGCTGGAGTACGAAAACAATTTGAACGCGGCCGATCATCCGTTCACAACGCCGGCGCGCAGCGGATGCGTGAGTGATGGGGGAACGCCGCCGGTAATTGCGTGCACAACCTCGCAACCAGTTGTGAACACCAGCCTGGGCAAGCAATCGCACTCGTATCTGGTCGACTTCAGCGTGGGTCAGCAGAAGAGCAAGGGCGATTTGCAATTTGGTTACGCCTTTTTGCGGCAGGAACAGGATGCCGTGATCGCCTCTTTCGCGGAAAGCGATCAACGCGCGCCTACCAACATCCTGCAACACCGTTTCTATGCCCTGTGGAAGGTGCGAGCCAACACGGTGGCGGCTTTCACGTGGTGGCATGGCCGCACCCTGAACAGCGACCTGCTGAATTCGACTTTGGCCACCGGCGTGACTGCCGGCCAGCTCGAGCCTTGGCTCAACCGTTTGCAGTTTGACTGGATTTACACCTTCTAGTGCGCACGGGGGGAGAAGGGCGCCGGTTCAGCGAGGTGCCCTTTTTTCGCTTGGGGAGAATCGCAAGACGTCCGACCGGCGACCTCAATGCGGGAATTCACGCCCTGCTTTATACTGACATTCCGCTATGAAGGTCCGAATTCTCCTCGCTTGCATGTTCCTGGTCTCGGTGCTGCCATCTGCACTGGGCGTCCAGAAGGAATACTCGACTGGCAAAGTTGTAGACGTTCAGGAGCGAACGCGAGATCGGGTCCTTCTCTATCAGGTCAATACCCCCATCATGACGGAGGACCCCTACTACGTAGTTTCTGTCGAGGTCCGTGGCATGGTGTTCGAGGCCGAGTACTTGCCACGGGATTTTCGGCAGCCATTTCCTGGATTTTGGAAGACGGACGATGAGGTTTCGGTGCGGGTCGACAAACATTTTCTGTATCTGAAGCGTTCCGACGGAACGGAAGCAAAGTTCCTTATCACCAGCACAAGCCGCTTGCCAGCAGTGAGAGAGTCCCATTGAACCATGGCGCGCCCTGCACTCGATAACCCGTCCTATTATATCAACCGGGAATTGTCATGGTTGGCCTTCAATCGCCGGGTTCTGGATGAGGCGAGGGATCCGAACAATCCGCTGCTGGAGAGGCTGAAGTTCCTTTCCATCTCAGCGAGTAACCTGGATGAATTTTTCGAGGTGCGGGTCGCCGGCCTGGTTCAACAGATTGAAGACGGCCAGACCCAGGCCACCGCCGACGGTCTAACGCTGGTGGAAGAGCGGGACCTCATCAACCAGGAAACCCATGATTTTGTCGACGAGCAATATGACATCTGGAACGGGCAACTCCGCCCCCGCTTGGCTGAGCATGGGATCCGCGTGCTCGGATTGCACGAGCTTGATTCGACAGCCAAGTCGTTTGTCGAAGAATACTGCGAAAGGGAACTAGACCCGCTGCTCACGCCCGTGACGGTGGATCCCGCGCATCCCTTTCCGCGAGTCATCAATAAAGCATTGTGCGTGGCCTTCCTGCTGCGCCGCCGCCGGCGTTCGGCACTGACTTACACTGGTGTGGTCACAGTGCCTCGTGCGCTGCCACGTTTGATCCGTTTGCCTTCCCAATCGACGGCGGATTTCATTTTCCTGGCCGATCTGGTGGCCTTTCATGCAGCCCGGATGTACCACGGGTATGACATTGTTTCGTCTGCAGCCTTCCGAGTTACGCGCAACAGCAATCTCTACCTGGCGGAAGAAGAGGCTCGTAGCCTGCTGGAATCGGTGCGCGCAGAATTGCACAACCGGCGCAAGGGCGATGCGGTTCGACTGGAAATTGAATCGGACGCCGATCCGGAGATCATTGAGCGCTTGCGCGGGGTCTTCGAAATCGATCCCTGGCAGGTGTTCTCGGTGAACGGCCCAGTGAACCTCTCGCGTCTGTTTAACGTGTATGAGCAGACGCAGCACCCAGAGCTGAAGTTTCGCACCTTCGTGCCCCGCGAACTCCGCTTGACGGCGAAGTCCCAGGATTTGTTCGAAGAACTGCGCCGGCATGACGTCCTGCTGCACCACCCCTACGACTCTTACGACTCGGTGATTTCCTTCATTGAATCGGCCGCAGAAGACGATAGGGTCCTGTCGATCAAGCAGACCCTGTATCGGACAAATGAACACTCCCTCATCGTGCCCGCATTGATCGCGGCCGCTGCGAAGAAGGAAGTGACCGCGGTGGTGGAACTGAAGGCACGCTTTGACGAGGCGTCGAATATCAAATGGGCGCGCGATCTGGAAGATGCCGGAGTGCAAGTCTTTCACGGACTGGTGGGACTGAAGACCCACTGCAAGTTGTCGCTGCTGGTCCGGCGCGATCCGGATGGGGTCACCAGACGTTACTGTCACATCGGGACGGGAAATTACAACGCAACCACGGCGCGCATCTATACCGACCTGAGCTTGCTGACGTCAGACCCCGACACCACGGGCGCGGTTCATGACGTGTTCAGTTTCCTGACTGCATATGCGGAAAATCCCAGCTATGAGCCACTGCTGGTTGCGCCTCTGGACCTCGCCGAAAAGACCTTGGCGCTGATCGAGCGCGAGGCCGAGCACGCTCGCCAAGGAAGGCCGGCACGCATCATCGCCAAAATGAACGCGCTGGTGGATAAGAAAGTCATCATGGCGCTGTACCGCGCCTCGCAAGCGGGAGTCGAGATTGATCTGCTAGTTCGCGGTATTTGCGGATTGCGTCCCCGAGTGCGCGGCGTAAGCGACCGCATTAAGGTTCGCAGCATCGTAGGCCGTTTCCTGGAGCACAGCCGCATCTATTACTTCGCAAACGGCGGCGATGAGGAGGTCTACATTGGCAGCGCCGACTGGATGCCGCGCAACTTGTACGAGCGCGTGGAAGTTCTCACGCCGTTGAAGGACCCGATGGCCCGGGAGCGGGTATACCACGAGATTCTAGGCGCCTATCTGGCGGACAATCTGAAGACCCGCATTCTGACGAAGGACGGCACGTATCGTCGGATTTGGCAGAATCCGGGCTCCAGGCGTGGAGGCAAGCCACCTACGGGCTCGTCAGCGTTCAACGCGCAGGATTTTTTGATAGGCCTGGCTGAGGGCAAGCAGACGCTGCAGGCCATTCCGGCGCCTGCTCAGCGGACGCGCCGTCGAACTCTCGCGGGAAGGGAACGTTAACCCACCATGACTGTTTACTTCCTGCGCCATGCCAACGCGGGCACCCATCTAGCCAGTCCTAAGAAGGACGAGAAGCGGGCGCTCGACAAGGAAGGCATCGATCAATGCGGCTACGTGGGCCGCGCCCTGGCTGCGCTGGACGTGCAAGTGGACGCCATCATCTCAAGCCCGCTGAAACGCTCGACCCAAACCGCATCGCTGGTCGGTAACGAGATGGGGTATGAGGGAAAATTGCAGATCGACGCCGCCTTGCGTCCGCAGGCGACCTTCGCCGACTTTCGCAAGCTGCTCGACAAGTACGCTCGTATGGAAGCCATCATGGTGGTGGGACACAACCCTAATCTGAGCGAGTTCCTGGGCAGGATCATCAGCGCCGCCGGGTGTGAGGCGAATGTAGACCTGCGCAAGGGGGCGGTCGCGAAAGTGGAACTGCAGCGCACCTCGGGTTCGCTGCAATGGTGCCTGACCCCCAAGGTTCTGCGCACCCTTTACGCAGCCGCCGCCGAAAGTTCCCGCCCGAAGAGTTCGCGAAAGTAATCGCGGTCCTTTTCAATCGCCCACAACTCCAGATCGACCCCTGCCCTGCGCCGCGAAACCAACGTCAATTTCACGGCGCCATCGCGCATCGAGACGCGCGCCTTCTGCACCGCCCGGCTGCGCCCTAGATTCATCGCTCGCGCAAGGCGCAATAGCATGGACGCTTTGGCGACGCGTTCCTGCTCTGCCGGCTGCAGCCCCTTGGTCGCCGCATCTCCCGGCGTGGGGCGAGACTTGCCCAGGTAGCGTGCAATCGCCGCAATGATCTGGCGTTGCTCCGGCGTGTATCCCAGGATCTCTGAGTTGGAGATGATGTACTGCGTGTGCCGGTGCCGCCCGTTGCGGTTCACGTAGTCCCCAACCTCGTACAGCATGGCCGCCGCCGACAGCCACTCGCGGTACTCCGACGGTAAACGGTGCAGGGACTTCAGGGCAGAGAAAAGTTCCATCGCTGACATTCTCACGTCGAGCGCATGCGCTAAGTCAACCCGGTAGTGGTTCACGGCCTGCCGGATCGAATCCCAGCGCTCGGACTCGATCTGCCGCCCGGAGCGCGTACTGCGATCATATTCTGCCGCCATCTGGGCCAGCAGGCCGTCGCGCAAGCCAAGCGGCGAGTAACGAAAGGTACGCAACTGGCAGCGTTCCATGAGCTCGTGATAGACCATCGCGCCCGCCACGATGATCTCCGCGCGGCGCGGGCCGATACCCTGAATCTTTTTGCGGCCCTCCAGCGGAAGGCGGCTGATCATCTTGGCGATTCGCTTCATCTCCGCGCGTGTCACCGTAGGCGGGCGGCGTTTATGCGGCCCATGAATCAGATGGCTTGAGGCTGCCGCCAACGCCGCTGCTGTCCCGGAGGTTGCGATAGCGACTCGGGCACGGGAAGCCACGATGCGTTCCAGCACGCGCCCGACCTCGCGGGCGATGAATCCGCGCATGCGCTGCAACTCGCCCTTCCGCGGCGGGTCATGGGCAAGGAATTCACTGGTGAGACGTACGGCCCCCAGCGGCAGGCTTACCGTTTCCCGAATGTGCTCTTTGCGCGATACCGTCAGTTCGCAACTGCCGCCACCCAGGTCGATCATCAGGATCGTGCCGCTGAGACGCAGGTTCGACACCAGTCCCAGGTGAATGAGACGGGCTTCTTCGAGGCCGGAAATGATGTCGACCGTCCAGCCGGTGGCGGAGCGCACCCACTCCAGGAATGCCTGGGAGTTGCGGGCATCGCGGAGAGCACTGGTGGCCACCACGCGCACGGAGTCCGTTCCCAGGCGCTGCGCGGTGCGATGAAAGCGGCGCAAGACTTTCACGGTTTCGGCCATCGACTCCGGAGTAAGGAAGTTGGTGCGAAACACGCCTTCGCCCAGGCGTGTGACTTCGCGGTCTTCATGGATGCTGTGAAGTCTGCGGCCGCGCAGGCGAGCGATTTTGAGTCGAACCGAGTTGGAACCGATATCAACCGCAGCGAAGACGGGCATGGGCCTCAACGGACGGCGACGGAACTTGGATGCAGATCATCACTCATCTCACAAAGCCAAGCGGCAAAGCAACCGGAAAACAAAGCTAGGTTTGTCTTTCTGGAGTGCCGCCGGTTGCGTAGTTGTAGCCCCGCCGTGAGCGACCATCCGGCAGACGTCCCGCCGCCGAGTGCAGGATGCGCTCTCGAGACGGCCAGCAAGACGTCAGCGCAACGCCTGACGTCCAGTCACAAATCTAGCAGTGGGTTCGTGACGGGATTGGCTGCAAAAGAACCCCGAATTCCCGGCTTTTTAACACGTCTGTAACACACTTCTGTTAGGTTGCCCTCGAATGGCCAATCAAGCATTACCACGGCCCCGCCTGACCGGACCGCAACCAGTTGTGGGACAGGAGGTTAAGAAGCGTCTGAACCCCCTACTGAAGTCCTCTGACGGTGTCCTCGCGGACCGCGTGTTTGGCTGGGTCATCATGGCCTGCGCCCTGGTAGTTCTCGGGATTCTGGGCTTGATTGTCTGGCAACTGGTGGCTCGCTCCCAACTTTCCTGGCATGCGTTTGGTTGGAAATTCTTCAACGGGCAGGATTGGGATCCGGTCAATGACAGCTTCGGCGCGCTGCCTTTTGTGTACGGCACCCTGGTCTCCTCCTTGCTGTCGCTGGTGATTGCTGTTCCTCTCGCGGTGGGCGTGGCGGTCTTCACCACAGAAATGTGCCCCAAGTGGCTGCGGGGACCGCTGTCGTTCACGACCGAATTGCTGGCTGCCATCCCCAGCGTGATTTATGGCCTGTGGGCGATCTTCGTGCTCGTCCCAATTCTCCGGAACTATGTGCAGCCTTTTTTAGCCAAGACGCTGGGTTGGACGGGCCTATTCGAGGGCCCACCCTTCGGCATCGGCATGCTGGCCGCCGGAATCATCCTGGCGATCATGATCATCCCAATCATCTCCTCGATTACGCGTGAAGTCCTGACGGTCGTCCCGCAGCACCAGAGGGAGGCCGCCCTCGCTCTGGGCGCCACACGCTGGGAGATGATTCGCCTGGCGGTTCTGCGCAATGCACGCGCTGGCATCGTAGGCGGAATCATCCTCGGTCTTGGCCGTGCCCTGGGCGAAACCATGGCCGTGACCATGGTCATCGGCAATCGCCCCGAAATCGCCAAGTCGCTGTTTGCTCCGGGCTACACCATGGCCAGCGTGCTCGCGAATGAGTTTAGTGAGGCGGCGGGCGACTTGTATCTCTCAGCTCTGATCGAAATCGGACTTGCGCTGTTCCTGGTTACCATCATCGTGAATGCCTTGGCCCGCTTCATGGTTTGGAGCGTAACGCGCGGCCAGCCTGCGAGGGGCCGTGCCTGATACCACTCCATCGCAGACCCAGCCGAGAGTGCTCGAGATTAGCCTGTGGCGACGAGTGGCCGATCACTTGGCAACTGGATTCGCGGCCCTTACCGTCATCTTAGTGCTTGCACCACTGGTGGCAATCTTCGGCTATCTGGTCTACAAGGGCGTCGGCTCGATCAATTTGGCCTTCCTCACGAAGACCCCCATGCCCCCAGGAGAAGTGGGGGGCGGTATGGCGAACGCCGTCGCCGGCTCCGTACTGATTCTGGCAATCGCCAGCTTGTTGGGCGTTCCAGTGGGCATTGGTGCCGGGATTTACCTGGCGGAATATGGCCGCAACCGCTTTGGCGATTCCATCCGCTTTGTATCGGACGTGCTGAACGGTGTGCCGTCGATCGTAATCGGCATCGTCGCCTACGCCATTGTGGTGCTGCGGCAGAAGCATTTCTCGGCGCTCGCTGGTGGAGTCGCGCTGGCGATCATGATGGTACCCACCATCACCCGTACTACCGAGGAGATGCTGCTGCTGGTGCCCAACGTTCTCCGGGAGGCTGCCTACGGACTGGGCGTACCCCGTTGGCGCACGACACTATCGATTGTCTTGCGAACCGCGACCTCAGGAATCATTACTGGAGTGATGCTCGCGTTTGCCCGCGTCGCGGGCGAGACCGCTCCGTTACTTTTCACGGCGTTCGGAAACCAGTACTGGAACTGGCGGCTTGACCAGCCCACGGCGGCGTTACCCCTGCAAATCTTCACGTATGCCATTTCACCTTACGACGACTGGCACCGTCAGGCTTGGGCCGGGGCGCTCGTATTAATCATCCTCATCGTCAGCTCGGTTGCGGCCGTGCGCTACGTCGTGCGGCGTGGAACCTTGGGAGGAGCTGTCTAACATGGGTGTCGGAATCCAGGTCGAAAACCTCAATGCCTGGTACGGCAAGAGTCAGGCTTTGCACGACATCAACCTCAAGGTGGAAGCCAATCATGCCACTGCGCTGATTGGCCCCTCAGGTTGCGGCAAGTCGACGTTCATCCGCTGCCTGAATCGCATGCACGAGACCAGCCCAGACGCCCGTGTTGAAGGCCGCGTGAGAATTGGCGAACTCGATGCCTACAACGGAACATCGCCTACGCAGCTTCGCCGCCGCATCGGAATGGTTTTTCAGAAGCCGAATCCGTTTCCCACCATGTCGATCTACGACAACGTGGCCGCCGGCCTGAAGCTGAACGGATACAACAACAAAAAGCACCTCGACGACATCGTGGAACGCTCTCTGATTTCATCGGCGCTCTGGGAAGAAGTGAAGGATTCCATTCACAAGAAATCCGGCGCCAGCCTGTCGGGCGGCCAGCAGCAGCGGTTGTGCATTGCCCGCGCTCTGGCGGTCGAGCCCGAAGTCTTGCTCATGGACGAGCCTTGCTCGGCGCTCGATCCGATCTCGACCGGAAAGATCGAAGAGCTGATTTTCCAGTTGAAAGAGCAGTACACTATCGTCATCGTGACGCATAATATGCAGCAGGCGGCGCGCGTCGCGGAGTTTACCGGATTCTTTCTTCTGGGCCGGATGATCGAGTACGACAAGACGGAGAAGATTTTCACCAACCCGTCCGACAAGCGCACTGAAGATTACATCACAGGCAGGTTTGGATAATGCGCACGCGTTTTCAGCAGGGCCTCGACGAGTTGCGTCAAAAGCTGCTCCGCATGGGCGGACTGGCCGAGCAGGCGGTCGACCGCGCCTGCCAGGCCTATATCGACCGCGATCTGAACCGCTGCCAGATGGTTCTGGAGGGCGAAACCCAGATCAACGTTTCCGAACGAGAGATCGACGAACTTGCCTTCGACCTGCTCGCCATGCAGCAGCCCATGGCAGTCGACCTGCGCTTCATCCTGGCCGTCACCAAGATCAATGCCGATCTGGAGCGGGTGGGCGATCAAGCTGTGAACATCGCCGAGCGCGTCATTGATATGGTCGCCTTGCCCGCGGTCGACCTGCCGGTCGATATCGCGCGCATGTCGGCTGCCGTCAGCGCGATGGTGCGCCGATCGCTGGAATCCTTCATCGAAGCAAAGGCCGAGCTGGCCCAGGCGGTGCTTGAAATGGACAACGTCGTGGATCGCATGCGCGACGAAGCCTTCATCATGCTGGTGAAAGCGATGAATGAGCGGCCCGAGATCACTCGGCAAGCCCTGGACGCGCTGCTGGTGGCGCGCAATCTCGAACGCGTCGCCGACCACGCCACCAACATTGCCGAGGATGTTATCTTCTGGGTGCGCGGTGCGGACGTACGCCATAACGCGCCCCAGGAAGACAATGGTCCACAGCCGGTACAACGAGCCGCAACGGAGATCCGATAGCCTAAACATCGACTTATATCGAAGCGCGTGAGCCGGTCAGATAGTCGGACCGGCTTTCGCTTTTGGATGGCTGCGCGTCCAACGTAGTTCCGAGGAACGAACTTTGAAGCTTTCCATCATCACAGGTCTTGCCCTCATCCTCGTTGCCAGTCTTCTTCTTTCCCAGCAGCCGGTCGCGCGGTCCGGTTTGGTCTTGCCGAGCAGCAAATCTCTCGGATCCGTGCCGGGCCGACTGGCCCGGCTTAACAGCTTCCCTGCGACGATCGCTGTCAGTCCGGATGGTCGCTATGGCGCCATGCTGCACGCCGGTTATGGCACCCAGGAAGATCGCGGCCGTCAATCGATCTCAGTAGTCGATCTGGAAACCAGTCAGGTTGCGGACTCTCCCGAACAGCGTCTGCCGGAGGATGCGCACCAGAGCTACTACGTTGGATTGGCCTTTAGTGCCGATGGACAGCACCTATACGCTTCGGTTGGTTCGATTTCCGATCCGACCGGTGAGAAGGCAGCAGACACGGGAAACGCCATCGCGGTGTACGGTTTTCGCGATGGGAAGGTGACTGCGGAGCGTTTGATCAAACTTCCACCGTCGCCTCTTGCTGGCCACAAGTGGGTCGCGAAGGGAGTTTTCAAAACGGTTGAGGGCACCGCCATACCCTATCCTGCAGGTCTGGCGCTGGTTCCGGGCGCCGGGGAAAAACTGCTAGTCGCCAACAATTTGTCGGACGACGTGATTCTTCTGGACGTCTCGACCGAGAAAACTCTTAGGCGATTTGATCTGAGTACAAACGAGCTAGTCCCCTCCTCCTATCCCTATCGCGTGATCGTGTCGCACGACGGCCGCAAAGCGTGGTGCAGTCTGTGGAACGCATCCCAAGTCGCGGAATTGAATCTGGAGTCCGGCGAAGTTGCACGGTGGATTTCGTTGCTGAAGCCCGAATCCCCGATTGCTCCCGGCTCGCATCCGGCCGCGCTTCTGCTTAGCCCCGACGAAACGATGTTGTACGTGGCGCTTGCCAACACCGATTTCGTCGTGGCGGTCTCAACAGCAGACGGAAAGCCAACTCGCTGGTTTTCCACCCGACTTTCAGGACAGGAATACGGGGGCACCTCGCCCGTTGCCCTGGCGCAATCCCCAGACGGAAAGCGGTTATTTGTTGCGAGCGCCGCACTCGACGCAGTTGCCGTCTTCGACACCGCAGACCTCATGAAGGCCAACACTGCCGGTGCGCAACAGGGTGCTGCCGGCTTCATTCCCACCGACTGGTATCCAACCGCGCTGGCGGTGCATGGCAATGACTTGTGGATCGCCACGGCCAAAGGGAAGGGAACCGGCCCCAATAACGGCACGAGCCTCATCCCATCGGCCCGGCGACGACGAGAGCATCCTTACATTCCAACGCTTTTGTATGGCTCCCTGGCTCGAGTGAATTTTATGGAAGCCGCGAACCATCTCCCCGAACTGACTCGTCAGGTGGAGGACAGCAACCTGCTGCGCTCGGACCCGGGCAAGATTCAATTCCGGCGCGGCGGAAATCCGATCAAGCATGTTATCTACATCATCCGCGAGAACCGCACCTACGATCAGATCTTCGGGGATCTCAAGCCAGGCAACGGCGAGCCGTCGCTCACTATGTACGGGGAGGACGTCACGCCCAATGCGCACAAGCTGGCGCGCCAGTTCGGCATCCTCGACAACTTCTATGACAGCGGCGAAGTTTCTGGGAACGGACACGTCTGGTCGACCGCTGCGATCACCAGTGACTACAACGAAGCCAACTGGCAGATCGCCTATCGTAGCCGCGAACGCACGTACGATTTCGGCGGCACGGTTGCCGATGAATACCCAGTGGAACGCGGCATCCCGAATGTCGATTCACCACAGACCGGTTACTTGTGGGCCAATGCTGCGACGCATGGACTGTCCTATCGCGACTATGCGGAATTCATCGACACTGAATTCTGCACCGACCATGCCCACGAGTCGCCTTCGCCGAAAGAAGGCAATCCGCGGCCGGCGGGTGGAGGATGTGAGCGCGAGTCCGTAAAAAAAGGAGATGCCCTCGCGCCCAATGTCGGACAACCGAAAGGTGGCCCGAGCCCCTACCCGTGGCCCATTCCGATGATCAAGCGCGTCATTCCCACCATGCGCGAACTGAAGGACCACACCGATCTACACTATCCGTCCTTCAATGTCGACTATCCCGACCAGTTACGTGCCGATGAATTCCTGAACGAGTTTGAGGCCTTCGTGCGGGCGCGCAAGGAAGGGAAGGGGGAGCAACTCCCCGGATTGGTGGTCATGCACCTGCCCGATGACCACACTGGCGGCACCCGGCCGGGAAAGCCAACGCCATCCGCTTCGGTCGCTGACAACGACTTGGCACTGGGGCGGATCGTCGAAGCCGTCTCGAACAGCCCCTACTGGGACGACACCGCGATTTTCGTCCTCGAAGACGACGCCCAGGACGGAGCAGACCACGTGGATGCCCACAGGTCCGTGGCTCTGATCATCAGCAAGTATGCACCCGGTTCCAACGAGCACCCCTTCGTGGAACACAACATCTTCACGACCGTCAGCATGGTACATACGATCGAAGCGCTGCTGGGGTTGCCGCCGATGAATCTGAACGATGCTTATTCACCCCTTATCGCTTCCACCTTCTCAGGTCCGGGAGATCAACCGCCATTTACTGCCGACTGGCGAAACTTGAAGAATAGCCTGATTTACAAAGTAAACCCGTCGACAGCGCCGGGCGCAAAGCAGTCATCGCAGCTGGACTTTTCGCGTCCGGACGCGGCCGACAATGGGGTGTTGAACGGCATCCTGTGGCGGGAACGCAAGGGGGATATCGCGATGCCGCCGCCCGTACACAACGTGATCGCGGCAACCGCGGACGGTGATGATCGCGATGATGACTAACGACATGGGCGCTGATGGCGGCCACGACATCGCGCCATCATAGGCTCAGGTACCGACTGCCGCTTGAATCCGTCCAATATCTGAGGTTCGGCCGGCTTTTTGGGTCCGTTTTACGTTCTTTTTGCCTTTCTGAGCCGTTATTGAGGAAGTGCCGGCCCATTTAGACAATTGCCGCGACGAATGGGCCAGAACCAGGGTTTTTTGGATAACCCACGCCTCCTTTTGTGCGTCCAAGTCATCAGAATGGTCAGGAGATCCCTCTCCGACCGGGGTTATAATTTGCCCATGTGGGGCCCGAGTCCAGAGCAGGAGTGGTTTATGAAGTTTCGTATTTGCTTAGGAACGATTGCTCTCTCCGCGTTGCTGTTTATCCCTTGCGCGTTTTCGCAGCAGACGCCCGACCCGAATCCCAGCGCCCATCCTGACTCTGCCCCCGCGGACGACAAAAATAAGCCCGACACGGTCGCGAAGGACAAGGACAAAGCCCCAGCCGATACCACTGCGAAGGACGAAAATAAGACTGAACCAAGCGTCAAGGATGAAGCTGGCGCCAGCGATGATAAGGACTCCAAGGATAAGGACAAAGACGCCGCGAAGGATAAAGCGGGGCTGCCCCCGGTCGTCCAGCAGCCCGACGATAGCAAGGTGAAGCATGATGGCAGCAGGAACGACGTCAACGCGATCGGCAATCGCAAGGTGGGCGGTCGCGGACTGGGCGACTGGTACTCGCTTGAGAGCGAAATCCGCATGGGCAAGCAGTATGCCCAGGAGGTGGAAGCCACTTCCAAGTTGATTCGTGATCCCACGATTACTGAATACGTGAATCGCATCGGACAGAACCTGGTTCGCAACTCCGACGCCCAGGTTCCTTTCACCATTAAGGTGATTGATTCCGACGAGGTCAACGCTTTCGCACTGCCCGGCGGCTTCTTCTATGTGAATACCGGATTGATCCTGGCGGCCGATGAAGAGTCGGAGCTGGCCGGAGTGATGGCGCACGAGATCGCCCACGTGGCCGCTCGCCATGCAACCCGACAGATGACGCGCGCACAGTGGGCCAACATCGGTACCATTCCGCTGATCTTCGTGGGCGGTGGCATTGGCTACGCCGTGCGCTCGGCAGCGGGCATTGGTTTGCCGATGGGATTCCTGGCTTTCTCGCGCAACTTCGAGTCTGAAGCCGACTACCTGGGCCTGCAATACATGTACAAGGCCGGCTACGATCCGAATGCCTTTGTCCAGTTCTTTGAGAAGCTGCAAGCGCGCGAAAAAAAGAAACCCGGCACATTGGCCAAGGCATTCTCGACCCATCCGCAGACGCCCGACCGCATCAGTAAGTCGCAGGACGAAATTGCGAAGATTCTCCCGGCGAAGGCACAGTACGTGGTCACCACCTCAGAGTTCGCAGACGTGAAGACGCACTTGGCGAGCCTGGAAAATCGTCGCAAGCTGGTAGACGACAAGCCTGGCAACAAGCCTAGTCTGCGCCGCACCTCGACTACGGAGAAAACCGGGGACAAAAACGGCGACAAAGATGACGAACGTCCCACGCTCCATCGACGGGACGACTAGCAGGCGCGTCCAACTGCCCGGTACACGTCGTTTCGCTTCTCCTGATAGTCATGAGACCGGCAGCGCAATGCTGCCGGTTTTGCTTGTTCGTACGGATGGCCGCTCTTCCGTTTTTTTCCGTCCCCATACCACCCTAAAAACGGTTTGTGGCTTCTAAGTTTCGTGGATATCCCCGAGACGCCTGTCCCTCCAACCCCAAGCAGAACGGCTATGGCTCGACTAGCCGGCGCACTTCTGGCAGCAACGATGGTCACAAGCGTAGCGGCCGCCTGCGACAAAGGGCCGAATGCGCTCGCGCGGCCTTGTGCGCCACAATTGGCGGACCTATTTCCTTCACTGGATGTTGCGGCGAGCCAGCCGGCACTGCCGGAAGGTGCCCAGACTCTCGATCGCCGTGACCGCATCTTCTACCCCGGCGACACCGAACGTCTGAAGCCGCTGGGTCGAAAGTTGCTGCTCAATATCGCGCTCGACCAGAAGGAAATCTTCACCAGTCCGTTTCGCATCAACCGTCAGAATGCTCCGGTATGGTTGCTGTCGGTGGCGGCGGTCGGCGGGCTGATTGCCGCCGATCACCAAATTGCAGATGCGTTCGAGAACAGCCAGGGCCAGGTTCGGTGGGGCGGACGTATTTCGAACATCGGTGCCTCCTACACGCTGGTGCCGCTGGTTGCCGCCTATTACGGATACGGCGTGTGGCGAGATCATGCCAAGGCCCGGGAAATCGGAGTGCTCGGGACCGAATCCTTGCTGGATTCCCTGATTGTTGCCGGCGTTCTGAAGCTCGCCGTGCGGCGTGACCGGCCCAACGACAAAGAGCCGGGTGAATTCTGGGAATCAGGCACGTCCTTCCCTTCCGGGCACGCGATTCAGATGTGGTCCATCGCCTCATTGGTGGCGCATGAGTATCCTCACCAACCCATTGTGGCGGTGACGGCCTACAGCCTGGCGGGAATCGTAAGCGCGGCGCGCGTGGCTGCGCAGAAGCACTTCGCTTCCGACGTCGTTGCGGGCGGCCTGATGGGTTGGTTCATCGGACGCTACGTCTACCAGACCCACATGAGCCATCTGGCGCACAAGCACGCATCATTGATACCCATGATCGTCCCGCAGTACGAGCCCCTGCAGCGTAGGATGGGAGTGACCGTTGTGTTCGGTGGAGCCGGCGCAGGCAACATGTTTCCTACACAACCAGGACTTGGCCCGGGCAGTTGGAGTTCCTGGCCTGCGAACAGATAGGGGAGGCATTCCTCTCGCACTCCCCCCATGGCGGGAATCGTCGATCCGCGAAACATCTTTTTGAGCGGCAACCCTGCAACCAGCATGATCGCAATCCGGCTAATTTTGAGGCGCGAACAGGCCGCGGACACTGCTGAACAGCTCTTGCAGATCAGATTTTGCAATCACCGCATCGCAACCGGCTGCCACGGCCGCCTTTTCCAAACTGGGAGTTTTGAAACTTGTAAACATCAATAAATGGAGAGTCGGCCTGATCCGTTTTAGTTCTCGAGCTGCATCCAAACCGCTCATGCCGGGCATGGACAGATCGAGGATTACAAGATCCGGCTCTAGTTGTTGGACTCTCTCGATCGCCTCCCGCCCATCAATCGCTTCGCCGCAAACGTCCCAATCGAGATTTTGCAGGATGCAAGAGCGGAGAGTGCGCCGAATGATTGGATTGTCATCGACGATGAGGATGGAATACGGCACGCGGCACTCCTTGACGCCCTTGGCAGGCTGCTGGCCGTAGAACCACCAGGTACAGGTTTGGCGGACGGCGACGAGGAAGGACGCTGCGACCATACCGCTTCGGCGGCCAGATGAAAATACAGGCAACACTGTACGATAGCGCACGTTATTGTGTCCAGCGAAGGACAGTCCAGCGCAAACGAGTGATCATACGCCGCGTTTCTGGCTTTTTTTTATTTCTTTAGTATTTGTGCTCTGTTGCTGGAAAGAGCGTAGGCTGTAAGTGTCTCTTTTAGCATCTTTCCGCCATGCCCATCGGGCGACGGTTCCTTGCAAAAACCAGACAGCGTTCACGCTGCGCAGGGAGCCGCTATGGCGAAAGAGTCCCTTTCCACCAACCATAACAAAACCATTTCCGAAATCGAGGGCAATCCGGTGAGGAATGCGCTCTTGCGCGATCTCCCCTCACAGGAATACGAGTGCGTGTACCCCAAGCTGGCCTTTGTGCAATTGAGACTGCACGATGTGCTGCAGGAAACCGGGGAACCCATTCAGTATGGGTACTTCATGAACAGTGGATTGGCCTCGGTCCTTTGCATGATGAAAGATGGCAAGAGCGTGGAAGTCGGACTATGCGGGCGAGAGAGCTGCACGGGAACGCCGATTGCGGTGGGTCTGAAGAGCAGCGCCACCGAGGTTGTGGTTCAAATTGAGGGAACGGCCTTCCGGATAAACGGCGCCGCCCTGGTAAGGGTTCTGTGCGAATGCCCGGTGTTGGAACGGCGGATGCAGCAATACGGTCAGGTTCTGGCCATGCAGGGCTGTCAGGTAGCGGCTTGCAACCGGCTGCACGAAGTCGAGGAAAGGCTGGCTCGCTGGCTGCTGATGAGCCAGGACCGGATTGAAAGCGCCTTGGTCCCGCTCACCCATGATCTTCTTTCGCACATGTTGGGCACCCGGCGTTCCAGCGTTACCGTTGCCGCCGGCCTGCTGCAAAAAGCCGGGCTCATTACCTACAACCGCGGCGAAGTCAAGATTGAAGACCGAGAACGGTTGGAAGATGCCGCGTGTGAATGTTACGACCTGATTCGCAAGCACACTGAAAACTGGAGAAGAGAATCTGTCTAGTTTTTGTGCCTGCCAGCGTACCAATGTTTGTTCTCTAACAGACAAACGCTCGTGCTCATTCGCCTCTACCATTCAATTGCCACCTCGTCCTGAACGACGAGCTTGCTTCCCGGCGCGAAATCAAACGATCCAATGGTTGAATCGTTAAAGGAACTTTTCGAGGTTCTGAGTACAGCTGCTCCCAAACAGCGACACTGCCCGGACTGCGGTTCGCTTCTCGCACATATGGATTCATATTTCTGGCTCGAGGGCGAGGATCACGTGTGGAACTTGCTCGTGCCTTGCTGCCAGCATTGTCATCCCGAACTCGCGGCTCGCATGACGTTCGCAGCCTGAATGCAAAATTGTCTGGAATCCAATCGGAAAATAAGGCGAGCAATAACCGCGCCTCTTTCAAATCAAACTGCCAATTTGGCAGGAAGCCAGCCATGTCACGCGTGACGTGCGTGAGATTTTCCGTGTCGAGCACGACTCGCAGGACTTGCTCTCCGATGGTCGCTAGTTTGGGCAAGGTAATAGGAGGTGCCGAAAACGACAGCGGAGGCTAAGCCTGAGAACCAGAAGAGTGGGTTGTGGACAAGTTCAGTGCGATACAGGTCAAGGCTGACCGCTTTGGGGGGCGTGGCGAATATCTCAACCAGCCAGGAAATCCACACCATCGAAAACACAATAAAACTCAACGCGCCCACCATTCCGCTCTTGAGAAAGGGCTTCATGGTTTTCACCCCGATTGGGCATAAATTTAGCCCTTTCAGCCTTAAACGTCTAGGGGTCAACTGACCTCAGGTATCGTCGATTTAGGTTTCCAAGACCTGTGACCGTTGTCATAGAGTTGTCCGTTTAGCCTGTTCGGACGATTAATGCCTGCAGGTCACTGAACTCGCGACTCGCATGACGTTTGCCGCCGAGGGACAAATTCATAGATCGACTAGAAAGCGCTGATGCCCAGGTTCGCGCTGTTTTGCTGGCGCTTACCTGGGCATCTTGACGTCTCGCCCCGAACCGGCCTGGTCTCGCTGAACTAGGGGTTGACTCGAACGTTGTCGAAGTACGCGTCCATCGCCGCAAATGGGCGCGGCGTGCTCGTGCAATGCGGGATGACCCGCGCGAAGCCGATCGCCTTGTACTGGAAAACGGCAGGCGTGCTGTCGGAAACGGTGTAGGTCGAGGCAACTTCGGGCTGATTATTCAGTCGAAACACAAAGCGGTGCCCGGGTTGGTCCCATTTGAGATGCAGTGTGTTGGTAGTGCCGGGCTGTGCCGAGCCAAGCACCCGGTAGTCGAGGGGGGTCTGGGAACCGCAGAACTCATCATCGCATTGGGTATAAAAGCCGGCCACAGTCAGCGCGTTGGTGGTATCCGTGGGATAACGACTTATGGCAATGACAGCCACGACATCGCCGATCGGGCTCGTGGGAGAACTTTCGACATTGAAGAAGTTGCCGCGAAATTCCGCATCGGTCACGATCAGCGACGGGTTGGTGCTGCAGCCGAGCGCTTCGGCTTCCTGAACCCTCACGTTAAGCGAGACTTCCGTGATCGCGCTGGGATTGGTAAATTCCAGGCCAAAAACGTTTCCACTTCCGCCGTTGTCGTCCGTGGTCGCGGAGTAAGCCCGCTGCGAGAGGTGCAGTCGGCGGGCTCTTCCTTCTCCAACCAGCTGGCGAACGATTTCGCGCTGATCCGAATCACCGAATGTGCCGGACCACTTGGCAGGATCAATCTGCCTCGAATTGAAATTGTCGTACGGTACCAGTTGAGCGATGGTCATGCTGGTGAATGCGAAAAGCATCCATCCGAGCGCGCAGATTGCAAATCTCCACTTCGATGTTGGCAACATAGAGTGCCTCCAGTTTTTGTTTTTCCCATGGGGTCCCTTGGCCCAATTTGGTTCAATTGCGATCGATTTCGTCCTGGGATCGGTCCCGATTTCCGAATCGTAGGAGGAAGGGAAATGCCTGGAGGGGAAGCTGGTCTTACGTGAGGATTACACTATTCCGGAAGGGAACTTTTGTTCAAGAAAAATGTGGTGCTTACGATCGGCCAAAGCGGGACCGCCGACTTGATTGGGTGCTTGCCTCCCGAAAAAACGGAACAATCGCTTACTGCAAATGTTTGGGAACCAGCCTGGCTTGCGCAGGCTCCTCAGGCCGCTTCCTTCGTCGCCAAAGCCGGCACCCGTCGCGACCCAGAAGCCGCGTCGGTGATTACGCGCATCTCCTGCCAGTCATAAGGCAATTCCTTGCCGCAGTCGAGACACACAACGTAAGTCCCCGTCACGGCGGCGGCGCGGTTGCGCCGCTGGCCCGGACGCACCGTTAGCGGAAAACTATAGTGGGTATGCCAGCAGCCGAAAAACGCGTCCAACAACTTCGCGACCATACTCACATCCTCCCCGGAACCCGAGACAGAACAACTGCACGACTCGTACCGTTTCTACCTTAGTGCTTAGATTCAGATTGGACGGAAAAGGTTCGACTTAGGCGCGGGGGTGCGCATCTTCGCCCGGGGGAGGGTTGAAAAGATTTGCATAGGCTGGCTGGAATTTTGCGGAGTAATGATTGCAGGAAATTGCGAGGCTAGAAGCTCTCCTGGGTTTTCTTCTTGTATTGCTGGCACTTGCTCATGATGGCGGAACGAAGTCGTCCGCGCAGGTCATCCGGCAATTCGTAGAGCTCGGAGTCACGATAAATCTCGATGGTCTTCTTGGTGGTGTCGCATACCACATAGCAGTTGTGGCACCAAGCCAGGTGGTCTTCCAGTTCCGCCTTGGTGCGATCATCCAGGGCGCCATCCAGATAGTTGGTCAGCTCTTGCAGAAACTCAGAGCATTTCACTTTTTGCCATCTCCGCCGTCACGTTTCTGGAAGTAGCGACTAAGCCGCTCACGCAGTTGCAGGCGCGCACGCAGCAACCGCGATTTCACCGCCGGAATGCTAAGATCCAAAGCGTCAGCAGTTTCCTCGGTGGAAAGACCTTCCACATCTCTCAGGACGAACACCGTCCGAAAACTTGGGGGCAGCCCCTGGATCGTCTTCGACAGAATTTCCTTCAGCTCCGCTTGCTTATAGAGCTGCTCAGGATTTGGACTCCAATCCGCGATCTCGCGCGGAACCGAATCTTCCTCTGTCTTGACGTCCTCGTCCAGCGAAACCATGCGCTCCGGCCGGCGACGGCGCAACTTCATGAGCGCCTCGTTCACGGCAATGCGCACCAGCCACGTGTAAAACTTCGACTGGCCCTGGAACTGTTCCAGGTTGCTGTACGCCTTCAGGAATGCATCCTGCACCACGTCTTCCGCGTCTTCGCGGTTCTGGGTGATGTGCTGCGCGATCCGAAAGACGTTTCGGTCGTACCGCTTGACGAGATCCTCGAACGCCGAAACATCGCCGTTCTTGGCCGCCTGGACGAGCGCTAGCTCTTCGCTAACAGGCTCGCCTACATTGGGTTGGATGGCGCTCATTCTCTGTCCGATGCAGTATTTTCAGAACTTCCGGATGGCACGAAGGTGTTATTTTACTTGGTAACCAACGTTTCTGACGAGTTGTTTTGACATTTCCTGTGAAATGCTCTTTGCGATAGATTTTGAAGTCGAGGGTGTACACCAGGGAACACGTCCTTAGGTACTCCGAACCACCGCGCGCAAGTACCGTATAATCAAGACTTAGCTGGGCCGTCGAGGTTCGCCGCAAGCACATGGCAGACAAGAACGAAATCGAACACATTGTCGAGCGTGTCGTTTCCCAGGTTTTGCAGGGGCATTTCTCGCAGATCCGAGAGGAATTGGTGCGCCGTGTCCTTGGGGAACTGCCTCAGGAATTGGGCTCCGCCACGGCAAGCGAAGCAACCGACGCCGCGCCGGCCGAGCTTCTGCGCGGGATTACAGCGATCCATGCGGGTAGCACGCAAAAGGAAATTCTGCGCGCCTTACTCGACAACGTTTCGCATCATTGCGGACGAACTGCCTTGTTCGTACTGAAGGGCGGAGCGTCCACCGGCTGGCAGGGACGCGGCTTCGAAGACAACGACGCGGTGAAAGAGTTCGCATTGAACACCTCGCGTGGACTACCGCATCGCGTCTTGCAGGAACGAGCGGCGTTCAGCGGGCAGATCATCGACATGGATCCGCGCTTCGTAGATCGCTTTGGAAGTCCCGCGGAAGACAACATCTTGATGCTGCCGCTGGTCCTGAAGGACAAAGTGGCGGCATTGGTTTATGCGGACAGTGGCCTGGACGCTGGTCACAGGATGGACTCGGCCGCGATCGAGTTGTTGGTTGTTTCCTCGAGCGCGTGGCTCGAGCTGACTTCAGTGCGCAAGCAGGCTCCCCGGGATGGCGCGGCCTACGCCGATAGCGCACCGGCTCCTCCGATGCAGAGTGTTTCCAATTTTAGCGATCCTTTTGCGGGACATGCTCCACGCCATAGCGCGGCTGCAGCTGCGGCCCCGGCCTTCGAAGCGCCTCCAGCGAGGAAGGCTTCCGCCGCTCCCATGGCTTCGCATGGAGAAGCCGCGGCCGGAACCTCCGCGATGAGCGAAGAAGACGCGGACACCCATCGCAAGGCGCAGCGCTTTGCCCGGCTTCTGGTGGATGAAATCAAACTCTACAACCAGGCGAAGGTTGCGGAGGGCCGCAAGAATAAAGACCTGTACGACCGTTTGAAGGAAGACATCGAGAAGAGCCGGTCCACCTACAGAAAGCGTTATGGAAACACGGCCGCCGCCGACACGGACTATTTTCAGGTCGAACTGGTCCGCAGCCTGGCTGAGGACGACATTTCCATCATGGGTGCCAACTTTAGGCGATAGGTTGCGAGTGGTTTTGTTCTCCCGATTCCTGATCCTGTCCATCGCTCTGCTGATCGCCAGCGGCTCTTCGGTCGCGCGGCCATTCCCCTTCATGCGCCAAGCGACTCCAGCCGGCAGTTCATCGGCTGCACAGCCGTCGGCTTCGAAATCCAAACCGGCGCAGTCGAGCACCTCGTCCTCGAAGAAGACCAGCAAAACCACCGCGAGTAAGAAGAAACGACGCCGACGCTCGCCCCGTGTTCAACGGATGCATCAAGCCTTCGTGGCCTCGGCCAGCCTCAAGCCCATGGCGCGGCAATTGCTGCAGGAACGCACTCCAGCGGCGTATGCGGGTGTCGAAGCGTATGCCCGCCGCCACGCTAAAGAAGATGCCGGAGCGTTAGCGTGGCTGGTGTTGGGATACGCACACGTGCTGGATCACGATTACGTCAAGGCGATTGATCCGCTCAGTCGCGCGCGGACCAACGCAGGGGACTTGGGCGATTATGTTTCGTACTACCTGGCCAGTTCCTATCTGCAGACCGGGCGGAGCGGGGAAGCCGTCGCCACGCTCGCCGACTTCAGCACGAAGTACCCCGACTCGCTGGGGATTAAAGATGCCCACGTGGTCTACGCGGGAGCCCTGATCGCCGAAGGCCGCGCCCCCGAGGCCATTGCGTTGCTCGAGAAAGATCGTGAGCCCGTCCGTGCTGACGTGGAACTGGGACTGGGCCGCGCCTATGCAGCGACCGGCCAAACTACGAAGGCCGTCAGCGCGCTCCGCAACGTTTACTACAATATGCCGGTAAGTCCTGAGGCCGACACTGCCAATGCTGAATTGAAGAAGCTGGCCGGCGGTCCACCGGTGCCACTCGCTGATCGGCGAACCCGTGCCGACCTGCTCGCCAAGGGCAGACGCTACAGCGACGCGGCTGACGAATACCGGGATCTCCTGGATGAAGTAAGCCCGGCAGATCGCCCGACGGTACAACTTGCTCTCGCCACAGCTCTGCAGAAGAGCGGCCGCAATAAAGACGCCAAGCAGATCCTCGGCTCGATTCCCGACAGCACTCCCGAGATCGCCGCTCAGCGCGTCTTCCTGCTGGGTGAGGTTGCTCGCAACACCGACGACCAGGATGGATTCTTGCGTCTGCAGGCTCAACTGCGTCAAATGTCCCCCAACAGTCCCTGGCTGGAGCAGTCGCTTCTCGCGGCGGGAAACACGTATCTGTTGAAGCGGGACTACGATCATGCCATCGACGCCTACCGCGAACTGCAGAAGCGTTTTCCGAACGGCAATCGCGCGTCTTATGCGCATTGGAAAGTGGCGTGGCTCAGTTCCCGGCAGGGACGCTCGCAAGAAGCAAAAGAAGGTTTCGAAGAACAGATCGCCCTCTATCCCGCGTCCGCCGAAGTGCCTGCGGCCCTTTATTGGCGGGCTCGCTACGCCGAGGAAGACAACGAGCTTGCGAAAGCACGCGCCTACTATCAGAAGATCTCTGACCGATTCCGCAATTTCTACTATGCTGAGCTAGCACGCCAGCGGCTGAAGGTCTTGAAGCCGGCGGATCCGGTGCAATACGCATTGCTTGACCGAGTGCCGCCGCTGAATCTTGGCGGCAAAGTTGTAAGCAGCGATCCGCCTGCCGACGATCTTCATGTGCAGAAAGCGCAACTGCTGGAAAACGGCGCACTGGTGGACTTCGCGGTACGCGAGATCCAGGCCACTGCCAATGTGCAGGATGGTACCTGGGCTTTGGCAGAAACCGCTCGCCTGTATCAGGACAGCGGACGCTACGATCGTGCCATTGAAGTGATGAAGCGCGGCGTTCCGAACTATTTTGCAGTCGATGTTCCGGAGTTGCCGCGGGTGTACTGGGAAGCTCTTTTCCCCAAGGCCTACTGGGACGATCTGAAGCGTTATTCCACGCAGAACGAACTGGACCCCTACCTGGTCGCGTCGTTAATCCGGCAAGAGTCGGAATTCAATCCCAACGCCATCTCCCACGCGAATGCCGTGGGGTTGATGCAGTTGTTGCCGGTGACCGGAAAGAAAGTCGCGAAAGACGTGAAGCTGAATCACTACAACGCCAGCCAGTTGTACACGCCCGCCGTGAACCTGCAACTCGGGACGCGCTACTTCAAGAGCATGGTGGATAAGTTTGGGAACTTCGAGTACGCGTTAGCCGCTTACAACGCGGGTTCTGACCGCGTGGAGGACTGGCTCGCGCAAGGCAAGTATCGCGATCCGCAGGAATTCGTGGAATCGATTCCGTTTACCGAGACCCGCGAGTACGTGCAGGCCATCCTCCGCAATGCGAATGTGTATAAGCAGCTGTACGGAACTCCGTAAGCAAACCCGCAAACCACGAAGGACACAAAGTTACACGAAGGAAAAGCAAAATCTTGGGTTCCTTCCTGTCCCTTTGTGTCCTTTGTGGTTTATGCCTGGAGAGAACTACTGCGCTTTTTCATGTGCTGGGGTCTTGCTGAAAAGGATCTCGAAGACCAGCAACCCCGCGCCGATCACAATCGCGCTATCGGCTACATTGAATGCCGGCCATTGATAATCGCGGATGTAGAAAAGCAGAAAATCGGTGACATGTCCCGCGGCCAGCCGGTCCCAGAGATTTCCGATAGCGCCGCCCAGGATCAGCGCCAGGCCCACGCCGGTGGTGGACATCGCATGACTGCTCCGCCAGAGCAAAACCGAAACCACCACCAGAGCAATCACCGAAAACAATACCAGGATTGCGACTTTCCACTCGGAGGGGGAATCGGCAAACAATCCAAACGCCGCACCGCGATTTTCGAGATGAGTCAGCCGGAAGAAGCCTGGAATGATCTGGATTCCATCATGCAGGGGAATATTGTGGGCAACAGCCAGTTTGGAGAGCCGGTCCAGCAACACCACAAAGAACGCGATCAGAAAATGAACCTTGCGCATGCGTGATGGAGGTTTCATCCTCTAGTGATTTCCATTCTCAATTTCCTTCAGGACCGCACTGCAGCGTTCGCATACCGTGGGATAGGCTGGATCCTCGCCCACATGAGTCGAGTAGTTCCAGCAGCGGCTGCACTTGGTCCCATCCGCCTTGCTGACCTGGACGGCGATCGATCCAGTACCGTTGCCCGAAGTTTTCTGTTCGAGCGCCACGGCGGAAACAATGAACACGTAGCGCAATTGCTCGCGATAGCGCGCCAGCACCGAATACACCGGATCTGCGGCTGAAACTTTCACCTGAGCTTCGAGCGACTTCCCGATCTGCTTGGCGTTGCGCGCCTCTTCCAGCGACTTCAGCACCTGCTCTCGAACGGCGAGTAAGGTTGTCCAATCTTCAAGCTGCTTCGGATCATCGGCCACTTGTGCGCTTCCAAGAATTTCTTCGCGTTTCGGAAACAAAGCCACGTGCACGCTTGCCGGCCGCCCTTCCATCTTTGGCAAGTAACCCCACACCTCGTCGCAAGTGAAGCTCATGATGGGCGCCAGCAGCCGCACCAGCGCCTCGAGAATCCGCCAGGTCGCAGTCTGCGCCGCTCTTCGCCCCGGAGAATTCGGAGCAGAGATGTACAGGCGATCTTTCAGGATATCGAAATAAAACGCGCTCAAATCCACCACGCAAAAGTTCAGAACGCGCTGGTAGATCTTGTGGAAAGCAAACTCGTCGTACCACCGGGTGACGTCAGCGGCCATGGCTGCGGTTTGCCGGAGCATGTACTGGTCGAGCGGTTCGAGTTTCTCAAACGGCAGCGCGTCTTTGCTGGGATCGAAGTCGTACAAATTCCCCAGCGCATAGCGAAACAGATTATTGCGAATCGTCCGGTAGGTTTCGGAAATGGTCTTCATCAGACGTTCCGAGCCCACGACGTCTTCTCGGAAGTCGACGGAAGCTACCCACAGCCGTACGATCTCGGCACCCATGCGATCCGAAATGTCGACCGGATCGACGTCGTTGCCGCGCGACTTCGACATGGCCTGCCCATTTTCATCGAGCGTCCATCCCACCGTGGCCACGTGGCTGTACGGAGCATTCCCTTGCACTCCGATGGTGCAGAGCAGGGAAGAGTGGAACCAGCCGCGGTGCTGATCTCCGCCTTCCAGATACAGATCAGAAGTCGGTGCGTATTCCGGCTCGGCCGCGCGCAAGGCGAGATAACTCGAGCCAGACTCGAACCACACGTCCAGGATGTCCATTTCCTTCCTGAACGTTGTCCCGCCGCAGTGAGCGCAATTCGCGCCTGCAGGAAGCAAAGCATCGGCTTCCGGGGTGTACCATGCATCGGCACCCGCGCGCGCAAACAGTTTTTCAACCGCACGATTCACTGCTGGGTCGAGCAGCGGCTTGCCGCACTTCTCGCACAGGAACACTGCGATCGGCACACCCCAGATGCGTTGCCGCGAGATGCACCAATCGGGGCGGGTCGCGATCATGTTGGAGATTCGGTCTTCACCCCACGCAGGATCCCATTTCACCTTGCTGATCTCCGCCAATGCCCGTGTGCGCAGCGTGCCACTTTCCATGGGCGTCTCCATCGAGATAAACCACTGCTCGGTGGCCCGGAAGATGATCGGGTTGTGACAGCGCCAGCAGTGTGGGTAGGAGTGCTCCAATGGTTCGGTGTGCAACAACACACCGCGATCCTGCAGCAGATCGACAATGGGCGCGTTCGCCTCCCAAACTTTCTTGCCGTCGTACTCAGGCAGGCCTTCACGGATGAAACCGGCCGCGTCCACGCGGGTGGTGGCGTCCAGGTTGTACTTGAGGCCGGTGACGAAGTCCTCTGCGCCATGGGACGGCGCGGTGTGGACGACTCCCGTACCGGTGTCCATGGTCACGTACTCCGCTAGCACGCCCAACACATTGCGATCCAGAAACGGATGGCGAAAATTCACGCGCTCCAGCTTGCGGCCAGGGAATCGAGCCACTTCCTTCGCACCCGCAAGGTGGCACTTGTCGATGACAGCATTCGCCAGCTTCTCCGCGAAGATATACACCTCGCCGCCCGACTCCAGCGCGACGTACTCTTCATCCGGATGGAACGCGACGGCCATGGAAGCGGGTAGGGTCCAAGGCGTGGTGGTCCAGATGATGGTGAAGACTTTCTTTCCCTTGAGCGAGGTATCCAGCACAGACGGATCATCCGCGAGCGCGTACTTTACCCACACGGTTGTGCTGGTGTGGTTCTCGTACTCGACTTCCGCTTCAGCCAGGGCCGTCTGATCGTGAATGCACCAGTAGACCGAGCGCAGGCCCTTGTAAACGAATCCCCTTTCGAGAAATGTGTAGAACGCGCCTAGGACCACCGACTCGTACTCGGGCGTCATGGTCGAATAGGGACGCTCCCAACGCCCGAACACGCCGATGCGCTTGAACTGGGTGCGCTGCAAGTCGAGAAATTTCTCGGCGTACTTCCGGCATTCCAGGCGCACGGCCAAGGGCTTCATGTGCAGCTTCTTCTTGCCCAATTGCTGGTCGATCTTGATCTCGATGGGGAGCCCGTGACAATCCCACCCCGGAACGTAAGGCGCATCGTGTCCCGCCATGCTCTTGGACTTGACGATGAAATCCTTCAAACACTTGTTGAGCGCGTGCCCCAAGTGCAGGGCGCCGTTGGCGTAAGGCGGACCGTCGTGCAGAACGTAGCCAGGCAGCGCTTTCCGAGCTTCCTGAATGCGCTCGTAGATGCCCATTTCTTCCCAGCGAGCGAGTATTTTTGGCTCGTTCTGCGGCAGGTTCGCCTTCATGGGAAAATCGGTTTTGGGCAGGTTGACGGTATTCTTTAATTCGAGCGGCACTCTGGGGTGGTCTCCTAAATGGTTGATTTTTCATTATAGGGAGCCGCGGAAAAGACGTCCATCGAGACGCGGAAGTCGTGTATCGGCAGGGCTTTGAAATGTAATGTCGGAAAATGAGAAAAAGAGTGTACAATTTTTGTCGAACGGTACTTTTGCCGCATCTAAACGTCTGAAATCACGAGGGAACTTTTGTTCGGGGTCTTGGCACAGAGGTCACTCATAACATCTCTCTCGTGGCAGGCAACTTGCTAGATTTGGAATTCATCTCGTAATTGGTATACGTTTATTCATAGCCCGACGACGGGAAGCAAGCCAAGGCCGATTTCAGTTATGGTACCGTTGGAAACAAAACAGAATCCGGAAAATCGCGAGCCCGATCTCAATCTGCTCCTGCCCAAGGGCACGCTCGAAGTGCCGCTTTGGAAATCACTGTTCGCCGCGATTGACGCCGCGCTCTTCCCGAAAAAACTACCGCCCTTAGTGCTGACATCGAAGCCCGTAGCCGCCGGAGAACTCTGGGGCGAACACCTTACGCGTCCGTGGTGGCGCTCGGTGTTTGAAAATCTACGCGACGTGTTCTTCCCCAAGAAATTGCCGCCACTGCAGTTGACGTCAAGGCCCATCGAAGGACAGAACGAACTAGACGACGATCTGGCACTGCCCTGGTACCGGTCGCTGTATTCCAATGTTCAGGACGCTCTGTTTCCGAAGAAACTGCCTCCGCTCGAACTCACTTCCAAGCCGGTCGCGGTCAAGGAAATCTGGGGCTTCTACAATTACAAGAAAGACGGAGCCCTGGCTTCAACGGCGGCGCACGTTGTGTTCGTAGCCCTGCTCATCGGCGGCACGATGCTGGCGCGCAACCAAGTGACACAAGCCAAGCCCGTCCGTACCTTTATTCCGATTGCTGACTCCGAAATTCCTTCATTGCCACCTTCCAAGACGCAGGTCGGGGGGGGTGGCGGTGGTGGCGACAACGACAAACTCGCAGCCACCAAGGGCAGACTCCCGAAGCAATCCATGGAGCAGTTCACGCCGCCGATGGTGGTGGTGCGCAACGAGAACCCGAAGCTTCCGATGGAACCGACGGTGGTGGTTCCACCACAGATCAAGCTGGCCATGAACAACATGCCGAATCTGGGCGATCCGATGGCCGCGATTCCCAACGGTCCGTTATCGAACGGCACCGGTTCGGGTGGCGGTATTGGCACTGGTTCGGGTGGCGGTGTGGGTTCGGGCGAGGGTCCGGGCGTGGGTCCGGGACGCGGCGGTG
>UEXW01000106.1_pt1 | contig 30346 bp, 23 predicted proteins | sample 4301151 | NCBI WGS metagenome assembly UEXW01 (sample SAMEA4773176, study PRJEB27434) | metagenome | biome: 2259; feature: agricultural soil; material: soil | place: USA | collected 2014-09 | depth 0.25 m | reverse complement strand
AGAGCTTCCCGGTGACGCAGAAGGCTGCGTGGGATGCAGTGTGGATTCCTCAGCCCGCTCTGCTCGGTGATGGGCAGGACATGCACGAGATTGCCGAGGCACTCGCGAAGATTCAGAAGAACGCCGGTCAACTGAAAAAGGCCTCTGTTCCGGCGGGACGGGGCTAGTGCCCAACCCCGCCGACCGCGCGCGCTACGTACCCTATATACGTCACCGCAATTTTGGGTGCAGGATTACGGAGTTCGTGTTTCACGGTTTGCGTTGCGTCAGTCTGGAAAATCAAAGTCTGCGTGTGTCGATCGCGGCCGACAAGGGCGCGGATATTTTTGAGTTTCTTCACAAACTAAGCGACACGGAGTTCCTCCTCCGAACGCCGCTCGGACTGCAATCGCTAGGACCAGTGCTCCCCACCATTCATTTGCGGGAGGGGAACTTCTCCGATTTCTACGAGGGCGGGTGGCAGGAGTTGTTTCCGGTCGCGGGGGACTTTCCTGCCGAACACAAGGGCGCGCAATTTGGGCAGCACGGAGAAGTTGCGCTGCTTCCCTGGAGTTATCGGATCGAAGAAGACCGGCCGGAGCGGATCGCGGTGAAGTTTACCGTCGTCACTACACGGACTCCGTTTCTGCTGGAGCGCACGATGATTCTGGAGGGAGGCGCGCCGGTTCTCCACCTGCGCGAGCGAATTATGAACGAAGGCGATGAAGCGCTGGAATTCATGTGGGCGCACCATCCCGCTTTCGGATGGCCGTTTCTGGACGAGCACTGTGAGGTCATTCTTCCACGCTGCGAAGTCGTCACCCTGGCGGCTGAGATCCCGAGCACCTCACGCCTCGTTGAGGTGGTCGGTGAGTGGCCGCGCGTGCCGGGTAAAGGGGGACTAGTCGTCGATCTCTCCCGAATGCCCGCACCAGAACAGAGGGCGCACGACCTGGCGTTCCTGCGTGGCTTCGACAGGGGTCATTACGAGATCCGCAACCAGCCTCGAGGTCTCACCTTTCAAATGCGGTGGCCCATTCGAACGTTCCCCTATCTTTGGTACTGGCAGGTCACGCGGGGAGCGTTTGGTTATCCCTGGTACGGAACGACATACAATCTCGCGCTGGAACCGCACTCTTCCTTGTTCCCAATGCTTCCGCGTGCTCTAGAACAAGGCCACACTCTGAAGTTGGGCGCCGGAGAGGAAATGACTGCAGAACTGGAAGCTGCGGTGCTGCCCTGCTAAGCTGCGTGATTAATACTGGATGAAGCCGGTGGCGTATCGAAATGCCTCTACGTAGTGACCGTCTTTCTTGGGTTGTTCTTTCCGCATCTCTTCCTTCGCCTTTTCCAGATCCTTTGCATCCCAGTCCGGACGATACTTATTGACCGAGGGTTCGAACTGGCTGACTTGTTTTGCGGCTGCTTCCAGTTTGAGATCCGCGACCGACTCGATGTTGACCCAGTAGTTCGCTTCCTGCGGTGAGGGATAAAAGAAGTACATCTCCGGCACTCGATAGGGTTCGAGTCCCTGCTGCAGCTTCTGATTCGGAAAGTACAACCAGAACTCCGCAGCTCGCACTGCGTCGATAGTATTGAAAGCGGCCATGCGATGGTCGGTTTTGTGCCATCGCTCGTACCATTCTCCCGGGTCCACGCTGAGCAACACGTCGGGCCGGATGCGCCGGATGATCGCGGTCGCTTCTTCGGTCAGCTTCGGCTGCGGCGCATATTCGAGCATGCCGTCGTCGTAACCCATCCACAGAATGTTCTCCTTGGGAGTTCCGAGGAGGCTTTCGGACACTTCCTGCTCGGCGCGTCGGATGCGCGCAAGCCGCTCCGAAGTCATGTCCGGATCGTACGAGCCTTTGTTATCGTTCGTATAGACCACGACGTAAACCTTGTTGTGATTGCGATTGAGAAGTGCAATCGTGCCCCCTGCACCGAACACATCGTCGTCCGGATGTGGTGTGAAGACGAGGATCGTCTTACCGTGTACTTCTTCTAGGCGTTGGGTTTGGGCGCTGAGATGCAGAGAAATTACGGCCATCGAAAGAATCAATAGGGCAATCTTCTTCACGCGGACCTCCGCCAGAACGCAGGAATGTGAATTGGTGAGCTCGAAAAGGTAACCCAAATAGACGAAAGTTTCCACTTGCGGGAACTGTCTCGGGGTCATTTCGCAGGAATGTCTTGACAGTGCTTGGGCACTGATATAACCAATTCGGTCAGACTTGCCATCCCGAGGAGGACGCTATGTCACTCCGTTCCCGGCTGTTCTTGCTGATTGCCGTCGCGTTTTGCTTCGCTCTCCTATCACCATCGCCCGCAGCCGCCCAGGTCGATCGTGGCGCCATCGTGGGCACAGTCACCGATCAAACCGGAGCGCTGGTAACCAGCGTTCATGTCATAGTCACCAACGTTTCTACGAATCAAGTGACAACCGTGACCACCGACGATCAGGGAAACTACGCTGCCACCGTTCTCCGGATTGGCACCTACTCTGTTGAAGCGGAGAAGACGGGGTTTCAGAAAACACTCCGGACGGGCGTGGACGTTGCCGTGAATCAGACGGCTCGTGTTGATCTCGCGCTCAAGGTGGGGTCGACCGGGCAAACCGTCGAGGTGTCCGGAACAGCGCCCCTTCTGCAAACCGAGGCATCGTCGCTGGGCACGGTCGAAACAGAACGACGCATCTCGGAGTTGCCCCTGAACGGCCGTAATTTCATTGCATTGGCTTATCTCGGCCCGGGAGCCAATGGCGGCCAAACCGGAACGAACGTGAGCGGCGGCGTTTTCGAGAACGAAAGGGCAAACGAAGCGATTTCTGTGAACGGACTGCGTGTCTCCAACAATAACTTCTTGCTGAACGGCGTGGATAACAACGAATTCGGGTTGGGCGGCGTGGTCGTTCTCCCGCCACCCGATGCCATCCAGGAATTCCGCACCGAAGAAAACTCAATGAGCGCCGAGTTCGGACGCGGAGGCGCAGCCGTCAACGTCGTTCTGAAATCAGGCAGCAACCGGCTCCACGGAGGCGCTTACGAATTTCTGCGAAACCAGGCTTTCGACGCAGTCAACTACTTCAACGAGGGCCAACAGCCGTTCAAACGCAACCAATTTGGATTTTTCGTCGGCGGTCCGATCGTCAAGAACAAGACTTTCTTTTTCGCCGATTATCAGGGGTCAAGATTGCGGGAAAGCAGTCCGTTTATTTCGGACGTCCCGACGCTGGACCAGCGGGGTGGAGACTTTACAGCCCTCCTGACGGGAAACATGTTCTCTCCCTGTGATCTGCCCGGCCAGGCCGCACCGGCTGGCGATCCTCACTTCGATACCGGAACGATTTTCGATCCGTACACCACCACGTCCTTCAGCTGTCAGAACATCGATCCTTCCACGAGCCAGCCAGTCGCAGTCGCATTGCGGCAGCCCCTTTCGTATTTGGGCCAAGTCAACGTGATCGATCCCGCCCGCATCGATCAGATTGGCTCGAACGTGGCGAATTTCTACCCGCAGCCCACCAGCAGCGATCAGACCCAAAACTATCTGGCCAACCAGAACCACGTGAACAATCAGAACGCATTCGACGTGAGGATCGATCACCACCTCAGTGGCCAGGATCAGCTCTTCGGTGCATACAGCTTCAGTGACGTGAGCAGCCAGCGCCCCGGACCACTGGGTCCGCTCTGGGGTGGTTCCGACTGCTGTCCCAGCATCAGCGATTCCCGCGCGCAGCATATAGGCCTAGGGTATACACACACATTCACACCGGAGTTGCTCAATGACTTGCACGGCGGATACTTCCGCTACGCCGTGAATGCGTTGCCCTTTAACTACGGGAAGAACATCTCGGATCAACTCGGCATCCCGAATGCAAATCGCCCGGGATACCCGAACTCAACTGGTCTCACGAATATTGATGTCGCGGGATTGACCTCTCTGGGTGATTCGCAGTGGCTTCCCGAGCATGTTTTCGAAAATATTTTCCAGGCCGCCGACACTCTGAGCTGGATTCACGGTAGGCACTCCTTGAAATTCGGGATCGATTTTCGCCGCCAGCAGCGCAACTTCTTCCAGCTTTCGAGCCCGCGCGGGTGGTTTGTCTTCGGCGGCGGGTACACCGCCGATCTGACATCGGCTAGCGGAGGCAGCGGCCTCGCCGACCTTCTGCTGGGAGTGCCGGTGTTCACCGAACAGGACTTCCTGCCAGGGCTGTATCCCACGCGTTACTGGGATCTCGCCGAGTTTGTGCAGGATGACTATCGCATTCGACCGAATCTCGTGCTGAACCTGGGTCTTCGTTACGAGATCACGTCTCCGGCGAATGGGCAAGTCGGCAATTTCGACCTCAACCGCGCCGTCGTGGTCACGTCTTACGGCCCGAATGCGGTCTCGCACGCCGGCGTCAAGTTCGATAAGACCAACTGGGCACCGCGCCTGGGATTAGCCTGGTCTTTGCCCCACAACACAGTGGTGCGTAGCGCATTTGGCATTTTCTACTCGGCCGAGGCCAATATTTTCGATGATCTCGGTCTCAACCCGCCGCAGTTGAGTTTCATCGCGAACAACTACAACCCGAGCGCCACACCGAGTGCGAACCAATTGATTTCGACTGGTCTGCCTCCGGACGTTCCGGCCGGGGACCCGATTCACATTGTCGGTCCTGTGAAAACGACGGGGCCAACGCGTACCATGCCACGCATCTTGGAATGGAATCTGAGCGTTCAGCATCAACTCGGCCAGAGTTGGGTGGCCCAGGTGGGCTACGTGGGCACACGCGCCTATCACTTGTGGAACCACGAAGCCAGCGATCTGAACCAGCCAACCGTCATTCAGGACTCGAATTTTTGCGGCCTGGTGAACGTTAATGGTGAATGCACTCAGCCGAATTTCGGCCGGCGGTACTTCGCGCAGCAGCCCGATATGACCGCTGTGCTGCCTCTCGACTATGCACAGTTGCAGATGTTCTATAACGCGTTTCAGGCATCGCTGAACAAGCGCTTCGCGAACGGGTTCAACTTCCTGGCGGCTTACACATTTGCGAAAAACCTAGGCAATGCAGATGGCAATGTCGGCGGATTTATCCAGGACTCCTACCATGCCGATCGCGAACACGGCGCTGTTACTCCCGATCTGCGGCATCGTTTCACCCTCAGCTACCTATGGGAAGTTCCGGTGGGCCGTGGCCGTCACTTTATGAACGGTGCGAATGCCGTGATCAATGGCATCCTCGGCGGTTGGGAAGTTTCAGGAATCACAACCGTACAGAGCGGGGAAGCGGTCACCGCCGTTTGGTCGAATGACCTCAGCTTCACGGGGAGCTTCAGCTACCGTCCGGATCAGATTCACAATCCCAACGACGTTTCCTTCAACACCGCATCCCAGGGTACAGATTTTGGCTGTTCGAATCCAGGGCATCAGACGCTCGACTGCTGGTTTAATCAAGCCGCTTTCGTGGCACCAGCATTGGCTGACGGACAGCAAGCGGCCCATCAATTCGGGAATTCGCGGATTGGAAACTTGCGCGGCCCAGACCTCGTGAATTTTGACTTCGCGCTGCAGAAGACCTTCAAGCTCTATGAGTCGCACCAGCTAGAATTTCGTGCGGAATTTTTCAATCTGTTCAACCATCCGAATTTCGGATTGCCGGGAGGGGGTTCGCAGGTTGCGGTGGATGTTCCTGGTGGTGCGGCCATCACCAATACAGCGACCGACAATCGTCAGATTGAATTCGCCTTGAAGTACACCTTCTGAAGTCACCTCCTCGTTTCACATTGGGAGGCATGGTTTCCGCCTGCCGCAACGGGACCGACTCAGACAGTCTGCCCACGAGGTTCAAGTGCCGGGATTGAAAGCTGCTGTGATCGGCGCGGGATTTGTTGGCCGTGCCCATGTAGAGGCTCTCCGTCGTCTGAATGTTCCGGTTGCGGGCGTTTTGGGAAGCACGCCCGAGCGCACGGAGGAGGTTCGTAAACTCCTCGGCCTGCCGCGTGCCTATACATCGCTGACAGAGTTGGCCTCTGATTCTCAGGTGGATGTTGTTCACATCTGCACGCCCAATCACCTTCACTTCGACGAAGCGACGGTCCTGCTCCGAGCGGGAAAACACGTCATGTGCGAGAAACCGCTCGCCATGAACCTTCGCGAGAGCGCGAGCTTGGTACAACTGGCACGGAGCCAACAACGTGCTGGAGGCGTGACCTACAATTTGCGCTACTACCCTCTGTGCCAGGAAGCAAAAGCTCTGATCGAACAAGGTGCAATCGGCGAGCCGCGCCTCATACATGGCGGTTTTCTGCAAGATTGGCTGCTCTATCCCACTGACTGGAACTGGCGACTGGAGCAGAATCTCGGCGGCGACCTGCGGGCGGTGGCGGACATCGGCACACACTGGCTCGACTTGGTGACTTGGCTCACCGGGCGTAACGTTGTCGCTGTCTGCGGGGACCTCGCTACCGTCATCCCCGTTCGTAAACGACCACGCGGCCGAGTCGAGACTTTTCAATCGAACACTGCGCAATCGGACGACGTGCCGATCTCAACCGACGACTACGCCTCAGTTCTGCTTCACTTCGAAAAGGACGTCCGAGGTGTGATGAAGGTGTCGCAAGTGAGTGCGGGTCGCAAGGCCCAGCTCGACTTTGAGATCAATGGGTCGGAAGGGTCGTTAGCCTGGAATTCTGAATCTCCGAACGAACTTTGGATCGGCAGTCGTCGCGAGGCAAACCGTCTTCTTCCGAAGGATCCGTCCCTGATGAGCCCGACGTCTCGTGGGTACTCTGCTTATCCCGGCGGTCATCAGGAAGGATATCCGGACACGTTCCTGCAGCTCTTTAAGGAGTTCTACAAATATATCCAGAGAGGGGACCTTGTTGCCCCGCGTACCTTCCCTACTTTCGAGACCGGTCACAAAGAACTCGCGCTGTGTAGCGCGATCCTGCAAAGTTCAAAAGAAAGGTGCTGGGTCCCGCTGCCCTGAAGAAATCCACTACATCCGCTTCGCCTTTGTCAAAGCCATCTTAGGATACGCGTCATGGTCTAACGACTCGTAGAAGCTTGGGAAAGCCGTGAGAGAAAAGGTCACGGACTTCAAAATCGATCGGCATGCAGAAGACTCGTCGCGGAATGAAGACTGCAATAGTTCCATCCTGCAGGCGACAGAAGTAAAGTACAAAGAAGGGCCTTTATCGGGACTAAACCAGAGACACTAGTTCCGAGTTGGGCGTCACTAGCGAACAATCGCCAAACTCTCTTAGAAGCTGATCTTCAGGATGTGACCGCTGTTGCCCACGAACCATCCGGCACTCGGGTTTGCAAAAGCGACCCCCCAGTAGCCGCTCACCTTGGGCAGCTCGAACCAAGTGCGTCCTTCATCGGAAGTCCAGGCCGCTGCTCCCGAGTCGAAGTTCGGCTCCGTCTCGGCAGTGACTACGACGGCATGGTCCAGTTCGTCGTAATGGTCGAATTCATCGCCACGGCTATGACCATCGGGGTGGCGAATGCCGCGCGCATAGGCCAGGCAGAAAATGGTTCCTTGCACGGGAGGCTTCTTCGTGAGAGTCCACGTCTGGCCGCCATCGTGCGACGTCGCCGTTTGAGCGGAACTATTTGTGGACAAGTCGCCGCCACCAAGAATGCCATTCCAGGCATCTCGGAAGGCAACTGAGAACCCACCTGCGCTGGGCGAACTTACTAGCGGAGTGTCATACGCGTTCCAGGTGTCGCCACCATCTCGAGTGGCTAAGATCCTCGCGATCGTTGAGCCACCGGTGGCAATCCAGGCGTTTCTGCGTCCCTGGGTTGCGATGCAGGTTCCACTGGAAGAAAACGAGAATTCCCCCGGCAAAGCCGGCGGCATATTGGCGGCGATGGGCTGCCAGGTCATTCCATCAGTTGTGCGAATATCGGGAAAGACTCCATTCACCGAATCGCTGTGCGTGATGCCCCGATGCGGAGTCCAGAATGCGAAACAATCATAAAACGCATTTTCAGTCTCGTTGGTGAACTGTATGGTCCAGCTGGCGCCGCCGTCTTCCGTTTTGTAGATGCGAAAATCTGTGGTGTTGTCGCCAATGGACATCAAGTAAGCGACCTTATCGCTCACTCCTTGCACGTCCCGGAATTGTAGGCTTTCGGCCCCCGGCACGACACCGGCTCTCCACGTCTCTCCGCCGTCGGTTGTGACCACATACGTACCGCCAGTTCCGGCTGCCCACACCACATGGGAGTTCACGGGACTGACAGCAATCAGCAGTTGCGTAGTGCCGCTATTTTGCGGAGTGAGCCTAGGTTGATGAACTTTCCGATGTTCTTCTGCTAGCCCGAGAGTTGCGGAGGTAGCAATCAAGAGAATGACCAACAAACGCTTCAACATAGATTCCTCCTCAGTCAGCCACTCCTGGAGGGGAGCAGTATAGGAACGTGGGTGGGGGGTGTCAAACTGGCAAGTGTAATTCTCAACAAAGGCGTTGCGGGCGAAGCGTTTGGCCACTCGGAAATAATCCAGCTATTCCAGCCTTCATCGCGGTCAACTTCCGGGTTGCCCCCACTCGGGAGGAATCCGTTTGTAGGCCTTGCATATGAACAAACGTCCCTCTAAGACGGCTCCCGGGGGTCACTCTGGCCCTCCTCTACGGATGCCTCGTAGCACGACCAAGTGCTTTCGATGGTCGGTCCCGGCCAGACCGCATACCCGCCATTGACCAGCGCTCTGACCCGTTCGTCCACGCGACTTCTAAGATAGGTCCTAGTCCCCGTCGAGCTTCTTAAGGGCACTGCGGGCGGTTTTGCCCTCTTCTGTGCCGGGCGTGGCGTCTGCTACCCGCTGATAGTGGGAGCGTGCTGCTCCCGGTTGCTGCAGGCGCGTGTACAGATTCGCAGCAGCCAACTCTGAGGCGTAGATGTATCGGCCGGTTCCTGGCAGTGCTCCAGCCTCGGAGTACCGGTCGAGCGCGGAGTCGTATCGCTGGAGATGTTCGTAGGCTTGCCCTGATTGATAAAGAACCTTGGCGATTGGAACCTTCTCATAGCCGGAGTCGCCAGCCCGCTGCCTGGCGACGATTGCGTCATACGCATTGGCGGCTGAATGCCAGTCATTCAGAGCCCCGAAGAGATTTGCCACTTCGTACTGGAGAAGGTAGTTGCGGGGATAGGAGCGCGCCATGTCTTGGTATAGCGCGAGCGCCTGGGCATACATTTTTTCGCGCTGGTCAAGGACCGCAAGCATCACCTTGGCGTCTTCGCGCGCGTACCTGCCTCTCTCAGTCACGTGTTTCACTTGCCGGATCCCTTCTTCACGATTCCCATGCCGCCCTGTGAGACTTGCAAGGACCTTGACATACCAGGGGAGGCTGCCCACGACGTAGTTGTTCATGCCAACCACCAGGTATGCATCCACGTATTCGGGGTCGGCCTTAAGCAAATCACTGTGGTACTTGTAAGCAGCCGAGGCCTCATGCAGCGCGGGCATGTATTCCTTGCGCAGAGCGAAGTGATAGGTCGCGCGAGTGCCATGGCTCACGCCCGCCCAGTACATCGCATCCTTGTCGTGCGGATTACTGTTGAGTCGTTCTTCGGCTAGTCGCTGTGACTTGTCCAGGATGGACAAGAGTTCCTGCTGAAAAGAAGCACTGACGGCCACCTTACTGGCCTTAAAGATGTCGCCACCCTCACCGTAGACACTGGACTCCAGTACACCCCTTTCAAACATCTCGTTATATAGGGTCGCGGTCGCAAGATAATTCGACGCGCGGAGGTCGGTCGGGTGAGTGTCAATCCAGCCCCGCAATCGTTGCTTCGCAGCATCGTATTCAAGGTTGCGATAGTAATCGATAGCAACGCTCACTGGATCCGTATCCTGGGTATTGGCAGGAAGCGTCTGTGCCTGTCCTCCTAGTGGAAGAGTCAACGCCACAAACTGCAGCAGCATGAGATGGAGTTTCATGAGATCGTCCCCCCGTTGTTCGTGTCGCCTCCTGGCGATGGAGATGGGTACGCCATTCGAACGAGAGTGCGCTGGGAGAAAGGCAAGTACAGCAAAGCGGCCATGGCGGCAAACACCAATCCCAGGCCGATCTGGTTGACCAGCATGAAGGGAGCGAGGGCCCACAGCTGGTCCAGCGGCAACAGGAAAAAGAACAGCTTGTGGAACTTGTTTCCGAGTTCGGGGTGGCGGAACGTGAGCGCAGACAGCAAATACAGGCGAATGGCAATTCCTATGGTCGCACTCACCAGCACGATGGCGGGTATCGTGCGGCCTGTGGCTGGGAACAAGAAGTCACTCATGCTCTGCACGGATTCCAGTTTCGCGAGTGCAGCGACATAGAAGGCAAGGTACATCACCTGAATCAGCATCAAAAGCCTACGAAGAACAGGAGTGGAGGGGGACAAGGGCGCGGGGATGTGTCTTCCCTGTGAACCCGAAGATACCGACCCGCTTGCCGGACGGTCGTCGGGCGTCGTCAGTATTAGTTGCGCGGAATCAAGATCCCGCTTCAAGCGTTTCAGATCAGCGCCCATTTCGGATGCGTGTTGGTAGCGCAGGTCGCGGTCTTTCTCCAGCGACTTCCTGATGATCCGCTCCAGATCGGGAGGAACTTCAGGGTTCAGGCGAACCATCGAGATGGGAGGGCGATTCAGGATGCTGTCCAGAACAAGACCCGACGTGTCCCCCCGGAACGGGAGCGTGCCGGTCGCCATTTCATAAAGCACCGCCCCCAACGAAAAAAGGTCAGTCCGGGCATCGAGTTCCATGCCTCGTACTTGCTCGGTGGACATGTACGCGAGTGTCCCCACGGTTGCGCCCGGGCTCGTCAGGTGATCATCCGCGATTCCTGCGGTGGGCAGGGTGGAGGTCCCCAAGTCTCCTTTGGGCTTTTCTTCCCAAACCAGTTTCGCCAGCCCGAAATCCATGATCTTGGCGTGACCACGGCAGGTCACGAAGATATTTGCGGGCTTGATGTCGCGGTGAAGGATGCCGCGCTGGTGGGCGGCGTCCAAGCCATCGGCGATTTGAACTCCCAGCTTGAGGACTTGTTCCAATCCGAGCGCCCTGCCCGAGACGAGCTGCTTGAGCGTTTTGCCCTCCATCAATTCCATCGCAATGAAGATTCGGCCTTCGGATTCGTCGATCTCATAGATGGTGCAGATGTTGGGGTGATTCAGAGCGGAGGCCGCTCGGGCTTCCCGACGGAGACGCAATACAGCGGTCGGATCGTTGGCCAGCTCCTCGGCAAGAAACTTGAGGGCGACGCGGCGACCCAATTTGCTGTCCTCAGCCTCGTACACGACGCCCATACCTCCGCCCCCCAGCTTTGTCAGGATACGGTAGTGAGAAATCGTCAGGTCCATGGCGACCATACGATACGCCCTTTAGTCAAGCTCGTCGTCCACTTTGGAGGTCACAAGTCACATGGCCTGGCCGTCCAAGAGAGTTTCTCCAATCACATTCGAATCTTTCACCGCCGGAAGTGCCCGGTAAATTCGGCCCGTCCGAAACGGTGCGAGGCAGCCCCGCAGCTTCTTGAGAGTCCTCCGAACGTGAAAACGCGCCCGTTGGACCAAATCTTGCGGCTGGCTCATTTGGTGGTCACGACGGAGATTGCACCATCTTGAGCCGCAAACAGCGATCCCGCGACCAGCGCGAGCGCACCGCTCGCCGAGTCGATCGAGTACGCGGATACCTTCCCGTCCCAATAGTTGGTGACGTACAGAAACTTGCCCGAGGAGTCTACCGCTACTGCGGACGGGCCGTTGCCGGTGTCGGCATTGCCCACGAGTGTCAAAGCGCCGGTGCTGCCATTTACGGCGAAAGCAGCGACAGTCAGGTCACCCTCGTTCGGTACGAAGACAAACTTGCCGCTCGGATCTAAGGCAAGATCTCTCGGTGCGGCACCCGTCGCAAATGGAGAGCCCGCGATTTCAGCTCCCACCGATCCGTCGCTGGCGATGGGAAAAACCCGCACGCCGTCCGCGTCGAGATCGGCCATGTAGAGGAAGGTGCCCGACGGATGGACAGCAAGTTCGGAGTTGAAAAAGGCCCCCGTTGGAACAAATGGGGACCCTGAAAGTTGGGTCAGCGCTCCGGTCGTGGCGTCGATCGAATAACCAGTGATGCCCATGAACGGCCCGCTGGAATACAGATATGTACCACTGGGGTGTAGAGCAATTGAGTTAGTCCCTCCGAGACCAACCAGGGTCTGGCCTGCAAATGGTGAGCCTGGCACGGGGCTCAAAGCTCCGGCGGCATCAAGGGAAAAGGCCCAAACGTTACTCGCCGCAGATGGAATCATTGCCGAATACAGGAACTTTCCCGACTTGTGGAATACGCTTCGAATCGGGTATCCACCCCCAGAGGTCAGGAATGGCGAACCTGTTACAGGCGTGATCGACCCAGTGGTCTTGTCCACCCGGAACGTCGACACACCGGGCCCCTCGATACTGCCGACGGCAAGCAGTTCCGAGTTCGGCGATATTGCTAATCCCATTGGGTTACTCACTCCTCCAAACGGCGAACCGCCAGTCGGAGTAAGCGCGCCAGTGCTCGTGTTGATCTTGTAGGCGGTGAGTGTTGCGGAGTTGGTGTTAGAAACGTAGGCGAAGCTGTTCGATGCAGGTGGCGGCGGTGGTGGATTCCCGCCACCGGTCGCACCACCACAGGACACGAGTACCCCACATAGACCCAGGCAAACGACCAATAAGTGTCTCATCATCTGCTCCTTTCGATCCAAATTCCGAAGGAGCTTCCTCCAATCCGCCACGGGCGTCCATGCTCAGCGGATCATTTACGGATAAACCTGGGCTCAAGCGGCAAGTTCATCGAAAACGGCAGCTTAGGTCCACGACTCAACCGCGGAACTTCGTGACTTTGGCACGACCAAGAAGCAGATAACGCAACGCTTGCACCCCATCGCACTGGAATAGCGAAGAACAAGATCCGGGATTCGTGGGACGCCGTGCAAAGTTGTGGATAGAAGGACCAGACCAAAGCGGCTTTACGCCCTTGTCAGGGCAAGACAAACGACTTAGGGAGGATCGCCGCTGTGAACTCGTTCGCGACAACCACGTCATGCAGCGGTGGGTTATGATCCAAGCACTGGCGGTAATCAGCCTGTCAATTGTGAACGTGCTGCGGACTCTCCGTACTCGCGACCTGCGATGAACCTAGGCTACTTAAGCGGCCCGGAGCAAGCTGGGAAGGCAGCCCGCCCTTGCCGAATTCCGAGGGGCATCTCGGACAACAGCTGTTCCTGCCCAATACGCCTAGCACAAGCGAGCGAGGATGTGCTGGCCGGGGCTCTGGGCACTGCATGGAGGCTAGAAAAGAGTGGCTGCGTCTGTGTCCTTGCCATCCCAAGAATGCGCCGAGTTCTTCGACGAAGATTCCCCAGGCCGGTTCATCCGCGAGAAGAAGATGATTGGCACTCGACAACGGAACAAATCTCGCGTTTGGAATCTCTGCTGCTAGTATTCGACCCTCGTTGGGCGGCACCGCGCGGTCGCCATCGCTATGAAACACCATGGTCGGAACGGAGACCGACGGAAGCAGCGCACGGACATTGATCTTGTCGCATGCTTCCATGATGCGTGCCGCATTTTCGGGGGACGCTGACACACGACGTAAGGCGTTGAACCATTCCTGGTGTTCGGAGTGGCGTTTTGTGGCACGTACAGGTCGGCAAAATTGAAGGAAAAGGCTGGATTCTTAGTTCCCCAGTCCAAACGCACCAGCGTTTCAGACGCCTGACGCTTTGGTCGTTCCTGATGGCTTCAGCGCGCGGTGTGGGTTTGATGGTGGTGCCGGTGTTCCTCAATATGCCGATGGCAGCCGCTCATCAGGGCCATCATCACGCGATGGCTATGTCATCGATGACCCCAACGAGTGCGCTGCTTGCGACATCGGTTCATACGATTGGGTACCTGCTGGTGACGACAATCGTTGCTGTCGTTGTCTTCGAGAAAATTGGGGTCGGCATTCTGCGCAATGCGTGGTTTAACCTCGATCTTGTTTGGGCATCCACATTGCTGGGAACAGGATTGATCGGCGCCTTCGTGAGTTAGGCGGCCACACGTTTCTGGGGTTGCGTGGTAGCTCGACTGCGGCCGGCAGGGTGAACAAGCTGGCCAGGTTCGACGGGGCCGCCGCCGTCGCCAATTGGCAGATCTTCAGCATCGGCGGTATATCCACCACAAGTGGACTGTCGTCAGCGAGGCGATGTTTACATACGGGCTACAAACCCGGAGGCGAGACGGCCAACCGTCTGCTTAAGCGATGGAGGCGGTTATGAAAAGGTCAATGGATTTGGGATCTGCAGTGTTTGCCGCAATCGACGCGATTCAACAACCAGGCCGTGAAGCTGACGGCGAAGGCCAGCAGAATACTGAGTGCGGTCAGCCGCCTCAAGACAAAGAGCCAAATCTGCCCAAAGGATCCCCGCCGTCGCATAGGCGTCACGCACGCAGGGAGTTGAGTACTGCTCACAGTGAGGCTAATGGCTGGGGGGACGGTTGTGAATGGTCCTGATGGGTGAAGGTGAAGGGCTCCGATGGGCGACTCCGGAAATAGGTGCATTAGCGGCCAGTGAGACGCTGTTTTTGGGTCGATTAAGGGCCTGACAAAACAAGCGCGAACGAGGTTGGCGACCAGAGTTCGGGCTTTCATAGGCCTGGGCTGGATGGGCTCTCACAGGCGGGCAGAACTCCCCAAACCAGAGAAGCCTGGCTAGAAAGCACGTTCTTCGTCACCCTCATGCCAATCATCCGGCGGGAACGACAGTCCCCAAATGTTCTGAGGTTTGTCCAGTTTGATTCCGCAGTGTCGCGGTTGGTCTGGATCGACGTACATGACTTCGGCTGTAGCGCGTTTGTCAGTGACGTAGACATGAATCGAGATTTTCATTCCTACTCGTAGTGCGACGGCAGTGAGAATCAAGGCACCATGGAGGTTGACGACGAATGTCTCGCCTTTGCACGTCAGAGGTTCACTCATACCATGAGCCTCGATCACAACCTTCAAACGAACCCGAGTGCTCCTTCGGGATTCACGAAAAACCGGCTTGGAGGTCATATACCACCCGCCTATCTGCAGGTCGTGAAGTTGAAAGCGCGGTGCCAATTCGCCGAGATCTCACCAGGTCGGGTAAGCTAAGTCGAACCAAGGAACTCGCGGCAATGGTTGCTGGCCAGTGTTCATCTGCTCGGCAGTGTAGACACCTTGAGCGACCTTCCGCCGATTCCGGCTCAAGGCTCCGTCAACGGTGTTCTCGAACGACGGATCGACGGATCATCGTGCCAGTGTAATCTTGAACTTTCTTAGAACATGCCTGGTTCTATCACCTCAAACACATCTTGACTAGTGACGCGCGGGCCTCACCACCACTCTTGTCAGCCACAATGATCAATTCGATAACTCCGACAGCGAACAGGTCAACAGCGAAGTCCTCGATCTCTCGGACTCCTCCGGGTGAGCTGAAATTCCACTGCTGGCGCACGATTTCCTGGAAAGGCCGTCCAACATGCGAAGCCCACCTCAAAACGAACTCCTGCGTGCGGAAAGCCTCGCGCTCCTCAAAGGCCAGCCAGATACGTCTGAGCGTTTGGGGGCTGTCGAAAATGAGCCGTATCATCTGAGCCCCGGGAGCCAGCTGCACGCCAGCCTCTCTGCTCGTCTCCCAGAGGCGCAGATTCAATCGGATGATTTTCATCTTCCGATGAGACTTCGACCGAAGCCGCTTTGTTCACGTCCAGCCAACACTGTTTCCAAGCCGGGGCACTTTGCGGAAGTCGAATCATCTGCTTACGCATTGGCGTACCCTCTCCTTTCGGCAGATAAACGGGGGCGCATCGCCGATGCGTGGGTTCGCTCAGGCCGGGATTCTCAGTACTCTTTCCCCGAAATCGTCCAGCCGAGTGGGCTTCCTTGGCTCGGTCGTTCCCTCCGATAAAGCGAGGGCGGCGAACGGCTAGAATATGTATCGTGGTGATCGGCAGCGGCTCATGACATTACCACGAAGCGGTGGCATCTTACTTCACCCGACATCCCTGCCAAGTCCTGCGGGGATCGGTGATTTCGGAACTGCGGCGTACCGCTTCATTGACTTTCTGAAACAGTCAGGAAACAAACTTTGGCAAGTGTTGCCTTTGAACCCGACCGGCTACGGCGATTCGCCCTTTCAGTGCTTTTCGGCAAGTGCCGGCAATCCCTTGTTGATCAGCCTGGAGAAGTTCACCGAGAAGGGTGTTCTCTCGCAAGCGGACCTAGAGCATCGTCCTGTTTTCCCTACGAATAAAGTTGACTATGGAGCCACCCTCCATTTCAAAATTCCTATCCTGACCGAGGCTGCGCAAACTTTCCTGAAACGAGCAGACGGGAATGAGCGCCTGGATTTTGAGCGGTTTTGCCAGGCAAACGCAAACTGGTTGGATGATTTTGCGCTTTTCATGGTTTGCAAGAACGCGCACGACGGCGTCCGTTGGACCGAATGGGCGTCCGACATTGCGGCCCGTGAGCCTCGCGCATTGCAGACCTGGACGGTTCGCTTTGCGGCGGAAATCGACGTGGTCAAGTATTGGCAATTCGAGTTCTTCCAGCAATGGCAAGCGTTGCGTTCCTACGCGCACGAGCACGGTATCCGCATCATTGGGGATATTCCTATTTATATTGCGCACGACAGTGCCGATGTCTGGGCTAACCGCGAGCTTTTTTGCCTCGAACCAGGGGGGAACCCGACAAAAGTAGCCGGTGTGCCGCCCGACTACTTCAGTGCTACCGGACAGTTGTGGGGCAATCCGATCTTCAACTGGAAGCTGCTCAAGAGCACGGGTTACAAATGGTGGGTCGAGCGTTTCCGGGCTGCCCTCCGGCTCTACGACATCGTCCGTGTCGACCATTTTCGCGGCTTCGAAGCGTACTGGGAAGTGCCGGCCACGGAACCCACCGCGATGAATGGACGCTGGATAAAAGGTCCGGGAGCGGAGTTGTTTTCCACACTGCAACAGGAACTCGGTGAACTGCCCATCATTGCCGAGAATCTGGGCGTGATCACGGCAGAAGTCGAGCAAATCCGCCACCAGTTTGGATTTCCAGGAATGGCCATCCTGCAGTTTGCTTTCGGCAATGACCCGCAAGGTCCCAACTTCCGTCCCCACAATTATGTTCGGAATCTGGTCGCGTACACCGGAACACACGATAACGACACGATCTTAGGGTGGTGGAATAGCCAGGGAACGGTTGATAGCATCCGCACGCCTGAAGACGTTGTGAAAGAACACGCATTCGCGAGAACCTACCTGGGTTGCGCGGATGAGCCGATCAACTGGTCGATGATCCGCGCCGTGCTCGCATCGGTGGCCAATACCGCGATCATCCCATTGCAGGATGTTCTGGGGCTGGGTACTGAAGCTCGCATGAACCTGCCCGGCACCTCGCGCGGCAACTGGCGTTGGCGCTTCCAACCTGGCGCGCTAAGTTCTGAGTTGGCTACGCGCTTACGGGAACTGAATGAAGCCTACGACCGCTGAATCTTTGTGGATCGGGGTAATTCGACAGCAACCCAACCCAATGCGTCAGATGAGTTGCCCAAGCATGGACTGGGCGAAACTCCCCTAGTGAGGAAAGTGGCAGGCCTGAAATCCAATCATCTGGCCTTGGTGCGGAAGTCTTAATTCGAGTCGAGCGGAGAGGAAGCCCGCGACTTCGGTTGCCAGCAAGCCAGTAATTCTCCGATGCCACAAAAGGTCTGAGTTGGGCATTCGAAACCGTGCTGCGAAACCGCTGGTTGCTCGCAGGGGGCGGATCGCAACCGCACTGCTATTCTATTGACGTCGGAGCGCATGCGGCCGGCCATCGTTGGGGAGGAACACGGTTGTCGTTGAAGCGCCAAACAGGTTGGTACAAAGACGCGATCATCTATCAAGTCCATGTGCGCTCTTTCTCTGACAGCAACGGGGATGGTATAGGTGATTTTCAGGGTCTCGCGCAGAAGCTCGACTACGTGCAAGAACTTGGCGTGACAGCGATCTGGTTAATGCCGTTTTATCCCTCGCCTTTGCGGGATGACGGTTACGACATCTCAGATTACAAATCGGTTCATCCCAGCTACGGAACGTTGGAAGATTTCAGGACGTTCCTTTCGGGTGCTCATGACCGTGGCATCCGGGTGATCATCGAGATGGTGGCCAACCATACTTCCGATCAGCACCCCTGGTTCCTTGAATCTCGGGCTTCTCAGGACAATCCCAAACGTGACTGGTATGTGTGGAGCGATACCGATACGCGGTATGGCGGAACCCGAATCATCTTCCTGGACACTGAGATGTCGAATTGGGCCTGGGATCCAATTTCCAAGTCCTATTATTGGCATCGCTTCTTCAGTCATCAGCCAGATCTGAATTACGACAACCCGGCAGTGCGGGAAGAGATGTGGAATGTCATGAAGTTCTGGCTCGAACTCGGAGTCGATGGTTTCCGGTTGGACGCGGTCCCGTACCTGATTGAGCGGGAGGGGACCACTTGCGAGAACCTGCCGGAAACCCATGACGTGATTCGAGAGCTACGCAAGAAAGTCGACGATCAATTCCCGGGCGCAATGCTATTGGCGGAGGCCAACCAGTGGCCGGCTGACCTTCGTCCGTACTTTGGTAATGAGGATGAATTCCACATGGCCTTTCACTTTCCCTTGATGCCGCGGATGTTCATGGGCCTGCGTCTGGAGGACCGCAAGCCGATCACAGAAATTCTGCAACAGACGCCAGAGATCCCCGCCTCATGTCAGTGGTGCCTCTTTCTGCGCAACCATGACGAATTGACGCTGGAAATGGTTACCGATATGGAGCGCGATTACATGTATGACATCTACGCCAGAGACAAGACGATGCGTCTGAACCTCGGCATCCGGCGGCGGCTGGCTCCGCTCCTCGACAGTGATCGCCGTCGAATCGAATTGATGAATGGCATGCTGATGTCGTTGCCCGGCACTCCTATCATTTATTACGGGGATGAGATCGGGATGGGGGACAATATCTACCTGGGAGATCGCAACGGAGTGCGAACTCCGATGCAGTGGAGTGGCGGCTGGAATGGAGGATTTTCGACGGCTGATCCGGAAAGTCTATACTCGCCACCCATTCTCAACCCCGTTTATGGCTACCAGGCGGTGAACGTTTTATCCCAAAAGCGCAGCGAACATTCGCTTCTCTCTTGGATGAAGCACATCATTGGGATTCGCCGTTCAAGTCCGGTGTTCGGCTCGGGCTCGATTGAGTTTCTGTACCCGGCGAATCACAGGGTATTGGCTTATGTCCGGCAATTGGGCAAGGAGACAGTTTTGGTCGTGAACAATCTCTCTAGCGCCGCTCAGGCAGTCGAACTGGATCTGCGACGCTACAAAGGAAATATTCTGATTGAGATGTTTGGTAGCAATATTTTTCCCCGCATCGGTGACCTACCTTACTTTTTAACCATTGGCCCTTACCAGTTTTACTGGTTCAGGCTGCGGCGGATCTGAATGACACCGGGGACATCGGCCCGCTCTGGACATGCGGACACTGACTCACAGCTCTAGAACTTTGTGGGGAGGTTGAATTGGCGGAAGAGACGCTTTTAACGGATGATTTCCTCCGCCAGCTCATCAACGTAGGCGAAGTGGACATCCTGGTAGGCCTACGGACTCACAACAATTCCAAAACCATTGGGCCCGTCATTCGGGCCATTCAGGCAGGAATCCTCAAGTGCTTTCCCCGCGAACGATCCGTAATCATTAATGCCGATGGCGGATCGCAAGACAGGACTCCGGAACTGATAGTCGGGGCCTCGATCGATGACGTGTGGAGCGTGTCCAAGGTTTATGCGTTACGCACCTTACATTCCATCAGTACCCGCTATGCGAGCAGCCCCGAGCCTGGGACTGCGCTGCGGACGATCCTGGCGGCCGCCGACTTGCTGCGCGCCAAGGCCTGTGTGGTGATTTCACCCGATTCGACAACCATCGAACCGGACTGGCTCCAGCGGCTTGTCCTGCCTGTCTACAACGACAACTTCGACCTGGTCTCCCCCATCTATCGCAGGCAAAAGTTCGAAGGCGTCCTCATGCGAAATTTGCTTTACCCGATGACGAGCGCTATCTATGGTCATCGAGTCCGTGAACCCTACGCCTCGGAGTTCGCTATCTCCGGCCGCCTGGCAACGGATTTCCTGACCAAAGAAATCTGGAACGACGAAAGGACCAGGATCGGCGCCGAAATCTGCCTTACCGTCGCTGCCATCACAGGAAACTACCGCGTGTGCCAGACTTTCCTGGGACCGAAAGCACAGCCAGATCGAAGTGCCAGCGATCTCGTTGGAGTAATGCGCCGAACGGTGGGAGCTCTGTTTACGTCACTGGAAAGCAATTTTCCTTTTTGGAGTACGATCGTTGGCTCTCAACCTGTGCCCACTCTAGGCGCCCAATCAGAAGTCATGCTAGAACCTGTCCGCGTAAATCGGAAACGACTTCGGGAGATGTTTGCCACCGGCGTTGCCCAATTAGAACCTGTTTTCCGGGCGATTCTCTCGGCGTCGACCCTTTCCGAACTACAAAGAATCGCGGTTCTCGAAGTAAGCGAGTTCAATTACCCGGCCGACCTGTGGGCGAAGACTGTCTTTGAGTTCGCGGCTTCATATCACAAGTCCGTCATCAGTCGGGACCACATTGTCCAGGCCCTGGTTCCTCTTTACCGTGGAAGAACGTTGACCTTGTTGCTGGAGAATCGAGATGGTTCCGGGGAGGACATCGAGAGAAAGTTGGAATCTCTATGCGGCGACTTCGAACGCCTGAAGCCGTACTTGCTCGAAGTTTGGGCTGATAGAAAGTGAGACATCAATGCGGGAAATCATCATCACCGAACTGACCCAGGCCTTTCAGGACCTAGCCAGAGGCTTTGCGCACTACCTGCCCCGTCTGATTGTGATGCTAATCATTGCTTTCATGGGGTGGATGATCGCCTACCTATTGAAGGTGCTAGCGCGCAGTATTCTGCGCCTGACGAAGTTTTCCAAGCTCTCAGAGAACGCAGGCGCCACCCAGCTACTTAACCAGGCGGCATTACCGTCTTCCACGGAACTCTTGAGCCGGTTTGTCTTTTGGGTGGCCTGGGTAGGTTTCATTCTCCTTGGCGTGAGCGTACTTGGGATCGTGGCTTTGCAGGAGTACATCTCGCAGTTCTTTCTCTTTCTGCCTCGGTTGTTTGTGGCTTTGGTCATTTTCTTCTTCGGGTTGTTAGCGGCCAGCTTTTTCTCTCGTGCCGCACTGCTGGCAGCGGTCAATATGAACTTTCGGTCGTCACGACTGTTGAGTGTTTCGATCCGGATCATCATCAGCATCTTTGCGCTATCTATGGTGTTCGAAGTGTTGGGAGTTGCAAAGGAAACGATGCTGATTGCCTTCGGGACCGTATTTGGAGCGGTAATGCTCAGCTTAGCAATTGCATTCGGCATCGGAGGCAAGGACGTGGCGCGCGAGTTTCTGGAGAAAAGACTGGTTACGGGTAAAAAGGAGGAGAAGGAGGATGAACTATCGCCTCTGTAGCGGATCCATCCCGTTATTCCGATTCTGCTTCTTCAAACGGAGCTTACCTGAATCGACCGAGATGGACCGGAGGAACCGGGACTCGGAACTTCGTGACACTGCTGTTGACGGTGCGAACCAAATCCCGGCTTCCACGATGGGATCATCGGATGTCCATAGAGTCATCGTCCCTCTTCCAGTCCCCCCCCACTCATGAGCAATGCGATGGGCAGACTTGAAAACACTTTCGCAACGGGCAGGACCAGGTTCCCCTTCTGCTTTTCCGTGGCGATGACGCGGCCGGCAAACAATTCACGATAGTGCGTGGCGGCAACCTGTCTACGTAGAACGACAACCGTGTCGCTCCACGTGTCTTTGCCTACCGGTAGAGCTTTGTCTGCCCCTAGCAGAGCAAAGAAACGTCCAGCTACGACAACCACCTCTCTCTGACGATACGATCGGGAAAAAGCAATGACATGCCTGTGTTTCTCGCCTGTGGCGCGGAGCCCACTGTAAGCGCCCTTCGCAAACAGTTCTCGATTTGCCCGTCGAAAGCGCAAAGCCAATCGCGTCACATAGAGCTTGACAGCTCCGTCGACAGGGTCCTGAATCAACTGGTCGATCAGATTTTCCGGATTTTGATCCTCGACCTCCCGAAGCTTCTTGAGCAGGCTCCGCAGCAGATCGTAGTCCACAGGACGTCGATTGTCTGGATCGGCAAGACTGAAGTTCCAGACTTCCGTTCCCTGGTAGAAATCCGGGACACCGGGCGAAGTGATCTTCAGCACAGTCTGAGAGAGCGAATTGAATATCCCGGCTCTCGCGATTCTGGCCTGAAATCGTTGAAACGCAGTCAGGAAGTTGTTTCCAGGCGAGCGATCCAGGATCGCAGCGAGGAAGTTCTGAAAGGCACTCTCGTATTCTGTGTTCGGGCTGATCCAACTAGTATGAACCTTGGCTTCCCGGAGGGCTTTTTCCATGTAGCTGCAAATTCGCCTGACGAATTCGGCGTATTCTTTCTCATTCATGCCACGCAGTGGCCAGGTGCCAACCAGCGTCTGATACAGGAAGTATTCGTCATTGGGGCTGGGCACTTGGTCTCCGGCAACCAATACCTTCTTGTCACGATTGAGCAGTTGCCAGGAACGGATCGCCCGATACCAGTCGGTCGGAATCTCAGACAGCACATTAATTCGGGCGCGAACGTCCTCGCTCCGCTTATTGTCATGGGTCGAAGTAGCAAGAAGAGAGTTGTGCCAAGATGCCTGGCGGATAAGGCTCTTTGCATGAAAGAAGATCGCCGACACGCCAAACTTGTCGGGCGCACCGCCGACCTCGTTCAGTGATAGCAAGGGGCAGTAGCGATAGAACGCGCTGTCCTCCAACCCCTTCGCCATGACCGGTCCAGTGAGCTGCTGAAAGCGCATTACGAAAAGGCGGCGATCGGATCGGTCGGCTTCGCTGAGGCCTTCCGGGCCCTGCAGCAGGAGAACACTTTCGATGAAGTTGAACACAGACTCGCTGATGGCCGGATTATGCCGCTTGGCAGACCGGACGGCATAACGAATGTGCCGCTCATCCTCGTCGTCAGGATGAGGTCCGCTGTCCCGGATGTATGAGCGGTATACCGGGAAACAAGCAATTACTTCACGCAAGGCAGTGCCCAGACTGTGCAGCGTAAAGTCTCGAGACCATCGGTGCTGCTCGGAGATCCGGTCCAGCCTGCGGGACAGCACTTCCAATTCGCTGGACATAGACACCTGCAAAATCAATAGCTTGCTTTGGTAAACCAAATCGGCATAGGCCTCGGACCAGCCACTGAATTGGCGATATAGGCGAAGGAAAGCACGCTTTCGGGAGGAGTCGACAAAAAGTCCGTTGAGAAAATTGAGGAAACCATATCCAGTGGTTCCTTCGATCGTCCACGAAGGACGAAGTTCCTCGTCTCCCACCAAAACCTTCTCTGCCATGAGGAAAAATCTTCGCTGAGGAGTCGCTTGGCCAGGGCTCGCCTGTGATCTGCCAGAGAGCGGAACCTGCTGCTGGAGGTCCTCAAAGTATTTCTGCGGATCGAGCAGGCCGTCAGGATGGTCGATCCGCATTCCAGTGACGTAGCCCTTGCGCACGAGATCGAACACCAACGCGTGCACTGTCGCAAATACTTCGGGATCCTCAACCCTGATTGCAGCCAGATCGTTGATGTCGAAGAAGCGACGGTAGTTGATCTCGTCAGCGGCAACGCGCCAGAAACTCAAGCGATAAGCCTGATCGGAGAGCAAGCGCTCTAACGCGTCAAAGCTGCGCGGGTCGCCCTTGCGGCCGTTCATTTCGTTCAGGCACTCGCACAGACCGACACGGGCCGTGTCACTGCTTTCCATCAGCTTCGTCAGTCGCCCCTTGATGATGTCCCTTTCTCGCTGGCGCTCCCGAATCTTGCCGGGATCCGTTTCATCCCGCGGTGGCAGGTGAGAGATCGCGGTAAGAATGCTTTCCATTTCCATTACGTGACCAGGAGACTCCCCAGGTCGCCGCCGCATCTCCTGCAGCACCTGATCCAAGACCAGAGGCCAGGAACGAGGAGCAACCGGAAAATGAGTACCCTGGCAGTCGACGAAGAAAAAACCGTCGTTGTAGATGAGCCTGATCTGCTGGTTCTCCAAGGCCCGGCCGAACTGGTCTGGGAGGACCGGTAGCAGCACCTTATTGGTGAGTTCTGTCTTGGGAGGATTCCAGTCGATGTCGAAATATCGCGAGAACTGAGAACCCGGTCCGTTCTCGAGCACATCCCACCACCAGGCGTTGGAGGGATGAGTGACACACATATGGTTCGGGACAACGTCCACAATCAGTCCCATACCGCGCACTTTCAATTGCTGTGCGAAGTGCTGGAACTGCTCCTCCGTGCCGATTTCCGGATTGAAACTCGTGTGGTCGGTCACGTCGTAGCCGTGGAGGCTGCCGGGACGCGCCATCAGAAAGGGAGAGGTATAGCAATCGGTAATCCCCAAGTCTTGGAGATAGTCCAGCAATGCCGCTGCCTGCCCAAAGGTGAAAGAGCTGTTCAGCTGCAAGCGGTAGGTAGAACAAGGAATATACCGTGGTTCTCCCTCAGCTCGTTTCGTCACGGCCGTCAACCCCGTTGTTGAGAATAACCGAAAAAGTAGCGCTGCAAGCCCTAAGGGGCTAGGCTAGAATGTATTGTCTATAGCGTCCTTTGGCCAAGGCTAGGAAACGGTCAGCCGGGAAGTGGCTCAGCACAGCTTTATTTTGACATATATCGTAAAGCGATCTTATATTCCCGTCCCCGGTTGTTCAACACGCATCTTGGGAAATCAGTCCAGATGCCTCCCTGGCGCGGCTCAGCGGCAGCTCCTTCTCGCGTGAGACGGTCCTGACTCGCTGGCCGTGATCCCTAGTCTCGAGTTGCTTTGAGGGCCGGGTAACAATCAATCACTGGTCAAGGACGGCCGTTTCCTCGCAGGAAATCCTGCCCTGGAGCAGGCTGTACTCGCAGATCCAGCGAAAGCCTTTGGCGTCGTGCTTCCCATATCCCCAAACGCGGAGTGTGAGTGTTTCCCACTCGACGCGCGATGCCTCCACAATGGGGGACGAAGGTCGGCTGGGACAAGACGGGTGAGCGAAGACTTGTCGATCACGACGGGGCCGCGTGAGTCGCTGGCAGCAAAGACCAGGGCACGAGAAGTCTGCTTGCTGACATACTGGGCCACGATTATGGAGTCGTTCTTGGCCCAGGCCACCGCTGCCACGCCCACGTAATCACAGAGTTGGCGGGAGAGGCCGCTGGCCGTCTCGTCAAGGAATAGAGAGTGGAAGGCACCGACGTACTCGGAGAGAGCCTCGCGGTCAATGTTGCGGACCACGAAGCGCCCGTCCGGTGAGCGCAACTGGTCAGCCTTTGGAAAAACCACAAAAGGCGCGGCTTGAGCTACGACTTCGAAGGCGAGGATTACAGCGATACACAACAGCGAGCAGTTGACGCGCATAAACGTATCCTGAGGCCGTTCGAACACAGGGTGTGAGATTTTGCAGTGCCATTACTTACACGATGACGTTACCAAGGTTTGGTGTGCGATTCGGCCCGACCAAACCAGCATACAGTAATCCAGCTGAAACTTGATCTGACAAGGTCCTAGTTGATTGCAGAGGAACCGAGGGCACACAAAGGCATCGGGGGCTCACGCATGCGCCTCTCTCGAGGGCGGAGTCAGTTCTTGCAAACCGAATCTAATTGGCGATCGCCGCGATTGCAATTTGCGCACACAACCCCGGTTGTCCTTCGCGTCCAGAGCGGGCGCTGCATTCGAGGGAGTTGCAGGTCGTTTCCGTCACCGGCGGACTGCTGTGCTTGTCCAGCCCTCTGGATCGGGGCGCTCGCGTCGAATTCATGCTCCTGACAGACGCGGGAACAGTGCTCGGCACTGCAGAGATGTTAGCTTCAGTCTCCGCCACATTGCAGCCGGTCCGGTACGTTGAGATCGATGAAAACGATAAGAGCAGACTCCGAGAGCTTATTCAGTTTTCGGTCGACCAGAACCGTCGTGAACAACGTTCGATAGTCAGGGACAGGACATGGTGACGCAGCGCCCTTCATGAGGCGGGTAGACGAGGTTTAAAGCTGCAGCGGCGACAAAGGCTTGTGTTCCAGTGGGGGCGCGTACATCTTGCGACAGGATCGGCTCAAGACGGTTTGCCTTGGCGTTGTACATGATTTAAGGCTGTTAGCTGCACAACGCAGCATATGCTGGACATCCTAGCTTCTGCAATGTTGATCCCAAGTAGACCTAGAACTGCACACTTTTCAGCATCCTCTCGAATGTAGGGGTCAGGCGTTCAAACTCGGACTCTGGGGCAACAAACACCAGGAAGATCACCGAACCATCCGGCCGCGGAATCGTTACCAACCGGTCTCTCTCTTTCTGCGATTGTCCCTTCGCATCTGGGAACGGTGAGGTCGATTGCATGGTCACCGATCGCCCGCGAACGCCGGCGACCTTAATCGACTTCGCTTTACCAACCGTTTGCAGGTCGCCGCCACCGCTCTGAAGGTTACGTACGATTTCGGCCGTCATCTGATCGATGGTTGCCTTTTGTCTTTTGGAGGACACGCCACTAATCACGACTCCATAGCCAATCCCGTTGCTCACAATACCCACACGCGGGGCGATGGTAAGTGACTGGCCCTGTTGTTGAGGAGCAATTACGTCCCAATTCTCTGGCCGAACCATTCTCATGGGGCCGAGATCAGCGGTCACCAGTCTGGAACTGGGCATCACATCATTCCAAGAAACCGTGTTTCCTATTGGATTGTTGGATTTTGCGGGAGTTGCATCCGAGACAACCACTCCGGCGGGCGGTTTCAAGACGGCGCCGTTCTGCTTGTTCAGCGCGCCCCACGCGCCCGCCTTCGCGCCTTGAGCAATTTCGTCCGCCGTATATGCCTTGACACCCGTGGCTTGCTGGCGCACCTGTGCAAACGCGGAACTGGTCGGCTGGTAATTCTTCGGCGGCCATCCCTGGATCTCCTTTTGTATCGCCGCCTCTCGATTCCCTGGATTTGGATGATCGCTCAGGAACTGCGGTCCCGAACCTCCTTGCGATTCGAGCGTCTTGAAGAAATCCGCCATTGCCTGCGGGTTATATCCGGCTCGATACAGGATCATCGCCCCAACCTCGTCGGCTTGGGCTTCGTCACCCCGTGAGTACTTGAGCATAACCATGCCGGCACCGACCTGAACGCCTACCTGCGCCAAGGACCCCAGTGTGCCCCCTTTGCTTCCCAGGATGGCGCCCGCTAAACCTGCCAGACCCTGTGTAAGTTGCGCCTTTTCCATCTGCTTCGCCGAGTGCTGCATGTAAACATGGGACATTTCATGAGCCATCACCCCAGCCAGTTCGGCTTCGTTCGCCGCAGCGGTGATCGTGCCTATATTCACGAACATTTCCCCGCCAGGAAGTGCAAAGGCATTAATCTCCTTTTGCGCTACCACGTGGAACTCGAACGGCCACGAGTACTCTGTCGGAATGGTCGCTACCAGCCGTTGGCCGAGTTGGTGGACATACTGTGTTTCTGAACTGTTGTCCGGCAGCACTGGCATCTGCTTATAAACCTCGGCTGCCGCCTGGAACCCCAGCTGCTGTTGCTGTGCGCGGCTTATGCTCGTATTCCCGGGATTCGGCAAATCCGGTGCACTTGTCTGCGCTAGACATTGATATGCAGACGTGAGCGACAGAGATAACGTTACTGTAACTATCGCGAACCCCATAAGAACCCCCTTCTTTCGAAGCGTCATATAAACCCTCCAACACCCCGGGCCGTCGGAATCAAGGTATGAAGCGAACGGCCTTTCCGAACCAAACGTCGTCATCGAATCTTTCCAGGAACGTGTTCCCGCGTTGCCGTCCAACACGCCGCCCAGCAAAAGAACTTTGCCGGCCGCTGACCGATTAGTCCTTCCGCATGGGAATCTCTGGCATGCGGACAGAAGCACAATTGCTCTTGACTGGCACAATGGAGCTAGCCGATTTTCCTTGGCCATACCAACCATGCGGCCAATCCATGTGGCATCCCCGAATCTGGCGATCCCAAGCATTGTCGTGGCAATAGACCCTCCAGGCTTCTTCCCGAGCATGATGAGCTTCACGAGAGCCCGATCACGAGACCTATAAGCACAACCCATTGCCAATGCGGACCAGGGCGTTAGCGAACAATCAGCAAGGGTATCCTAGGAGAGCGGGGAACAGCATGCAAATGGACTGCAGATTCGGTGTTGTCAAGCTCGCGCCAGGGCGAAAAAGCGAAGCGCAGGTGTTTCAGTCCCTGGAGTGATCGGCGTGGCGAGGTAACAATTCATGACGCGGAGTAGCCTTCAACCATAGTCCACCGAGAAGGCCGGAGGGTAGAGGTTGCAAGTTGTGCATGTCTTGCGGAACGAACCGCTCACCGTAACGATCGTTCAGCAGCCGATGATCAGGAAGAGTTTGTCCCGCGAGGGAGTTAATCGCGGTGTTGCCGACGACGATCCTCAGTTCATTCTTTCCGGCCTTCAACCATGAGGTCAAATCGATGCTGTACGGGGGATGCCAAACAACACCTGCTCGCGACCCGTTGACATACACTTCTGCCGCTTCTCGTACCGGTCCTTCCAGAAAGGCTCGCAGGTTGAATTTGGGCAAAGGGTTGGGCGGCGGCACCGGCGTGCCTTCTCCGAAACTTAAGATCAAGGAAGTCCCTGAGCTCAGACCGGACGGGAGGTCGACTTCCTTTTTGTAAGTGACTTGCCCGGAATAGTACTTAAGAGCCTCCTCTTCACTCCACGAGTGCAGTCTGTCCATGTGGATGGTCTGATTCGAAGCGCTGAAAGTAAGGTTCCAAGCGGCGGAGAGATCGATGACCTTCGAGTGACGATCCAAAATCCAAACCGACTTCGGATTAGCGACGGAAGTTGTGAAAAAGATCAGCCGCGATTCATAGGGCTGCAAAAAGAGGTCGATTGCCGTCGCATTCTCTATGGGCGAGACCCGGCCCGTGAATGGATCCCACCCTTCTGCATATTTGCTGGCTTGACGGAACTTTGCCAGCACGCTAAGCGGATGGTTGGCTGTATTCGCCACAAAATACAGATCCCCGGCGCTCAGTTTGCGGTGAATGAAACCGATGTCCGGTGCCTTCGGAGAAAAAACAGCATCTGGCTTGAGATAGCTTGCTGCGGTAACGCCCAACTGGCTCTCGTCTTCCACGAAGTGTCCGAGCGCGTTCTTATCGCGGAATAAGCGCCGGGAAATTCTCTGTATTTCCTCGCTGTCTACCTCTGCGTTTAAGAACCCGGGAGCAGTGGAAGGCAAGCGCCGTGTGGCAATAACAATTCCCCCATTTTGAGCAAACTGTTCAATCTTCTTGTAGGTAGCAGGCGGCAGGCGCTCGACCGCGGGCAGAACGAGCATCCGATAAGGAATTCCGACACTATCGATGGCATCGCCGTCAATAAAGTCCAAGTTGAAGCCCGCGTCGAGAATCTCTGAGATGACCCTGTTTCCGAGCAATTTTGGCATCGACTCATCGATGCTTATGTTTTCACCGCGGGTATTGAAACCAGTCTGCGTGGTTACGTGAGCAGACGAATCGGTTCTGATCGCAAAACCACCCCAGGCGTCATCGTTCGGCAATAACAGTGCCACATCGTTTGCTGGTTTACCCTGGCGCAAAGCAAAGCTAACGCGCTGAAGATATCCAGCCAAGTCAGGCATGGCGAACCACCATGGATTATGCGTATTCAAAGCGCCGGCGGCATACATGCGCCATCCCGGCTCCCCGGCAATTTGCGGCGAGTAAGGCCAGCCGTGGCCTACCAGTTGGTTGATGCCCTGCAGGAAATGCAAGTCCGCTTCCACTTTCATATCGAGCGGCGTAGCTCGAAAGGCTGGAGAGTGCAGCCAGGTCCAAGTCTCCGAAGAGATAATGGGCTTACCAAACAGATGACCTGACGATGCGGCCCAGCGCGTATCAGAGAACTGCCGCCACATCAGCAACGTTGCCTTGCCTTCTCCTTCCGGAAGGTCTTCGTATTGGTTGCTGGACAGCGTTACTGGAGGGAATCCATACGTCTGTGAGCGGAACAGCGTGTGATGTCGCATTGCCCACTCGTGCAGAACTCCCAGGTAATGCTCGTTGGCAAGCTCAGTTAACGTCCTCCCCCAATCGTGCCGGATGGCAGTCGCCCCCGGATCGTCGTCGGCGATCAATGCTGGTAGGTGGGGAGTGAGGTCATAGCCTCGTCGCTCTCGAAACTGCCGCAGCAGATCGCCCG
>UEXW01000239.1_pt1 | contig 30499 bp, 39 predicted proteins | sample 4301151 | NCBI WGS metagenome assembly UEXW01 (sample SAMEA4773176, study PRJEB27434) | metagenome | biome: 2259; feature: agricultural soil; material: soil | place: USA | collected 2014-09 | depth 0.25 m | reverse complement strand
CGCTCGAAAATCCCTTCGGCCCAAAAGTGTTACCCATGTGACCGGTACATTCTGTAACCCATGTCTCCGGGCTGGACCGTTTGGGGTTGGTGGGCCCGCAGGGATTCGAACCCCGGACCAAGGGATTATGAGTCCCCTGCTCTAACCGCTGAGCTACGGGCCCTCCGCTCGCTTAAGCGACTGAAAAGACGAGCTTAATTGATCTTCACATCAGTAGCAAGAGTAGCTGAAATTGGGGTGACTATGTCTGAACTATGTCTAAACTCGTCAGGGAGAAACTGGGAAGCTTGCGGAGCTTCGGTGTGTTTTTCGATGAGTTCCTTCTCGGTCCTCTCTGCCCGCTTCGCATCCAGCCGCGCCGCTGCGTCCGCCAGATCAGCTTCGTCTGTAATGTCGTAGCGACGAAACACGCTCGAGGTTTTATGTCCGCTGATCTTCATCGCAACGCTCTCCGCCACGCCGAGTCTACGCAAATTCCGCACGCCTGTTCGACGCAGATCGTGTAGAAGGAGACCTGGCACACCAGCCTCTTCGCAGACGTTCGCCCAAAGCTTGCGGAAGTCGCGGATAGGCGAGCCATCCTCGCGGATGAAGACGTAGTCCTCGGGCTGTTTGCTGACCACGCACGCCGCGAGAAGTGGGTAAACTGCCTCGGTCATTTTGACCAAACGCCCCTGTCGCTTCTTTGTCTCGCCGGCCTCCAGGCGAATTGTACGCGACGCGAGATCGATCTGTCGCACGCGTAGGTTGACTAGTTCTCCCCGCCTCCAGCCGAAGTTATAAGCAACGGCGAGTAGAGCGCGAAGCCACAGGCCTTCTTCGGCGCACGCCTTCGCCAAGGCCTCGTATTGTTCGTCCTTTAGAAATCCCGTCCGCACGTTATTTTCTTCAAGCGTCGGAAAGCTCGGCACGCGGTAGACCTGCGGCGGGGTTGCGTCGTAGCCAAGTTGAAACGCGCTTGAGAAATGCCAACTCGCGATTGATCGTTGAGTTCTTGGCTGGCCTCGCTAAGCGTTGCTTCTTTCCGTGTAGTGCGTCCGTTGCGTCTTCGGCCTTGGCGTTCTGTCGCTCGTCTACGTATCGATTGAGCAGATCGCTGCTGACCTGGGCCGCCCCCAGAGCCCCGAAGAATGGTTTCGCATGCAGCTTCCACCTCCGCTCAGCCCGGCAAGGGATTTCCTTCCGTTGATGCGGTAATCGCGCAGAAGATCTTCCGCTAGTTCACTGACCAAAATTCGCTCGATGCGCGGACCAAGAAAGTTCCCGCCGGCTACTTCAGCTTGACGTTTCTGGAGAAACTTCTCGGCCTTGCGCCGGTCGGTCGTGCGCGCGGACTCGCGGTATGGTTTTCCGTTCCGATAATTCTGGACCCACCAGTTTCCGCTGCCCTTCTGCTGGTACACAGAGACGGTTCCGCGTGGGCGGTGATGCTTTCGGGCACTTTCCAAGTCTTCCCTTTGCTCACTCACGTCGTCTCCTCCTACGCCGCTTTTCCGCTATAGTTCCGCCATAGCCAGCGTGAACCCCTTGCTAGATAAGCCCTTTGGCCGGCGCGCGGGAGAGTTGATCCGACTGGCCCGGAATCTCAGGGGATCAAAATGGTCTGAGGAGGACTTAATCCTGACTTGTATCTCCGAGAGATGTGACGAACCAAATTATTGATCCTAGCGCACATACACTCAGGGCTGACGCAGGCTGCGCCACCGAATGCACACTCGCATGCTGATGATGCGGAGAATTCCGATAATGCTCCGCCAGTAAATCTTCGCCCCAGTCTCCGTGGAAATCTCGCCATACACAATGAATGTGGTTGGCTTCGTTCTGCGTGCTGGGGCTATGAAGGCCATCACTGTTCGAAAAACTGGACGACTGTGGATGACAAGCTGATCAGTAACAGTCCGCAGTTCTTCGGCGCGAATCCGGCTGACGCAGAGGTTTCTGTGAAGCAAGAAGTTTGTGAGAGAAACAAAGTAGTGATCGTACGAATCGTGTCTTAGAACCTCGCTCTCTCTCCACCCGGGCAATTATGAGAGTTATGTACGGCGGCTAGGTACTAAGTTCTGAATGCGATCGACCGGTATGTGCCTAGCGTCGCGGAGCTCGTCAGTCTCGACAGGAGAATGATTCTACGCATTGGCGGTCTGTTCGATCAGTTCACCGGAGCAAGGATACTCGCGATCAAGTTTGTCGTGTCGCATAGGCTATCGCTCGGCGCTAACCACACTGAGAACCCCGCGTCGATTGATCGCCTGCAGAAAGCGACGACTGGCCACAATCGACGCGGGGTTCTCGAATGCGATGGCCACGGCGAAACCTCCGGTTGCCTTCGGATGCACTCTAAGAACCTTGCCGCGAACGCTGGATTGTGTGCGCGTGTCGAGGAGGGAAGCAATTCCAAACGACACCTCTACCGTAGAACCCTCGGGAATCAGAAACGCACTAGAAAGCAAAATGCCCCCGAGACTGATGTTCTCCGAACGCGTGTGTAATTCCCTGTCGGCAACCTTGAGCGAGACAGGCAGGTGCAGAGGGTAGCGAATGTCGAGTCGTTCTGACCGCTGAGCGGAATCCATTTGTTGACATGCGACGCTCGGGAAGAGTACGCCGACGTCCTGCCGCAGACAGTAACGGTAGTTCATCGAGCCCTGGGCAAAAGGTCGATGGTGGGACCGTAATCTGGCCTGGCCCGACACGGTGTCTGTGCTTCCGTTTCGCGAGCATTGTCGTATACAGGGAACGCTCTATGGAAATCCGTACACGGTAGTACTATCGTGTCCCCCGCACGGCCAGCCCCACGCTGCGGAAAGCCCCCATTGGGCTTGCCCGGGCTCGACCGCGTCTCTAACGGAAATGACCCGATCATCGCTACCGTAGAGCATGTCAAAACCTGAACGTGTCGGACTCGCTGTGCTGACCGCCGGAGCGGCCCTAGGCTTCATCGTTGGTGGCGGTCCAGCCGGACTTGTCTTCGCGTCGGTGAGTCTGATCATCGGCCTGGTCCTTGTCGTAGCTTCCAAAGCGCAGGGAACAGGGCCCAGGGACGCACGTCATTCGGCCGAGCAAGAGACTCGAATTCTCGTCTTGCTGAAAGATATCCATGCCCGCCCTCAGCGACGCGGGAAGTTTCAAGAAATTAGGGACCCGAATGAACCAGACTTGGATTTCGAGGTATTCGTAAATTGTTGGCTGGTGAGTGAAACGGACATCCCCCTAAGGATTTCTGAAGGCCCTCAGCTAACATTAAGAACATCCGATGGCTCCACCACAGTCGGAGAACAAATCAGTGCTGACCTCGAGAACTGGCGACTGGGCAATCTCGTAGTGGATGAGTGGGATAACGACACTGTTCGGACTGCCCAGGAGCGAATCTTGGAGCTCAATACCACCGAACCGCTGGAGTGCGGCGTTCCTCGCGAAGGTTGGTTGCACTTTCGAGTTCGCAACGTCAGCCCTTCTGAATTCAGGACAGCAGTGATAGAACTGTCGGTGAAGGGCTCTCTTTGCTGTACCCACGTGGGCATTGCAAGCTGTCCACGGCATTTGCCGGGGAGAATCTGGCCATTTGTCGCAAGCAGTGTTTCGGCTTGGTCCTCACGTCGATTCTTTGGGTCAGACAAGCCTCAGGTTTGATAGACGGCGCATTCTCGCCAGAGTCCACATAGTCTCCGATTGACAGCCCTGCCGACGCGGCGCAAGCTTGACACCCCATCTCACAGTTCGGAGACTCTTCCATGTCCCCCGAGCCCGATTTCACCGACGGCATAGTCGTCTATGCGCTTCTGCTCGACAAGTCCGCCATTGGCATCTACACCGGCTACGCAAAGGCAGAAGAGGCTTGGGATATGTTTCTGAAGGAGCACCAACCTGCGAAAGGATTTACCAGATCAAACCGTTCAGGCTAGGCGGACCGGCTATGATTTATCAGCCGTACTGAGGGCACTCCGTTCGCCGGTCTCCTTTATCTCTTATGTTTCGAGCGCGTCGATAACTCGGGAGCGTACGTCGTCCGTCGGAGACCGGTCCTTCTTCATCCATCCGTTACATCAATTAGACTGGTGTAATAGCGCTGAGGTAGAGCATGAACCGGGTAAATCTCCTCGCTCTTGCAGTCGTCGCGGTGATCGCATTTGTCGCAAGTTCGATCTGGTACAGCCCTCTTCTGTTCGGGCGGCAGTTTCTGGAGTTGAGCGGGCCTACCGCCAGTCCTCACCCAAGCGCACTGAAAGTTCTGTGTGAGCTTCTTCGCACCTTTGTCCTTGCCTACGTAATTGCCCGTCTGATTCTTCGTCTCAACGTCACCGACTGGAAAGGTGCGATAGGATTGGGCCTTTGGCTGTGGCTGGGCTTTCCTGTCGTCCTGCTGACTGGCTCTATGCTCTGGCAGAACGTGCCTTGGCAGCTGGCAGCGATCCATTCCGGTGACTGGCTTATAAAGCTGCTCTTGATACCCGTGGGCGTCGCACTGTGGCCCAAACGAACCCGCATCCGCGATGTCTGAAATATCGAACCTCGAGCCGGCCAAGGTTGAAACATCGCCTTTGCAGTCATTGACCAGGTTGTTAGAGAAGGTCTGATTGCAACGTCAGCAAACTAAAACCTGTTCCCTCCAAGAACTAGAATGTAGGTGGAATTCCAATGTGTCCTGAACTACCTGAGCTGTCGGAGTATCAACTAGATTGTCTTCAGAGGTTCGTTCGGTTCGAGTTGCCGATTGAGACCTTGCGTAAGGTTCTAGCGCCGCTAGTCACTTTCACGTTGGACGGTCCCGCGACCCTTCAGACAGTGAAGTACTTTGGCTGGCATTCCGAAGAACCCCGTCAAGGTGAAGCGCGCAGACATCGATGCCGGTATCGAACGGGCAAGAACTAGTGAAATCACTCAGCGCCACTTACAGCAGTGGGCAAGCATGCTTCTCCTCGGGGGTGTACGAGCTGTGCCGGTCGGCGCGATAGAGGTCAACAGCCAGCAGACCCGCTTGATTCCGATTACCAGTCGAAGGAAGCTGGCAGGCGCTCTGCTAGCGGGAGTTGGTCTCGGAATGTGGTTGGGGTGGCGCAGACATCGCTGATGTCAAGTCTAGGCGAGCAGGTTTTGGAGCGGTTAAGGAGACCACCAACAACCATGCATAACGAACAGACTTCAAGCAGACAGATGTTGCAGCGCTTGCGGCGGCTTCCGAATAGCTCAAAACTGGGCGTCACAATGGCGCGAATTATCGGAGCTACGGGCCCAGTTTGCCTTACGACAGTTTAATTTGTGCACCTCACTGTTGCCGCGGCGGCTGGCACTATTCTGCATCAGTCGTCACCAGCCGAGCCATTCATGTTCTCGGAGGCGTCATCGAGATCCGGCCGTTACCCGCAGTGGCTGAATGGCAGCCAATTCTTTGCTGTGTTCTTTCTTGAACCTGTACACAGTAAATGCGTTCTGCAAGTTCAGCCAGAACTGCTCGGTGGTTCCAAAATAGCGTGCCAACCGCGTCGCCATATCTGGCGTGATGCTGCTACGTTGCAGCACAATCTGGTTGACCGTGGGCGGCGCCACGCGAAGCTCCTTCGCAAGTCGATGGGGCGTAATCTTCAGGGGCTCCAAGAACTCCTTCTTAAGGATCACTCCTGGATGAGTTGCCCAACCCGCGGCTATTTCGTTCTTGATAGACATTGTGCCTTCGCCCCCTAATCGTAGTGGTCCGTTATTTCCACGTCATCGGCGCCATCGCCTTGCCAGCGAAAACAAATGCGGTATTTGTCATTGACCCTTATGCTGTGCTGCCCGGCACGGTCCCCTTGTAACGCTTCTAAGCGATTTCCCGGCGGCACAACTAAGTCTTTCAAATCGGTGGCCGCGTGCAGCATATCCAGTTTCCGTTGAATCGAGTCTCGCAGATCGGGCGGCAATTTGCGGCTCTTACCAGTGGCCCAAAATTCAGCGGTATTCTTGTCCGCGAAACTTCGGATCATTTCGAGTTGTAGTTTAACGACATACGTTAATAACGTCAACCTTTAAAGTCATCCTCGTCGTGGCCCTCTCCCGTGAGGAAACCTCTTCAACCAAATGGCAGAAGCAGAGCTAAGTGGTTGCAAACACACGCACTACCATCTTGGACAACCCCCCCTGCCCAACTAGCAACTAAATAGTTAGTTGACGTCCCCGCGTCTTCTGCGTCAAATTGATCAGAGGCCATCTTTCGGAGGTTGTTCGTTGCCGCGTACTCAATCCGCCACCCTGACCGAAGCTGAACTGAGGATTATGCAGGTGCTTTGGGAGAAGGGGTCGGCGACCGTCCAGCAGGTTTTGGAGGCCCTCCCCCATAAGAAACCGCTGGCCTACAACTCGGTGCTGACCACTGTGCGGGTCCTGGAGAAGAAGGGGTATGTGCGCCACGTGAAGGATGGCCGCGCTCACATCTACACTGCGCTGTTGAATCAGAAGGAAGCGACCCGGTCCGAGATCCGGCACCTGGTGAGCCGTTTCTTCCAGGATTCACGCGAATTGCTGGTGCTGAACATCCTCGAAGACGAGGGATTGGCCGCGCAGGAAATCGAGCGCCTGCGCCGGATGCTGGACGAGAACCGCTAACCAATGATGATGGCTGCCTTTAACTTGCACGCGCTGGCCCAAGCTTCGGCCGAGGGGTTACTGAACACTCTCGCCCAAGGACTCGTGATCGCGCTGTTTGCCTGGATATTGCTGCGGCTCATCGGCCGACGCAATTCGGGTACCCGGTTTGCAGTCTGGTTTTGCGCACTCCTGGCCATCGCCCTCTCACCCTTTATTCAGATTGGATTTGGCAGCAAGTCAGGACAGTTTGCGCATCCCACAGCTGCTTTTACGATGCCCAGTACGTGGGCGTTGTATCTGTTTGGGACGTGGGCGGTGATCGCGCTGCTGGGACTCTTGCGAGTGGCAGGCGGGCTGCGGCATGTGCGAAGCATTCGGCGGAGTTGTACTCCAGTGGATGCGCAGGACCTCGATCCGATGTTGCGTGAAACGCTGGCAGGGTTTCGCTCGCTGCGAACGGTTGAGCTTTGCACTTCCGAGGAACTGCGTGTGCCCACAGCCATCGGCTTTGCGAATCCCGCAGTAGTGTTTCCCGTGTGGGCGCTTCGGGATTTGTCCGTCCCCGAATTGAATACGACATTGCTGCACGAGTTGGCGCACCTCCGCCGCTGGGACGACTGGACAAATCTTGCCCAGAAAGTTCTACGCGCCTTGTTCTTCTTTCATCCAGCAGTTTGGTTTGTGGAGAACCGTCTAGCGCTCGAACGCGAGATGGCGTGTGACGACATGGTGCTGGCGCATACCGCCAATCCACGAGCCTACGCCGCCTGCCTGGTTTCGTTGGCGGAGAGGAATCTGTTGCGCCGTGGGGTCGCGCTGGCGCAACCGGCGGTGGGACGGATGCGGCAGACTTCGACGCGCGTTCTGCAGATTCTGGATGCGCGCGCTTCGCACGCGGTGCAGGTCTGGAAACCCGCCCCCTGGTTGGTGGCGGCGTTTTCGATCGCCTGCCTGGCCTCGTCGGCGCATGCTCCGAGGCTGGTCGCATTCGGGGACGCAGGGGCGCCGCAGACCAGCCACCTGGCAAAGCTACCTTCTGTGTCCCCGCAGCTGTCATCCGTGCAGACTGGTTCCGTGATTCGGGCTTCTTACACAGAACGTACCTCCAGCGTGGGAAGCGTCCCGCGAAAGGCGAAGCGAGCAACAGTGACACGGCATGGCAGTCCAATTCGTGGGCCGCAGTCCGGTCCTGTTGTCGTGAGGGCGAGTGCGCCGTTCGCATCGCAGCTGTCCGCACCACAGCAAGCGGTGTTTGTCGTCATGGAAGGGCAGCAGTTTGGGGATCAAGGGCCGGTGGTGTGGCGGGTGAGCGTCTGGCGGCTGATGGTCGGTTCCCAGGATAGTTCAAGGGTGATGCAGGAGATTTTCGCGAAGTCGATTTAGGAGTTCGGAATGGATCGTTCGTCGCGGTACCCAACTTTTCAAAGTGTTGCGTTGGCGAGCACAGTCGCAGCATTGGCGCTCGAGAGCGCATCGATTGTGCGCAATATTTGGTACGCCTGAAGACGTGCCCTGGCGAAAAATTTTTGGCTGGCAATAACTAACGAATTAGTTGATCACAAAACATTGATCGACAAATCAAGGAGAAGAATAAACATGAAGACGTGGTTCAAGAAATTCTTCGGCCGACGAGCCGTCGTGCCCGTGCTGGCAATCGGCACCATGGTCGGATCGCTTGCGGCCTTTCAAGCAACCAAACCAGTCGTAGCGAAGGCGGCTTCGGCTGTTTCAACCACCGCACCGCTCGATGACAACAGCGTGGGAACACTGCTTGCCCTCGACCATGCAATGGAGACCCTGGCAGCGCGGGTCACGCCTGCCATCGTCAACGTCGCGGTCACTTCTAAGCCCAAGGCAGATGACCGCGCACAGATGGAAATTCCCGATGACATGCGGCAGTTCTTCGGGCCGGGCTTCAACTTCCCGCGCTCGCAGCAGCCGCAAATCGAACATGGCATCGGCAGCGGCGTGATCATCTCGCCCGATGGCTACATTGTTACCAACAACCACGTGGTCGACGGTGCAGTCGATCTACGTGTCACCATGAGCGATCGCCGGGTTCTGCCGGCAAAACTCATCGGCACCGATCCTCTGACTGACCTCGCGGTCATCAAGATCGAAGGCAAAAATCTTCCCAATGTCCCATGGGGAGATGCCACCACCCTGCATCCGGGACAGACCGTGCTCGCGTTCGGCAATCCCTTTGGATTTCGCTTTACGGTGACGCGCGGCATCGTGAGCGCACTCAACCGCCCGAATCCCTCGGTCGGCGATGCCCGCAAACCCGGACAGTTCATCCAGACGGATGCAGCCATCAATCCCGGTAACTCCGGCGGTCCGCTCGTCAATGCACGCGGCGAAGTCGTCGGAATCAACACGTTTCTAATCTCACAATCGGGCACATTCTCAGGGATGGGCTTCGCGATTCCTACGCAGATCGTGCGTCCGACGGTCGACGCCATCATCCGCGACGGTAAGGTAAGCCATGGCTACATGGGCATCGGCATCACCGACGTCACGCCCGAGAATGCGAAGTTCTTCGAATCGAAGGACAATCGCGGCGCGATCGTAACCCAGGTCGAACCGAACTCGCCGGGCGCCAAGGCTGGTCTGAAAGTGGGCGACCTGATCACTCGACTCGACGGCCGCGAGATCAGCGATGCCGGACAGTTGCAAGTGGTCGTCGGACAAACACATCCTGGGACGACCGTGAAGCTGGGAGTCCTGCGCGACGGCAAGAGCATGGACCTTCCGGTGACGCTCGAGAAGATGGGTGCTCGCGACAAAGGCGACGATGAGAGCGCCAGCAATGAATCGGGCAAGCCCCGCTGGGGCCTGGCGCTGGCGGACATCACGCCTGACGTTCGCCAACAACTGAATGCCTCCAGTGATGTTAAGGGCGCGGTGATCGAGCGGGTGACTCCCGGCAGCTCAGCCGATAACGCCGGCTTGCGCCCCGGAGACGTCATTGTCGGTGTGAACCGTCATGACGTGCAGAGCGCCTCCGAGGTTAAGAAGGCGCTGGCGGATGTACCCAAGGGACAGGACGCGCTCCTGCTCGTCTGGTCCAATGGGGGAAATACTTTCCGGGTTCTGCACTCCTCGGAAGGGGCATAGTCGAATAGTGTCTGCGCTGTACTTCGCCACAAAGTGAAGTACAGCGCGGCACGACATTTGTGGGCCACGGGCTCGCAGATCTCAGGGGGGCGCGCAAAACGGCAGTCACGATTCGCGGATAGCTCGCTTCGTTCCCATGCGAGGGGTAGTGATGGATAGCCTGCGGATTGGGGGTAGAACCTCGAAGTCAGGCTAGCTCTTCTTCGGATCGGCGAGTTTCTTGGCGATCTCTTCCACGATTTTTGGGCGCAGTTCGGCGAGAACACTGTCCACAATGTTGGCAATGGCTCGTGGATCGGCGGCGCCCGAAGTTGGTGCCGTCATTTCTGTTGCGGCGGGTGATGCCTCCCCCGCGGCATGGGCAGCTTCGGCGTCATGAGTTTCCTCTTTGGCGACGGCAGGTTTTGCTGCACCACCCGCAATGGAGTCGCGGATGTTTTTCCAGTTGGCGGCCATGTCTTCGGTTCCTCCCACGATTTCGGATTGCTCTGGCGCGGCTGTCCCAGACACCATCTCGGAAGCTGTACCCTCGATAACTGCCTGCTGATGGGGATGCTCGGGCGCCTCCAGGCTGGCGTCCGCTACGTTGACCTCTTGTTGAATCTCTTCCATTCGATTGTGCTTCTCTACGCCATAGGCAACTGAAACTTCTTCCGACTGGGGCTGCAGGCCGGCTACGCCCACTCCCGTGTCTGCCGCCGCCGCGGCCATCGCGAGAGCTGCGTGCGGTTCGCTGACTTCCGTGGTTTCCGCCGCTTCCGGCGATTCGACCACTGGTTCTGCAATCGCCACCGCCTCTTCCGCAACTTGTGCGGCCACACCGCGGAAGCCCTCCGAAGCGGCGAACGCGGCATAGGCCTGCTCCATTTCTTTCTGCAGGGAGAGCGACGCTTCGCTGGCGACAAGCGCAATTTCTTCAGCAATCCAGCGCGGCCCGGCTGGACGCGCCACAATCATTCTCGAGTCCACTTCCGCAACGATCGCGGCCAGTGCGGGAGGCATCTCTTCTTCCTTCCCAATCGAAGAAGGACCAGAGCCGTTAGCCTGCGCAGGCATTAACGACTGTAGAGCCGCCATGAATTCGTCGTCAGCAGGCGGCGGTGGCGTCGGTTCGGGCGACTTCAGTTCAGCGCTGGCCGTCGCCATCTCCACTGCCTGCGCTAGGGTGCTTGATACCGGCTCGGGCGCTGCGGGTTCCATCGCAGGCTCTTCCTTCGCAACCGCTTCAACCACTGGCTCGACGATCTGCGGAGCATCGGCGCTCTCGATGACGTGCGCCTGCGGGGGTTCGTGGCTGGCCTCCACGACCGCGAATGCTTGCTCGGGACTTGTCTCTTCCGAGCGGGATCCTTCTGGCCCGGCGACAGCAGCGTTCACCGGGACTGCTTCTGGAGCGACAACTTCTGGAGCGACCGCTTCGACCTGAGCGGCAGACGGCGTCTGGACCGTTGGTGCAACTTGAGTAATTTCGGCCGGCGCCTGTGCTTCCGTGGCACCCGGTTCTGCCTCGTGTAGCGAGGGAGAACTGGCGAAGGTCACGGGCGCAGACTCTTCCAGCCTTTCAGGCGCAGGTGCTTCCGCGATCGTTTCCTTGGCAGGCACTTCGGGGATCGCAGGAACGGGCGGAGTCGCGCCGTTTAATTGCGCTGCCGCGGCCGTGAGGGCGGCAATCTCTTCGGGAGTAATGTCGTGGGGAAGGCCCGCGGGAATGGGGCGCTCAAACTGCGGCTCGCCGGCTTTGGTCTTGCGTTTCTTATCGGTATCTTCCGCTTCGACGTCGCGAACTCCCTTGCCTTGCGTGGCCGCGTAGTCCACTTCCGGCTGAGCGTCGCGGGATTTGCGCGAGCCGCTGGGAAAACGCAAGCGCGCCTTCCAGCCGCCGTCTGAATCTCCGAATTTCTCTCCGCTCTCGCTGTCCGAATCGACCGCAGCCATCGCTTTGGCGAAGCGTCCCTGCCTGTAAGGTTCAGCTTGGGGAACGATCCTGTCCTCTAACTTAGTCAATGCCGTCAGAAGTTCGCTGGCTTCGAAGGGCTTTACCACAAACGCATCAGCTCGGGCGCGCCGGGCTTCTTCGGGCTTGAAGGGCTCCAGTTTGCCGACTGTGAGCAAGATCGGAATGCGGGAAGTCTCTTTGTTTTCCTTGATCCGTTGGCAAACCTCAAGCCCGCTATAGCCCGGCATGTAAACATCCAGGACGATGAGGTCGGGCTTGTGCTCGGCGATCTTCTTCAAAGCAGCGGAGCCGTTATTGACGGTAATCACTTCGTAACCGGCGTCGGTAAGGATCTTCCGGCCCATGTTCTGGGCGGTCACGCTGTCATCGGCGAGCAGAATCTTGCGAGCCAAGGGGTGTCCTTTGGTAAAAGGGGGAGATACCGCGAACTTAAACTGAGTGTTCCAGCAAGTCAATGTGCTGAAGGGATTACCCCCGGTTACTAGCGGACATGGCTTGTGGGGAGCGCTGCTCGATCCGGTCACGCCGGAAGCTTCTGACGGTGCTTTGGAAGGAAACACGACACATCAGGAACTGCTCACCCGCCATGCTGAGTCGAGTGGATATACACTAGCCCGGCTTAACCGAAATTCATGCCATGAACCGGATCGACCTCGGCGACTTCGAACTCAGCATCTTCTCCGACGGAACCTATCCCCTGGACGGCGGCGCATTCTTCGGGGTTGTCCCCAAAGTCATGTGGTCGAAGAAAGCCCTCGCGGATGAGAGCAACTTCGTTACGGCAGGCTTGAATTCATTACTGGTCCGTACCGGCGAACACAACATCCTGATCGAGACCGGTATTGGAAATAAGCTCTCTGACAAGATGGTCAAGATCTACGGTCAACCGGCGGAACTGTTGGAGAACCTGGCCGCGGGCGGTGTTTCTCCCGAGGACGTCGACATCGTCATTAACACGCACCTCCATTTTGATCATTGCGGCTGGAACACGGTTCGCACGAATGACGGGGTGAGAGCGACGTTTCCACGGGCGAAATACTACGTTCAGGAGGGCGAGTGGCAGCATGCTTGTGAGCAACACATCCGCGATTCCATCAGCTACATCAGCGACAATTACGATCCGCTGATTCGAAGCGGACCGATGCAGTTGTTGCGTGGCGACCAGGAAATCGTGCCTGGTGTTTCCGTGAAGGTGTTCCCTGGCCACACCGAGCACATGCAGGCAGTTGTGGTGAACAGCGCGGGGAAGACGGCTTGCTATATCTCCGACCTGATTCCAACTTCGGCGCACATTGATCTGACCTGGGTTATGGCATTTGACCTGTTTCCGATCACGACCATCGACAGCCGCCGGCGCTATTACGCGCAGGCTCTCCCGGAGAAGTGGCTTACCGTGTTTACGCACGGGGTGGATACGCCATGGGCGTACATCGAGGCGGATGGAACGGGGAAGATGACAATAGGTATGCCGTAACTGTTGCCGGTTAGCCGGGCCGCGGAGCTTTGCTGTGCCTACGTGGGCAGAGTTACAACGTCCGTGCTCGCCTCATCATTCTCGCGGACAGAAGCGCCCGCGCCACACAGACGCGCTTCGAAGAATTCTTCTACACGCTGCAGAATCTCTCGCGCCTCTCTGGCTTCGTAAATTGCTTTGCGCAGCGCCGCTCCGCCGGGGACTCCGTGCGTGAACCACGATGCGAACTGCTTCATCTTGCCCGGGGCGTCCGGAAACTCTTCCGCGATCAGCATGCTGAAATAGGTGCGGATCATCTCGTAGCGGTCTGATTCCGCGGGCTGATCGTAATGGCCGGCCGCAGTGTACTGCTCCATCTGGCGGAAGATCCACGGGTTCGACGCGGCCGTCCGTCCAATCATCACCGCGTCGCAGCCAGTCTGCGCGACCATGGCCCAGGCGTCCTCGGGTGAGCGGATGTCGCCGTTGCCGATGACCGGAATCTTCACCGCGTCTTTCACCGCCGCGATCCATTCCCAACGCGCGTTGCCGCTGTAACCTTGCTCGCGGGTGCGGGCATGCAGGGCGACGCCACAAAGGCCGCAGCCTTCCGCCAGTTTCGCCAGTTCAACACAGACAATTTCCTGATCATTCCATCCCGCACGGAACTTCACGGTGAACGGAATTTTCACCGCAGCGCGCACGGCTTCGAAGATTTTTCCGATGGCCGGCAGATCGCGCAGCAGGCCTGATCCGCCGTTGCACTTTACGACTTTCTTCGCGGGACAGCCGAGATTCAAGTCGACCAGGTCAAATCCCAGTCCCTCGACCATGCGCGCGGCTTCGGCCATCACCTGCGGATTGCTGCCAAATAGCTGCGCCGAAATCGGATGCTCGTCTTCGTAGAAGTGCAGGTAGCGCTTGGCTTTTCTGTCCTTGGCACGCAGCACGCCGTCGGCCGAAGTGAACTCGGTCATGATTAGGCCACAACCCGTCAGATTACGGATGAAGCGTCGAAAGACCGTGTCGGTGACGCCGGCCATGGGTGCAAGCACAGTGGCCGGAGAGATCTCGACGCCGCCAAGTGTGAGGCGTAAAGGGACCGGACGGAGATCCGATCGATCTTCGGAGAGCGGCACCGACTTGTCCCAATACTTGCGCACGAGAACATTCTAGCTGGGTATGCAAGAGAAAGCCCTCGCCGTGGCGAGGGCCTGTTTTCCGGGAGAATCCGCGGAAGCTTACTTCTTTGCGGCGTCAGCCTTGGCTGCGTCGCTCTTGGCGTACTTGCGGCGGAAGCGCTCCACGCGACCCGCGGTATCGAGCAGTTTCTGCTTGCCGGTGAAGAACGGGTGGCAGTTGGAGCAGATTTCTACGTGCAGATCGCCTTTGTGGGTGGACCGGGTTACAAAATTGTTGCCGCACGCGCAAACCACGCGGATTTCGCTATATGCGGGGTGGATAGCTGCTTTCATGACAATTCTAGACCTCGATTCGAACCGTTTGATTCTACAGGAACCGAGGAGGATTCAGCAACCATCCAAGTGATTGAGACTAAGGGTTTTGCGTGGTGGGCGAGCACTCTCCTCGGCCTGCCAGGAAATCCAATTTTCGTCGTCCGGCGTCGCCAGAGCGGTGCCACGGCCTGTTAACCTTGCTCGGGGCCACAGCGCTTCGCGCCGACGGGCGGGACGCGCGAACCCTCCATGACGCTGCTGGGGGCGGCACAACTGTCCGGAGGATGATATGGAGCGATTGCTTTCCTGGCACACAGGGACAGCCCTCTGGATGGTCTGGATGAGTTACTGGGCGATCAGCGCGCGAAAACGTGCGCCAGACACGAGTCCGCGAACCATTCCACTGGCGCGCGGTCTCTCTCGTCCCGTTGGTCTGCGCCGGTATCTTTACTCCCGCGATGGCTTCCTTGGCCAGCGGTTTGCCCCTGATCGCAAATGGGTGGAAGTCGTTGGCCTTGTGCTAGTCCTCGCGGGGTTTGCGCTTTCGATCTGGGCGCGCCTGCATCTCGGACAGTTCTGGAGCACGCGCGTTGCCCTGAAGGTCGATCACCAGCTGATTCGATCCGGTCCCTATGCATCGCGTGCGTCACCCCATTTATACGGGACTACTGGAGTTCGGTGCGACCTATGAGAAGTATTGCAGGCGAACCGGATCCTTGATTCCGCGGCGGCTGTTCTGAGCAAAAGAATGCGGCAGGACCGACCTCCTGCCGCCTGACTAGGCCAAGGCTTTGTTACTTCTTGTTGACCGCCTTCTTGAGTTCGGCCCCAGGTGTAAATTTCGCGACTCTGCGGGCTGCGATTTTGATCGTAGCGCCGGTTTGCGGGTTGCGTCCATTGCGGGCCTTTCTCTGCGAAACAGAGAATGTACCAAAACCGATCAATGCTACCCGGTCTCCTTTTTTGAGGGCAGCGGTGATGCTATCTACAGCTGTGTCGATCGCAGTTGTCGCCTGCGTTTTGGTCATGTCACAGGCGCCCGCGATACGGTCCACGAGATCAGCTTTGTTCATCGTCTCTCCTAAGCAGAATTCCGTGTCTGCCCCAGCCTGCCTGGGGGAGGTGTAGCCATTGCTGAGGCGGAATCCTGATGGCAGCTATTTTCCTCCCAGATTACGCGTTGTCAACGCGAAAATGCAGTAAGGACGCAGGTGGGACCACTTTCGTGCCATGCGAGTGGGCGTGTTTGCTGAGGAAAACGAGAGGTGCAGTTCACACAGGGCGGTGATGAACTTGATTCCGTGGACTTCAGTCATCAGTCATTGGTCGTCAGTCTTCAGCCGAAAGCTCGCGGAGCGTTCGCTCGGCTTGGTCCGGCGAGGGCGCACGTCCCCACGTACGTAGTTGTGCCCCTGCCGCGTCCCATGGGACGATTGCGGACTGACGACTTGCGACTGAAGACTGACGACTGCTTTCCACACTCCTCCACAGGATGTACACAGCGGGGCCCGGATTTCTACTTGCACGAAATTGTTTCGCGGTGCAGAGTCGAAGTGGGGAAGGCTTTGGGTCCATGAAAGTTTCTGCAGAAGTTTGTCCGCTGTGTGATGGCACCGGGTGGAAGAACGTTGCGAACGGAGCAGACCGGCGGGTTACGCGTTGCGATTGCCGTTTGAAAGCGCGCTCCGAGACGTTGCTGGCGGCTGCGCGCATTCCCAAGCGCTATGAACACTGCGAGCTGTCGAGTTACACCACGGATTTTCCCGGGGCCCATCCGTCGCTGGCCATGGCGCACATCGGTGCCTCGAGATTTGCGGAAGAGTTCGATCCGCGCGACGGCACCGGCCTTCTGTTGATCGGCAAGATCGGCACCGGTAAGACTCACCTGGCCGTGGGGATCATCAAAGAACTGATTCTGCGCAAAGGTATTCCCTGCCTTTTCTACGACTATCGGGAACTGCTGAAGCAGATCCAGAATTCCTACAACGACTCTGTCCGGGCAACAGAACTGGACGTGCTTCGCCCCGTGTTCGACGCTGAAGTACTGGCGCTTGACGAGTTGGGCGCAGTGAAACCGACAGAATGGGCGTGGGATACGGTCAGCCTGATCCTCAACACGCGCTATAACAACAACCGCACCACGATCATCACCACCAACTTTGAAGACCAGGCTGCAGCCGGGGCTAGTAACACGTTTTCCTCGGTGCGTGCCGCAGTTCGAGAAGAGACTCTGGGTGATCGCATCGGAGAGCGCATGCGCTCGCGATTGCATGAAATGTGCCGAATCATCAAACTCGACGGCCTCGACTTCCGCCAGAAGTTCCGTAGCGCGAACTTCCGGTGAGCGTGCTGTGGGCTCTAACACGAGTGCTTATCTCACGTCGTAACGGAGATGTCGGTGCCCATCCGCTACACCTCTCAGTCCACATTTCTTGAAATACCGGTCATCTCTATCGCCGTGGGCCCGGACTTAGGCAACAACGAACCGAGGGGACATGCGCGTGGAATCATTGCGATTGGTGACATCGCGTCCGGTATCGTCGCAGTCGGAGGATTCGCGCGCGGCCTGATTGCGATCGGTGGCGTCGCGATTGGAGGCCTGACGCTGAGCGGGCTCGGCCTCGGACTTCTTGCGATCGGCGGTCTTGCGCTCGGATACGTCGCCGTGGGCGGATTGGCAATTGGTTACGGTGCCGTTGGAGGACTCGCCGTTGGCTACTACGCGCTCGGCGGAATGGCTGTGGGCAAGTTCGTCATTGGCCCACTCCACCGCGATCCCGAGGCAGTCGAGTTCTTCACCAGAGTCTTGCATGGAGTCGTGATCCTGCCGAAGAGTCCACCCGGATAGATGGCGTCGCATTTTCTCGCGGCGTGCCACCCTCCCAGATTCCGTCTAGAATTCTAATGTGCTGCCCTATCGGCTTGAGTTCGACGCAGGCCGCGACCAGGAGTTCTTCGCCGCTATTCCTGCGGCCTCCGCTGTCTTCGTGCTGCGTGGAGAGGGTGCTGCCGAGCCCTATGTCAGCAAGACTGCCAACCTCCGTCGGCGGCTGCTGCGGTTACTCGGTTCCTCGAACGAGCAATCGAAGCGCCTGAATCTGCGCGGCGTTGCGAGCTCGATCGAGTATGCCCCGACCGGTTCGGACTTCGAATCTGGTTTCTTGCTCTACCAAGTGCTGCGCAGCAGCTTTCCCAAGACATACTCCAATCGCTTGCGCCTGCGTTTTGCGCCGCTGGTGAAGCTGCACCTCGGCAATGAATATCCGCGAGCTTCGATTACCACTCGCCTTGGTCGCGCAAACGCGACGGCACTTTACTATGGTCCCTTTCTGTCTCGAGTCGCTGCGGAGAAGTTCGCTAACGATTCGCTCGACTTTTTTAAGATGCGGCGCTGCGTCGACGACTTGCATCCCGATCCGGCGTTTCCCGGCTGCATCTATTCGGAAATGAAGATGTGCCTGGCGCCTTGTTTTAAGGGTTGCACCGACGAGGACTATCGCGCCGAAGTGGCTCGGGTGCAATCCTATCTCGACAGTGGCGGGCAGTCTCTGGTGCGGGAAATCTCTCACCAGCGCGACGACGCTTCTGCCAATCTTGACTTCGAGGGCGCCGCCACGCAGCACGCACGATTGGAGAAGCTGAAACCTGTGCTCGGCCAACTGCCAGAGATTGTTCGTCGTTTGGATCGGTTAAGTGGCGTTCTACTGCAGCCTTCCATCGAGAAAGAATGCGTGATGCTTTTTCGTTTTGATGCGGGTTGCATCGCGAGCCCAGTGGCGTTTTCCATTCAGTCCTCCGAGCATACCAGGTCACAATCGATGGAGTCGCGCATCCAGCAGATGCTCGATTCAATACCGGCCACTTACACCCAAACCGCGTTGGAAGCCATGGAGCATCTCGCGATTCTGAAGCGCTGGTATTACCGGGGTACGCGAATCGGAGAAATTTTCCTTCGTGACGATAAGGGAGTGCTGCCGATGCGACGAGTGGTGCGTGGCATTTCGCGTGTGTATCGCGGCGAAAAGCCGGAAGTGGAAGCACAACCCACGTAGCGCCTACGCGAGCAACGAAGAATTATGAAAAACAACTCTGACAAAATACTTCGAGATCATCTCCTTTTTCTCTTGAAAGGCGGTGGAGCCCACGCCAAGTTCGAAGATGTGGTCGCGGACTTCCCCGCGAAACTGCGCGGACAAAAAGTTGCTAACCTTCCTTACACCGCCTGGATGCTGCTTGAGCACATGCGTATCGCGCAGTGGGACATCCTCGAGTTCAGCCGCGATCGCAAGCATGTTTCCCCGGATTGGCCGGGTGGGTATTGGCCGGGAGAAGCTCCGCTAAATCCCGCTGCATGGGCGGAGAGCATCAAGAAATTTCAAAAAGACTCGAAGGCCATGCAAGCCTTGGTCGCAAACCCGAAGACGGACCTGTACGCCCCGCTTCCTTGGGGCGATGGTCAAACCGTGCTGCGTGAAGCGTTGCTCATTGCGGACCACAATGCTTACCACCTGGGGCAGTTGGTCACGCTAAGAAGACTGCTGGGCGTCTGGCAGGCGTAAGGTCAGCGGCAATCGCCAATTGTTTTGACCGTTAACGTCCGTCGCGGGAGGTGAGAAATTGGACGAATGGTCACGACGTGGCCTTCCACCCTTACGACAAGACTTCCTCTGGATCTCTTAGCCTTTGTGGTGCGCACTGCGCTTTCGAACGTTTCCGGAAGATCACGCGCACGCCATCTCTCTAGCGCTCGTCGATTCCCACCAAAGTCCAATCAATTTCCGGGGCTAGGTAATGCAGGAGGATATCTGTAGCAGGGTGAATGTGCAGAGTCGGGGCCACCAGAAACAGGAGGGGATCCGAGTCTGAGAGTTGGCGCGCCCCGGAAAATAGCACCGAATTGTTGAAATTCCCCGCGCGCATGATGCCACTCGACCCGTGACCAGTAGTCGAGTCCCTGGAGCGCAAGATGGATATCCTCATCCGCCTTCAATTCCGCTACTGCCAACCGGTTGTCTCGCGTGGTAAGCACGTCGAGCATGGCGCGATCGGAGGCTGAGAATGCTGGGACCTGCGAGTAGAGACAAACGTGATCCAGGCGTTCGTCTACCGTGCTCACGTCGCGGACTACCAGCGACTCCAGCCAGCGTTCCGGACGCAGTCGCCACAAAGCCTGGTGGCGCGCACCCTGCGGCCCGCGCGCGCTGCGCAAACGGTTTACCAGATCGCTGAAGGCCGAGGCATTCCGCTCGTCGAGGACGCGTTCTTCCGAGCCCACGCCAAATACAAGCTCCTGTCCGCTGCGGAACGACCCGGGCTCGTGACTGATGCGCGCCCGCGCGAATTCCAGCCCGTGCCACCGGAACGCAATTTCAGCCGCGGAGAGCACAGCCACGCCGAACTCCGGCAACAGAGTCAGCACCTGGAGAACCGAATCCGCAAAGCGCCCGGGCGTCGCGCTTTCATCCGGACAGCGCGTAAGTCGGGTGGCGACGCTTCCATGATCTCCGAAATCAACCTCGGCGAGCGAGTCATGGCGCTCGTCAAATTCATACAGCTGCCATTTGGCCGCGCGCGATGCAGATGAGCGAGCCGTTCCCGGGTCAAAGCAGACGTGCCTGTTGGCAGCATCAGTTTGAGACCCTCAAGCAGGGTGCGATGGTCGGCTAGTTGCGGCACTCATCCAGCCAAAGAATCCCGAAGGCGAATGCCGCGTCGATGGACCCCTGGGTTTCCTGCTCATTTACGCCAAGCACCGCGAACGCAGTTCGACCCTGCCGCAACCATCCTCGGGCATAGATCGGTCCAAAGGAGCGTTCGAGATCGTCCGCATTGCTCAGCTTTGTGACAGTGAATCCCGGAAAATTCCGCTCCAACGCCCGGCGCAGGTGCTGTTGATACGCTGCCCGCGCCGCTCTTCGTGCGGTTGGTGTCCGACGGTCCGTGCTCCGGCAGATTTCAAGCTTCGATGGCCGGGTCTGCCCTAGCCGCTGCACCATCAGTCCCAGGCTGCCATTGCGGACCTGGACATCCAGTACCCGCCGGACGGTGTTGCGCTCCGCTGACCACAAATGGATCAAGCACTTGTTGAACTCACCCGAGATGGAATACCTGGAGTCCGCCAAATCGTAAATCCGGGCACCGTCCTCCAGCACCACGGCGTGGCGTGACCCACCCAGAAACTCCTCCAGCGTGCGGCCTAGCGAATCGGGAGTCATGTTCTGGATGTTCCGGTGGAATCGCTCGGCTATCTGTGATCGATGAACATCCTGGGCTGGTCACCAATCCGCGCTTCACCGTGTTGTGGCGCATTTAATGCAACTTCTCCACGTGCCGCGGGGCCCCTTTCAATCGCGCTTTTTGCGATATGGGAGCAAGCGTTCGCGGACAGGAGTGTTCGCGCCACACGTTGGCAGCACCCAGTTCCTTCTGGAAGTAGCGGTATTACCACGAAACGTTCGGACGGAGGCATGCGCCGTGAAGTTTGCGAGGTCAGCCTTGGAATACAGTAATTTAGTGCTCGCCGCCGGGGTCATTCTTGGCATCTCACGTGCGCCACCAAGCATGCATGTGGAGATTCGGGGATGGCCGTATGAAGCAAAACCGGTTCTGGTTGAGTTTAATCGCGCTTTGCGTCGCGGTAGCTTGCGCGGCCGCAATCCTTTTGACAGCCGTTTCTGCCACTACTGCGTTAGCGGTAACGATATCGGAAGAGCCTTCCCCGTCTTTCCCAAGAGAGGGACCGTCCTCAGTTTCAGGGGAACAGGCCTGGTCGCGTCAAAGAGTTCTCAAAGGTGTGGTGAGCGACACATCGTGTAGTGCAAAGCATGTGAGTCAGGACAAAACTGCCGCGGAATGTGCGCGCGCATGTGTCCGGCATGGAGCGCAATATGCGCTGATCTCCGGGGAGAAGGCATTCGTTCTGGATGGAAACCTGGTGGAGATTGAGCGACTGGCCGGGCAGCGGGCGGAGGTGGTGGGCTTGATTGATGGAGATTTAGTAATGGTCCGGTCCATCCGGGTGGCCGAGTAGGGATTGGATGCCCATCACGCTGTTTCAAAAAGCGAACGTGATGTCCGCTGGGTAGCTCTCAGATGACAGCGGATTTGCAGCCGCGTAACTGCCGGCATTGCAGCGCGACCGGAAAGCGACCACAGGCACGCCGGCGCAGGCAATCTTAGTCCGCTGGACGATCCACCATGACAGTTGGTTGCTTCTTGACCTCGGCGCCATTGGGAACAGGGTTCGCGGGAGACGAAACCGTACTGACCGAGCGGGGGGATTCCGAACGCGCCGCGGCACGCTCGTCCCACTTGCCGAAGATCATCTTTCCGGCCGTCGTCTGCAGCACGGATGTCACTGAGATGTCGATGGTCTTGCCGATCATCTTGCGCGCGTTGTCCACCACCACCATGGTCCCATCGTCTAGATAAGCCACGCCCTGGTTGTACTCCTTACCTTCCTTCAGAATGAACACGCGCATGGTCTCACCCGGCAGGACAATCGGCTTGAGCGAGTTGGCCAGTTCGTTGATGTTGAGAACTTCGACGCCTTGCAATTGCGCGACCTTGTTGAGATTGAAATCGTTCGTAATGATCTTGCCTTCGTACAGCTTGGCGAGTTCGATGAGTTTGAGGTCGACTTCGCGAACGCTGGGGAAGTCGTCTTCCACAATCTGAATGTTCAGCGACGCTACTTTCTGCAAGCGTTGCAAAATGTCGAGGCCACGCCGGCCACGATTACGCTTAAGCGAGTCCGCAGAGTCGGCCACCAACTGCAATTCGCGCAGTACGAACTGCGGCGTGACAATCACGCCATCGAGAAAGCCGGTCTCGGCGATGTCGGCAATGCGGCCGTCGATAATGACGCTGGTGTCGAGAATCTTGTAGCTCTTCTTGGACTGCTTTTCGCCGCCGAAGATGCCGCCCAGCGCCGAAAGGTTCAGAAGGTCGCCTTTGTTGGCGCCCACAATCAATCCGACGTAGGCCATCAGAAGCATGACCAGCAGCTGCAGGAAGCTCTGGGTATGGCCCTCGGGGACACTGGTTCGGATAACGAGCGCGAACAGGTAGGCGCCGACGATACCCAGGATGCTGCCGATGGCGGCGCCGATCAGCCGCTTCAGGCTGACCAGCCGAAGCCGCCACTCGAAGAGGATCACGGCGAGGCCGATCAAGACACCTAACGCTGCGTCCCACTTCGCGGTGCGGCCGAAAGGTTCGATGAAATAGCAGGCAACAGCAACAATAAGGACAAATAAGACACGAACCAAAGTCAAGTCCACGAGTATGGACCTCCTCGGAATGGCTCACTGCCGAAATGCGAGCAGCATGCGCACATCCCGCGTTGACCTCCCACCAAGCTGGAAGCCAACGATCTTTAATGCGGAGCCATGAATGGGAGATAAAACGCGCTCCGCCCCAGTCCGTCGTCCCACCGGTCCGGGCCAACCAGTTAAGTAACCGAGCCAGTATATACCCGCCAACGAAGGCCGAAATAGTGCCAAAAGCCCAAGCCGATGGTCACGGCTCACCATCCCAGGCACTTCCGGAAAACTCAGGAGCTACTCGTCCCTGATAGACTTCAAGCATGAAAGCCGTCGTTATTACCCGTTTAGGTGGTCCGGAAGTGCTGGAGGTGCGCGACGTCGCGGAACCGGTCGCGCAACCCGGACAGGTACTCGTCCAGGTGCAAGCGGGAGGGTTGAACTTCGCCGACATCATGACGGCGCATGGTGGCTATCCCGGCACGCCTAAGCCGCCGCTAGTCGCGGGGCGGGAATTCACCGGAGTGGAAGCGAAAACGGGCCGGCGCGTCATGGGCTATACGCAGTGGGCGGCCTTCGCTGAAAAGACCGCCGCACGGCCAGAGTTGCTATGGACGGTTCCCGACGGCTGGAGCGCGGAGCAGGCCGCGGCATTTCCGGTGAACTATTTCACCGCGTATTTTGCCTATTGGGAGGCAGGTTTTTTCGAGAATGCAAACCGCGAAAAGCCGAGGCGCGTGCTGATCCATGCGGTCGCGGGCGGTGTGGGGACAGCCGCCGTGCAAATCGGCAAGATACTTGGAGCAGAAATGTACGGCACGTCTTCATCCGAGGACAAACTCGCGCGGGTGCGGGCGCTGGGACTGCAGCATTCCATCAACTACAAAGAACGCGACTACGAAGAAGCCATCCAGGACATGACCAAGGGCGAGGGCGTCGACGCAGTCTTTGAGATGCTGGGCGGAGAGCACACCGCCAAGAGCATCCGCTGCTTGCGCGATTTTGGAAAAGTAATTCAGTACGGAACCGCCACCGGCAAACAACCCCAACTCGATTTGCGCGCTCTGTACGCGAAGGCAGCCATGGTGCAAGGACTGTGGTTGACCTATCTGTCGGGGAAGCGCGCCTTGATGGAAGAGGCATGGAAGCAGCTTTCCGCCTGGCTTGCCGAGGGCAAACTGAATCCCGTGGTGGGCCACGTACTGCCGGCCGAGCAGGCTACACAAGGATATAAATTGCTGATGGAGCGGAAGAATTTCGGAAAGGTTGTGCTGAAGATCGCGTAGAGGAGTGCGCAAGAACTCGGCACGCCGAGACGGGCCCAGGCTAGAGGATCTCTTCCGAAGGAAATGGGAACCTCATGGGGATAGCACACCTTTGAGTAGGTTCAGGAAGAAAGCCAGGTTTCCGAAGCTGTGGCCTACGATGCCCGGCCATGTGCTTTTTGTGCGTTGCGCAACAAAGGACAGCGCGATACCGGTGATTGCCATGCGGACTGTGTCCCACAGAGTCGGCTGCACAAATAAGTGGAAGGCCGACCAGAGGATCCCATGGATAACCCACGCGGCCCTTCCGAACGCGAGTTCTTGGCGCGGAAGTACATAGCCGCGCCACCACAGTTCCTCCCCTCCGATATTGCACACCAGGATCACGGCGGCGTAGTAAGCGAGAACCCACCAAGCCCCGTGCAAGGGAATGCCCATGAAATCCTTTGGACCAAAGTGATCAAAAAACTGGTGGTAGAACCCGGAACCATCGAAGAATCTGATGGACTGCAGTGTTGGTCGGAGCGTGCCTGCACTCCGCTTGAAGATCGTGGCGATCAGAATCGCAGCGAATGCCCACGTTTGGCGATTGGTTTCCTTCCAAAGGGCAAGCCAGGACGCCGCAACTGCCAACAGGTCCTGCCAGTTACCTCCATACATGAAGGCCGAGAGTGCGGCTGCCCAAATCCAAGCCGTCGCGTTTGGGGCCGAAAGCCGCAACCGCTGCATGAGCGCTTTCCGAGAGAAAGAGCGGACGTCAATGGCTGCGCCAACGAGCGCGGCAACCAACACGAGCGCAAGGGGCAGAATGAGCAGCAAATGGAAAATGCGCCACCACGAGATCATCTGCTGTGACAGCCTCGGACCAGCCCAGTGAAACAGGAGGGCGAAGGTCAAGGCGGGGATCCCGAACAGTAACGAGGATGCGAGCCAGCCTGCTGGGCCCATCGCTGGTGGGTGGTCCGCCTGGTGCACGTGGTGAGTGTAAATAAGTTACTGCGAGCCCCTCTCCTGCAAGCACGACGCCATCAGCCAAACACGCAATCCCTGCACCCCGAGATTTAGACATACACAGCAAGTCCGCGTATGTATGGTGCGCGTCGAAAAGAACTTGCTAACGCTGTTCCAAAGGTTTCGTCCAAAGCTGTGATCACGATCGAAATTGGAATGGAACTTCCGGTCGGGATCAATCGTATCTTGTCACGATGCCTGGGAGCGGGGTGAGAAACCGGAATTCATTCCGGTCTGCGTCTGACGAGGAAAGAAAAGGTTTGCGGGGTTCGGGGGACTGTCTCTCCTCGGTTTGGCGGCCAGGTGAGAACAATCCCCCGCAGCAAGAGCACAAGGTCTTGCGGCCTGGCCCTTTTGTCTTGAACCCCGACGTGCAGCATTGTAGGCCAACCGCGGGAAAACGCAAGTGATCTTGCGGCTGGATGCAGCCGGGCCGCCCAGAACAATTCCCGACCCTGGTCGGGAGAGAAGGAGTTGCTATGAAAGCTTCGAAGAGTCTATTCCTGGGGCTGGCCTTATTGCTGGCAACAAGCGCATTCGCAGCGAGCAAGGGTTCACTGCAGGTGCAGGAACCGATCACGGTGAATGGGACGAAGTTGGCGCCGGGCGATTACAAGCTTCAGTGGGATGGAACCGGACCGAGCGTCGAGTTGAGCATTCTGCAAGGCAAGAAAGTCGTGGCCAAGGTACCAGCGCATGTGGTCGATCTCGACAAGCCTTCCCCGAATGATGCGGCCGTAGTGAAGAACAATGGCGACGGCACGAAAGCGCTGAGCGAGGTTCGCCTGAGCGGAAAAAAGTTCTCGCTGGCGGTTGGTGAGGAAGCGGCGAAGGCCGACGCGACCAAGTAATTCAAGTGAAGGCGTGAAAAGTGAAGGGGGGCGGGAAAGGCTCCCCTATTCCTTTCCGGCGTTGTCTCTTGCCCTATAAGGATCAGACGAAGCTCTTGTTGCGCCCCCCTCTGAGAACAGGGACCGAGAACTGCTTTCAGTACTTCGGCATTTTGGGATCGACGCGATCCGCCCATGCCAGAATCCCGCCAGCCAAGTTATGCACTTTCTTGAATCCGGCCTGCTGCAGGAAACCAACCGCCTTGGCACTGCGAACGCCGGAGCGGCAGTGCGCCACGATTTCACGGCTGGAATCGAGTTCGCTGACGCGTTTGGGCAGATCGCCCAGCGGAATGAGATATCCGCCGATGTTACAGATCTGATATTCGTGCGGTTCACGCACGTCCAGCACGAACAGGTTGTCGCCCGCATCCAGGCGACGTTTGAGTTCCTCGACTTGGATCTCGGGAATGCCCGTCTCCACTGGTTTTTCCTCCCCGCGAATTCCGCAGAATTCATTGTAGTCGATCAACTTGGTGATCGTGCGATGGGTTCCGCAAGCGGGGCAATCGGGATTCTTGCGCAGCTTGAGTTCACGGAACTTCATGCCAAGCGCATCGATGAGCAGCAAGCGGCCGATCAATGGTTCACCCTTGCCAAGGATCAGCTTGATGACTTCGGTGGCCTGCATGACGCCCACCAGGCCTGGAAGAATTCCGAGCACCCCGCCTTCCGCGCAAGACGGAACCAATCCGGGCGGCGGCGGCTCTGGATACAGGCAGCGGTAGCATGGACCTTCCTCGGTTGCGAAGATGCTGGCCTGGCCTTCGAAGCGGAAGATCGATCCGTAGACGTTGGGCTTGCCGGTGAGCACGCACGCGTCATTGACGAGATAGCGGGTAGGGAAATTGTCGGTCCCATCGGCCACGATGTCGAATTCGCGGAAAAGCTCGAGCGCATTTTCACTGGACAGGCGCGTCTCGAACTTTCGCAGGTTGATGTAGGGATTGATGGCCTTCAGCTTCTCGGCCGCGGAATCAAGTTTCTTGCGGCCCACATCGGCTGTCGAGTGAATGATCTGGCGCTGGAGGTTGGTGAAGTCCACCACGTCGAAGTCCACGATGCCGAGAGTTCCCACGCCCGCCGCCGCGAGATACAGGGCCAAGGGCGATCCGAGGCCACCTGCGCCGATACACAGAACGCGCGCGGCCTTCAGCTTCTGCTGACCTTCCATGCCGACCTCAGGCATGATCAGGTGGCGCGAGTAGCGCAAGATTTCGTCGTTCGTCAGGGTCGCGATTTCGGGTTTGACTTCAATTGTGGTGGCCATGGGATCCTCGATTCAATTGGAAGCTGAAGGGCTGCAGACCTGCTAGCGACAACAGCAAGGCGGACAACAACAGCAGGTGTTGAGGAGGGGCATTCGAGCTGTGCGTCCGCAGACCATGCGACTAACGGCCCCCGGCGATGGAGGGCACAATGGAAATGGTATCACCGTCTTTGACAGCAGTGGCCTCTTTCTGCAGGTAGCGGACGTCTTCGTCGTTCAGGTAGACGTTGACGAACGCCCGCAATTTGCCGTCGTCGGTGTAGAGGTGGCGGCGCAGCTCGGGATGCTGGGCGACCAGGTCGGAAAGCGCGTCGGCGATGGAACCCGTTTTGACCTCTACGGCAGCCTGCTTCCCGGCATACTGGCGCAAAGGGGTTGGAATGTGGATCTTAGGCATGGATCAATGATGCCATAGATGGGGGAAAGATTCAGGGGAGAGTCTCACTGAGGTAGCCCAGACGCTCCAGTGGACAGTGGCTGTTGGCGAAGTGACTGGTTCCCCCTCCGGTCAATGCATTATATGAGAGAGCGCCCTGCTTCAGAAGGTCGAAGCCGGATGAGGCGCTGCCTTCGCTCCGCTGCGCTGTGCAGGGCTCCGCTTCGCTACGGCGGCGCTGGGAGCGATGGGAATGTGTCCGGCGCGGGAGAACCGCAGAAGAGGATAGGCAGATTCGCTGGCGAATGGCACTTTACCTTGAGGGAAAGATGCTCGTGGAGAAACAGCCATCCTCGAGCGACTCGGACGAGGAGAGAGAATTGAGCATTTCGATACCGTCCGTGTGCGCAAGGACGGCACCTCACTTGACATATCACTAAGGATTTCTCCTGTCAGGGATGCCACAGGCAAGATTGTTGGTGCGTCGAAAGTAGCGCGTGATATCACGCAACGTAAACAGGTGGAGCGAGCGTTGCGTGAGAGCGAAGAAAGGTTGCGCACTCTGGCGGATGCCCTCGATACGCAAGTACAATTTCGGACCCAAGAACTACAGCGGCGAAACGCAGAAATACTCCAACAGTCTGAACAGCTGCGAGACCTTTCTGGGCGATTGCTGCAAACTCAGGACGAAGAACGGCGGCACATCGCTCGTGAACTACACGGCAGCGCCGGCCAGACGTTGGCCGCATTGGGGATGAGCCTTTCGCAACTCACCGAAGAGGCAAAGCGCAGTCCCGCGCTCGCAATGTGCGTCGAAAATGCTGAGGGGCTGGTTAATCACCTAAGCCAAGAGCTACGCACGACATCTTACCTTTTGCACCGACCATTGTTGGACGAGAGCGGACTTTCGTCTGCGCTTCGCTGGTACGTACAAGGTCTCACCGAACGAAGCGGGCTGAATATTGACCTGGAAATCCCCGACAATTTCGAAAGACTTCCTCGCGACCTGGAACTCGTCATATTCCGTCTTGTGCAGGAATGTTTGACGAACATTCATCGCCATTCCGGAAGCAAGACAGCAGTGATTCGCGTTGCTCGCGAAGGGGACAGCGTCTCTGTGGAGGTTCAGGATCAGGGTAAGGGAATATCGCGAGAACGATTGGCTGAAATTCAGTTTCAAGGCGTCGGAGTCGGAACTCTACCGGCCAAGGCGCATCCGTCGAAGGGACAGGATACTGTTCAGCAACTTGGTGTGGCATAAAGGCACAAGACCGTAGTCGAGCCGAAATCACGCAATTCGTTGCATCTTGAACTATCGTCTGTAGTACTCAAAACTCCCTATTACGTGCTCGTAGGTAATTTGACTCAGGTGTGCACTGTTGGCATGCTCCTCGAATGGCAGCAAGGCTGCAAAAGCGAGTCAAGCGCCGGCGCCCTGGGCGTATCCGAGTCCCGAATCGCGAGCGGGTATTGCTCACCGTCGCTGAGCAAAGGTTCGTTGGGATCCTACAGCGACTATCCCTCACCGGGGGTTCCGTTATCCACACCGAGGAACCATTTCCGCGGGGAACTTTGGCGGGATTGGATCTGAAAACCGTTTTCGGAAAAGTGACCGCGCAGATCGAATTCCTGCACACCGGAGCCGACGGAATTGCAGCCGCCCAAGCGTTCCGCTTTCGGGGCATGGAGGGGTCATGCACCAAACGACTAAGGGCTGCCATCGAGCAAATGGAAGGTGCGGGGTTCAGCGATGTGGAGATTGGACAAAGCGGTTTGGCAAGATTTGTCTCGCAGGGCCTGCGCAAACTTCGTGATCATATGCGACAACTTTCCGGGTCGGGCGCTTCTCCTAAGAAAATTCGAGACAGGAGCTAGCCCGTTCGATGCAGGACAACTTATGGTCCCGGCAAATCCGCGCAGCCATTCGTCGATAACTCTGCGATGGCACTCATTTAAGATCGCCCGCCAGTGACGCGAACACCCGGAATTCACATCACCCAGGCATGACTTGAGCACAGGCGCCCATCAGCTAGGCTTCGCGCAGATCCAGAACGAGAATCAGTGCAGCGAGATGGCGATGGAGACAACTGCGATTACTCGGACGGCAGGCTCTACTGAGTCTACGGTAGTGACTGTCTGACCGCCTGCACCTAGAATTGCGCGGAGGAATACAGTCATGAGAAAACATCGGTTCTTGAAATCACTTCTCCAAACGGGGATCAGTTTATTGGATCAGCCGGACCGGACAGCGGAAGCACTGCGCGAAGAACTTGGCCGTAGATTTCGACGTGAGGACCATACCATACGCTACGTGATGGTCTTTGCAGCTGGTGTCGGGGTCGGATTGGGAATTGGCGTGCTCAGGGCTCCAGCAAGCGGGGTAGAAAGTAGAAGCGCTATCGCGAACAAAGTTCGGAAGGTTAGCGACAGGGCAAAGACGCAAATCTCTGGCGAGGGCAACTTCGCGACCGGTACATAAGGACTTATGCGAAGCGTAGAGGCTACGAGCTGAAGAGGGAGCTACACGACTGGAGGGCCAACGTGAAATCGTAGCCCGTAGCCCGTTCTACGATACCGATGCGGAGGAATGGCGAGCTCGCTCTAAAGCAATCCTGATGATCCAAGTACCGAAAGTGCCGAAGAAAAACAAGGCAATGAAGCCGAAGCCCACCTTCACAGGAGTGTTGAAAGCTGGGTTGGCGTTACATCCCGCTACACTCATCCTATGAAAAAGGATCCTATGACATTAATCTCCAAAGTCTTTTTCGTTTGCAAAGATTTTCAGGGCGTCTAGGCAGGCACTGCGGTTAGTTGGGCTGTCACAGGCGTGAGCTGGGCAACTGTGGAGCGTAACGCACTGAGGATAGCCACGATGATC
>UEXW01000127.1_pt1 | contig 30678 bp, 20 predicted proteins | sample 4301151 | NCBI WGS metagenome assembly UEXW01 (sample SAMEA4773176, study PRJEB27434) | metagenome | biome: 2259; feature: agricultural soil; material: soil | place: USA | collected 2014-09 | depth 0.25 m | reverse complement strand
GTGTCTATCTCATAGACAAAATGTTATTCAACGTTGTGACTGCTGTAAGTCTCTTCTGCAAGACGCAATTGTCAGTCGCTCGTGTTATGGACTGTCCATTGCACCTCCCTTTCGCTAGGGGTTAGGCCTCGTCAGACCTGAAACAGGACTGAATGAGATTGGCGAACTGTTCTGTAGCCAAAACAAGCTTGCACGCATGCCACACCGCCTCAACGTACACCGGGCAAATGTTTTGTTGATGTCATTTCAAAAACACAGGAAAACTTTTTGGGAGAGAGGTAGACAAATGCGAAGAGCAAAAGATTCCTGCGCAGCAATGCAGCAATGGTGTTTGGTGTTAGCCATTGTATTGCTGTTGCCGATCACAATGCTGGCCCAGAGCACCGTCGGTACGGGCAGCATCGTTGGCACCGTAGCCGACCCGTCCGGGGCTGTAGTCAGCGGCGCCAAAGTTACGATCGTGAACGTCGCCACTGGACAGAATATTGAACTGACCACGAATTCCGCGGGTGCATACAATTCGGGCGCCATTCCTCCGGGAACCTACAAAGTGCAGGTTTCGGCCAAGGGCTTCAACAGGGTGGATACCACGGTCCCGGTGCAGGTTGGAAACACCGCTTCGGTCAACACCCGCATGACACTTGGGCAGGAAAGCACAACCATTGAAGTGCAAGCTTCCACCGTCCAGGTGAACACCGAGCAGGCGATCGTGCAGGGAGTGTTAAGTTCTCAGCAGATTGAAAACTTGCCGGTCAACGGCCGGAACTTCCTGGATCTCGCGCAGCTCGAACCCGGCGTGCAGATACAGGATGGTCAGAACTTTGATCCAACCAAGGCCGGCTACTCCTCCATTTCATTCGGTGGACGATTCGGACGCACTGCGCGCATCAACGTCGACGGAGTCGATGTCAGCGACGAAACCGTAGGCACGACAACGCAAGACATACCCGCCAGCGCGATTGACGAGTTTCAGTTGAGTCAGTCTTCCCTGGATCTTTCCAATGACCTGACTTCCTCCGGCGCGGTAAATGTGACCACCAAGTCAGGGACGAATTCAATACACGGCGAAGCCTTTGGCTTCATCCGTGATCACTCGTTCGCGGCCCGAGCGCCCCTCGGGGTCGACAATCCTTTCCAACGGAGTCAGTTTGGCGGGAAGGTCGGTGGCCCGATCATTAAGGACAAACTCTTCTTTTTCCTGGATGGCGAGCGCACCAAGCAAGATTCCTTCGCCGGTGTCGCCGTGGACCAAGGCGGTCCGTTGCAGGGCTTCAGCGGCGGCTTCGCACAGCCGTTCCGAGAGAGCAACCTTCTCGGCAAAGTGGATTACAACCTGCGCAATGGCGCGAAGGCGTTTTATCGGTACTCGTACTTCGCGAATTCGTTGTTTGCCACTTTCGGATTGGGCTACGAGGTGTATGACAACAAGGATTACACCCGCAATCACGTAGCTGGACTGGACTTCAATACCGGCACCTTCAACCACAGCATCCGATTCTCCTATTTGAAGTTCCAGAATCAGATTGTGGATGCGGTGCTGGGGAACACTAGTTTGCCCTTGTGTTGCACCGGTCTCGATTTGAAGATCGGGAGCACGTTCTTCGCGGGCCCCAACCATCTCGCGCCGCAGAGCACGCCGCAGTCAAACCGGCAAGTCAAGTATGACGGAAGCAAGTCGTTCAGCCGCCATACCTTGCGGTACGGCGTAAGTTTCAACCATATCCAAGGTGGTGGATTCGCCAACTTCTATCAGCTGGCACCGCGCGTCCGCACCAAGGAGGGAGCGGCCGAGATCGCTTTTGCCGACACCAATCCTTTCGGACCCGGCGGATCCAGCAATCCCCTCAACTATCCGGTGGAAAGACTCACTGTAGGAAATGGCCTCGGGTTTAATACTCTCGAACCGGCCTTGGGCTTCCCGGCGGGCGGCCTCGGACCAGACAACCGTCTCGGACTTTACATCGGAGACACCTGGAAAGTTCGACCGAATTTCACTTTGAACGTCGGCTTGAGGTATGACCGCGACACAGGTCGCACTGACAGCGATCTGGGAGCGATTCCAGAGCTGAATGCGGTTCTGCCCGGCTTTGGCAATCCGGTGAAGCAGGCCAACAAGAACTTTGCGCCCCAGCTAGGGATCGCCTGGGACCCACTAAACAACGGGAAGACGGTGATCCGTGCGGGCATCGGAATGTTCTACGAGAACGTGATTTACAATAACGTGCTCTTCGATCGTCCCCTTCGTTTACGAACGGGAGCATTCAACCAGGTGTTCGACGCGTGCAACACCTCGGGCGTTCCGCAGGCAATTCCTGTTAACAACGGCGGAACCATCACGATTCCATCTTCGGATTGTGGTCCTAATGTTGCCATTGGGAATGTCGCCAGTAATCTGATCGCTTTCCAGCAACAGTATCAGGCTTTGAATCCTCTCGATCTGAATGCTCCGAATCCGAATTTCATCGGCAACTTCATCAGCGGTGGAGCGAGCTTCCCACTGGGATTGTTCGCCCCCAACTACAAGACGCCGGTGTCGTTGCAGATGAACGTCGGAATACAGCGAGAGATTCGTCATGGACTGGTACTTAGCGCGGACTATCTGCGCAATGTCACCACCCACACGTTGCTGGGAATAGACGTGAATCACGCCGGCGATATCAGCACCTTCAGCCTGCCCGATGCACAGAATGCGATTTCTGCGACTCTGGCTGCTTGTGGTTCTGCCACGATTGACGCTGCTATTGCCACCGGTGCATGCCCAGGTTCAGGGGGCTCCACTCACACTGCAACGATTGACGACTTTGCAAGCAACGGCCTGTCGTCTGCCGTTGATTTTGGCGGGCCCTGCACTTTGAACATCGGTGTGCCGTGCGCGTTTGGTGGACGTGACCAGAATCTGGGTCAGGCATTCTTCCTGTTCCCAGTGGGGCGCTCGGTCTACAACGGACTGCAGATGAAGCTCTCACAGAACGTCTCAAATCCAGTCCGAGGAGTGAAGGCTGCGAACTTCCAGATTTCCTATGCGCTTTCGCGCTTCGAGAATTCTGGAGGAGCGTCGGTTACGGGCCAGAGTGCGGATGGCGACCAGGATTTCGTGATCCAAGCCGCCGACAACGACCGTCCCAACCGGTATTTCGGGCCGTCATTGCTCGATCGTACCCACCAGATCTCGTTTGGTGGATATGTGGATGTGCCTCTGGGTTTCCGTCTTGGGCTGATCTCGCACTTCTACAGTCCACTGTCGGCGAACCTCAACGTTCCAACGTCTCCGGGAGCCGGAGAGATTTTCCGCAGCGATTTCTCAGGAGACGGGACGGTGCAGGATCCGATTCCCGGGACCACGATGGGGAATTTCGACCGCGGAATCAGTGCGGGCCAACTTAACACCGAGCTGAACAAATACAACACGACCGTCGGAAATCAGGCGACTCCTGCGGGTCAGGTTCTGATCCAGAACGGACTGTTCACCTTGTCGCAGTTGCAGGCTCTGGGCGGGGTGGCCCCGACCTTCGTGGCCGATCCCACCGCGGATTGCGGCCATCCGGGACAACCTGTCAACTGTAATCCCCTAGCTCCGGCGGGCCAGGTGAATTTCCCGTGGCTGCGAGCGATGGACCTGAAGCTGGCGTGGAGGCACACGTTCCGGGATCGCTGGACAATTGAACCGAGCGTAGGCTTCTACAACGTAGCCAACTTCTCTAACTTCAACCTGCCGCCGACTACCATGAGCGGCATCCTCGCCGGTGCGGGTTCAGTGAATGGCACCGATCGAGCGGGCCAGGAGAGCTTCCGGGTAGGAAACGGAACGGGAGTCTACTCCCTGGGCTCGGCGCGGCAGATTGAGTTCGGCTTGAGGCTTGTCTTCTAAGTCGGCATAACATACCTGGTTTTGCATTGACCACCAGCCCTCTGAGTTGGTGGTTTTTTATTTTGCACGCGTATCTTCCCCAAATTGTTATGGTGGATTCACCTGGCTCCTCCGACAATGGAGACATAACACCGCACCGTTCCCTAGCCAAACTTACCCCGGTTTGTAATTCCGTTTTCACGGAGCCTGCTCCCAGATTGTGGAGTTAGGAAGACAACTCACAAAATGTAAAGTCCGGTGCTTGGAGTTCACAAATCGATGCAATCAGAAGCGATGGTGAATATCGATTGTTATGGACTGTCTATTGCATCCTTCCCGGCACAAGGTGAAATGCGCGCGGCTTTGTCGTGCGCAAATCACGGATCATGAGCCGCGAGTTTCGCTCTCACCCCGAACTGAAAAGCGCCTGTTTGGCAAGGCCTCCGGCTCATTGCACAGCGATGCGTTGTTTTGTGGGGTCGGTGGTTGAAAGACAAAATTCTAAATGAGGTAGACGAATGGTGAACATCAGAAGGTTCTCGTCCCGCAGTCTGTCGCAGTTGCGTACATTCTGTGGCTCGACTTCGATTCAGTGTCTCTTTGTGGTGTTTCTTGTGACGTGCGCTTCGTTCGCGCAAGAAACGACTGGCGGCTTGCAAGGAACCGTCAAAGATCCCAGCGGCGCGGTCGTGGCCAAGGCTGTCGTCGAGTTGAAAGGTGCATCCCTGGTGGGTTCCAAGACGCAGGAAACCGACGGCAGCGGCTACTACCATTTCATCAATCTGCCGCCGGGTATCTACACATTGACAGTGACCGCGCAAGGCTTTACGCAGTTGAAGCGCGACGGGATCAACATCGCAGTCGGGCATTTGCCCACACTCGACTTGGAATTGAAAGTTGGCACCACAGGTACCGTCGTAGAAGTCAGTGGTGAGGCTCCCCTCATTGATACGACAACTTCCAAGACGGTTACGAACATCACGCCGGACATCGTGGCAGAGGTTCCACATGGAGTTTCGTTCCAGTCCGTGATCCAGTTTGCGCCGTCGGCTCGCAACGAACCATTGATGGGAAACAACGCACCTGCAGGCACAGGGGCTGGCGCGTTCTCTCGTCCGGGAACCGGGGGCAGTTCGCCGGGCAGCACCTCCAACGGCGGCGGGTTGGGCTTCCAGGTTGCAGGCGGCGCTGATAGCGAAAACCGCTATCTGGTGGAAGGGCAAGATACCGCCAATGTGATTGGTGGCTACTCGCACACGGATGTTCCGTTCGTATTCATCAATGAAGTAGAAGTGAAGAGCACCGGAGTTGAAGCTGAGCATGGCGGGGCTATGGGTGGCGTTGTCAACGTCGTCATGCGCAGAGGAAGTAATGCATGGCATGGTTCCGCGGGCGCGGAGTACTCTGCCGACTCGCTGAACTCGAACCAGAACAATCCGTTTCTGTACTACGATCCGAACGATCCCGGAAACGCTGCGCTGGGGCAGGATCCAGCCGCGCTGACCTACCGACAGAAGCCGGATCATTATCGCTACATCCAGCCGTATTTCACTCTGGGCGGACCCATTATGAAAGACCGCCTCTGGATTTACCTGGGAGTGGATCCGAAATATCAGTCCATCGGACGCAAGGTGGACTTTGGCTCGGCGAACAACAATGCTGGTGTGCAGACGTTTAACCAGGACCAGCAAACCTACTTCACCACCGCCCGCGTAGACGCGACCGTGACGGACAAGCTGCGAGTGTTCGGATCGTGGTTGTATCAATTGCAGCGGGAGAGCGGTGTGGTTCTGCCGGTCGGCGATCCGACCACCGGATTGTTTAATCCCACTTCGACCAATCCTCTGAATCTGTACCAGCACGGATTCGGCTATGTAGCTCCGAACCAGATTGTGAACGTCGGCGCGGATATGGCTGTGAATCCCAAGCTGGTGCTCACCACCCGATTCGGTTATTTCTTCGAGAACTATCATGATTTCGGTTATCCGACGACGGGTTCACTGTTTAGTTGGCTCACTCCCGGAATTGCCAACGGCGTACCGGTCTTGGACAACAACAACCAACCACTGCCCAGCTCACTGCAGCAGGTCGCGGGCTTCTTCTCGACCGGCAACGACCAGACTTTCACCATCAGGAACGCCAGCAAGCACATTCAACTCGACCAGGACGCCGCCTGGTTCAAAGGCGGACTCCTGGGAACCCACAGCTTTAAGTTCGGCTACCAGTTGAATCGTGTCTCCAATGACATCTTCCAGCATTGGAATGCGCCCGACGTTCAACTCTATCCCGGGCAGCAGGCCTTCACGCCGGGTGGTACCACGGGCGAGGCGAACTGTGCTCCTTTCGTGGCGACCTACGGAAATTGCACAGGACTCTACGGCTATCTCAACGTGGAGGACCTAGGTTCGTTCGGTAAAGCGGTCAGCTACAACCACAGCTTTTTCGCACAAGACTCCTGGACGATTGGCCACGGCGTGACGCTCAACGTAGGACTACGCGTGGAGAAAGAGTCATTGCCGGGCGAGACCACCGCAGGCGGATTCCCCGCCAAGCCGATCAACTTCGGCTGGGGCGACAAAATCGCTCCGCGCTTGGGTGCCGCTTGGGACGTCTTCCGCGATGGCAAGCTGAAGCTGTTCGGCAGCTACGGCGTGTACAACGATCTGATGAAGCTGAACCTGGCCATCAGTTCGTTTGGCGGCCAGTACTGGCAAAACTGCTTCTACGCGTTGGACACCGCTGACCTGGCCAGCATCAACGTGCAGTTTGGCCCCGGGCAGAGATATTGCACGGGCGACAGCACGGGCGGCGCGAACTTTGCCAACGGCACGGTTCCTGCCGGCTTGACGTTCCTCGAAAATCAGAACTTTCGCGGAACTGAAGGCGTGGTGAACGGACTGAAACCGTATCGTCAGCACGAAACGGTGTTTGGCGCGGACTACGCGATCACCCGAACGCTCGCCTTCGAAGCGCGCTGGGATCGCCGCCGCCTGGACCGGGCGATTGAGGACGCTGCCATTTTCGACTCCACCGGCAGCGAAACGTTCCTGATCGTGAATCCGGGATTCGGCCCGAACGCGGTCAACCTGGCGGATTCCTGCACGCAATCCGCGCTGGGCTGTCCCAAGAACATTAAAGCCGCGCGCAGCTACGACGGTGTAGAGTTCCGCCTGACCAAAGCATCCAGCAAGAACTGGTTCGGGATGTTTTCCTACACCTACAGCAGCCTGCGGGGTAACTACTCCGGGCTGACCAGTACCGATCTGGCCGACGGAGGCGGTGGCCGCAATGCACCCAACAACAGCCGGGCGTTCGACGAGTCGTACTTCCAATACGACGCCAACGGCCGATCTTCCAGCGGGCCGTTGGCGACGGATCGTCCACATGCCTTCAAGGGATATGCCTACTATCGCATTCCGTGGAAAGCAGGCTGGACGACGACGAACATCGGCTGGTTCCAGACTCTCTATAGCGGCAGTCCTCTGAGCACCTACACCGACGTGGGTTTCTCGTTCTCGCAACCTCCGTTCTCTGGCGGATTCCCCGTCTATCCCGAGGGCCGTGGCAAGTTTGCGGAGATCAGCCTGGTGCCGAACAGTTCGGGGGTTCTAGTGCCTACGGTGACCGGCCTTTGCAATTGCCGGACACCCTGGTACGTCCAGTCGGACGCGAGTTTCCGGCAGGAGTTCAAGATCAACAAGTCGAATGAAGCGCAGGTTCTGACCTTTGAAGCGAATGTCCTGAACCTGTTCAATCAGCATTCGGCTACGGGCTTCTACTCGCAGCTGGACTCGGCGTTCACGCAGAGCTTCTTGGCCCCGGGCGGAGCCTTCTCCTACTCGGCGTTCGAACATCCGTACGACTGGAAGGGCTTGCTGGCGAACAGCACGGGTCTTACCGGCCCGGATGCTGGACCTGCCATCATTGGCAACAGCCAGTACGGGAAACCGTTCATCTGGCAAAACCCGCGCAGCCTGCGCTTGGCGGTAAGGTTCACCTTCTAGATTGAGAGTTGAATGCTGGACGGGGCCGGGCTTCCGGCCCCTATTTTTATTCGTCCTACACGCAACGGGCTGGCGCTTTCCTTTCCGCCCGGCCGCGCAGATTCCCACCTTGTTTAGTAAGATACTGAATTCGCCTTTGTAAAGCGGAAGCAACCATTCCCATGGGATGTGATTCCATGTGGCCATACCCGTATGTCCAGGAATGGAGAGGAGAAAGCGTTTGTTGAACTTGCGCGCTTCGTGTGTTCTGGGAAGCCTTCAGGGAAGGCTGGCAAAGCTGGTATTCACAATCGGGATTACGCTGCTGGTGACGTGTTCTAGTGTCGCTCAGGAGGAAGCAGCGCCCGGCTCCATCCAAGGGACAGTGACCGATTCGTCAGGGCGGCCGCTGGCAGGTGTGCCAGTTTTGATCAGCTCGAAGGTCACCGATACACAGGCTACCCTCACCACGGACCGGGCGGGCAAGTACCAGTCAGGGCCTCTGAAAGCCGGACCCTACACCATCCGCATTGAGCTCAGGGATTACAAAAATACCCATTTCGTGGTGAACGTGCGCAGTGGTGAAACGGCGAACGGCAGTCGACAACTGGTTCCCATCAATCCTGGGCCTCCGACCGTTCAGGGCAAGGTAGCCCCCGAAGAAATCAACGAACTGCCCGTCGATGGCCGGGACGTGCTGAATACGGCCCAGATGGAACCCGGGGTCGTCATTCAGGACGGCCGGTCTCTCGATCCCAGCAAGACGGGTCATTTCGCCGTTTCCATCGACAAGACCAGCGGGCAAGCGTCGCTCTACACACTCGATGGTGTTGATCTCACCGACGAGACCAAAGGCGACACATTGCAGAACGTAGCGTTGAGTTCGGTTGACGAGTTGGCGGTGAGCCGGTCGATGCCGGACCTCGCCACGGGGTTGACTTCTTCCGGTTCGGTTCAGATGTTCTCTGGCTCCGGCTCGAACGACCTGCATGGGGAAGGCTTTGGGCTGTTTCGCGACAACAGCATTCTCTTTGCGAAGGCGCCGGGGAAGCAGGATCTCTCGTTTCAGCGAACAGATTTCGGCGGGCGATTTGGCGGGGCTCTTATCAAGGACAAGGCATTCTTTTTTCTAAGCGGCGAGCACGTCACTCAGGACGCGCGCCAGCCGGTTGTAATTCCAGCGCCATTCCAATCGCTGACTGGGTCGTTCTCGGCGCCTTTTCGTGACACGTCAGCTACCGGAAAACTGGATTGGCATTTGTCCGATACCGCCCACGCTTTCTACCGATTCGCCTACAACTGGAACAAATCGACGGACCACTTCGGAGACGACTATTCCGTTTACCAGAACCGGGACAACTCTCCGTCACACGCTGTTGGAGTTGATCTCACGCGGGGAGAGTACGTCCATAGCGTGCGATTTGGATATACCCGCTTCCACAATTCAGTCCAGGACGCGACCAGCGGCCTGAATCCGCTGGGATCACTGCCGGTGAATCTTCAGTTCAGCGATCTTGCCGGCGGTCGCGTGCAGTTTGGAGCAAGCCCGTTCGCGCCTCAAGAAACTTTCCAGCAGAACCTGGAGTTCCGCTACGACGGCACCCGGACGAAAGGGGATCATTCGGTTCGCTTCGGTGGAAGCGTGAACCGGATTAATGGCGGAGGTTATGCGAAGGCATATGGCGTCGCTCCCCAGGTGACCACGGCCTGGGCGGGAGGCATTGACGCGAATCCGCTGGATTACCCAGTGTTGTTTGCGACTCTGAGTAACGGGCAGGGCTTCGCGACGGAACGATCGGGCTTCGGATTTCCGCATGGCGGGCAGGAAGACACGCGCTTGCAAGGTTACATTGGCGACGCCTTCCGATTGCGCGCGAACCTGACGCTCACCTTCGGGGTGCACTACGTGCGCGATACCGGCCGAGTCGACAGCGATCTCGGGCGAATCCCATGTTCGGCTGCGAATCCGGGAATTTCCACGGCATTCTTGCCTTGCACCGGAAACAATGCCTTGCTTGACCAGTTCGCACCGGCCGCCGGCCACGGTCTTCCGGTGAGCCAGCCGAATTCGAATTTCGGACCGCAATTCGGCTTCGCGTGGGACCCCTTTCACAACGGTCGAACGATCGTGCGGGGCGGAGGCGGGGTCTTCTACGCCAATTCCCTTTTCACCAACGTGCGACTGGATCGGCCGACGCGGTTGAGCCAGGGGCTCTACTCCGCAACGAATGTGTTGACCTGCGCGCCGGGAGCGGCTGCGGGTTCAGTTGCAGTGTATTTCCCCACGGCCGGGGGACTGCCGGCACCGATCCGCGCGATCGACGGACTTGACCTGGCCACGCAGGTGTGCGGCCAGCCTGTGGGCACAGTGACTGGGCCCATCGCAGATTTGCAAGCCGTTTATCAGGCGGCTGTGGCCGCCGCCGGAGCTTCCGGCAATCCTAACTTCGTAGGGAATACGCTGGCGTCGAGCGTACCAGCGAATGGTCTGGCTGCATTTGCTCCCGACTACCGCACGCCGCGTTCGTATCAGATGCATCTGGGAATACAGCGCCAGATGTGGGGCAGTGGCGTTCTTACGTTTGACTTCGTGCGCAACGTGAGCCAGCGGTTCGGACTCATTGTCGACGCGAATCACGTCGGGGATGCCAATCACCTCTACAAGGACACCAATGGAGTGCCCACCGCCGCGCTCAACGCGATTACCAACACGATCCTCCAAAAGGCTCCTAGTTGCATGCCGCCAGGGAATACGCCGATTTCGGCGGGTGCTCTTTCGCAGAACGCGATCTCCTGCTACATCTCGACGGTTCCGGGTGCAAGCATCAATGACTTCGCAGTGAATGGATTGGACTCCGGCGTAGCCTTCCTGGGTGGGTTGCCGGCAACGGTGGGAGTGTCAGTCGGGCCGCTGATGGATCCGAGGAATTTTGGGGCCGCGTTCCCCGGCATCAATCCACTGGTGGGTCAGGGACAGTTTCAGGAATCGATCGGGCAAAGCGTTTACGACGGGCTGCAGATCTCACTCAAGCAGAATGTGGCGCGGGAGTTCTTTGTGTTTCGGGGGGGAGACCTGCAAATCGCCTACACGCTTTCGAAGTTCGAAACCAACGGCGGAGATAACCCCACGCAGAGTACCGTAGCTCATGATTTCCGGAACGCAGCCCTGTACCAGGGGCCTTCTCCGCTCGATCGGAGGCACCAGATCACGGCGGGGTGGACGCTCGAGTCCAGATGGGGCGCACGCTTGGCGTTCATTGGACGCTTTGCGTCAGCGGCCCCCCTGTTACCTTCGATGTTGGTTTCTTCCGGTAACCCGCAGGCAACGCCGGGCGAGATTTTTCGAACCGACTTCACCGGGGACGGCACACCTGGGGACCTGTTTCCCATCCGAAACCCCGGGCACTTCAAGGGAGTTTCGAGTAGCGGCCTGGCCAGTGATATCGCCAGCTACAACAACACGGTCGCTGGGGCCCTCACGCCCGCCGGTCAGGCGCTGGTTCTGGCTAATCTTTTCACCCGGTCGCAACTGGCTACTTTGCGTGGAACCACGCCCTACATTGTCGTACCACCGGCCGGGCAAATGAGTAATGAGTCCTTCAAGTCACTCGATGCCGCGGTCAGTTGGCCGCTCAAAGTCGGCGAGCGGCTCAGGATCGAGCCCAGCGCAAGGTTCTTCAACGTATTCAACTTCGCGAATTTCCGTCCATTGTCCGGACAACTCGCTTACTACTACCCAGGTCCGGGGCAGCCAGTAGAGGCTGGCGCGGGTTCGGCCAATGGTACGCCCTCGGGTGCGTCGCGCGATGTGCTGCGCATTAGCTCCGGATCAGGGGTCTACAACTACGGAGCGCCTCGGCAGATGGAGTTCGGAGTGAAGATCACCTTCTGAGCACCAACTGCTTCAATGCTGTCCAAATTTGTCGCGCCGTTGCGTGGGATCGCGTGTGCGACGGTCGCTTCGACGTGTAGAATAACGGGATGCCTTTCAATGCGGGTGCCCAGGGCTCAAGCCGCCGGGGCGGGAAAACGCCGCCGCCGGATGAAACTTTTGAGGAAGCTGCTTACCTGAAAGTGCTGGGAGAAAAGCAGAAGGCGGTCAGCATCAAGCTGACCGACGGAGAAGTAGTGCGTGGATGGATCGAGTACTACGACAAGAATATGGTGCGCTTGACCCGGGAAGGTGCGCCCAATCTGTTCATCTTTAAGCACGACATCATGTACATCGCGGAAGAATCCGCCAAGCGAAAGTAGTCAGGGCCCGCTCGGTTGTTGCTGTGGCTGTCCGAATTAAAGAGGAGTGGATCTGTCCTTCGTGCAAGCTAGCTCATCTTCAAGTCTCGTGTCCGATCCCACCGTTAACTTCGAATACGTTCCCCTGATGTCGGAGATTGCCCGCGAGGCAGGGAGCCTGCTGATGGAGTATTTTCATCGGCGGGTGAAGATCGAATACAAAGGGGATGCCGACCTGGTCACTGAGGCGGATCGCGCCTCGGAAAAGCTCATCCTGCAACGGATTCGTGCGCAATGGCCATCCCATGATGTGATTGGGGAAGAAGGGGCGAAGATCGAGAGCGGCAGCGATTATCGTTGGTACATCGACCCGCTCGACGGAACGACCAACTTCGCCCACAGTTATCCCGTATTCTGCGTTTCCCTCGGGCTTGCCTTTCAGGGGAAGCGGCACGCGGCTGTTCTCTATGACCCCACCCGCGACGAATTGTTTGCCGCCGAACGAGCCAAGGGCGCGTTCCTGAACGGCCAGAAGATCGAGGTATCGAAGGTCTCCAAGCTGGCTCAGAGCCTGGTCTCGACCGGCTTCCCGAGCCACAAGCGGCACAAGAATCCCAACATCTTCTTCTATCACCAGTTGACGCTCCGCACACACGGCGTGCGGCGGGCTGGATCGGCCGCGCTCGACCTTGCCTCGGTGGCGTGTGGAAGATACGACGGCTTCTGGGAGTTCAATCTGAATGCGTGGGATACCGCGGCCGGGATCCTGATCGTGGAAGAGGCTGGAGGCAAGGTTACTGGCTTCCAGGGACAACCCTTGGCGATCGCGGATCGCGACGTGATGGCAACGAATGGTCTCGTCCATGCAGAACTCCTGCATGAATTTGACGAAGTTTTTGCCGGTCGCGGGCTGGAGCCGTTGCCGGATCCGCGCGAGTACAGGAAGTAGGCGGCCGTTGGGATGGGTGATTTCTTTTGGGGAATCTTCCAAGATTGACATGGTCCTACCACGGTTCCTGCGATCGGCTCTCCTGATTGCGTTCGCTTCGATCGCAAGCCTGCCGGCTGCACCGCAGGCGCCTCCCCCGTTGGATGCTGCCTATCAGCATTCATTTGCGAAGTGGAAGGCCGATCTGATCGAAGATCGCAAGCAGAACTGGCTTACGCTCGCGGGCTTGTTCTGGCTGAAACCGGGGGAGAACAGCTTCGGATCCGACCTAGTCAACGCAGTGGTGCTTCCCGGCAACGCTGTTCCGGGGCATGCGGGTACATTTCTATTGCAGGGTAAAGATGTCACGCTAAAAGCCCTGCCTGCCGCGCAGGTCTTCATCAGCGGCAAATCGGTGACCACGGCGAAGCTTGATCCTGACGTATCCGGACATCCGACCGTTCTCGAACTGGGCAGCCTGCGCATGCACGTAATTCAACGCGGCGACCGGTTTGGAATTCGTGTCAAGGATCTCAAGAATCCGGCCATCGAGAATTATCGCGGTCCCACGTTTTATCCGCTCAGTGCAGACTACGTGGTCGTGGCCACCTGGGTGCCCTCCGATGGGAAGAAGTTCGTGCAGGTGCCCAACGTTCTGGGAGACGTAACCGCAACCCCGGTAGTGGGGGAAGCCCGGTTCAGCCTTGCTGGTCAGGAAATGAAGTTGACGGCAGTGGGTGGAGACGAGGCCCATGGAGTTTTTATCATTTTTGCGGATCCTACCCGCAAAACTGACACCTACCCGGCCGGGCGTTTCCTCGATACCGAAGCAGTCAAGGATGGCAAGCTCCTGCTCGATTTCAATCGCGCCTACAATCCACCCTGCGCCTTGACCCCTTACGCGACTTGCCCCCTTCCTCCGAAGGAGAACCAGTTGGCAGTGCACATACGAGCCGGAGAAAAATACGACCATAGTGGCGGTTCGCATTAGACAAGGGCGCGTGCGATCCCCGCAAGGGGGCGTAGAATATGGGGTGTGGGGCCGAATACGGTAGTCCTGCCATCCACGATTCGTTTCTAAGGATCTCCGAGACTACACTTTACGGATTTCACGGTTATGCCGAGATTGCTCGAGCGCGAAATTACCAAGCGTCCTGATCGGGTGCGCCTCTCCGGACGAATTCTCTTTCTTACGGAAGACCCGGACCTCATCCGGCGTCAACTGGATGGAGAAGACTTGCCTTGGGATACACGGAATCCCGCCAACAATCCCAAGTTGCGCGACGACATTTCCACGGACGAAATCACCCCGGCTCACTACTGTTTCTATTTCGATCAGACACTGGGCGAGATTCCGTACATGGGACTCAAGTGCGGAAACGAGCTTCCGATCGGGCGCGGGGACGTGAAGAAAAGTGGATTTGTCTGTTGCGTAAGCGGTAAACGGAGAGGGAAGGGCTCCAGCCGTGAGCAGTCTCCATATGCTGAGATGGCGGCGGGGATCCAGGTGGTGATTGCTGAAAACATCGAGCGCATCTACAAGCAGAACTGCCAGAACCTGGGCCTGCTGACGTCTACGAACTTTTCGCTGATCGACAAAATTCGCGCGGGGGAGGAGATCGCTCTGAGTGAATTCACCGCCGGTGAGGACGACATTACCCGGCAAGTGATTGAGTATGGCGGATTATTCCCCTTCAACGTTGCCCGCTTGCAGAAGAAAGTTTTTCTGCCGGAAATTCGCAAAGCGGGGGAAGGCGCGCGGACCGCAGCGCCCCGACCGATGACTCTGGCTGAGAAGATTTTCGCGAAGCATATGGTCGCGCCCGACGGAAGGGTCGGTGTTAGATCGGTGAAGCCGGGAGATACGGGCTTCACCCGTGTGGATCTGCGTTTCAGCCACGAGTACGTGACGCCCATGGCGGCGATTTTCTACGAGCATTACGTGGGCAAAGATGTTCCTGTGAATGACGCGGGGAGCATCCGATTCTTCCGTGACCACCTGACCTTTCTGGATGAGGTGATTTCCGAAGAGAAGAAAAAGATTGGCTTGCTTGACCTGGCAACCCAGCTGAAGCTCAAGCAGGAAGACTTCGCCAAGGCCCAGGGGATCAAGTTGCACGGAGAACTGAAAGACCGTAAGGGTTCAGAGGGAATTTGCCACTCCGTGATGCTGGAGTCGTACGCCTTGCCGGGACAGGTGAACGTCGGCTCGGACTCGCACACGCCTCACGTGGGCGCGATTGGATGCATCGCATTTGGGATCGGTACGACAGATGTCTTTAACAGCTGGTTTACGAAAGACGTTCGAGTCAAGGTTCCAGAGTCCGTCAAGATCGTGATTCGGGGACGCAAGCAAGCGAATGTCACGGCGAAAGATTTCATCCTGAAAATTCTGAGCCTTGACTACGTGCGCAGTGGAAAGGCCCTGGCGAAAGTGATGGAATACGCCGGCGAGGCGGTCGAGGCGCTCAGCGTTGACGAGCGCGCCACGATGACCAACATGGCGGCGGAAATCGGCGGATTTACAGGGATCGTTGCCCCCGACGACAAGGTGGTCGATTTCCTGGTCGAACGCCGCGGTATGAATCGCACTGGAGTGGAGGCCATGATTGTGGGCCTGCACAGTGACGCCGACGCCGAGTATGCGCAGCTGATCGAGCTGGACGCTGCCGAGATTCTTCCTATGGTCGCCACCCCGGGCGATCCGGGCAACGGCAAGTTCATTCGCGAGTTGCATACTCCTGTTCCGATCGAACTGGCCTATGGAGGAACCTGCACCGCGGGCAAGAATGAAGACATGGACATGTACGCCGAGGTGCTGGCGGACGCTCTGAAGCAGGGCAAGCGGGTGGCATCGTCAGTGGAGTTCTATATCCAATTTGGATCGCAAGAGACTCGTGACTACTGTGTGCAAAAGGGCTACTTGGAGACTTTTCGGAAGGCAGGCGCGCGCGTGATCGAGCCCAGCTGCGGAGCCTGTATCAATGCTGGACCTGGTGTTTCCACCCGCCCCGACCAGGTTGTGATCAGCGCGCAGAACCGAAACTTCCCGGGCCGCAGTGGACCTGGACAGATGTACCTGGCCTCGCCCCTTACGGTCGCTGCCAGTGCCGTGGCTGGGTACATCGTCGAGTACCAGCCCAGCGAGAAGAACGAATTCGTGCGGGTGTAATTGCCCGCGTGTGGAGACTCGGACGTCCGGTCCGTCTCTCCCTTGCAAATGCGGGAAATCAGGCCAAAAGCGGATGCGGAGGCCGAAGTTTCCTGCTAGAATGTGCGGTTTCATAGAGACCCGCACCGTTTCAGGAGAAAGAAACACCATGACCTATGTGATTGCAGAACCCTGTATCGGGACGAAGGACACCGCTTGCGTGGACGCGTGCCCGGTGGATTGTATCCACCCCAAGAAAGATGAACCGGCCTACGCGACTGAAGAGTTGCTCTATATCGACCCGGTAGAGTGCATCGACTGTGGCGCCTGTGTGCCGGTCTGCCCCGTGTCGGCCATTTTTGCCTTGGATGATCTGCCGGAGAAGTGGAAGGATTTCACCGAACGTAACGCGAAATACTACGGCAGATAGCTACTGGCCGATGGCTGGTAGCTGCTGGCGTGCAAGATCGGGATTCGAGAGAGGCGCGATCCGTTGCGGATACGCGCCTTCTTGCTTAACAAGCCGCAGTTGCGGGCTCCGGAAGGGCATTCACCGGAGAGACTAGAGAACCGGGAACTGAGAACTGCCCCCTGACGTCCACCGCCTCCATCCGTTACAATCAGAGATTACCCGTTGGGCTCCTATGGCGCTGAAGGAGTCGGAAGCAATCGTCTTGCGGACCTACCCGTTGCGCGAAGCCGATCTGCTGGTCACCTTATTTACACGAGTCGAAGGCAAAGTGCGCGGGGTGGCACGATCTGCCAAGCGATCAAGGAAACGATTCGGCGGAGCGCTCGAGCCGCTGACCTTTGTCCGGGCATTTTACGAGGACCGCGAACGCCAGGAACTGGCCCGGCTCGATGCCTGCGAGGTGCTGGAATCGCCCCTGGCCAGCGAAATCAGCTATCCCAGGGCAACTGCGCTGGCGCACATCGCAGAGTTGCTGGACGAATTGCTGCCCGACCGCGAGGCCAACGATGCGGTTTTCCGGTTGACGCTTTCGGTACTAGGCAGCCTGCGCGGACCGGACATCTGGCTGCCCGTTACGTATTTCGAGCTTTGGATGACGAGACTGGTGGGGTTCCTGCCGGATTTCTCAGAGTGCATGGCTTGTGGAAGGCCGCTGAATGGCAGCCGGGCTTTCTTTCATGCGCTGGCTGATGGGCTGATGTGTCCGGACGACAAACGTCTGGCCTCGTCGGAAATGTCGGGTGAGTCGCGGACTTTAGCCGCACAGATGTTTCGATCCCCGGTGGAAAGTTTTGCAGGGACGGCTTGGCCAAAGGGAAAGGCATCCGACCTGCGAAAGTTTCTGATGCAGACGCTGCAGAGGCATATCGAGAAGAAGCTGGTCACAGCGGGGATGCTGGAGAAAATCACTTAGCACTCAGCAGTCAGCATTCAGCCGTGCGACCGCGAGGGCGACGAGAGAGTGCGGGGATCACGGAACAGACTGATGCTGAGCGCTGAATGCTGAGTGCTAGATGCCGAGTACATGAGTGCAGCGAACCCCAATCCGCCCACCTTTCAGGAATTGATCCTGAAGCTCCAGACCTTCTGGGTCGATCGCGGATGTGTGCTTCAGCAGCCCTACGACGTTGAGGTGGGCGCGGGGACCATGGCGCCTGAGACGTTTTTGCGTGTTTTGGGACCTCAGCCCTACAAAGTGGCGTATTTGCAGCCGTCGCGGCGTCCAGCAGATGGACGCTATGGCGAGAATCCCAACCGTTTGTTCAAGCATACCCAGCTGCAGGTGATTCTGAAGCCACCGCCGGAGAATGTGCAGGAACTTTATCTCGAGTCGCTGGCCGCGATTGGAATTGATCTTCGCAAGCACGACATCAAGTTCGAAGAGGATAACTGGGAATCGCCCACGCTGGGCGCCTGGGGAATTGGCTGGCAGGTGATGCTCGACGGACTTGAGATCACGCAGTTCACTTATTTCCAGCAGTGCGGCGGAGTCGATCTGCTGCCGATCTCGGCCGAATTGACTTATGGGCTGGAGCGTATTGCCGCATTCTTGCAGGATGTCGACTCGATCTACGACATCGTGTGGGCACGCGATCCGGATACCGGCGCCGTGACCACGTACGGTGACGTGCGGCTTGCCGAGGAATTGCAGTTCTCGGTTTACAACTTTGAAGCTGCCAACGTTGAGAAAACGTGGAAACATTTCGAACTGTACGAAGCCGAGTGCCGGATGCTGCTCGAGCGCTACGCCGCGCTAACCAAGCGCGAAGACTCGAAATCGGACGCAATGGCAAGTGATAAAAAGCGATTTCCCCTGCTCGCGGCTTACGACCTCTGCCTGAAGTGCTCGCATCTTTTCAATATTCTGGATGCCCGAGGCGCAATCTCGGTTACGGAGCGGGTGGGAGTCATTGCTCGCGTACGGGCACTGGCCGTGGGAATTGCAAAGGCGTACCTGGAACAGCAGTCGAGTGAGGACTCGAAGTCCACGGAAGAAGAACCTGCCACCGCGGGCACGCACAGCAAAAAGGCCCGGAAGGCTCCCCGGTCCAAGGAAACTGCTCCGGTAGCGTGATTTCTTGCAGTCTGTCGGAGGGCGGGACGACGGCGCTACTTGTGTGATCCTGGTCACATTCACGATCTTTGGAATTGTTTGAAGATAGATAGATTGATTGCCTGATGCCTGACTTTCTGCTCGAGATCGGCTGCGAAGAAGTCCCGGCGAGAATGATTGACGCTGGCGCGCAAGAGTTGCGCGAGCGGGTCTCGAAGTTGCTCGAGCGGGAACGCCTGGCTCCTCAGACCGCGGTTGCGCAGTTCGACACGCCACGCCGTCTTGCAGTATTGGCGCCGGGCATCCCGGCCGCTCAACCCGACGTCAGCGAGCAGCTTACCGGCCCGTCCGTCAGCGTGGCTTTTAAAGACGGCCAGCCCACTCCTGCGGCGCATGCCTTTGCCAAGAAGGCAGGCATCGATGTTTCGCAACTGGAGAGATCCACCACTCCGAAGGGCGAGTATCTGTCCGCGAAGGTCACAAAAAAAGGGCGTCCCGCGGCCGACATCCTGGCCGAGCAGCTTCCCAAAGAGATCAGTTCGATTTACTGGCCAAAGAACATGTACTGGCGCAAGGCCGGCGAGCGCTTTGTGCGCCCGGTCAGGTGGATTGTGGCCATGCTCGATGGCCACGTGATCCCGCTGGAGTTTGACGGGATTCGCGCGGGGAACCAGTCGCGCGGACATCGCATCCTCGCGGATGGCGGCGTCACCATTCCGGGGGCAGGAGCAGCCTATGTGGAAGCGCTGGCTGCTGCCAAAGTTCTAAACCGCGCGGAGCGCGAAAAGCAGATTCGCAAGGCGCTCGACGCGGCAACCCGCACAATTCCCGGCGCACGCTGGCGCGAAGACAAGGAACTGCTCGATACCGTCGTGAACCTCACCGAATTTCCATCTGCCATTCTGGGCAATTTCGATCCGCAGTTTCTGGAACTTCCGGAAGAGGTTCTGGTCACGGTGATGCGCGATCACCAGAAGTATTTTGCCGTGGAAGACGCGAGCGGGAAACTCGCACCGCATTTTCTGGCAGTTCTGAACACAGACGGCGACCGTGACGGAACGATTCAACATGGCAACGAGCGTGTTCTGCGCGCTCGCATCAACGATGCGCGTTTCTTCTGGCGTACCGACCAGAAACAATCCTTGCGTGACCGACTGGAACTGCTTAGACATATCACCTTCCAGAAAGACCTCGGCAGCTATTACGACAAAACCATCCGGATGCAGCGTCTGGCCAGTTGGCTCTCGGAAATCGTGAAGCAGGCTGGGATGGTCATTCGCCCGGGGATCGTCCACAAGGCGGCGTGCCTGGCAAAAACCGACCTCACCACCGAACTCGTAAAGGAGTTCACCGAACTGCAGGGGGTTGTAGGCGGTCTCTATGCACGGGTGCAGGTCCTGGACGAGCACCTCAACGATGATGTGCGCCAGGGAGTCTCCGTCGCGATCTACGATCACTACAAGCCCGAGTCGATGGATGACTCCGTCCCGCGCACGATCGAAGGTGCAGTACTCTCGATTGCCGACAAGGCTGACAGCATTGCCGGAATGTTTGCCCTCGGTCTGGTCCCCAGCGGTTCGAAGGATCCCTTTGGCTTGCGGCGACAGGCCAACGGCATCGTCAAGACGATTGTGGAGCACAAGTTGCCGCTCAAGCTTGGCGAACTGATGAAGGATGCCCGCGCACGCTACCAGGGGGCCGAAGCAGAGAAGAAATTCTCCTCCCACGCTGGCTTTGAAGAGGCGACGCGTATCTTTTTCCGCGAGCGTCTGGAATTCTACCTGCGCGACGTTCGCGGATTCGCCTATGACGTGGTAAATGCAGTGCTGGCCGCGGACGCGGAAGACGTGGTGGACGCGCTTGCACGGGCAACCGCGCTTGCCCAGGTTCGGCCATCGGCCGATTTCGAGTCAATTTCGGTGGCATTCAAGCGGATGAAGAATATCCTGCGGCAGGCGAGCGAAACGAGCAGGGAAGTGGCTGCCAGGGTAGATGCCTCGGTGCTGGTGGATGACGCCGAGAAAGAATTGGCCGCGCAAGTGCCGCGGACAGCCGAGCAGGTTGAGAGCTTGCGCGCAGCGCGCAGGTACGAAGAAGCATTGCTGGAGGTGGCGAAGCTTCGCCCTGCCATCGACAAGTTCTTCGACAAGGTCATGGTGATGGTGGACGATCCCCGCGTGCGGGCTAACCGCCTCGCCCTGCTACAAACACTTCTCAAAGAATTCTCAACGATCGCGGACTTCTCCGAGATCGTGTCCGACAGCAAAGAATCCAAAGAATCTCCAAAACAGTAAAGGACTCATTATGGCGACGACAACTCTCCCCGAAAGCGAAGTGGAAGTGATCACCAGCAGAAAGCCCGACGTCAAGTTTGTGTACTTCTTCGGCGGTGGCAAGGCCGACGGTAACGGCAAGATGAAAGATGTCCTGGGCGGCAAAGGCGCCGGCCTGGCCGAGATGACGAATGCAGGTCTGCCCGTGCCTCCCGGTTTCACCATCCAGACGGAAGCCTGTCGCGAATACATGCGGCACAACGCCGTTTCCAAGGAAGTCGACCGCCAGATGGAAGCTGCACTCGATCAGTTGCAGCAACTACAGGGGCAGAAGCTGGGGCAGGGTGAAAATCCGCTGCTGGTCAGTGTTCGCTCGGGAGCGAAGTTCTCTATGCCGGGAATGATGGACACGATTCTCAACCTCGGCTTGAACGACAAGAGCGTGGAGGCGCTGGCCAAGCGCTCCAATCGCCCGCGCTTTGCCTATGACTCGTATCGTCGCCTGATCCAGATGTTCGGCAACGTAGTGCTCGACATCGAAAAGTCGGCCTTCGACGAAGTCTTCGATGCAAAGAAGAAGCAGAGGAAAGCCAAGCTCGACACCGATCTCGATGCCAAGGCTCTGAAGGAAGTAATCGACGAATACAAGAAGGTGGTCAGGAAGCATGCCAAACGTGAATTTCCTCAGGATCCGCGCGAGCAACTCGTGATGGCGCGGGACGCGGTTTTCCGTTCCTGGCAGAACGACCGTGCGAAGCACTATCGGCGCATCAACAACATTGACGACATGCTGGGCACCGCAGTGAATGTGCAGGCCATGGTGTTCGGAAATTTGGGCGAGACCAGCGGCACGGGAGTTGGTTTTACGCGGAATCCTGCCATCGGCAACAAGGAATTCTACGGCGAATTCCTTTTGAATGCGCAAGGCGAGGACGTGGTGTCCGGAGTGCGCACACCCGTACACATTCTCGAACTCGAGAAGATCATGCCGGAGGTATACAACCAGCTGCGTGATATCACGACCCGTCTGGAGACGCACTACAAGGACATGCAGGATTTCGAGTTCACGATCCAGGACGGCAAGCTGTACATGCTGCAAACCCGCAACGGGAAACGCACAGGCCTGGCCGCGGTGCGGATCGCGTTGCAGATGGTTGACGAAGGACTCATCACCAAGGACGAGGCCATCTTTCGGGTCGAGCCGAACCAGCTGTACGACTTCCTGGTTCCGCGGCTCGATGAAAAGGGTGTGAAGGTCGAAGTGCTCGCCAAGGGGCTTCCGGCCTCGCCGGGCGCGGCAGTGGGACAAATCGTCTTTACCGCGGATGAAGCGGTTGAAAAGGCCGGCCACGGCAAGAAAGCGTCCGTAATCTTGGTCCGCGCCGAGACGACGCCGGAAGACATTCACGGCATGGAAGTGGCGTCTGGCATTCTGACGTCGCGCGGCGGCATGACCAGTCACGCCGCAGTCGTGACGCGTGGTATGGGGAAGTGCTGCGTGGCAGGCGCCGGCGACATCGAGGTCAACGAGAAAGCCGGGGAAATGCGCGTCAAGGGGCAGGTGTTCAAGGCGGGTGACTGGATCTCGCTCGACGGAACTACCGGGCGCGTGATTAAGGGCCGGCTGAACACGCTTCCGCCTTCGCCCGACGACAAGGAACTGCAGAAGTTTATGGCGTGGGCAGATCCGTTCCGGAAACTCAAAGTGCGTGCCAATGCGGATATTCCGCGCGATGCCATCCAGGCCCGCACCTTCGGAGCGGAAGGGATCGGGCTGTGCCGGACCGAACACATGTTCTTCGCAGAAGATCGCATCCCGCACATGCAGGCCATGATTCTGGCCAACAACGAGAAGGACCGTCGCGCAGCCTTGAAGAAACTCCTGCCCATGCAGCGCGCGGACTTTGCGGGTGTCTTCCGTGCCATGGATGGCTACGCGGTGACCATTCGCACCCTCGATCCTCCCTTGCATGAATTTCTGCCACGGCGCGAAGAGTTGATGGTGGATATCGCCATCCTCCCACACGCCAATGGCAAGGAAAAGAAGTCTCTGGTGGAGAAATACCGCCGGTTTGGCGCAAAGGGCGCGAGCGACTTGAAGAAAGTAATTCCAGACCTCCTGCGACGCGTGGAAGAGTTGCACGAATTCAATCCCATGCTCGGCCACCGCGGTTGCCGTCTCGGTATTACCTATCCTGAGATCACTGAAATGCAAGCCCGAGCAATCTTCGAAGCGGCCGTGGCCGTTGCCAAAGATGGCGTGAAGGTCTTTCCTGAAGTGATGATTCCTCTCACTGCGACCTTGAAAGAAATGGCAAACCAGGCCGCGATCGTTCATCGTGTGGCTGCCGAGGTCTTCAAAGAGAAGGAACGCAAAGTCGACTACCTCGTCGGAACCATGATCGAGTTGCCAAGAGCTGCCTTGGTGGCCGACGAGATTGCCAGGGAAGCACAGTTCTTTTCGTTTGGCACTAACGACCTTACACAAACGACCTTCGGCTTCTCGCGAGACGACGTGAACAAGATTCTTCCCACCTATCTGGAAGAAGGCATCCTCAAGCAGGATCCGTTTGCGGCTCTTGATCGTGAAGGTGTTGGTCAGTTGGTGAAGATCGCTACGGAGCGCGGCCGCAAAACCCGCCCCGACCTCAAAGTGGGAATCTGCGGCGAGCACGGTGGCGAGCCTTCCTCGGTGGAATTCTGTCACCAGGTGGGATTGAACTACGTCTCCTGTTCGCCGTTCCGCGTGCTTACGGCCCGGCTGGCGGCGGCACAAGCGGCGGCAGCCGATCAGTTAAAGGTGGAAGGCGGCCGGACGAAATAGAGCAAACTCAACCCCATTGCAAAACGAACAAGGGAAGAGCCGGAGGCGGAATTCGATCTCCGGCTTTTTATTGCACTTTTTGCAGGCGGGCGATCAGCTTCTGCGCAAGGTTGTCCTCTGAGTCGGACCACAACAGCCGGCCATGCGCCTTGGCGTTCTTCTCGAGTTTATTGGTGAACTCTACAAGCTTATGAATGTTGGCCCGCACCCGAGTCTCCGCGTCGCTGTCCAGTTCTACCTGTTCCTGCAGGAAGGGAGTATCGAGACCAAAATCGATTTCAATTTGCCCGGTTGCTTCCGAAGCACGTTCATCGAACTCGTCCCCTTGCGCGACCATCCTCACGGGGCTAGGCGCCAGTGTCCATTGCCTGCTGGCCGCATCCAGGGTCCATAAATCCCAGTCCGCCTCAAACACGTACGCATAATCTTCGTGAAGCAGGTCGGCAGAGGCATTCACCGCCACTTCTGGCGGCACTCCCGGATTAAATCGCCGTTCGAGAATCGTGGGCTCGTTCCAGGATACGGGATGGATTGCGAGGTAATTTATCCCCGGTCGGACGACTGAGAAGGGGAACTGGCTCAGGGCCGAGAGCACGCGAGCCATCATGTCCTGCTCCGTGAAGCTGGGAAACCACAAACTCAAGTAAAGGGGATCAGCCACATCGTCCTCACAAAGTTCATTGTACTGCCCGGAGTGCGTCTTTGTTGGAAGCGGCCGCCGGGCACGCGGAGCGCGGTTGTCATCGAGGCGAGACAACGGAGCGGAATACTGCGGACGGTCTCCCAGGAACTAGGGCCGACGGTCCAGAATCTCTCGTGCAGCGCGATAGCCGCTGGCGATGGCGCCGTGAACGGTTCCTCCGTGCTCCCCGTCGGTGGCCTCGCCAGCGAAGAAAAGCGTATCTTCGACCGATCTTCCCAGAACTTCTGGCGCATCTGAACCTCCAGCCTTCACGTAGCTGTAAGCGCCGCGCGAGAAGTCGTCCGTTTGCCAGTCGTGCAGATACCCGGTGACCAGCAAGTCCGCAAGCCTCCTGCGTGGCGTTCCCAGCAATCTGCTCAGAGTATCCAAGCCGCGCGCAACGATGAAGTCGTGATCCTCGCCGGACAGGCGCTCTGCACAACGAAACGGAGCCCATCCCGTAATCAAGGGCAGGTGCTCCGGCATCGTGGTCCACCAAGTGGGATACCACTCGTCCTGAGACAACAAGAAACTCATCGAACCCAGGGTTTTGTGCAAAGACTCCATCGGGGAAATCTCATTCCAGAACCGTTCCCGAAAGCGCAGCACGATACGGATCACCTTTCCCATCTCAATTCCACTCAGTGCCTGCAGCTTATCCTCGGGAAGCCCCGGATTGAACATGATCGATCCGTTAGTGTCGGGAGCCGCTTTCAGTACGCCGATGGGCACGGTAAGCAGTGCCCTTTCAGCGTTGAAGGTTACGGCTCGCCCCGAGCAGTCAGCGTCCACCTCTGCCTTTCCCTTGCTCCACGAAATCTGCTTCACCATGCTGCCGGTCCGTATCTCAACCTGTGCCCGCTCCAATTGGGTGCGAAACATTTCGAGAAGAGGGGCGTAGCCTGCACAGGCACGAAACGCGCGCTTGCCATCAATCTTCTCTTCCGCTTTCATCCCTTTCACGAGCCAACGGATTCCGACCTTCTCCGGGTCTGCGGCGTTGAACCCCGTAACGTAGCTCAACGCGTGTTGCTTCGCATCTTCACTGGCTTGGGGACAGCAGTGCTGCAGGAATTCCAGGAAGGGCTCGTCGTCCTCTTGAGCATTCATTTTCTCCAGGATCTCTTCAACTTCCGAGAAAAATTCACACGGGGACAGTCGGCCATCTTCAAAGCACCAATTGTCGCCCTCTACCTCAGTGACGCGAAGGCCTCCCTCGCGAAGTAGGTCCCAGATCTCAGGCGGACGCCCGTGGATGAACTCGGCACCCAGTTCGATGGGGGCGTCCAGATCCGCATCCTTCAAGGTGAAGATTCGGCCCCCAATTCGGTCGCGAGCCTCGAGAATCTGAACGGAGAGTCCGGCCGCCGAGAGCACACGAGCCGCCGCAAGGCCCGCTGCCCCGGCTCCGATCACAATCACATCGAGCTTTTCTAACATATATGTTCTGCGCCGAAAGGAAAGGGTGCGTCCAAATCCGCGGCCGCACCCTTTTTAGGGCCGATACTCGCTCGTCACGCTAGGCAGCCTGTTTCCTGTCGCCGAAACGAATCAGTACTTTTGTGTATCCGTCAATTCGTCGATCGAATTTCTCGTAAGCGTCTGGAGCCGGGTCGATCTGGATGTGATGGCTGACAATCTTGCTCGGCTTTGCCCGTCCGTTGACGATCAAGTCCCGCAAGTACTCGTTATATCTCTTCACGGGCGCCTGGCCACTGCCCATCGAAATGCCTTTGTCGAAATATTCTGCGACCGGGAAGGGGAAAATGCCGTTCTTGGCCTGTTCATTTTTGGCACCGGGATCCGGAGCGATGTACACGCCGATCATTCCGATGCTGCCGGTAGCATTCACCACGCGCACGCAGTTGTTCAATACTTGCGTCGGTTCTTCCTTCGTGGGATCCTCGTCGCTGCATGCCTGATAGCCCACGGCATCGATCCTGCAATCGACTCCCTTCATCTTCTCTTCCCCCGGCCTTAGACTCTGCTGGATTCCTTTGTTCTTTTTGCGAATCTCAAAGATCTGCTCGATCGGATCGCTTTCGCTGAAGTCGATGGGGATGGCACCCAGTTCCTTTGCCTCTGCAAGATGCTCCGGAATGTTGTCGACCACGTGAATTTCTGACGCCCCCTTCAGGACTGAGTAATAGGCAGAGAGTAACCCGACTGGACCTGCTCCGAAAACAGCAACCGTCTTTCCCGAGCTGACACAGGCGAGTTCGGTCGCATGGTAGGCAGTTGGGAAGACGTCGGCGAGCAGCAGGAAGTCGTCTTCCCATTCATCTCCCGGCTGCCTGGAAGCTTCAGACAGTTGAAGTCAGCGTGGGGAACTAGGACGAATTCTGCCTGCCCCCCTGGTACGGACCCATGCCGGCGTATCCGTACGCCGCATGCGGTTCTTCGGGTTCATCGTCAGGCACGCTTCAGTGTGTCCGCGATGGCAGTTAAAGCAATACCCGCAAGCGATGTTAAAAGGTAGGACGACGCGGTCGCCTTTCTTGATGCTTTCCACGGCACCACCCACTTCCTCGATGACTCCCATAATTTCATGGCCAACGACCGTTCCGGGATCAAGGGGAGTACGACCGTCGTGCATGTGCAGATCGCTGCCCCAAATCCCGCTGGTCGTAACTCTCAACAGAGCGTCCGTTGGGGACTGGATGGCTGCTTTGGGCCGGTTTTCGACTTCGATTTTTCGAACTCCTTCGTAGGTGACTGCTTTCATTGCAAGACTCTGATGCTTGGGTTCTTAAGCTGATTCTTTTAGCCGATCGGCCCAACCTAGAGCAGCAGGTTGAGGCGCCCCGTTCTCCGACAGCAGGCTAAGGATTGCCGATGGCCCCGAGTGGGGCATGCTCTTCTAGATCTGCAAGTTTGAGACTTTTTGGAAGGCTGGCTGTTGTGTGGAAATCGTGAAGATCAGGGAAAACAGCGAGAATTTTTGCGTTGCAGAGATCGCCGCCTAAAGTGTTCTTGGGTGGCTCTTACGCCGCCATTATCGCTTGTGGAGCGGACGTATCTGCAACCTGTGAAGCTTTCATGCGGATGGCAATTTCCGTCGCGTGCAAGCCTCGTTCCCACTCGTCCAAGGCTCTTCTCACTTCCGACAAAAGGAACGCCTTCCTCTCGGGATTCGGTTCCGCGTATGCCGCTCTGTACAACTCTCCGAATGTTCTGAACTTGGTGTCTGTCATTGCTTCGTCCCGTGAGTTGTGCTTTTGGGAGTGAACCGGTCCAGAAACGCCGTTTTTACGGCCCAAGACCACTCCCACAGCTCGTATCGATGGCGAATAATTGTGTCCGGCGGATATTTATGCTCGGGTGAGCACAGTAGATATAGCGCAAAAAGGCCTGACCATTCCATACAGTGTTTCCTGCATAACTAAGGTGAGAACAGTGCCTGCCGGTAAAGAAACGGGGAATTTTGACGGAACGTCGGCACCCTGTTCACTCCACGCCAGAGTCTTGACACGTCTCAGCACATCACAACGGGAAAGGGCGGAGCCAGTTTGCGAAGTCGTCGCGGCTCACGACCGCCACCAGGATGGTGGAAGCCGCGCGATTCGGTGTCTAGCTTGGGACGCATGGACAATTTCGCGTTCCGCCCAAGGTGGGTGGCTAAAGTTGTCAACGGGTTGCTCGTCGGGAAAATTCACAGCGAAGACAATCGCCCCATCAGCCGCGTACTGATGAGGCTGTATCAACCCATCGTCGAGTTCGTGCTGGAACATAAGTGGAAGACCATCGCGGTGGCTGTGATCGCGATGGTGGCTACTGTTCCGGTGTTCTTCAAATTGGGCTCGGAGTTCATGCCTCCGCTCGATGAGGGTACTCTGCTCTACATGCCTGCCACACTGCCTGGCATGTCAGGAACAGAAGCCAGCCGGTTGCTGCAAACACAAGACAAGATCATCAAAGGCTTTTCTGAAGTGGACCGCGTCTTCGGCAAGGCCGGGCGCGTGGAAAGCGCGACTGATCCGGCGCCCTATTCCAGGATGGAAACGGTCATCGTCCTTAAGCCGCCCAGCGATTGGCCTAAGCGCGAGCGTTTCTACTCGCACTGGTCCCCGGAGTGGGCACAGAGTGCTGGGACGATCTGCGGGAAGCGATCGTACAAGGCGCCGTTAAACGTCTCCGGCCGAAGGTCATGACCGTTGCTTGCATGTTCTTTGGTCTTCTTCCCATCATGTGGTCCATGGGAACGGGTGCGGATGTGATGAAGCGTATTGCTGCCCCCATAATCGGCGGCATCCTGACCTCTTTCCTGATGGAGTTAGTTATCTATTCGCCGGTCTTTGCCATCTGGAAGTGAACTTTGAGGTTAGGCCGAGCCTCAAGAAGATCGAAACAGTGTCTGCGACCGAGGCGGTAGAGCAAGAGGTCACGCACGCGTAGAGCAAGGGCGGAACTGCCTCATCGTTTGGGGGTTGCAACATACACGTTCAACCCATCCCCGCCCTAGAACGATCCCTTATATTGTTCTAAAGCGATACGCACGAGTTGACTCCTGGTGTGCACGCCTGTTTTCGAGAAGAGCTGTTGCAGGGTCGCTTTCACCGAACTCTCGGAGACCCCAATCCGGCCGGCAATTTCCTTGTTGGCTAGACCTTCCAAGACAAATGACAGGACCTGACGCTCGCGCTGTGTGAACTTAGACGCAGGACGGCGTTTGTTGCTCACGGAAAGTGCATCTTGCAGAAGTTGTTGGTCGAACCATACCTTGCCGGCGATCACGTCACGGATACCCTGGGGAAGCAAGGCAGCCGAGTTGTGTTTCATGAAGATGCCGGAAATCCCGGTATGAATCAGTTGCGCCACTTTGCTCTCCTCGACGCCGGCCGTTACGACCAGCACCTTGCCCGCGAAACCCGCGTGCTTGGCAGCTTGCATGAATTCGCTACCATCCTGATGTCCCAGATCGTAGTCCAGCAGGACGATGTCGACATGAACTTGTCGAAGAGTCTGCAGAGCCTCCTCGACAGATCCGCAAGGCGCGACTACTTCGAAGCCAGGCTCCGCTCCCAAAAGCCGAGCCACGCTCTCGCGGAAGAGTGCGTGATCGTCGACAATCAGAATCGTGATCGTCCGTTGCAATGATTCAATCACTCAAGACTTCCTCCGTAGGGGGGGAATGAAGAACGATGGCGAAGCAGCATCCTTGAGCGCGTTCCTCATAGAGGAGATCCCCGCCAAAACTCTTCATGATAGCGCGCGACATGTATAGCCCCAGGCCCGTAGCATCGGAACCGGTCTGGAAAGGTCGGAACAAGTTGCGCGGGGACGTGATCCCAACGCCAGTGTCCTGAAAGCGTATCACCACGCCATGATCTTCCTCGGTGGCAGTCACAGAAAGTCGCTTGGTCTCTGTGGACTGCATGGCGCGCTGGCTGTTCTTTGCCAAATTTAGAAACACCTGCACCAGTCCGTAGCGGTCCGCCCATACCAGCGGTAAGGATTTCGCAACGCGCCATTCCACCGTCATTTTGGATTCCTGGTAGGCGTTATCGATAAGGATACGCGACTCGTCGAGCACGGAGATCAAGTCAACAGCCCCGGCGTTCGCCACTGGCGAGGCGCCCATCTCCAGGACCGACATCCGTTCGAGACTTTGAATCAGCAGGCTCAAGGCGCGAAAGTCTTCATTGTGCTCCAGTTCTTTGACGGTGGACAGATTCTTGTGCACTACCAGCATGGCGCTACAAAGGTTGCGGACTTCGTGGGCCACCGCTGCGATCAGAATCCGGCTGTTCTTGAGCAAGTGACTGAGACTCAGGTCCTCGCGGTTGCGGAGGTCCTCGGAAAGATCCACGATGATGGCTGCCAAGCGAGGCCCGGACATCGTCGTATAGGTGGAAAACCACACGCCGGCGAGAAAAACCTCACCGTTGCTCCGGCTTCCTTTGCACTGCAGCGCTGTCCGAAAGGTTCTCTTGGTCTCGGTCTGCAGCACGGTCTGTAAAGTGGGCAGATACGAACTGATGGGGCGTCCTTGCAGGGATTCGAGGTCAGGTGCCAGAAGTTGGTGCGCCGCCTGATTGGCCAGTAGAATCTTCCCGCTCAAGTCGATGGTCACGATCGCCGCCGGGCTGTTGTCCACGAGAATCTGCAACTGCCCTTCCGCGTCAACTCGCAAGTCGAACTGCTCGCGCAATTCCTCGATGTGCTTAAGCGCCAATCTGCGACCGCGAACAAGCTCGGAAACAAAAAGACCCGTCCCCATCAAGCCGGCCCA
>UEXW01000172.1_pt1 | contig 31097 bp, 35 predicted proteins | sample 4301151 | NCBI WGS metagenome assembly UEXW01 (sample SAMEA4773176, study PRJEB27434) | metagenome | biome: 2259; feature: agricultural soil; material: soil | place: USA | collected 2014-09 | depth 0.25 m | reverse complement strand
AGCCTGCGTTCTTCCTCTGGCGTCAGAGCCCTGCCTGGAGATTCACGCGGCAGGGGAAGGGCCTCATAGAAGGGCTTCACCGTATCCCAGCGGCGGATTCTCTTCAAAAGTTGTTGGAGGACCGACATCTCCTTGTTTACCGTGACGGGACCGCACGTCTTGCTGCGCTCCAGCTGGTAGGCCCGGAAGAGATCAGGATTGGCCAGCGATTCAAGGGGCACGTTGCCGAAGAACTTCGCCAGGGTTCCGACGTGTTCGCGGTAGTCCTTAATGGTCCGAGGATCAAGGAACGGCTTGCGAGTCTCAAGCCACGCGTCTCCAGCTTCGCGGAGTGGCATCTTCCCAAGCTTTCGGGCATCGTTGAGTTCGTCCAGTCGGATGGCAGACAACTGCCGGATGGCACGGTTAGTGATCTGAGAAGGATTAGCAGCCATTCTCTGCCTCCTCGGCCATCTCCTGCAGCGTTCTGCGTACCGCCAGCCGATCCTCTAGCGATAACTCGTGGTATTGCTCGCGCAAGTGCTCTAGCGCCTCTTGCGCCCAATCCTGCTCGTCGGGTGAGAGAAACGGAGCCGCATTCATGACTGCCTCGCTTCCCTAGGATTACGAAGCCCCTCCTCGATGAGATCAAGGAGGGCAAAGGTATCGAGCATCGAAGGGAGGATGCCAGCATTCGTGGCCCTGGCAAGCAAGCGAACAAGCGCCTCTGCCTGGGCTGAAGTGATTTTCTGAGAATCGCCGTTCATGACCGCCTCGCTTTCTTGGTCGTGTGGCGAAGTGCCGACAATTCCAGTTCGTTGATCTTCGCTCCCAGTTCGTCTGCAAGCCTTTCCTGGTGGTATTGGAATTCTGTAAGGAACTGCTCGCAGGATCTGACAACGGTCAGCACCTGACGCGCAATGTCGGCGGGATCTAGCGGTTGGGATTTCGGGGGAGCTTGAGGTTTAACGAGGTGGATGCTGCTAGGATTGTGGGTAGCCATTTTGCCTCCTACTAGGCGAACTGGTTAGGGCTGGGCAGGTGCTTGTGACACTTGCTCAGCTCGTTCTGTTGTGCGATAATGACTCTATTCGAAGCGGCTTCGCATGTCAAGGTACTTTAGTGATGGTCAAAAAGAGCGAAATTTCGAAGTATCTTGCGGAATTGGGGCGCAAGGGCGGGAAGGCAAGAGTCAAGAATCAGACACCCGAACAGCGCAAGGCCAGCGCCCGGAAGGCCGCACAGGCACGATGGGGTAAAAAGGAGCACTAAAATGGACCGCGCACAACTCCTAATAGCGGTAATCGGATCGGCAGCCGTTGGAGCGCTTATTTCCAGCCTCATCATGGAAATTGGAAAATGGCGGGAGCGAAGATCGCGCCGAGAAGAACTGGTGTTAACCAAGGCTGCGGAGATGGCCCATACTCACGTGAAGATCAGGATGGATAATTTCAAGGACTCCAATACGAGGGGGCTGATTGCACCCGATATAGTGATCCTTGAGGAGTACTACAAGTCACTGAAACATCTTCTCGAGAAGAGTGAACTGGATCCTGAAATGCAAACCAAGGTCGCTGCGGTCAAGAAGAAGCTTGGTATTTGCACTCTCGAAGTGTAGGGAATTTTGTAGGGAGTACCTGCTTGGATGGGGTTGTATCCGTGGTGGGACTTCGACTCACTTCTGTATTTCTTCCATACAGATACAAACCCATCCAATTCAGTACTCGTCATCTGTACATGGAGAACAGCCAGATGTTCGGTAAGATCGTGCTGAATCCATAGACCCCGTTGCATTCGACGGCGGGCGGCACGAAGAAGATAAGTCGGATGCACCGCTTCACTCCGAGTCCCACCGTCCGGACGATTTGCGATCGGGTGATTTAGAATAGGAACATGAACGGCGAATTGAACTTCGGGCCCTACGTCACCATCGAGAACGGCAAGAGAGTCGTTAAAGACCTGACTTACGGAAATCCCACGCCGGAAGGCGTGGTGCTGACCACCCTCGACTCGGCTGTGAACTGGATGCGCAAGAGTTCCATCTGGCCGATGACGTTTGGTCTGGCTTGTTGCGCGATTGAAATGATGTCGATGGGTGCCTCGCGCTTTGACATTGCACGGTTTGGGGCCGAGGTGTTTCGTCCCTCGCCGCGGCAATCAGATTTGATCATCATCGCGGGGCGCGTGTCGAACAAGATGGCGCCCGTGATCCGTACGCTCTGGGAACAGATGCCGGAACCGAAGTGGGTGATCTCCATGGGGGCTTGCGCGACTTCGGGCGGCGTATTCAACAATTATGCTCTGGTCCAGAGTGTGAACCAGGTCATTCCGGTGGACGTGTATGTCCCCGGTTGCCCCCCGCGACCAGAGCAACTGATCTACGCGATCACCTTGTTGCAGGAAAAAATTCAGAAATCCAAGGGGACGGTCCGGCAGGTGCTGAACCTGGATTAGACTTCTTGCCGGCTGCGAGCGACTTCAAAAAGCATTTAACCGCAAGGATCGCAAAGAAAACCGCGAAGGACGCTGACATTGTTGCCTAGCGTAGTTCGCGGTAATTTTTGCGCCCTGCGCAGTTGAATGCTTTTGCCCTACGGCAGCTTGAACTGAATCGTGACCCGGGTATGGATGGACACGGGCTTGCCGTTTAATTGGAAAGGCTGGTAACGCCACTGCTGCACGGCCTGCTTCGCGGCAAGAGCCAGGATCGGGTTTCCACTCAGCACCTTCACCTCATGAACGTTGCCGTCCTCTCCCACAACTGCGTCTAGCTGTACCGGGCCCTCGACCCGTTGCAGACGAGCCTGGGATGGGTAGGTAGGCGATACCCGGTGAGTCAGGTTGCCTCCGGTCACACCCTCCGACGTGCGCAGCGACATTGCAGGCAACGAGGGTTGAGCACTTACCAAGCTTTGGGGAATCTGCGTGGGAGTGCCCTGCAGGCCGGCACTGAGAACGGTCGGGTCCGGGGCCTCTTCACTTGCTTCCTTGCTGGATTCCGAGTGGTTCGAGGATGCGGGAGAAGCTTCGGCGCCCGCGGGTGCACGCTCGATCACGCTCGATTTCGATGCCCGCTGGACCAGGTCGCCGGCCACGAAGTCTGGTGAAGGCTTGGTTTTGGAGCGCGTAGGCTTGACCACTTCGGTCGTCGAGGGACCCAGGTTCAAGGTTGTTTCTGAAGTGCCGGTGGGCGTGAGCGAGGGCACCGCGCCGCTGGCTGCCTGCACCAACTGGGGCTGAGTGTTCGGGTTTCCACGTCCGCGGCTCAGCATCCAGCCAAGTCCCGCCAGCACGACGAACAAAAGACCAGCAGCGCCCAATCGCCACGGCCTTCCTTCCTCGCCCTTCATTTTTTGAGAAAGGAACGTGAGCTTGGAAGCGGCACGAAAATTCGGAAGTTTAAAGCGAACCGGCGCTGGTACGGAAACCGGCGCGGGCGGCAACTCCGCTTCCACCGGAGTTTTCAACAACGGAGGACTGGGCAATGGAGTGAACTTCGTCCGTCCGGTGACGGCGATTTGCGCAAGCTGCTTCAGCAGCGTGATATGGGTGTCGGAGAAGGCATAGGGACGATCGGAGAACACCTCCAGGATTCCCACCACGCCGCGCTCGCCGCGCAAAGGCACGGCCGCAAGCGATCGAATGCCCATTTCCTGGCAAACCGTCCCGTCGACCAGCGGGTCGGTGAGCGTGTCATTGCAACGCTTGGAGCGGCCACTGCGCAAGCACTCGCCCGAAATGCCGGAGTCGACGTCGAGCTTGGCTCCCAGGGGAGGGGCGGTGTCGCCCGATCGCGCCCGACAAATCACCACGCCCTGACTCCAGAGCGCGAGAGCCGCGCCAGTGGCATCGGTAAAGTAGCGGGCCGCGTGGGTCGCTTCCGAGAGAATGCTGTCGAGATCCATCCGTCCGAGCGCTGCGTCTTCCCGCAAGCGGTCGATCAGGAGGTAATCATCAGCGGTGAAGGTCTTTCCGGTGGAGGGCCTCACGTCGTTTTCGGGCCGAAAGGGTGCTCCAGGATCCGGGGGACCTGGGGAGGTAGGCCTAACCCATGGATCTGCCATGCGCGACTCCTAGCAAATGGCCAGAGATTTCGATTTGGTTTAGAACTGCGAGTAAACAAGCTTCAGGCGAGTGTGCGATAAATGACGGTCCTTGTCAACGAAAGATCGCTCCCGTCAGCGGGAAGTCCGGTAGCCACAAGGGGTTCGGCGGGTCGGGAATCTTGATTTTCCGGATACTAGGTAACCGGTTACTGCCCGGTGCACCCGGTGGGACGCCGAACCGTGATACAAACTCCGCATGGAATCCTCCCGAATTTTCGATCGGGGTACGATCATGGCGTTGGCTCCCTGTCGTGCCGATCTCGCCGGCGGAACCATCGACCTCTGGCCCTTGTATCTTTTCCATTCCGGCGCGCTCACGCTGAATTTCGCGGTGAATATCCTGACGAGTTGCCGTATCACTCCTCTGAAGGGAAAGCGGATCCATCTGCGTTCACTCGACACACGCCGGGAAGAGACCTTCGCGAGTTTCGACGAGTTGCGGCGGGCGCGCCGTTTCCGCCTCCCGCTGGCAGCGCGCCTGTTGCAATTTTTTGCACCGAAGGAAGGTCTGCTGGTGGAGACCGATTCCGAATCGCCGGCGGGAGCGGGCATCTCCGGCTCGTCGGCGCTCATGATTGCCACCACCGCTGCCCTCGCCCGCTTCACCGACCGCAATCTCACGTTCGAGCAAATGCGAGTCATCGCTCAGAACATCGAGGCACAGATCATTAGCGTTCCGACCGGCTGTCAGGATTACTACCCGGCGCTCTATGGCGGAGTCAGCGCCATTCACCTGAATGCGGACGGCATTCATCGCGAAACGGTGCCGGTGTCTCCGGAGGAGATCGAGTCCCGGTTCGTGCTGGCCTACACGGGAGCGCCTCGCAAGTCGGGCATCAACAACTGGGAAGTTTTCCAGGCGCATATCAACGGTGACAAGCGCGTGTTCCGGAACTTCGAGCGAATTGCCGAGATCGCCAGCGCTATGTACGTGGCTCTTCTGCATGCCCACTGGGACGAGGTGGCCCGGTTGCTGCGCGAAGAATGGAAGTTGCGGAGAAGCAATGCTCCTGGCATCACGACCCCGCTGATCGACAAACTGATTGCAGTGGCAGGGAAGCAAGGTGGCCGAGCCGCCAAGGTGTGTGGCGCGGGTGGGGGCGGATGTGTGATCTTCCTGGTGGAGAAGGGCACTGCCAGCCGAGTGGCAACCGCCATTGGCGACAATGGGGGACGGGTTCTGCCGCTGCAGTTGGCTCGTGATGGCCTGCGTTTTGCGTCGTGAGGGGCGACCTGAATCTCTCGGCGAACAGGGATGTTTATCCTACGCGGCGATTACCATTGGTTGGCCCAAGCGAGTGGCGTTTCGCGTTTGCAGCGGCGTTATAATGTCAGGAGAGTCGGCCCTTGGGGTGTCCCATGAAGTCTTGCCGGATCACGGCCCTGCTGGTTTTTTCCCTCTTCTTCGCGGCCACGGCGCTCGCCAGCGACCAGAAAACTGCCCCGTCCTCCAAGCCTGCCAGGATGTCCAAACAAACCCGCATGGAGCTAGTCAAGCTGGTTAACGCGGAGCTGGTCTATGTGCGTTCGCCATTTCCGATGGGCCGCGATGGACTGAAGCTCAAGGATGGGGTGGTAACGCCCAGCGGCGCGGAATTGCAGCAATTGATGGCGGTATGGGGTCCGGCGGCGAAGAATGGCGATGCTGCCCGTATTACGGACGTGGTCTTCAAGGACAACTTCATTCACGTAGAAATCAACGGGGGACCGACCCGCAAACAGAAATGGTACCAGCGCATCAGCGTAGGAGGCAGTGGCGGCTCGGTGCCCATCGCTCCTTCCGACCCGAATGCGAACGCTCGTGGTTCCTTCGTGAACGTGTATTTCGACCAGTACATTCCCGAGATGACGGGAAGGGAGTTCAAGGAGATTCTGCGTCCGGTTCTGGATTTCGATTCGAAGTCGCCGGAAGAGGCTTATCTCGAGACCGTACCCCCCAAAGTGAAGGAAGCCATTCAGAGTCATCGCGTGCTGGTCGGCATGAATCATGACATGGTGACTTACGCCAAGGGGCGTCCGCCGAGGAAGGTGCGTGAGCGCCAGGATGAAGCCGAATACGAAGAGTGGATCTACGGCGAACCGCCGCAGGACGTGGAATTCGTGCGCTTCATTGGCGACGAAGTGGTGCGTCTGGAAGTGATGAAGGTGGATGGCCAGAAACTTGTCAGGACCGAGAAAGAAGTGGATCTCGAGCCAGCCACCAAAGTGGCCAAACAGGAAGATGCACCTCGGCCAGCCACCGCTCCAACCTTGCACCGGCCTGGAGAAGGGAAGGACAGCGACGATCCGAGAGGCGCGGATAGGCCGTCGTCCATGCCTCCCGCCGCGTCGCCGCCCCCACCGGGACAGGGTCCCGGCTCGGGACCGAACTGAAGTCGTTTGCCGCGACTGGTGCGCGAAGCAAGGACGGGGTTTTGTCTAACCGTTTGCGAGAAGTTATTTCATTGCGTGCTGCGAACTTCAGCGACTAAAGTCGCGATGATTCGCAAAGAGTTACGGCGCGGCTGGAAGCCGCGCCCCTTCAATAAAGCCCGAGATTCAGCGCTTTTCTCGATCTAAATCCATGCAGAAGTGTCGCCTGTTGCTCCTCCTCCGCTTGCATCGTGGCAGCCGTTCTTAGCCATTGAGCCTTGAGGCCTTTTCATTGACCTTACCTACGGTATCGACTGTAGGGTACAAAACACAACGATGGAAGTAGGATTAGTTCGCGCCTCCATCCTATCCCCCGTGAGCGCGAATGTTTCGTCGTATGGAAGACCGAATACGCAATTTGTGCAAGGAACTTGTTGACACCTCTGACCCGGCGCAGCAAGTCTCTATCGTTGCCAAACTGAGGAGCGAACTTCACCGGCATATGGAGCGCCTGCGGCTGCGTCTTGGCGAATATCCGCTTCAGGAACGCCGCGGTCGTAATAGCGTGCCTTTCGACGATTTACCTTTGGAAGCCGCCCCAGAGGACCGTTCTGCCATTCAGGTTGTGGTAATCCAAGACCGTCGGCGAAGCAAGAATTCGCCCACCTACACCGAAGCCAAGAAATCAAAGTCCGGTTAGCGTGGTCAGAATCGATCGGTGCTGGGAACGGCCGTCAATGGAGGCTGTTACCAGTGGCCTCAGTGGAGGCCGTCTTCTCCCTTGATCTGATCTTTGGCTAGACCGCCCACCCGGGGGAGTGGTCGTCCACTATCTGTGACGGCGATTGCCACCATGATTTCGTTCGCCCGGGGCGCATCGTTGATCCGCACTTCCATTCCATCAAAGTGGCTGCGCACGAAAGCTGCGTCTTTGTGGCCCAGTGGGATGTCCAGCACGACCCCTAGGCCTCCACGCTTCTTTGAAGACGGGATCAGGGCTGCGCCCTTGCCCAGAACTTTGCGCACGGGCGTACCTAGTTTGGGATGGAGAATTGCGGCGGCGTGCTCGATTTCTCCGTTCTCGCCGACCGCCGCGGCTTTGCCATAGCTCTCCACGGTGTTCCCCGCGATGCCCAAGGCGGCAACCGCCCGTTGGGCGAGCAACTCGCCCAATTCTTCGCCGATCGTCATCAACTCGGAAAGGTCTTCTACATACTTTCCGGCGCAGGGATTCTCGATGACGGCGACGGCGGCGGCGCGCCGGGTCGGGGGTTCCACCTTGCGATCCATCTCGGTCTGGGTTTCTTCCACGAAGGTTGCGAGCTTGCGGATGTTGGCCTTCATCGCAGTCCATCCTCTCCCTTGATCTCGGAGGCTCTTAGGCCTCCCACGCGCGCATGGATGCGCGGGCCGGTAGTCATGACCAGGACAAGCAGGAGTTCGTCCGCCCGCGGGGCGTCGCCCAGTCCGATCTCCATCGCATCAAAATGACTGCGCACATAGGAGGCGTTAATGTGCGTGATAGGCACATCGAGCCGCGTTCCCGGACCACCGACTTTCTTTGTCGAGGCAACAATCGCCTTTGCGCCCCATAACACCTCGCGCATGGCGTAACCGCCGGGCACGTGCCAGAGGGCACCGTGCTCCAGTTCGCCAGCGCTGCCCACGATCGCGCCTTTCCCGTAGCCTTCCACGACGCTGGGGTCCCCGCCCAGGCTTCGCACGAGGGACTGCGCCATCTCTAAGCCGAGCGGTTTCAGGTCGTCCATGAAGCCGGCAATTTCCGCGACATAGTGGCCTGCGTAGGGATTCTGAATCACTGCCAAGGCGGCCGCACGGCGCAGCGGAACTGACGCCGCGGGTCCGCCTTCGTGGAAGATTTCTTCCGCCACTGTGAGTTTCTTGCGAATCCGGACCTCAGGCATGGACTAGGCTCCCGCGGATGGCGGGGATCTGCAATTTCCCGTCTGGCTCACCGACGACTCGGGCTTCACGTCGCAGGTACAAGGCAGCGGCACGGATCAAGCCCGTGGATAGGAGTGAGTGGGCCCTCGCGCTCCCCGCATCCAGCGCTTCGGAGATTTCTCCGATCGTGAGGTCGCCAACGTCCTGGGTGACAAGCCGCTCTCCGAGATCGCTGTCAGGTGCGAGATCGCAGGCTCGCATCCGCGTGATGCTCGGGTGGGCGGGTAGATCGACAGCATTGGCGATGATGGTGGCGGCTGCGTCTGCCATGGCCGCACTGTCCGCAAGCACGGTGACGGCATCGGCGATGCCGAGCGAAAAACTTCGTCCGCGCCATCCGCTGGTGGCGATGCCTCGCGCAGGCTGGTCGGCATAAAGGATGGCTGAGCCAAACAGGGAAGGCCTATCGGGCCGTTCCACCATACCGACGATAAATTGCTGGCCGGGTTGCAGGTGGATTGCGATGTCACCGCCGTCGTTGACATAGGCGCGGTCAAGATCTGCGGAGGAGGTCATGGCTTCGAGAATTTCCTCGGCCACTGCTCCAGCGACCGCCGCCATGGGCGTGATGAAGGTCTGCGCTGCATACGGTGCAACCGCGGAGGTCATTCGCTGCGCGACGACGCCGGTTGGCTGAGGTCCATCCGCTTGGCATGCCTGTCGAAGAAGCGACAGTTCGCTACAAAGTTCATCGAGTACGGTCACGAATCGCCGAGTCGCAGCTTGGTATGCCCGCTCAATCTCGCGATGAGTGCCAGACGCTTCGAGGATGATATCAATCGGCCCGTCCTGAAGGTGAATCCGCCGACCGTCGGGCAGGAGTTGCACTTGCGCGCGATGCCTCATGATCCGGACTCGCGTTTGGCTGGCGCCAGAGGCCAGGGGTTTTCGGGACGCGCCGACACGTGCCGACGCCCTTCAGCGGGCATGATCGATGCGAGAGGCCGCACATGATCCGCATATCCGCCGAGCGTTTTGTAGTCGCCGAGTTTCAGAGTGAATTCGATGGGGGCAACCAAGGCCGGAGTGGGTACGTAGCCAAAGGCATTCTCTGGCATGCGGCTGACGTCGACCATGAAGGTGATGCCTCCGCCTGGCCAGATGTAGACGGGCGCGCCGCCGCAAGTCACCCGGGTCAACGCATCCCGCACCGAGTGCGTGAGCCGCACCGGATTCTCCGTTACCCCGGCGCGCAAAGAGCCTCCCGCACCTCCCATGAAGAGGACCGTACACAGTGCTGGCTCGCAGTTCTCCTTGATTCGGGCCACCGATTCGCGGAGCGCACCGGGAAGCTCTTTCTCGACCGGCTTCAGTTGTTCATCCAGTTCGTAATACGCGTGGTGTTCGCCGGTTGTACTTACCATCAGCAGGCGCAATCCGGTCCAGGCTACTTTGCGATTAAAGGGCTGAAGAATCGAAAGAGGATCTTCGATATTTGTGCCGCCCCATGCGGTGCCCGGCTCCGCTACCTGGAAATAGCGTCCGGGGGTCGAGCGGCGGCCCTTCAACTTGATCCCGGTTTCGGGCACTCCCAGCAGTTTCCCCGCCTGGTGTTCGGAGAGCACACCGGTGATGTGATCGTCCACCACCACGACTTCGTCGACTTTCCCAAACCACTGTTTGGCGAACATGCCGATGGTGGCCGATCCACATCCAACGCGCATCCGCTCTTCGAGAACATCGTCTACCACGGGCGGCTTGCCGGCCTGCACGACTGCGGATGCGCCCTCGTCCACCGTCAACTCGACGGCTTTGCCATTGCAGAGATTCAGCAGGGTCTCGCAGGTGATGTTGCCTTCGGTGCGGCTGCCTCCGGTCAGGTGGCGCACACCGCCGAGTGACAGCATTTGGGATCCGTATTCGCTGGTGGTTACGTGTCCGACCGCTTCGCCCTGGGCGCGCACGGCGTTTTGTTCCGGGCCCAGATAGCGGTCTGTATCGATCTTCAACTTGACTCCGCAATAACTGAAAATCCCTTCTGTTACCACGGTGACCATGTCCACGCCGTTCACTTCGGAGGAAATGATGAACGGTGCAGGCTTGTAGTCGGGATACGTCGTGCCTGCACCGATGGCGGTGACGAATGTTCCACCTACAATGTTTCCATCCCATTCGTGCTCGCGATCCAGGAACGGAACCACCGAGCTTCCGCGGGATAGGGCCCGATCGAGCACCACATGCGGGTCCACGCGAACGAGTTGTCCCTCGTGATTCGCGTACCGGTCGCACGCGCCCGCGCGTCCTGGCTTGATGTAGCAAAGCACCGGGCAGGCGTCGCAGCGGATCGCATCGTCCTCAGGCACGCTGCCCTCCTTGTCGCCTGGCTTCGAGAATCGCAGCCCGCACGCGGTCCGGGGTTGCGGGGATGCGGTGAATTCGAACGCAAACGGCATCGTGGATCGCGTTCAGGATCGCAGGAGCGGTTGGAATGACCGCCTGCTCGCCGATACCCTTGGCACCGAATGGGCCGATTGGTGCAGGATCTTCGATGAGGATCGACTCTACTGGCGGCATGTCTCCGGCGGAAGGGATGAGGTAGTCGTGCAGGTTCTCGCCTTTGCCGGGAAAAAATTCTTCCATCAGCGCGTGGCCTAGGCCTTGCGCAGCTCCGCCTTCGATTTGTCCTTCGATCAGAGTCGGGTTGATGGCGCGGCCAACGTCGTGTGCAGCCGTGATCTTCAGAACGCGCACGGTGCCAAGTTCTGTGTCGACCTCGATTTCGGCCATGTGCGCGCCGAAACCAAAAACGGCGTACGGCACGCCTTGGCCATTTTCGTCGAGAGGGCTCGTGGGAGGATCGAACGTCGCTTCCGCAGTCAACACGTAGCCGTGGCCATCGAGAGGGAGTTCCGAAAGCCTGAACGCTCTTTGCGCCTCTCCATCTCGAACGACTATGCTGCCATCCTCTAACAGCAGAGCGGCATGTTCTGCTGCGCGTGCAAGTCGGAGAATGGCTTGCCGTAATTTCTGACCTGCCATGGCTGCGGCTTTCCCCGTGACGAAGGTTTGCCTGGAGGCGGAGGTTTTTCCGCAGTCGGGCGTAATGGCAGTGTCGCCGGAAACCAGATCAAAGCGATCGATGGGAACTTGCATGGCATCGGCGCAGATTTGGGTGACGATGGTGTTCGAGCCCTGCCCGATATCGACAGCGCCTTGATGCAACGCAATGCGGCCGTTCGACTTCAATCCCACCCGGACTGTCGAGGGATTTGGAAGGGAAGTGTTGCCACAGCCGTACCACATCCCCGCAACGCCGGCTCCGCGCCTTGCGGGCCCGGTCGATTTCGCATTGAAGGCTGCAGCGTCGTTTCGTGCGATTGCCCACTTTGTCCGCAGCGCTTCGAAACAGGCGCGTATTCCCACACCCGCGCCCAGAACCTGTCCGGTGACGGTGGGCGTCTCGCCGTCGAGAGCGTTCAGGATGCGAAACTCCAACCGGTCCATGCCGAGGCGATCCGCCAACTCGTCGTAGACCTGTTCCTGTGCGATGGCGGTTTGGGGTACGCCGAACCCTCGAAAAGCTCCCGCCGGAACCAGGTTTGTGTGCACGGCGCGAGTGATCGCGCGGTAGTGAGGGACCTTGTAGGGACCCGACGCATGCACCGGGACCCGTGCGGCGACCGTGGGTCCCCAGGAAGAATATGCGCCGGTGTTGAAGTCGGCGGAAAAATCGAGCGCCAGCAACTTTCCGTCCCGCGTCGCACCGGCGCGCAGCCGCATCCTCGCTGGATGGCGTTTGGTGGTCGAGAGGATCGACTCGAAGCGCGAGTACACCATGCGCGTCGGTCGGTTCAAGTACCAGGCAGCCAAGGCGAGAAAGGGCTGAACCGAAAGGTCAAGCTTGGAGCCAAACCCTCCGCCCACGGCGGTCGGAATGATTCGCACGGATTCGGCAGCGGTCCCCAGGATCTTCGCGACGTCAGCGCGGTCCATGTAGGGCGATTGGGTGCAGGCCTGAATTTCGATTTGGTCTCCCACACGCCGAGCAAAACCGGCTTCCGGCTCGATGTAGGCGTGCTCGACGAAACCGGTCTCGTACTCGTCTTCCACTACCACGTCCGCATCGTGCAAGGCCTTGTCGACATCGCCACGGACCACGCGCCCGCCGGTCAGGACGTTGTTCTTGCGATGAGGATGAATCAGGGGTGCACCCGCCGCCAGAGCTTCGTCGATCGTGGTCAAAGGCGGCAACTCTTCCCATGTGACCGGGAACGTTGTCGGGTGCAAATCTTCGATGGCTTCCGTTTCGCCGACCACGATGGCCACCGCCTCGCCCCGAAAGCGAGCCTCGCTTTGCGCAAACACCGGTTGATCTGCGAATGCGGGGATCACGCCGTAGCAGTCGATGCCGGGAACATCCTTCGCAGTGAACACCGCGTGAATCCCGGGATGTGAAGCGACAAATGCGTCGAAGTCGCCAAAGGTGAAACGTGCCCGGTGATGCGGACAGCGAATGGCTCGAATCGTGAGCGCGGCTGCGGGAGTTTCATCGGCCCCAAAGATCTCGCTGCCGTCTACCTTCGGTTGGCCGTCCAAACGAACTAGGCGTGCACCGACCGCATGGCCGGCCGCGGCGGTTGATTGCCTAGTACGCTCCTCGTGGACGTGAAGCACCGCGGCGACGATCTTGCGATAGCCTGTGCAACGGCAAAGGACGCCGCCAATCGCATCCAGGACTTCGTTCTCTGAGGGTTTTTCGTTTTTCTCCAGCAGCGCGGTGGCGGACACCAGCATGCCCGGCGTGCACGCGCCACACTGCGCGGCCCCGTGACATAAGAAGGATTTCTGCAGTTGATCAAGAAGAGGCGGACGCTTGGCCAATCCTTCCACCGTCGTGATCTCGTGGCCCTCGGCTTGTGCAACTGGAACCAGGCACGCGCAGACTGGGTCACCATCGAGCAGGACGGTGCAGGCACCGCAATCGCCGGCGTCGCAGCCCACTTTGGTGCCGGTGAGGCCCAGATTGTCGCGCAAGACTCGAGACAGACGCTGAACGGCCGGAGCCTCAACCGTGACGGATTCCCCATTCACTGCGAAGGTGAGGGTCGTGTGCACATCGCGCAGAATGGGAGGAGTTGCCACCATGTCAGGCTCCTCCTACGCAATCCTCGAGGGCGCGTCGCACCAGGGTGAGCCCCGCATCTCGGCGGTAGTCGGCCGTGGCTCGCACATCATCGATGGGAGACAAACTGGCCAAATGCTTGAGCGCAACTGTACCACCCAATCCAGTGGCAGACTTGGCACCCACCAGATCGCGCTCGAGTTCAATCAAACGCTGCGCTCTTACAGAGCAGGATCCGACCGCAATGCGTGCGTCGGCGACATGGCCGGTATCATCGTTCTTCACGATCGCCGCCACCATTGCGATGGAGATCACCAGGTAGCGCCGGGCGCCTAGCTTGCGGAAAGTTGAGCGGGCATCGTCAAGTTTGCGCGGGACAATCACGGCGGCCAGCACTTCATCCAGGCGTCGCAGAGTCTTGCGATTGCCGACGATGAAATCCTGCAAGGGAACTCGCCGCGTGCCGGAGGTTGAAACCAGTTCGACCTCCGCATCCAACATAAGGAGTGGCGGAACTCCGTCGGCGGCGGGGGACGCGTTACAAAGGTTGCCGGCGACGGTTCCGCGGTTCTGAATCTGGATCGATCCGACTTCGCGAGCCGCGCTTTTTAGCGCATCGAAGCAGGGAGGCAGGTGAGTACGGATAACGTCCGTCCAGGTTGTGAGTCCGCCAATACGGGTGTAGTCGGAGTCGATCGAGATACCGCGAATCTCCGCGAGACCCGAAACATCGACCACGGGACTGGGAGCAGGCCGTTCGCCGAGAGCCGGGAAGAAGTCCGTGCCTCCGGACAAAATTTGCCCGCCGTGAGTGGCCAACGTGTGGACCGCTTCCTGAAGCGTCCTGGGCCTGAAGTACAAGCGGTTGCTCCTCCCGGGAGTGACGGACCGAATGCGCCGATTGCCGTCAATTCTTATACGAACCATCGACGTTTGTACAGGAGGCCGCGCTAGTACAGCATCCCCGCAATCGAGGCTGACATAAGATTGGCCATCGTTCCCGCCAGCATGGCGCGCAGGCCGAGGCGGGCTAGATCTCCGCGCCGGTTGGGCGCCAGCGCTCCGATACCACCGATCTGAATTCCGATGGAACTCAGATTGGCGAAGCCGCACAGGGCGAAGGTAGCGATCGTAAAGGACCGTGGATCGAGTGCGGCTCTCAGCGGACCGAGCATGGAAAATGCCACCAGTTCATTGAGCACCATGCGCGTTCCCAGCAGGTTGCCGATGATGGGACAGTCATGCCACGGGATGCCGATGAGCCAGGCGATGGGTGCGAACAGAGTGCCGAAGATTCTCTCCATGCTGGAGGGAAACCAGCCGATGCCGACGTGGGTGAGGCCGTTGTGAATCAATCCGAGCAGGCCGTTCGTGAGTGCAATGAGGGCCAGAAAGGAGATCAGCATGGCGGCAATGTTCAAGGCAAGATGCAAGCCGTCGGTGGTTCCGCGGGCAATCGCTCCCAGCAGGTTCTCGCTCTTCTCGGCGGCTTCCTCCTCTTCGCTCATTACGACACGGCCGGCCGTCTTCGGTTGTTCGGTCTCGGGGACAAGCATTTTGGCCATCAATAGCGTGCCGGGCGCCGTCATGATGACCGCGCTGAGCAGGTGCTTGGGATCGATTCCGAACGCGATGTAGGCCGCCATGATTCCGCCAGAAACGTGCGCCATTCCACTGGTCATGACGGTCATCAACTCCGACTGCGTCAGATCCGTCAGGAATGGTCGAATGGTGAGCGGCGCTTCCGTTTGTCCCATGAAGATGCTGGCCGCCACGTTGAGCGATTCGGCGCCGCTGGCGCCCATGAAGCGGGTCATGACCTTTGCGACTTGGCGAATGATGAATTGCATCACCCCGAAGTGATAGAGGACCGCGAAAAACGCGGCGATGAAGATGATCGTGGGCAGCACTTGAAAAGCAAAATAGAAGCCTAGCGATGATCCCTGCTTCCCCAGTTCGCCAAACACAAACTTCGATCCCTCAAACGAGTAAGCGAGCAGGTGGTTCACCACGTTGCCGGCAGCCTGGAAGAGTCGGCGTCCCGCATCGACTTTCAGGACAAAGATCGCGAACGCAATCTGCAATCCCAGACCCCAGGCCACGGTTTTGGGGCGGATTGCGCGCCGGTTGGTTGAGAAGGCATACGCCAGGCCCAGCATGGTCAGAAGACCGAGTATCCCGGTGAATCTCCCCATCAGTTTTTCTCTCCGGACTTGGTGATGACTCGATGGACCAGCGGACGCCTTTCGCTCGGCGGCGCATCCCCGATCTCAAAGCTCTCTTGCAAGATCGCCTGCGCGCGCGCACCGCGTGCCTCGGAGTTGTAATGAACCGTGCATAGTGCCTCGCCGGCGGTTACGGAGTCGCCAACTTTCTTGTATAGGACAAAACCCACGGCCGGATCGACCGAATCTTCTTTTCGTTCACGGCCCCCACCCAGGATGACGCAGGCCGTTCCCGCCTGTTCACACTGGATCGCGGTCACGTAACCGGACCTCGGGCTGACGACGTCTAGCGTGCGCTTTGCCTGAGGCAAGCGCTTGGGTTCGTCGACCACTTTCGGGTCTCCGCCTTGCAACTCCACCATCTCGCGAAATTTTGCCAGGGCAGCGCCCGAAGCGATCAGTTGCCGCGCCATCTGTTTGCCCTCCTGCATGGTGGCGGCGCACTCGCCCAGGAACAACATCCATGCCGACAGTTCAAGACAGAGTTCGACCAGATCTTTCGGGCCATTTCCACGCAGAACTTCGAGGACCTCCGCCACTTCCAGTGCGTTGCCGACATAACGCCCGAGTGGCTGATCCATGTCGGTGATCAGCGCGGCCATTTTCTTTCCCATGCGCTCGCCGGTTTCGACCATCAGTTCGGCCAGGAAGATCGCGTCTTCCTCCTTCTTCATGAAGGCGCCCGACCCGGTCTTCACGTCCAATACCAGGCCATCGATTCCTTCCGCGAGTTTCTTGCTCATGATGGAGGCGCAGATCAGGAAGGGACTCTCCACGGTTCCGGTCACGTCGCGGAGGGCGTAAATCTTGCGGTCGGCCGGCGCGATCTCGGCGGTCTGTCCGATCATGGCGCAGCCGCACGTCTCCAGGAGTTTTCGGAAGCGGGCCACGGATAGATTCACATTGAAGCCGGCAATGGACTCGAGTTTGTCGAGGGTGCCGCCGGTGTGACCAAGGCCGCGCCCGCTGATCATCGGCACGGTGAGTCCGGCGGCGGCGGCAAGCGGTGCCAGGACCAGAGAAGTCTTGTCTCCCACCCCGCCGGTGGAATGTTTGTCGACCTTGCGCGAGGGCAGGTCGGAGAGATCGAGCACCTCTCCCGAACGCAACATCGCATCCGTGAGGGCGGCTGTCTCGGCGCGCGTGAGCCCTTTCAACAGGGCAGCCATCAGCCAGGCTGACGCCTGGTAGTCGGGGATCTCATCTTTCGTGTAGCCGCCCACCAGCGCATCAATTTCTTCGCGCGAGAGTTCTCCGCCGTCGCGCTTTTTGCGAATGACATCGATAGCCCGGATGGGAGCGGACGAGGCGTTCATTTCAGGCGGAATCCTTCGGGAAGAAGTTCGGTGATGTGCGCCCGTTTCTCGCCATCCGCGCCCTGGAAAAACACGATGGCATCCGGCCCAAATTCGTAGATGACCTGCCGGCAAGCTCCACAGGGAGAGCAGGGAACTCCGTGATCATTGACGACGGCAATGGCGCTGACTTCTACTTTTGGCCCGAGTTGCGCCACCGCGGAAAAGATGGCCGTGCGCTCGGCACAATTCGTCATGCCGTAGGAAGCGTTTTCCACATTGCATCCCGCAAACACTTTGCCGGTAGTCGTGAGCAGGGCGGCGCCTACGCGAAAGCGAGAGTAGGGCGCGTAAGCTTTCTTCATTGCGGCACGAGCGGTGCGGAGCAGTCGCGCGCGCTGTTTCTCAGCGGCTTCTCTTTGTCCCATAGGCTTGAAGAATCAGAAGTCGAACGAGGGCAAAATTCGCGCGCCTGATTGTAACCCTGGAGCCGTAGTTGCAGAACTGTTTCTGCCAGGGGGCGGAGAGTGATGGGCCAGCGGAGAGCGCGCTGGGTCACAGGTTCGCGAAAAAAGCTGCGAGTTTAGTTTCGTCCAGCCGGCCATCGGTGCGCACGCCGGTGCACAGGTCGAGACCAAACGGGCCAACTTCTTCGATCGCCTGGCTGACGTTTCCGGGATTCAGTCCACCTGCCAGGAAGACCGGGACCTCAACCTGCTCGCGAATTTGCCGGCTGAGGGTCCAGTCGTGCCTGCGACCGGTTCCACCGAGTTCCTTGACTTGCAGGGCCGGATTGCCCGAGTCGAGCAGGATCGCATCCACCTGCGGCGCGATCGCACAGGCTTCGTCGACCGATTCGGGCCCAACTACGTGAATGACCTGGACGATCCCAATGCCCGGCAGGGCGCACTTCAAGTCAGCATGTGAGCCTTGTGTGAGGCAGTCGACGAGCTGCAGAGTATTCGTCCGGCAACGCTTCTGCTGAGCGATGATGGCTTGCGTGTCCTGCTCGCAAGTCAACAGAAAGGACGCGACGGCCGGCGGCACCCTGGCTGCGATCTCGGAGATCTGGTCCTCGGAAATTACGCCCGGACCACTTGGCATGCGCGACACCAATCCCAGCGCGGATGCACCGTGCGCAATAGCGAGTTGCGCTTCGGCGAGGCTGGCGATGCAGCAGATCTTGACTCGCGGGCGCGGGGTGGGGCGCATGCGGTGAGATTATCAGAGTCACGAGTTCCTCTTTCAATGCTCTGCGGCGACGTGAGCCAGACTACACTCATGTGCGAAAGTGTTCTGAGACAACCCTGACGGCTCTCATGTACACTAGACGCGGCGAGTACAACGCATGCTCTTCTGAGCTTGCCCATCACAGCCGGCTTGTATGCCGGCTTCCGAAGTTACTCCCCAAACACCAGGTAGAACCCCAGCTTGCGGGCTGGCGGCACATTCCTGTCAGGAGAAAAGCATGGCGAAAATCGCAAAGACAGCCGACCGGAAGAAGGTCATGGACACCAGCAAATCCACCGCCTGCCCCAAGTGCGGCAAGGATACCCGCATCGTAAAGCGGACCAAGGACCGCGAGCGAGGTGTTCCGGGCGGAATCTATATTTCCTGCTCGGCGTGCGAATTCTACGAAAAACTTTGAAGGCAGGTGTTAGCTGCTGGCTCTTAACTGTTAGCAAGTTGTCGGTTCACAGCTGATGTTGAGCGCGACTTGGTCGCGCCTTTCTTTTTGTCTTGGAATGCCGAATGGCGGTCATCGTACACCGAAGCTAGCGGTTGTGTTGTGATTCTGACGCCGAATGCCGTAGGACACGGAATCTGCTGCTTCGGCGCGACAAACAGATTCCTCTCGGCTCGCCCGGGCCAGAACGACCGTTTTATAGGAAAAGGAGAAGGCTGAGAGCTGACGACTGAGAGCTAATGGCTAAGTGATTTGTGCCAGGATTTCACGCGCCTCTGCGGCTGGGTCCGCGGCTTCCGTGATGGGCCTTCCGACCACTATGTAATTCGCACCTGCGGCGATCGCTTCTGCCGGAGTAACCACGCGCGTCTGATCATCGTGTCCGCTGCCCGCGGGACGGACGCCGGGCGTCACAATCGTGAAGTCGTCGCCCAATTCAGCGCGCAGTGTTCCCGCTTCTTGCGCTGACGCAACGACACCGTGGCATCCACAGGAGATTGCGAGGGCCGCTAGACGCGATACCTGATCCACCACACTTCCGCGAACGCCGGCGTGTTCCAAGTCTCTCTCGTTGAGGCTGGTGAGGACCGTCACCGCCAGAACCATGGTGGCGGAGTTTGTGTTGCGCGCCGCCTCGACGGCTGCGTGCATCATCTTCCCGCCACCGGCGGCGTGCACCGTCAGCATACGCACGCCAAGTTTCGCGGCTTCCATGACCGCGCAACCGACGGTGTTGGGAATGTCGTGGTACTTGAGGTCGAGGAAGACTTGCCGGCCGGAAGCCATCAGATCCCGAACGACTCGCGGACCTTCGGCGGTGTAAAGCTGCATGCCAACTTTGTAGATACGGGCGGAATCGCCCACAGCCGCCACAATCTTCTGTGCGGCGGCTGCGGACGAAACATCGAGGGCGACAATCAGTCGCTCGCGCGAATCTGGCATCCAGAGGAGTGTAAAGGGATTATGGCAGACGCGCTACTGTATGCAGGGCAGCAACGGTTGGAGGCGCTTCCACCAGGTCCAGTCGGACCCGCTGGATCCCCTGCTTTTTCAAATCTAACTCGCGGGCGGCTTCGTAGGAGAGGTCGATGATGCGACCCTCCACCACGGGGCCCCGGTCGTTCACCCGCACTACCAGCGAGCGGCCGTTCCGCAGGTTCGTGACCTTCACGTAAGTCCCGAGCGGAAGAGACGGGTGAGCAGCGGTCAGGTCGTACATGTTGAAAGGCTCACCGCTGGCCGTTTCCTTGCCGTGGAAATAGCTCCCGTACCAAGAGGCTGTGCCTACCTGATAGGGTTTCGGTTTCGTGGACTGCTTCGTTCTAGGGCCTGGTTTCGACCGGGGTCGTACCGGGCTAATTCGATCCTGGTTCGAGCCCGAGTTTCCCTGAGCCGCTCCCAGGCTGGCGACGCATAAGAACACCGCCAGTCCATGAGCAATGCGTCTTCGCATTCAGTTCACCTCGCATAGACAAAGTGGTTCGCTACTTACGTAGGTTCGAAATTCGCAAATTGTTCTGCGATGCTACCGACGGCAGATAGGCGTGTCAACCAGGAATTTCGTGTAGCAAGGTTACCAGCTAGTTATGGATATCTTACGTAACCTATTGTAAAAGTTGAGTAACTAGACAAATTCCCATGTAAACAAACGACTTAACCATTTACTATATGGTAAATAAGCGACGGACTTGGGTACCGGAAAATCTTACAAGTGCAATCGAATGATAAAGTTAGACAGGATATCGAGAGAAATAACCTTGAATCAGTGAGTTGCGCGAGCTGTTAGACCTCCATCCCCAAAAAAATCCTGTGGAGGTTCATCCACAGCTTCAACCGCCGCTGTTTAGAGTACATTGCGAACTATGGCGGAGACACCGAACGTAGTTCTGACCATCGCGGGGTTCGATCCCTCTTCGGGCGCGGGCGTGACTGCAGACATCAAGACGATGGCCGCTCACGGTTGCTACGGCGTGGCCTGCATTACGGCGATCACGGTCCAGTCGACCGCGGGGGTAAGACGGGTGGAGCCTTGCGACCCCGATCTGGTAGCCGATACCCTGCGCGAGCTTGCCGCCGATGTCAAGATTTCGGCTGTCCACATCGGAATGCTTGGATCGGGGAAGGTCGCTCGGGCAGTGGCGGACTTCCTGAGCCGACAGAAGCTGCCGAGCGTGGTGCTGGATCCGATCTTCCGGGCCTCGTCGGGTGCGGACCTGCTCGACACAGCCGGCCGAAAAGTATTGGCCGAACAACTGCTGCCGTTGGCGACGGTGGTGACGCCGAACGTGGACGAAGCCTCGGTGCTGGCCGGCATACCGGTCACCGACCCCGACCAGATGCGCGCCGCAGCCGTCAAACTTCATGAGATGGGAGCGGAGTCGGTGGTGGTGACGGGCGGACACCTGGAGAAAGCCATCGATCTCTTGAGCTTTCAGACCAAGCGGGGAGTGGAGCAGGAGGTCTTCAAGTCGGAGCGTCAACGGTCGAATTCGACGCACGGCACGGGCTGCGCCTTCGCGACCGCGATGGCCTGCCACCTGGCGTTGGACCGAGGCCTTCCGGAAGCGGTGCTGCTGGCTAAGGCGTATGTGTCAGCGGCCATCGCGAAAGGACATCCGCTGGGACGGGGAGTTGGGCCAGTGCACCATCTGTATCGCATGCAACAGCAGAGGCGGATAGGGGCCGTCGTAGAAGCGGAGCCGGTTCATTGAGGACCACAAAGAGTTTTGGAAGGGGAGTGAACTCGAGGTAGAACCGGGAGAGAAAGTTGAGAGAAAAATGGGGGAAGATTCTCTCAACGAAACGAGAACTATCAGTTTGTTGACTTCTTCAACAGAATGCCGGCCAGGAACGACGCGCTTGCGGCCAGCAACCATTCGATCCGCCATAGTTGTACCGCTTGCCAATCGAGCGTGGTCTGGACGGTGAAGACCAGTCCCACTCCGACAGCGCCTACCACGCATGCCAATCCGATCAGGAATGCTACTAGCGGCGCTGTGGTGAGAGCCAACTGCTGCCGCATGCTGATGATCCCTTGCTCGAGGTGGCGAAACTCGAGTCGACGGATCGCATTCCAGGCCTGCCGCAAACCGTCCGTGAGCCGGTTGGACGCCCCCTTCTCAGAACGCGTCGCCCCACACACATGACAGAAGCGAGACCCTGCGATGAACTCGGTCTCGCAGCGGTCGCAGACCTCGACCATCCCTGATTGGACGGTTGGCTCCAGCGCGGCCGGCGGTGGCACCACGGGTGGCCGCCAGAAATCCCGTTCCGCGTTATGAGCTAGCTCGGCCATGAAGCTAAACCTCCTGTTCCCTTCACATGGCAAACCAGAGACCAAATGCTGGCCAAATGTAGGTGATTGAAAACAGGTCCCTTACGGAAGTGAAGCAATCACTCTAAGTTATTGCTGACGAGCAAGATTTACCGCTCGCTGGGGGAAAGATGCACGGCCCGACGAGAATTATAGGAGCAAGATCGGATGTTTGGACAGAAGGGCACGGTAACGCTGCTGGTTCGTTGGATCGGTTACACTGTCAGGAACAGGTGGCCTCCCCGTGAGTCGAAAGTTGCTGGACGGATTTTGCAGGCGGGTCTTGACTTGCGTTTTGGCAGGCCTGCTTGGGTTCGGGTTGCTCATCGAGCGGTGTGACGCCCAGTCTGGGGTGGTCGTCGCTGACGTTGGTAAGACTGCTTCCTTCCGTCCTCCTGATCCTCTCAACCTCTCAGCCTTTGATCGCTTCTACAACCTCGACTACGACCGCTCCATTCAATCATTCCAGAAGGTATTGGACCGGCATCCCGACGATCCATTTGCCGTAAATCATCTGTTGACGGCCATCATGTTCCGCGAGCTTTATCGCATGGGAGCGATGAACACAGGCGAGTATGCCAACGACAGTTTCATCGGGCAAGCGCATCGCCCGGCGGACCCGAAGATCAAGGAACAGATTAAGAGTTTGGTCGACCGTGCCGAGAAGCTGGAAGAAAACAAGCTGAAGGGAAATCCCAACGATGTGGATGCGCTGTACGCTCGAGGCATCACGCGGGCGCAGTTCGCTACCTACACAGCCCTGATCGAGCGGGCCTGGTTTTCAGCGCTGCGCAACGCCGTCGGCGCCAGGCATGACCACGAGAGGGTGCTGGAACTCGCGCCGCAATATACCGACGCTAAGCTGGTAGTGGGCGCGCACAACTTTGTGATGGGCAGCCTGCCGTGGGGAGTGAAGGTTGCGGTTGCGCTGGTGGGCTTGAGCGGTAGTAAGGAGAAGGGCATCGAATATCTGTACGAGGTGGCGCGCAGCAATGGCGAGAACAGCGTGGACGCCAGGATCGTCCTACTGTTATTTCTGCGGCGTGAACATCGCTTCGACGAAGCCCTGACCATCCTGCGTGGTTTGATTCCGCAGTTTCCCCAGAATGTGCTGTTCGCGCTGGAGGAGGGCAGCCTGTTGCGGTCGATGAATAATCCGCAGGAGGCGGCTGCTGTGTACCGGAAGATCTGGCAGGCTGGGAGGGACGGGAAATATCCGGGGCTTCACTACGAGTTGGCCGCTCTCCATCTAGGAGATCTGCTGCGCAGCCAGAAAGATTACGCGGGTGCGGCCTACGCCTATGAACTGGTAACGCAGGCGCCGCAACCCGATGCGGAGACCTTGCAGAAGGCCAATCTGGGAGCGGGAGAGATGTACGATCTGCAGGAGAAGCGCGACCTGGCGACCAAGAAGTATGAGGCCGTCATCGCCATGAACGGATCGACGCCGCCCGCCGATATCGCGCGCAGACACTTGAGAGAACCATATCGGGCCAATTAGGGGCGGTCCCTCAGGGAACATTCGCAGGGCTTTGAGCGTATCCTAAGTATGGGTGGAGGTCGAGCTATGTATTGCAACTACTGTGGCAAGGGGATTCAGGACGATGCCAACCTCTGCGCGTACTGCGGAAAACGAGTGGGCGCGGTGACGGCTCGGAGGCGGCTGGTGCGTCCCAGGGCAGACCGCAAAATCGCGGGAGTCTGCGCCGGGCTGGCGGAATATTTTGATTTGGACCTCACGTTGGTGCGGGTCCTGTGGTTGATTGTGACCATTTTCAGCGGCCTTATTCCGGGCATCATTGGCTACATCGTGGCCTGGATTGTCATGCCCGAAGAGCCTGAATATGCGGTGGTGCTGCACGGGGAACACGTCGCCAGTCCGAACCCGTAACTGACTTCGGCAACAGCGCGGCAGCGCGTGCTGCGAGCGTGTGCGCCGCGCCGATTACAATCCTGGCATGAATCGAATTCGCAGCGGTGATGCCGAAATCGCCTACACCGTCCTGGGCGATGGCCCGCCGCTGGTTCTGCTGCATCCTTTTCCCGCACATCACGAGTTGTGGCTTCCGGCAGCGCAGGCATTGACCTCGCGCTACCGCATCATTCTGCCCGACCTGCGTGGGCACGGCGAGTCGGATGTGGGCGAAGGCCCCGCCACCATGGACAAGCATGCCGCGGATCTGGCGCGCGTGCTGGATGATGCCGGAGCCGGTCGAGCAGTTTTTTGCGGCGCGTCGATTGGCGGATACATCCTGTTCGAGTTCTGGCGGAAGTATCGAGGGCGGATCGAGGGCCTGGTCTTGTGCGACACTCGCTCCCAGGCGGAAACTGCGGAGAGTCGGGCGACGCGATTGAAGTCTGCCGCCGACGTCCTGGAATCCGGGACGGAGAAGTTTGTGGATGGCATGGTGCAGAAGGTGATTGGCAGGACGACCTTGGCCACCCGGCCCGATCTGGTCGAGGAAGCCCGCCGCATGATGCTCAAGATGTCTGCGAACGACGTTGCCCAAGTGCAGCGCGGGATGGCGGAGCGGGCGGATTCGACGCCCACGTTGAAGACCATCGACGTTCCCACGTTGATTTTGGTTGGAGAGGAAGACACATTGACCACGGTTGTGGATGGCGAATCGATGCGCCAGCACATTCCAGGGAGCCAGCTCAAAGTGATTCCGAAGGCCGGCCACTATGCGGTGTGGGAGCGATCCGAAGAGGTCGGTAAAGTGCTTCGGCAATTTGTGGACTCGCTACGCTAGAAGCTTCACTGCAGAGTGCGCCGAGATTCCGTTCGCTTTGCTACAATTCTTTCGCCATGATCGATACGTTGCTGGTTCCGAAGACAGTTGTAAACGCGAAAGGCGACGGCGTCGCCATTGACATAAGCACCGCGTCTCACCGCGTATTTCTGCTTACCTTGCAGATTACCAACATCATCGAGCAGGAATCGCTTGATGTAAGCATCTATGGCTCAGCCGACGGGGCCACGTGGGCGACGAAGTCGATCGTATCCTTTCCGCAGAAGTTCTATCGCGGAGAACAGCCGCTGCTGCTTGATCTTACCCGACATGCCGACGTGAAATTTGTACGGGCCCACTGGGAGACCAATCGCTGGGGCCGGGGCACCGAAGTGCCCATGTTCGAGTTCCAGGTGACCATCAAAGAAGTGCCGCCCGACCTACTGCGCGAAGCAACGGCGGAAGCCAAGGCAATGGCTTAGGAAGCTAACGTAGCTCTCAGAATCCCCTACTTCGTTCGTAATAGTTCCAATTCGGACTCCTCGCTAGCTCTTCGCATTCACCAAAGCATATTCGCTTTCTTCGGGAAATCTTGTGTAACCCGCCGGAAGTGCGCCGCATCCTTAAGAAACACCGAAACCTCGACTTCGGAGGAGAAAGAAAATGGCTTCCGCAGCACCGGCCAAATTTCGCATTGACGTCGACATTCACAACCTCCTAATGAACTCTGGTTCCTCGGGCCCCGCTCCCGCGGCAGCTAAAGGGGCCACTCTACCTGTCCCGGTTTTTCCGCAGTATCCTGAACTTCTGAAGGACCCTGGCCCGGAAAGCATTCCCGAACAACGCGATTGGACCTACCAGCAGGTTTGCCGGAAGGTTCGCGGCTGGCTGCTCCCTTATATTCGCTCGCGCGTCCTGCCCGGAGATTTTCATCCCATCACTGCGTATCTTTTTCTGGACTACAAGTGCAACCTGGATTGCTGGTACTGCTGGTCTTTTAACAACCAGGTGAAGGGCATGACTGAAGATGTGGCTAAGCGCTCCATCGACTGGTTGCACGATCGTGGCTGCCGTGTCCTCGGATTGATGGGCGGGGAACCATTGCTTCGTCCCGACTTCGCCCACAAGGTCGCGTATTACGCCGCCAAGAAGGGTTTCTGGATCTATGTTGGGACCAACGGCCGCCTGCTTCGTCCCGAGGTTGCGGACCGGTTGGGGGATGCGGGTGTGGCCGTCTTCAATTTCGCTCTCGATGCCTGGGATGAGAAGGTTGGGCTGCCGAAGGCGCTGGTTCCTGCCCGAAAGAACCTCGAATACCTGATCCGGAAGCAGTACGTCTACGGTTACATGGTGTTCTTCAATATCAATATTTGCCGGAACAATCATGACGATGTCCGCCAGATCACCGAGTATGCGCGTGCTCATCGCCTGGCCACCGACTATCACCTCAACGAAACCCCCATGCTCGAGCAGGATGAACACTTCAAAACATCTCAACGACAATCCCACCTACATCCGACCGGAGGACTGGCGCTCCGTAGACCAGTTGGTGGACTGGATCATCGAGAAGAATAAGGCCGGATATCAGATGGTGAATTCCGTGCAACGCCTGCAGGAGATGAAAGCGTTCATGCGCATGTCTTCGGGGCTTAACTTGAAAAAATACGGTTGGTCCGGAGACGGAACCGAAACGAACGGCAATATCGAACAGATGATCGCTTCCATGCCGGGGATCGTGCGCGATTCCGAGGGCGGCCTGCACTTCACGGACTGGAATTGCCGGGCGGGTCAAAATAACGTCATCATCCGCACCGATGGTACGGTGGCTCCGTGTTTTCCCATGTATTCCTCGAGCTTCGATTGGGGAAACATCGATGCGTCTAAGTTCGAGGCCCAGCAGTTGCAGCAGATGAAAGACACGTGCCAGCGCCATTGCTTCTCGACTCTGAATCACAACCTTGGCTACTGCTACAACGACGCGCGAGTCATCAAGTGGGTCTGGAAACAAGTGGTCACCAACCGTCTCCAGGGAGGGGCGCGCAGTTTTGAGGATTGAAGATACGGCTGTGCCGGCGGGAAGCGCGGCGAGGGGCGGCAGTGAAGATCGCTCCTCCTGTCCGTGAAGATTCGTCTGATCCGCTATATTGGAAGAGACGATGAAACCCGGCTCCAGCATTACGGTCCGTCCGGCCCGACATCTTGCCGGCAACTTGCGCCTGCCCGGCGACAAATCCATTTCCCATCGTTATGCCATGCTCGCCGGGATCGCGGAAGGGAAGTCGCGGCTGGAGAACTACTCGACCGGCGCCGATTGCGCGAGCACGCTCTCCTGCCTGCGTGCCCTGGGAGTTCATTGGCAGCGTTCGGACGTAGCTGCGAACGTCATTGAAATCACAGGTCGAGGCTTAACCTTGAGCCCGCCAGAAGTTCCGTTGGACTGCGGAAACTCCGGTTCCACCATGCGCATGTTGAGCGGCATCATGGCTGGGCAGGATTTCAGCAGCGCACTTTTCGGAGACGAATCCCTTTCCCGCCGGCCTATGGCCCGGATTATGAAGCCGCTCACCGCGATGGGCGCACACATCACGGCTTCTTCCGAGGACCGTCCTCCGCTGCACATTCGCGGGGGACGCTTGAAGGGAATCGAGTACAAGATGCCGGTGGCGAGCGCGCAGGTGAAATCCTGTGTCCTGTTTGCCGGCTTGTTCGCCGATGGGGAAACGCGCGTGGAAGAACCCTTGCGCACGCGCGATCATGGAGAGGTTGCCCTGCGCGCCTTCGGTGTTGAATTGAGCCGCGATGGAAATTCCACGCGCATCCGCGGCGGGCAGAAACTGCATGCCATTGAAGCGCGCATTCCCGGCGATCTCTCCAGCGCGGCCTTTTTTTTCTGCGCGGCCGCCTTATTCCCAGGTTCGCAGCTGGTGATCGACACGCTCCTCATGAATCCGACCCGGGCGCGGCTGCTCGACATTCTGATCGGGCTGGGTGTGCGCATCTCGATTACGCAACTTGAGGAACAACACGGCGAACTGGTGGGCACGGTACGGGTCGAGGGTCAGCATCTCAAAACAGCAGAAATCGCAGGGGCAGACTCAGCCGCCTTGATTGACGAAATCCCTGTACTGGCAGCAATCGCGCCTTTCACCGAAGAGGGCATCCGCATTCGCGACGCGCGCGAGCTTCGGGTGAAGGAATCCGACCGGATTCATTCCATCACTACGAATCTGCGGGCCATGGGAGCCCAGGTCGACGAGCAGGAAGATGGTCTAACGATCCCGGGCGGGCAGCGACTGCATGGAGCGGAAATTGATTCGCAAGGGGATCACCGGATCGCCATGGCCTTCGCGATAGCGGCGCTGCGGGCCGAGGGCGAGACCTTGATCCGGGGAGCCGAAGCCGCAGTGATCTCCTTCCCCTCGTTTTACCAAACCCTGGAAAGCCTTGTGCAGCACTAGGTTTGGGGGCGCAGTGGGGGTGAAGCCAGCTGTGCGAGTTGCCTCCCGATTCGCCTCCCTTTCCCGCACGTTACCAACCGTGGTTACGGGCGTGATCTTCCGAAGGTCCAGTTCCTGGACAACAATGCATGAGGTTGAGGTCGACTTCACCTCCACCGTTGTGAATCTCCGGTCCAAGGGACGACTTGATGAAATCCAAACTGGTTTTCGCGGTTCTGCTGCTGGCCACGCTGGCGCGGGCGCAGGATCCGAAGAAGTATCACAGCGGGCGCTTGTTGCAGATGGAGTCGCTGCAGTGCACGGTGTTCGAGAATCAGAGTTCGGCGGCGAAAGCTAGCGATGCCACGATTTGTCAGGAATACGTGGTACAGGGAGATGAAGTGCTGTTTCATCTACGCCCCAAGGACACGAAGCGCCCGGTGTTCTTGCCGGTTGGTAAGGAAGTCGGCTACCGGATTGATGAAGGCAGGTTTTACCTGCTGCTGACTGGGGAGCGGAAAGAGCACCAATACGTGGTGGTTTCGATGGAAGAGCGCAACCGTTCTAAGCGTCCCGTTCAGTCTGCCCTGAAGCTCAACCACCTCCAATAGGGTTGAACGTGTAGTTTCCCCGTCGGTTTCCGCGTACCTGTTCAATCGCCCATCTCGTACGGACCAACCTCCTGCTGTAAGCCTTACATCCCAGCATTGTCACTCTCCCGCCTTCCGCTCGCGGCCGTGACCCGAACGGAAAAGACTCGAAAACATCAAATCAAACCATCGCAGGAGGCTCAACCAGTATGAAACGGGGCAGCATTCTCGTCGTAATAGCACTGTGCATGGCGACGCCCTCACTCATGGCCCAAGATGGGGGAGATCATATTGAGGTAGGCGTGTTCGCCGACTATTTCAACCTGAGCCGGACCAGCCCGCACATCAATTTTGTAGGCCTGGGCGGTCGCGCCGCTTTCAACGTGCGCAGCAACGTGCAGATCGAAGCGGAGATGGCCTACGACTTCCAACGGAACTTCACCACCACGTTTTCTGACGGCATAACGACCCAGTTCGTCAGCACCGACCTGCGTCCGTTGCACGCGCTGTTCGGCCCGAAGATTGGGACTAGCGGTGGCCCGGTGCGTTTCTTCGGGACGTTCAAGGTCGGACTGATCAACTTCAGCGCCTCGCATCTGAGTGTAGTTTCGGGTTTCCAAAGCGCGATCAGCGACGTGACCACCGGAAACACGAGCGCGGCAATTATGCCGGCGGTAGGTCTGGAGGGATTCATCGGACCGATCGGACTGCGTGCAGATGTGGGGGATGAGATTTACTTCAAGAACGGGACCCACAACAATCTCAGGGTAACCTTCGGTCCTACCTTCCGTTTTTAGCGCTAGACGTTCAGTGTCAATTCGAAAACTAACCGCAGCCGGATATGTCCCGGCTGCGGTTTCTTTGTGTCGGACCACCGGCCACGCCGGCCAATCTTTGTTCGCACAGTTAGCGTCATGTGATAAAGTACCAGTCCGACTTGCTGCCAGACGCGCTGTCCAGGGCCGGATCCGCCAATCGGTCAGAACACCCTTAGGAGGTTTTCATGTCGACTGTCTACGATCTCGTGAAAGACCGTCGCGTGTATTCCATCGATGCCGACCAGACCGTGCTGGAGGCCGCCCGCGTCATGATGGAGCACGGCATCGGGGCTCTGCCCGTCATGCGCAATGGAGAACTGGCGGGAATCTTTTCCGAGCGCGACATTATGAACCGCGTGGTCGCCGTGGGACGCATGCCCGGGACTACCAAAGTTGCAGAAGTGATGACCGCCAATCCGCGCGGCGTCGATGCCGGCGAGTCGGTGGATGAATGCCTGTTCCTGATGAAGGAGTTCGGCTTCCGCCACCTGCTGATCGTGAGCGGGAAGGAACTCAAGGGCCTGGTCTCGCTGCGTGACATCCTGCTCAAAGTGACTTCCGAAAGACGTTCGGTGGCTTGAGACCACGATTTACTAGGGACGGCGGCGCAGGATCAGGTCGCCTTTTTGCGCCGGCAATTCGAAGGGAAATTCGACGATCCGGCCCGCGAGCGGGAAGCGCAGCACAAATTCCTCCGGCTTCTTCCATTCCCCTAACCACTTATTCCGCGTGCTGAATAACACCCAGCCAGCCATCTCGCTGTGCACCGGGTCGAGCGAGATAGCAGGCAGGCTGCGCTCCGTCAGGAAGTCGATAAAGTTGCCGACCTCCTTCTGGTACGTCTGCAGGTATTTCTCGCGTTCTTCTTTCCGTTCCGGATGCTTCCGTACCTCGCGTTCGGTCTGGTACTCAAGTTCGTCGGCATCATTCTGGGTCTGCGCGGCAAAGCTTGCGGGATCGAGCGAGGATTGAATCACTTTGTAGTGCTTCACGAATTCAAGCGTGGCGTGCGCAGGATTGACGGCCAGCGTCTGGTTTCCGCGATAGCGCACGGTGATGTGCACGCTGAAAAAAGGTTTCACGCGGTGGTGGACTTTGTCCAATTCTTGCGAATCCACTGCAAGAATGATTCCGTAGTTATCGGTCCACAGGGCGTAGCGATACTTGCCGTCGTCGTCGCGGGAAAACGTGCAGCCCGGCTGGCCCTCGGCCCAGCGCAAGGGCAGGGGAGAGGATTTCTCCTTCGCGAGTGCAACTCCTAGGCCCAGCCATGGGACGATCGCAATCGAAATCGACAATACGGCGAAGACCTTGAGAAGGAAACGTTGTGGCCTCAATGCGAGCATGCGCACGGTGTTCTTCAAGGCTACGCAGGCCGAACGCTTTGGGCAAGGTGATGGACCGCAATCGGCATAGGGGGACGGGTCTCCCCGCCTCCCCTGCCGCACCACCAGACCTGCGGGTCCGCATCCGGCGGTTCGGCGGATTAAGCGGACCGCACGACCATCGGCGGAAGTCCGAGCTGGGCAAAGTAAG
>UEXW01000156.1_pt1 | contig 31141 bp, 31 predicted proteins | sample 4301151 | NCBI WGS metagenome assembly UEXW01 (sample SAMEA4773176, study PRJEB27434) | metagenome | biome: 2259; feature: agricultural soil; material: soil | place: USA | collected 2014-09 | depth 0.25 m | reverse complement strand
ACCTCGGAGAGCGGCCAGGATCAACGCAACAACAGCTACTTCATGGGGCTGGACTTTGCCTTCTAAGGGAAAGAGAGAGGATGCCATGCGGATGAACCCAATGAGAGCGGTGGCGTCAGTCTTCGCGATCACGATCTGTGGCCTAAGCCTGGCGACTGCGCAGAATGGCGGAGTGAGTTCGGGGTACCCCACGCCGAAGGATGGCTTCAACGTATCGCAGCAGCGCGGGCATGGGTTGTACTTGCGCTATTGCGTCGGCTGCCATGGAACGTACGGGGATGGGAACGGTGAGAACGCTCCCTTTATCGATCCCAAACCGAGGGATTTCGTGGCGGCCACGTTCAAGTGCCGGTCAACACCAACAGGGACACTGCCGACAGACTCGGACTTGATACACACCTTGCAACGCGGGGTGCAGGCCAGCGGAATGCCGTCCTGGCTGCCACTGAGTGACGAGAATCGTGTGGACCTGGTGGCCTATATCAAGACGTTTTCACCGCGCTGGCAGTCGGAAAAGCCAGGCGATCCAATCAAGATTCCACCGGAGCCGGCGGTGACGATGGAAAGCATTACACACGGGGCGGAGTTGTTCCAGAAGATGGAGTGCTGGAAGTGCCACGGGCAACAGGGGCGGGGAGACGGCCCTTCGGCGCCGACATTGACAGACAGCAAGGATCAGCCAATCCGGCCGTACAACTTTGCAGACGCGGGCAAAGATGCTCGTTTCAAATGCGGCGACGCGAACCAGGATCTTTATCGTATTTTCATGACCGGTTTGGATGGAACTCCGATGCCATCCTTCGCGGACGTGATTCAGCCAAATGATGCCTGGGATCTGGTCCACTACTTGCGAACTCTGCAAATACACCGGAAGAGCAAAGAGAACGAAGTGTTGAAAGCTGCCGGGGGAAAGGTGCCCGTTAAGCCTACAGCACAGTAGAAGCGTTCTGGCCCCGCCGTTCAGGTGATATGTATTCGGCTCGGAACGATTTCAAGAGGGAGTTAATCAGATGCGCAGGACGCGATTGTGGGCTGCATTACTCGTGATCATGCTTTCTCCGGCTTGGTTGTTTGGTGCTGGCACGGTTAGCGGAAAAGTAACCTACACCGGCACTCCGGCGAAACAGAAAACCATCGACATGTCCAAGGAGCCAAGCTGTGCGAAACAGCACGCGACTCCTATCACAACCGAGACGGTAGTTGCCGGGTCCAATAACACACTGGGGAACGTTGTGGTCTATATCTCAGCGGGTGCGCCCGATGAATCGAGCGCGCCAGGGCAAGCTGTAACGTTCACCCAAAAAGGATGCCAGTACCTCCCTCATGTCCTGGCCATGCGTACGGGACAAGAACTAAAGGTCGTCAATGATGACCAGACCTCACACAATATTCACCCCCTGGCAAAAGTTAACCATGAGTGGAACAAGTCCCAGCCGCCGGGGACGCCGCCGCTTTCCGAGAAGTTCGAGAAAGAAGAGTTCATTCCCGTGAAGTGCAACGTTCATCCCTGGATGCGTGGCTATTTCGCAGTATTGAAGACGTCGCACTATTCCGTCACAGGCGATAACGGGAGTTTCTCATTGCCCAATCTGCCGCCGGGTAAATACACCATTACGGCCTGGCAGGAAGACTATGGAACACAGACGCAAGATGTGACAATTTCTGGCAGCGAGACCAAGACGGTAGATTTCTCCTTCAAGGCGAAACCGTACTAAGTCGTTGGTTGCTGTCATAACAAAACAGTCAGCTACGGACGGCTACGATTCAACCGGGGAACAGCCCGGATTCGATGCGAGGCAGGATGGGCAAGCTATTCGCTGTGATCCTGGTGGCAATTGCGGTGGCGTCGGCGATTCCGATTATCACGCACACATGGTACGGCTCCGCAATCACGCTGGCTCCGCCTCCGGACATTTCTGCCCACGGATATGCTATCGACGAACAACTGTCGGAGACCATGATCGAAGCAGGCCTCGCATTTCTAGCCGCACAACTCCTGCTGGCGTTCTTTGTGTGGAAGTTCGCTGATCGCAAGGATGACAACCGGATCAGGACGTTTCCCGGTGGGGCCAAGGTTGTGGTAATTGCCGCGCTGGTTTTGGTGGGAAGCGAAATCCTAGCTCTCGGGGTGTTGGGTCAAAGAGCCTGGGCGAATGTCTACTTCAAACCTGCGGCGCCGGATGCGCTGCCGATCCAGGCGCAGGCGGGACAGTTTGCTTTCTACTTCCGCTATCCGGGCGCGGACGGAAAGTTCGGACCACTGCATCCCGACAAGATTGATGAGGGAAATTCCAACTTCTTCGGTCTTGATCCCGCCAATGATGTGGAATCAAGGGACGACATTGTAACGGGAGAACTGGCCGTTCCGGTCAATCGGGAAATTCTTCTCCTGATGCATGCTAAGGACGTGGGTCATTCCTTTTATGTACGCGAACTTCGGATCCAGCAGGATTTTGTTCCGGGCCTGGATTTGTCGGTACATTTCACCGCCACAAAGGTCGGGAAATACGAGGTCGTGTGCACGCAGCTTTGTGGCCTCGGCCACTACAACATGAAAGCCTACCTGAACGTATTGTCGCAGGAAGATTTTGACAGCTGGATGAAGCAGAAGGCCTCGGAGCAGTAACTTGTATTTGCCAACGATAGGGGTGAGCGGAAATGTCAGATGTATCGGCCCACGCTGTGCCAGCCCAATCTGAGCATGAAGGTGTTCACCGTCACGCTCCGCCACAGGGTTTTATTCGGAAGCACATTTTCAGCCTCGATCACAAGGTTATCGGGAAGCAATACTACGCTCTCGCCCTTGTGGCCGTGTTTATAGGAATGGCGCTTTCGTGGGTGATGCGTATCCACTTAGTGTGGCCCAATGCGCCAATTCCGGGGCTACAGTGGCTGTCGAAGACCGGGGCGCCGGGCGGCATTGTGACTCCCGAGTATTACCTGTCATTGCTCACCATGCACGGCACCTTGATGATTTTCTTCGTGCTTACCAATGCTCCTTTTGCGGCATTCGGAAACTATTTTCTGCCCATTCAGATCGGCGCGGAAGATATGGCCTTCCCGCGTTTCAACATGATGTCCTTTTGGACCACGTTCGCGGCTTTCTGCATCCTGGTGGCGTCGTTCTTCGTGCCCGACGGACCGCCGATCTCAGGTTGGACGGCGTACGCACCTCTGAGCGCTGTTGGGTCGGATGCTGGACCCGGCCAGGGCCTAGGGCAGACGCTGTGGGGTCTTTCCATCTTTGTTTTCTGCATTGCCTCTCTGCTGGGTTCCTTGAATTTCATTGCTACCACGCTTGATCTCCGCACCAGAGGGATGACGCTCGCACGAATGCCGATCTCCACCTGGGCGTGGTTCATTACTTCTTGCATCGCGCTCCTGGCATTTGCCGTGTTGATGCCGGCATGCCTGCTGTTGATCCTGGATCGGGTGGCCGGAACGAGTTTCTTCATTCCCGCGGGATTGGTGGTGAGCGACCGTCTGCAGCCGCATTCGGGAGGCTCGCCGCTGCTCTGGCAGCATCTGTTCTGGTTCTTCGGCCACCCTGAGGTTTACATTGCCATTTTGCCGGCGATGGGTATCGTGTCGCACATTTTAATCAACAGCATGCGCCGTCCACTGCTGAGTCATCGAGTCGTAATTTACTGCATGATGGGAATCGGCTTTCTCAGCTACATGGTCTGGGGACATCACATGTTCGTCAGCGGGATGAATCCGTTCTCATCGCTGCTGTTCTCGTTTCCCACCCTGATCATCACGATTCCGGCAACCATCATGACGCTGATCTGGTTGGGCAGTTTGTACGGGTCGAGACTGCGAATCACGGCAGCCTCGTTGTTTGCGCTGGGATTTATCTCCATGTTTGTGAGCGGCGGCGTAAGTGGATTCTTTCTGGCGCAGCCCTCCGTCGATATCTATCTACATGCCACCTACTTTGTGGTGGGTCACTTCCACATGGTGATGGGAGTGGCGTCGATCTTTGGGGTGTTTGCCGGAACATATTTCTGGTTTCCCAAGATGACCGGCCGAATGATGAACGAGAAGTTGGGGAAGCTTCACTTCTGGCTGACGTTCGTCGGCACGTATTGCATCTTCATGCCATTCCACTATCTAGGATTGGCGGGGAATGTTCGGCGCTATGCCGTGTTCGTGGACGACTTTTTGCTCCCGCTGATTCCGGTGCATCGCTTTATCACGATCGCCGCACTTCTGACGGGAGCCGTGCAGTTGATCTTCTTGTACAACCTCATGGATAGCCGGTTTCGAGGCGAACCCGCGCCTGCGAATCCCTGGGAATGCACCTCCCTTGAATGGAGCATGCCCTCACCGCCTCCGTTCGACAATTTCGGTGGTAAGCACCCCGTGGTCTACCACGATCCTTATCAATATGGAGTCAAGAGTTCTAAGGGTGACTACCTGATGCAAGATTCCCCCGAGCAGGCCGGTGCTTAGGGGAGTTTTCTTCGTAGACCAATCAGGGCAATGCCATGGCGACAACCATTCAACCTCCCGAGACCGAAAAGACGTCCGTGCTTGACTGCGGATCGGGCGGAGGGGGCCTGCTACACTTGGGCCCGGTGGACGAGACCCGTAAAGCCGTCGACGATTCGTCTCCTGAGCCGGTCCGAACCGGCATCTGGATTGGGCTGGCGGCCATCACCATGTCGTTCGCCGCTTTCACGAGTGCGCTGGTGGTGCGTCAATCGACCGCCAATGACTGGCACCATCTGGCGATCCCCAAGATTGTCCTTGTGAATACGCTGTTCCTGATTACCAGCAGCGCTACGCTCGAAGTCGCAAGGCGTCGCGTCGCGTCTTTTTTCCGAAGCAAGGACAGTCATCGAACGGCGCCTCGGTTTTGGTTGTGGATGACTTTGTTTCTCGGAATCGTTTTCATCGCAGGGCAGTACGTCGCATGGTTGAAGTTGCGAGCCCAGGGATTCTACCTGGCTACAAATCCTAACAGTGCTTTCTTTTACGTCCTGACCGCCATGCATGCGCTTCACGTGCTCGGCGGCCTGGCAGGGTTGGGCCGGGTGTTGTACAAGCTGCAAGCGCCAGTTGCGTTGCGGCGCAGCACGCTGGATGCGACGTCTTACTACTGGCATTTCATGGGCATTCTTTGGTTGTATCTGCTTTTCGTTGTGTGGCTCAAGCTTTAACGGAGGCTGGAGGGGCTGTGAGCGAAGCTGGCTTAACCATCGGAGGACACGTGCCCGGGATCACCGAAGAATCGCCTTTTGCGATTCCATCCAAGAAGTTGGTGATGTGGTTGTTCATCATCTCCGATGCGGTGACATTCGGAGCTTTGCTGTTCGCCTATGGGTATGTGAAAAATGCCAGCCCGGACTGGCCCGAGCCATTCAAGTTCTCTCCCAGCATCATTAATGTCATGTTGATGACATTTGTCCTGGTGACCAGTAGTTTGACGATGCTGGTGGCCACGCGGGCGGCCAAGGCGGGAGATAAAGCCAAGGGAATTCGCTGGACCTTCATTACGGTGGCGGGCGGAATTCTCTTTGCCTCGCTGCACATCCGCGAGTGGCTGGGCCTCATCGGGCAAGGCGTTCGTTTATTTCAGAATCCCTGGGGTTCACCCATGTTCGGGGCGACTTTCTTTGCCATCACGGGTCTGCATCTGGCCCACGTGATTGGTGGGGTCATCGCACTGACAGTGGTAGCCCTGGGCTACAAGCGCGGGCGGTACAACTCGGACGATATTGAGATCTGGTCGCTCTACTGGCACTTCGTCGATCTTGTGTGGATGTTTGTTGTGCCCATGGTTTACCTGTTGAACATCAGCCGCTGAGAAACGGACGACCAGAAATATGACCACCACCGGCAAGGTGACTAGCACTCTGAAAACCGATCTTGTTGTCTATGCTTGCATCCTGGCATTGTCGGGCCTTCAGATTGTTCTGGCCTACCATCACACACCAGGCACGCAGCTGCTGATCCGAATGTTGGGCGTCGCGGTGATTCAGGCGGGATTCGGAGTCATGTACTTCATGCATCTTAGGGACGAACGGCGAAACCTACTGCTGGCGCTTATCCCGGCCACCGTCTTCGTGCTTCTTATGATGAACATGATCTGGTCGGACAGTTTCCGGCTGCTACATATGCGTCCACTCATCAAGTGAAATGGCAATGATGTGGGGAAAAGACACTTTCGGGACTCTTCGCTTTGCGAAGCGAGCCGGCGCGGGACTCGTCCTGCTGGCATTCAGCGGCGCCTGCTACGCGCAGAGCTGCGCTCTCTGCTATACGCAGGCGGCATCATCCGGATCGCGCATCATTCAGGGATTGCGCACCGGCATCCTGATTCTCATTGTCCCGCCCATGCTCATGTCGGTTGGAATCACGATGTTGGCCTACCGCAAACGCAATCAATTTAACGGCAACGGCTCTTCAGAGTCATCCGACGACTGGTAGTTCACGAGAGCGCTCGACACCACGCGTCTTACCCAGCAGCGCATCGCGTATACTCGACAAAGAAGTTAGAATCTTCCGTCAGCATCCGGAGATCGCCAGCCGCATAGGGGCGGGGGACCTGAGACTGATCGACGCCGTGGAAAAAAGTGGTTTTCAAAATAAGGGGTGGATAGCGCATGCCTCCAGCGTATGCGCTTGGCGCCCAGCAAAGATACCGGTTGACCATCCGTTTGCTGAATCAGCGATGTTGAATTCGGGTCCCGAAGATACTGCGTGAAGGAGACCTCGAGTTCAAGACGACGCTTTATAAAGCTCGCATCTGGGGCAGCCGCGGTCGGTGCTCTGGGCGTGGGCGCCCACGCGACGCTGATTGAGCCTAATCGTCCGCGTCTCGTACGCCAGGAAATTCTGCTTCGGCGCCTTCCGCTCGCATTTGATGGCCTTACCATCCTTCAGCTAAGCGACTTTCACTACGACTCTCATTTTTCAGCAACACCGATCGCTGCGGCTGTTCGCATGGCGAACGATCTCAAACCTGATTTGATCGTTCTTACTGGCGATTTTGTCACTTCTCCAGTCTTCCACCGCCCGTTCCTGATGCGGCATTCCGTCGCTCTTATAGAGCCTTGTGTGGACAGTCTGCGCGGACTGATCGCGCCTTACGGGACTTGGGCGGTGCTTGGGAACCATGATGTTTTCTCTGACCCGCATCACGTGCAAACGGCCTTGCGGAGGGCAGGAATTCAAGTCCTGTACAACGGAGCTGTTCCCGTCGAGCGAGGTGGGCGGAGATTTTGGCTGGCAGGGGTGGGGGATGTTCTGGCCGGACAGGCGGATCTGGAGAAAACGTTGCGATGCGTGACCTCAACTGAAACGGTAGTGCTGCTCGCGCACGAGCCGGATTTTGCCGACCACTCCGCACGCTACCCGGTGGATCTCCAGCTCTCCGGACATTCCCACGGAGGCCAGGTCTGCTTTCCCTTTGTGGGAGCCGTTTACCTGCCGAAACTGGCACGAAAATATCCCCGGGGACTACGGCAGGTCGGGCAGTTGATGGTGTATACCAACGTGGGAATCGGGACGCTCTTGCTCCCAGTGCGGTGGAATTGCCCGCCGGAAGTTACCCTGATTACCCTGCGCTCGTTGCAACCCGGGAAATGACTCGAGAAAATGACTAACGAGGGATCGCGCTTGTAAGCGCAGCCTGGTTCTTGATTCCGCTCCGCGCGATTGCAACCGCTTTACTCGGTTGCGAGACCCCACACTCCCTCATTTCTGACGACGTTCACAACTGCTTTGGTGGGTTCCCCGTGGTAAAACTTGGCGCCGTACTTGTCAATCAGCGTTGCCCGGTCCCAAGTCGAGAAGCTCTTTACCAGCGGGCCGGACGCGTCCAGCAGTTCGCCCATCTTGTTCGGCGCCCATCCCCAGGTGAATTCGACGCGCGCCCTTCCCATGCCGGTCATAGTGATCTTCGGACTACCCGTCAGCTTTCGATCCGCTACCGGAACCACGTAGGTATCGGCCGCGTCTTTCTGATCCCTGGATTTGACAACGCCTGGAATCTCCGCCAGCAAAGCTCGGCCGCTCGCAGTCAATTCCACCGGAGTGAAGCGTCCATTGTCGGTGCCCACCTTCAAGAGGCCGGCCTTCTCGAGCAGCCGGTAGTTCGCGTCATGTGGCCGTTCCTGCATACTCGCCGCGACTCTTCCCGTCTGGAAGTGAATCGTCACCGGACCATCCGCTTTTAAGGACGCGGTAAGCAAACTGTTGGCTTCGTCCGCGGAGAGAACTTTTCTATTTTGCATGACATAGTATGCGGCCACCCCGACGAAGGCTAAGATCATGGCGATGATCAGCAGAAGCGGTACGACCGACGATTGGCGTTGTTCCATTTCAATTTCTTGTTCGAACATTGGATAACTCCTTCCTCGGAGATGGCCAGAAAACCCGCAACTGCGGCCACCAAAATTTTCCGCGACGTGCTCATAGAATGATGTGACGTGGCTCACGTAGTCCTGGGCCGCACATCACAGGGTGTTGGAGGATGGGGAGGAGAGGGGAAGAGGCCGTCAATCAGGAGAGGGTAAATCGGTTGCGGGCAAGCGTAGTGCGCTCAATTTCCGTACGCAGCGTCTGCCACGACGTATGCAGCGGGCAAGCATGGTGTTCGTCGCAGCGCTCCAAACCGAGTATGCAGGACGAGACCAGGGCGTTGTTCGGTGTGGCTGCCAGGATCTCACCCACCGAAATTTTGTGCGCTGGCCGGGCAAGTTCGTAGCCGCCGCGCACTCCCTTGAAGGAACGCAGCAGTTTTTGCTGGCTGAGATTTCGCAGGATTTTCCATAAGAAAGGCATGGGAATCCCCGAGGCGGCGGCAATCTCACGAGCCCCCGTTAGTTTTCCAGATGGTTGTCCGGCCAAGTACGTCAGCGCCCGAATCGCGTACCCTGCTGATCGTGAGAACATGGCGGTGGTCCCCCACCCGCCAGTATTGGAGGTCACCCTCCACTTTCGCAAGGATTCGAACCGGCATTTCGCGGTTGCGTGCCCGATTCAGGAAACGAACTGACCTGGACTTAACTAGAGCTGCAAGAGTTTTCACATGACGTTCATTGAGACATGAAGATAACGATCTAAACGATTCACAATAAAACGGTTATCTATCACGCGCTACTGGCAGTCGGATTGCCCGATAATGGCTAGACCCGGAGATGTTCCGCCCAGGAACGTAGGTGAGGACAATGATCGCGCGCAGACTCTGGCCAGTCTTTCTAACGCTGTGTATTCCCGCCTTTGCTTCGATCTCAAATACCCGGCGACCACATTCGAACCGCGAGCCCCTGGCTGTGCGGGAAGAACTCTTGTGGAACGTCCCAGCGCGAAATGCAGAATTCATCGATGTGCCGCACACGACCGCTCGCTCCCGATGTGAGGCGACGCGCCCACCCGAGGCGTTGACGACGCCCGATCCGATTCTCGGAACGACCTTTGGAACCGGCGCCAAAATCAAAGTGAGCTTCATCGTTGGAACCGACGGACGCGTGCACAGTCCGCTGATTCTGGAGAGTTCAAGCACGACGGGCGACCATGCGATTTTAGATACGGTTCGCGCCTGGCGCTATCGACCCGCCATGTGCAACGGGGTGCCCACGGAGACGGAAGGCAAGGTTGAGTTTTCAAGTCGATAGCCGACCGTTTGATCTAGAATGAGCTCATCTGGGATTTATCGTGGACCCCAAGAAACCATCTCCAGGACAGCCTGCAAGTCCCCTCGTGCCCGGCTCCGAAGCCGAACTTACGCCCAATCCAACCGCGGACGAATTCTTTAAGAGCCTTCAGTCTGACCTGCGTCGGCCCGTCCCAAGCGAGGATGCGGTGAGTGCGGCGTTCCAGGCAATGCAGCGCATTGCAGCAGAGTCATCTGTCCACTCAGGTTTAGAGAGTTTAGGGGGAGGAACGCAGTCCGGCGCAGCGACGACCTGCGAGGTTTGTGGGCATCAGAACCGTGCGGGCAATCAGTTCTGCGGGATGTGTGGATTGCCTTTAGGGGGAGAACTGGGAACACCGTCCCCGGACCCGACGCCATTGAATACAACCGGCCCAGGCAGTTCGCCCCCACGCCCGGACGGACCGCATCACTATCACCATCACTATCACCATCACTATTTTGCGTCGAGCCCGGCGTTGTCGGGAGTGGCGGCTGGGATTGCACCCAGAGCGGCGGACGCGGGCTTGAAAGACACAGCCAAACTGCGCGCCTCTGCTAGTGGACAAGTCATGAGCCGCAACGAGATCGCCGTCCGCAAGGTGACTCACGACTGGGCCGCTGCCTGCAATACCAAGCAACTCGATGATCTGGTAAGCACCTATGCTACCGACGCGCTGGTGCTCCGTCCGAATCACAGCGCGGTGCGTGGAAGCGCGGCCATTCGGGAGTTCTTCTTCGCAGTGCTCGACGCTGGTCTGGGCGAAGTTGAACTCGAACCGCTACGAGTGGAAGTCGTTGGGGATGTTGCCTATGAAGCCGGCCGGTGCAAGATGCTGGTGCCGTACGTAGTGGGAAAGCGTCGCGAGGAGCGCGGCAAGTACCTTACTGTGCTGGCGAGGCAGGCCAACGGTGAATGGAGAATTGTATCGGATTGCTGGTCGACCGATCTGAGTCTGAACCCGGGCGTTGACGCAGATGTCCCGAAAGCATCTCCGCTGTCGAGTTCAACCCAAAAACCTCCCCTGCCGCGCAAAGGCCCGTAGAAAAATATCATTTGCCGACTTCTTCCGACACACCCAGCTTACGCAGCTCTTCTCGCAACTGGGGCACATTGTCCATCCTGACCGTGTGCATTCCCAACCGTTTTGCGGCTTCGAGATTGATGGACCTGTCATCGATAAAACAGCATTCCTCCGGCGCTTTCTGAGTAATGTCCAGGGCCAGCCGGTAGATGTCGGGTTCGGGCTTGCGCAGTCCAACGAAACAGGAGCTGACGAACAAGCTGAAAATCGCACGCAAGCCGAACTTCTCGATGCGGTAGAGGTTCAGGTCGCGCGATTCGTTGTTGATCGTGCCCATCAAGTACTTTCCGGAAGCGGCCAGTTGTTGCGCAAACGCGAGAGCCTCGTTGTTCGGCTGCGATAACGAGAATATGTATTGCTTGAATTCGTCGCGGCTGAACGGGCGGCTCCGGTAGAAGATGGTGCGATCGAGGTATTCGTCCAGCCCGATTTTGCCGCGCTCAAATGAGGACACGACCATCTCATGACGGGCGGAGAACTCCTTCTCGTCCAGCTTGAAATGTTCGAGCGCTGCTTCGCGTTGGGATCGATCCCACGCGTTGGTTAAGAGCACACCGCCCACATCCCAGAACAGTGCCTTGATCCGTGCCAAAAAAGACCTCCATTCCGCTTTCCGGGAAATCTATTCTACGCGGAAGGGATGCGCCAAAATACAAAGCCCCGACCCTGCGTGGCAGGGCCGGGGCTGGTGAGTGACGGTGCATTGTCTACTGCGGCTGGAAATTCTGCCGGTAGCTCAGGTTGACGACGTCCTGGAACATGGGCGTACCGGGAGGCAGGTTCGCCGGATTCAGGAACAGCGTGTCGAAATAATATTTACGAGTTGGTGGACTATATACGGTCGTGCAGCACTTGAAGATGCCTGTGTTGTACTCCGCGTAGTACATGCTCACCAGCGAACCGTCGTACCAGAGGTTGCTGTTCCAGTCTTCAAGGTAGCGAAGGAAGTTGTGCAGCCCTCCGTCCGTACCCATGTCCTGTCCGCCCCATGCTGGCTGCGGGAACGGAATATTCTTTCCACCTGCGACCGCCATGCGGTAGTAGGCGTCGGCGTTCGCTGGGCGGTTCGCGACGGTGGTCGTAAAGTACAAGCTTGCTGCATCCGACCACTGATTGGATAGGACAGTAACCGTGTCGGCGATGATCGCGGCCGCGGCGTGAGGTGTGTTGTTGTTGGCGTTATTGCCCCAGAAGGGATCGAGAACGCTGCTGTTGTAGTCGCCTTGCACGTAGACGGGATTTTCAGAAGTCACCGTGAACCCGCCTTGCAAGTTATCCGGACGCACAGGCAGCGGGCTTGTGCCCACAGCGTTGAGGCGTCCGTCCACCAATTTCAAAGCGTGACGAGCGCCGGTCACCGCGTTTGCCAAGCCAGTCCCAGCCGTAAAGGCTGCGTTGTTGCAGGCTGCGATCCGGACATAGGGATTCAAGGGCAGAGCGGTGTTGGTGTTAACGCCAAACCCATAGCCGATGTTCCTGGCGCCCCAAGCGTCCAGGAGACCGTTGAGATCCACGTCCTCAGGCGAGTACGTGTAGTTCGCCAAGGGCTCCCGCACATTGTCAGGGGTGCCGACCGCGGAACCCGAATTGACGACATCTTCCAAACCAGATTCTCCATAGGTCACGTTGCCCTGGTTCGGATCGGCCAACATTCCCCGACGGTCGGAGAAATAAAGCAGGTAGCCGTTCTGGTTCGTGAAGTTAACGTTTGCGCCGGTTCCGGGGATGGTCCCGTTCAGCCACAACTTCAGGTTGCCCACATCCAGTTCGACGGCATTGATGATTCCGTTTACGGAACAGCTGCCGTTGGCTTGCGCGGTGTCCCGCGCTTCGCCTTCACGAGCGTCGTAGAGATTGATAGGGAACCAATTAGTCGCAGTGGCGACCGCTCCCACCGCATTGCCCGCCGCCAAGCCGGGCCGCAGTTGCTGCAGGATCAGAATGGCATTGGGATTGACTGCATTCTGACCAGCACCGCCTCTTGGAGTGGTGGGCGTCACATTGAAGGTTCGACCAAAGCCCAAACCGAGCCACTCGGTGGTCACGCCGATCCAGTTGCCGGCATTATTCAAGTACTCCACTCGAATCCATGCGCCAGTGCCCGCTCCCGGGTTGGTTGTGACCTCACCCAATAATGGCCAAGTCGCCCAGCCGCTGGCCGCTCCATTGATGAGGGGAGCAACCCAGCCATTGGCTCCCGCTTGCGCCATGGCAAAATATTGGTTGCCCAGGCCGCCCACGTTCACAAAGGCATTGGGATTGAAATGCACGTCTTGTCCATCCCCAATCGCACCCCGTTCCGGATGCAGGTCAACTTGCGTATCAGCCAGCAAGATTCGAATCTGTGCCTTGTTGTAAATTCTCGACTGCCCCAAGGCGCTCGTAGCCGCCTCACCCACCAGCGGCTTACGAACAATCTGAATCGGGTCGGTGCAGGGAGGAGGATTGCTGGTGCAGCTGTTCTGTACGAACGGCAGCTGCATGTTGGTCGCTCCTGTCAGCGAGTTGGTCACGTACCCGTTCAGGGCTCCGCCCGAGATACTCGGGAAAGCGGGGTTGGGGCCTCCGCCAATTCCGGGGACGCCGCCACTCCAGCTCGCATCGCCGGGTGAGGCCGGCGTCGACGCCGGAAGAGCCACGCAATTCGTTCCCGCGCCGGTTGGCGGGGGAAAGGTGTTCAGCGGACAGCCATTAGCCGCCTTCGACACATAGACGGTGCCTCCATACCCCGCAGAGGTGAGGTGACCGTTCTCGAGCTCATCCATGACGACTTGATTGAAAGCCGCGAGCTTATCGTTGAAAACAAGATTGCCGCCTCCGGCGAGGTAGAGACTCCCATTGGTATGCACTCTGCCGCCGAAGCTGAAATTCGGTCCCGGAAAGTAGCTGCAGTCGTATCCGCAGAACACGCCGAACTGGAAAACTGGAATGAGCGCAAGTTCGATTCTGCGGGTAATGTTGACCGATGCGCCCGAAGGCCGGGTGGCATTCACGGTCAAGGTCATGGGCACGATTTCGGCGTACAACCCCTGATTCGAGCCGGAACTGACGGTGTTCGGGCTGCTCTGCGGATTGCCGTTTGGATCCAGGGCATAGGTGATCGACTCGTTGAAGGTCATGCCCGCGACCATGGTCGAGTCGGGGGGAAAGTTGACGAGATTCTGAATCTGAAGGTTCGACGGCGACATGCTCGTCTGATACAACGACGATAAGTCGGCAGTCAGCTTCTCGATGCCGGATTCCGCGCCATAGTACGCAAGGTTGTCTTCTTGTTCGTTCCCGCTCATGCGACCTTCATTGTTGACCAGGAACATTAAGCCGACAGCCACTCCAGACAGCAGCACGAGCAGCAGCAACGCTGCGATCAGAGTAAAACCACGCGAACTGTTTTTATACTTCCCCATACTTGTTCCCCGCTCCCCTAGTCTCATTGATACCGATTGCGGAACGCCATGTTCCGCGCACTCACCGACGTAGCGAGAGCCATATTCTGAGACTTCCTGTTCCCCGCGACGAGGCTCTCACCCATGACCGCAATGTTTACCTTCTGGATCAAATTGGGGGACTCTCCCGCGCCAAGTGGATTGGCCTGATTCGAATCGAGTGCATTGTTGGTGGAGTTATAGACGTCGAATGCAAACTGCATATTGACAATGTTGTCGGCTACTGGGACGGGCGCCAATCCGTTGACTTGCCGCATCAGGCGGGGCAATTGTCCGTTGACCGGAACCGTCAAATAGTAGGTCACCGCAAATAAGCGGTAAGCGATCATGGTTCCACCCGGAGCCAGAGCTTTGATGTTGTTCGCAGCCGCGCCGCTCTGGTTGAAACGAAGCGGATCAAGGTCGGCAAAGGCGATGGAGGCAGCCGTGAATCCAGTAACTTCCCCCACCGCATTCCCCGCGCTGTTGCTGAGCAGGACCAAGTCACCCACTTGCAATCCCCCAGCCGCCGTAACCAGGGGAGGGGCCGGGACGAACGCAGGATTGGGCGCGATATTCACCGTCGCACCGGTCACGGGACCGCCTGCCGGGAAAGTCACGTCGTATTGGTTCAGGGGAAAGTTGTAGTCCGCATAAATGACCGTAATACTGTCGTTAACCTGCCCGGGCGCTGCCGGAATCGCAGCCCCTGCCTCCACCCCATTGTTGAATCCAGGGATGATGCCAAACATGTAGTTGCCATTCGGGTACTGGAAGACCGGGACGTGGCAGGCACCCGTCTGGTCGCAGCCATATCTTGAAACCACCGAGCCCCCGCCAGAGGGCAACTGAACTCCGCCGGACGGCAGGCCCGAACCCGCCATGCTGATGTCTTTGGATAACAACTCAATGGCCGCACGCATGTTCTGCTGTAACTCGGCGCGTTGTGTCACAACAAAGGTCGCGTCCATGCCCGACTTAAACAGTGAAGTGAGGGCCGCCATCACCATCAGGCCCAAAGCCACCGCCAGCACTAGTTCGACCAGCGTGAACCCGCGATTCCGATTTGCACTTTGCATCGGTTTGGCTCTCATGTTTGTCCTAACGATAAGAAGACACTAATGCCGTCGCCGTATAGGTCCGCGGCGATCTTTGACCTACCATGAAGTACTGAACGTTGACCGTGACTTGCCTGAGGTTGGGATTGGGGGCACCACCAGCCTGCAGCACTGGGTTGATCAGGATCTGCCGGGAAAAGTTTGCCAGGCTCACTTGCTTGTCATCGGGGGTTCCCAGAACTCCGTCGGCTCCTGGCAAGGTCACGCATTCGATCCCGGATGGGCAGCCCGGAAAATTAGCATCGTCGGCAGTGCCCACCAGACCATCGACTCCGGCAGATCGCAAAGTGGTGAATCCGTCGATGAAAATGCCGCCATTGCTCACGTTGTTGATCTGAGCGAATACGATCTGCTGCGTGTTACGGGCGGTGAAAATACTTTCCAGAGCTTCGAGCGCCTTTTGCTTGGCGATCAGGTCGTACTGCGCATTCTGCGTGGCGGCCATGGCCGAGCCAAAGGTTGCGATCATGGCGAGCATCCCGATGCCCGTGATCGCAATCGCAATCATTACTTCAATCAAGGTGAATCCCCGCTGTGCACGCGGTTCGGCCGCTTCGACGGCGTCAGCCCGGGTTATTGTTGCGTCCATACATTTCCTCCAGCGGGAACCTGATTCAGACGCCATCCGCGGATTCTTCCCGTGGACCCGAAGACCGTCACGGCGCGCATGCTCCAGATATCTCCCGGCCTGCCCAGATACACGATTCCACTGTTCAGGTTTCCCAGCGTGTCCTGCGAAGAACCGTCGGGCATGAACATCACGTAGTCCAGACCTCCGGCTCCCACGCCTTGATCGAAATCAATCGCCGCACCGCCATTTCCAAACCCATCGGGTACGGTTGCGGCAGTGTTGGGCATGCCGGCTTGCACGGCAAACTGAATGTCCGATGGGATAGTCAGAGTCTGCACGAGTACTGGAGCAGGGTTTACGGGGAGCGCGACTCCCAGGTACCAGACCGTGATTGTGCCGGGCGCTGCGAATCGCACCTGGTAGCGACGCCGCTGAGTGATGGCCTGGCTTCGATATCTGCGCAAGGTCATTAACGTAGTGTCGTACGCCTGATTGACATGCGTATTCCGGAGCATAGGCTGCAGGGTGATAAAAGTGATGCAAGCGACAATCAACACAATCGCCACCACAATCATCATCTCGAGCAACGAGAAACCACGAGCTTTTTGAGGCACGATTCTGTCGTTTCCAGGGGAGTTCGAATTTCGAACATCGTGGTGTAGAGAAGTCATTTCACTCTCCACGGCCAAACCCTCGGCGCCATTCCGGGGGACGAAGAAACCGGTGTACTGAGAATAAGTTGTGCCCCGCGCGCACACGCTTGTGGCGAGGCACGTCTAACTCGCAATCCATCGTAGGGACAGGCATATACAGCGTCAAAGCACCGCCGTACAGGGAATGTTCAATGGCCTTCCGTAACGTAATTGCCCGAATGTGACGGTAGTGACTGCCGAGGCCGAATTCCAACTTCTTCACTTTCCTCCTCCTCCCATGACCATCGGTAGGAAAACATTGCAGCTTGAGGGACTTGGGAACTGAGCCAGGTTGGCAGGCAGGATTTGGCCGAACGAAAAGGACTATCTGTTCATCTTCCGGTTCCGATGCTTTCGGATTACCCGGGTAACTTGTCCCTGCGCGGGCGTAACTTTACGATGCGGACTGTATGGCGCTTTCCAGCCTCGTAGTGTGTGCAGACGAATCTACGGCCCAGGTGTTGCGCCGCATTCTGGAAGAACTCGGCATTTCGGTCGAGCATTGCCGGGCAGCCGCAGAGGCCCGTCTCAAGCTTGCCAAGCAACGTTTCGATTCCATCGTGATTGATTGCGAGCGTGAGAGCGAGGCCACAGAAGTCCTGCGCGGCGCCCGCTCCAACGGCCTGAACCAGTCCAGCCTGGCGATAGCGATCGCGGGCAAAGAAAATAACGTGCGGCAGATGTTTGCCCTGGGCATCAACTTCGTCCTTTATAAACCGGTTTCGGAGGACCGGGCCTGGAGCAGCTTCCGGGCGGCCCGGTCCCTGATGCAGCGTGAGAGAAGGCGCAGCAGTCGGGTCGCAGCTCACGCCAAGGTGGCTCTGGACTACGGGAATGTTGAAAATGTCCCGGCGACTTTGGTCGATCTCAGCGAAGACGGCACAGCGGTTCAAAGTGAACGTAAACTTCCGCCCGATTGCAGGGTCTACTTTCAGTTTGCTCTGCCCGGGCACACTTCGATCGTCCGGCTTTCCGGAGAAGTGGTGTGGCAGGATTCGGCGGGTCGAGTAGGGATGCGATTCGTGAACGTTCCTACCGCTTCGCGGCGCGTGCTCACGAACTGGATCAAAGCTGCGCCCGCGCCGGTGGTGGGCGCTCCCCAAGTGCCGCGTCCGCAAGAATCCATCATCAAAACCACCGCCACGCCGAGCGGCGGTAAATCGCGTTCGGATACGGGCGCGGCTCGCCTGCGGTCTTCACCTGGAAATCGCCGGGGCCAGTCGCGGCACACCTGCCGGCTGAGTGCGGATGTCTACCGGATGGGAATCCAGGTTCCGACCCGTTCTAGCCTCACCGACATCAGTTCCGGGGGATGTTACGTTGAGATGACCACGCCTTTCCAACCCGGAACCAGGGTCGAAATTATCGTGCGCACCCAAAACATGAAGCTCCGAACCCAGGGGGTGGTGCAGTCGACGCATCCGGGGTTTGGTATGGGGGTGCAACTAAGTCTGAAGAGCGCAGAGGATCATGATCAGGTTCAGTCCCTGATCCGGTTACTGGAGCTATCAGGTGAAACGGAAGTGGGGCCGGTCAACGATCCGTGGACCCGTTAAGTCGTGAAGTCAGTTTAGAAATACCTCATCAAGCGCGCGACTGTGCTTCCTGAGAGACCGCCTTCCTGAAGTAATCCAGCGACATACGCAGGCCCGCCTGCAAATCGATCTTTGGTTCCCAATCGAGTAACTGCCTGGCTTTGCCGATGTCGGGCCGGCGCTGCTTGGGATCGTCCTGCGGCAGAGGTTCGTGGCAAACCCGACTTTGGGAACCTGTGATGGCTAGAACCTGTTGGGCGCATTGCAGAATCGTGAAATCCGTCGGATTCCCGATGTTGACCGGAGTGTGCTCCGGCGATTGTGAGAGGCGAACGATCCCTTCTATTTCATCACTCACGTAGCAAAAGCTCCGGGTCTGTCCACCGTCGCCGTACACCGTGAGGTCTTCACCTCGCAATGCCTGGCGCATGAAATTTGGAATCACCCGCCCGTCGTTGATCTGCATGCGCGGTCCGTATGTGTTGAAGATCCGAACAATGTGAGTATCGACTTTGTGGTAGCGCAGGTACGCCATGGTGACAGCTTCTGCGAAACGCTTGGCTTCGTCGTACACCGATCTTGGCCCGATCGGGTTTACGTGTCCCCAATATGTTTCCTTCTGCGGATGCTCCAGCGGGTCGCCGTAACACTCCGAAGTGGACGCCAGCAGGAATTTCGCGCCGTGCTTCTGGGCGACATCGAGAGAATGGAACGTGCCCAGCGATCCCACCTTTAGAGTGGGAATGCCGTGGGCACCGTAGTCGACCGGACTGGCCGGGCTTGCGAAGTGGAACACGTAATGCACGGGACCAAAGTCAAACGGATCGCTGACGTCCTGCTGTTGAAACTCAAAACGAGAATCGCGTCGCAGGGATTCCAGATTCGATAAGCGTCCCGTCAGCAGATTATCGACGGCAACCACGGAGTAGCCATCGGCCAGGAGTGCCTCGCAGAGATGAGACCCCAGGAACCCGGCTCCTCCGGTCACCAACGCGCGTCGGTTGTTCATCATTGCTTGGGTCGGGGTGCGGCCACTGGCGTTTGGGAAGGCGAACCTTCCGGCAGGCCCGGGGAGCGGCCAATACTGTAGTAGCTGAACCCGTGCGCAGCCATCATCTCGGGACTGAAGAGATTGCGTCCGTCGATTACGATGGGGTAGCGCAGTTTACCGCGGAGTTGCTGCAGATCGAGAGCTGAAAACTCCTCCCACTCGGTGAGGATCAGAAGGGCATCGGCCCCGCTGGCGGCATCGTAGGCGCTTTGCGCAAACTGCACGCCGGAAGGCAGTACGTCGCGAGCGCGCTCCATCGCCGCCGGGTCGTAGGCGCAGACAGTACAGCCTTCCTGCACCAAGGACTGAATCATAAGGATTGCCGGGGATTCGCGAATATCGTCGGTGCCCCCCTTGAAGGCCAAGCCGAGCACTCCCAAACGCTTCCCCCGAAGAGTCCACAACGCGTTGCGGACTTTGCGGAGGAAACGGTGCCGCTGCTCTTCGTTAATGCGAATCACCTCGTCCAGCAAGCGAAACTCGTAGCCGCATTCGCGCGCGACCGCACGAAACGCCATCAGATCTTTCGGAAAACACGATCCTCCGTAACCGATCCCAGGATTCAGAAAGCGCGGCCCGATGCGCGAATCGGTCCCCACTCCCTGGCAGACCTGCTGGACGTTGGCGCCCACGGACTCGCATATGGATGCGACCGCGTTAATGAACGAAATCTTCATCGCCAGGAAGGCGTTCGATGCATGCTTGATCAATTCCGCACTCTTGGTGCTGGTCACAATTAACGGCGGGGGAATCTGCGACCGGTCCGGTTGAGGAATGGCATCCGGTTTTTTGTAGTACGAGCCTTCGCACAGGGGCGCGTAGATTTCGCGCAGAACTTTGGCACACCGCTCGGAGTCAGCGCCCACGACGATCCGGTCGGGAAAGAGGAAGTCCGTGACCGCAGTTCCCTCGCGCAGGAACTCGGGGTTGGAGGCCACGTCAAAAGAATTTGGGTCCGCGCCATTGCGGAGAATGATCTTGCGCACCCACTCGCTGGTGTAGACGGGAACGGTGCTTTTTTCCACCACGATCTTGTAGCCGTCAATCGCACCGGAGATTTCCCGCGCCACGGATTCCACGTAGGACAAGTCCGCATCCCCGCTGTCGGTTGCCGGTGTACCCACCGCGACGAAGATTGCGGAACTAACGCGTACTGCTTCCTGCAGGTCATCGGAAAACTTGAGTCGCTGACCGCGATGACGAACCAGCAGTTCCGGGAGGAACTGCTCGTGAATGGGAACTCGTCCGGCCTTCAGCGCGGCCAGTTTCTCCTGGTCGTTGTCGACCAGGGTGACTTCATGGCCCATGTCGGCAAAGCAAGCCCCCGCCACTAGGCCTACGTAACCTGAACCCACCACCGCAATGCGCATGCACAGCTCCTGCAGGGTTCGGGCGCAATGCTTGCGGCCCGAAGCAATTTTGCTATGGAACACTGTCTTCTTGTGTTCTAAGCCGGACTTCTAATCTAGCAGGTTTTCGAAACCTAGCGCCCTCACAAAATCGCAGAAGCCTGCCTCCGGCTGCAAAACGGGAACGGTGCGCCCTGTGCATTGGTCACCCAGATAAGTGACCATGATCACCGTGGGGTTGGTGCATGCATTCGAGAATATTAGTAGAGGTGGAAGCCATGCCGATCCTGATGATCGCGTTGTTCGCGCTTGCCGTGTTCGGATTGATCGGAGTCCTGCTGGCTGCCGCGGTTGTTCTGGAAACAAAAAAGGAGAACTCCGGGAATTCTCCCGCGCCGGACTGCGATCTGCGAACTGGAAGGGCAACCCGTAAGCAATCCGACTCGGGAAGCACCCACGGAAGTCTTCACTGACCATAACTAGCGCCGACCGTTTTCTTTGTCCTGACTGACAAAGCTTTTCCCCTTCTGCTCTGAACCCAGAGCTACCACCGTTGCCAACAATACGATGGTGGCGATCTCGAACGCCGCCAGTGCCCACGAGTAACCAAGCCAATCTCGCAATGCATACTCGATGCTGTTAGTAGGAGCGGCGAACAGAATCCCCAATTGATAGGCGAAGCCGGGCATCAGTCCGCGGGTCGCGTCCGGGGAGAGTTCATTCAGGTGCGCGGGAATAATTCCCCACGCTCCCTGTACGCCCATCTGCATGAGGAAAGCTCCCAGAACGAGCGTCGGCAGGATTCCCCCAAACGCCCACAGGGGGATTGCAGCGAGGGCCAAAGCCAGGGCAATCAGCATGGCGCGCCGGCGGCCTAGCCTTTCCGACAGAAAGCCGAACGAGAAGGAGCCCAATACGGCACCCACGTTGTACAGGATGGCGACGTACGAAATCGTCGACAGCGGAAGCCTGTGGACCTCGCGGAGGAAGTGCGGGTAAAGATCCTGCGTGCCATGCGAGAGAAACATCATCAGCGTCATCAGCAGCACGAGGTACAGGAAGATCTTCCAATGACCGCTGGCACTGCGCACGATTGCGCCCACGGTGGGGGCGCGATGCTGCTTCCAGGCCTCCGACTCCTTTACCCGGAACCGGATGTAGAAGGCCAACAAGGCGGGGATTCCACCCACCCAGAACATCGCCCGCCAACCCCAGGCCGGTAGAACAAAGCGCGCAGCAACCGCTGCCAGTAGGTAGCCAATCGGATATCCGCTCTGCACGATTCCCGACAGAAAGCCCCGCCAGCGCTTGGGAGCACTCTCCATCGCAAGCGAAGCGCCCACTCCCCATTCGCCTCCCATTCCGATCCCATAAATGGCTCGCAGAATCAGGAACACGGTGTAATTAGGCGCGAAGCCGCAGAGCAATTCGAACAGGGAAAAGAAAACGACGTTTGCCATCAGCGGACGCCGCCGCCCGTAGCGGTCTGCCAGCAAGCCGAATATCAGCGCTCCTAAGGGCCGCATGGCCAGGGTCGCGGTGATGGTCAGGATGATCTTTGACGTCGGCACATGAAATTGCACCGCTAAGGTATCGACCAGGAACACAAGCACAAAGAAGTCGAAGGCATCGAGCGTCCATCCGAGGAAACTGGCACTGACAGCGTGCCACTGATCGGAGCGTGAGAGTCCGGTTTCAGAAGCGGCATCGATTGCAGTCATGGGGTGTTCGGAGGACCGGTTTCCCACCGAGTCCGCGGGTGGACATGCCCTCATTTTTGACGCGCCATGAAACCACGATCTGGAGTCGGAAGCAAACCGTGCGGAGGGGAACCGGTTGTTTCCGTGCGGAAATGGCCCGATCGTGCCATGCCCAATATGGCCGAAATGCTTGCTGACGCGGGATTTACGATTGACAATGCCGCCGTTTAAGGGGAAACTTTGCAGTTGAGAAACTGTGAGTAAGTCCCCCGGTGCTCACCCAGGTTCAAGCCCATGTCGTGTCCCGACCCGTACCGGCCCTACGACCCCTCGGGGGAATCCGATTCTCGCAAAGCTGAACTCAAAGTCCAGCATCTGCCCTCCGATTCCGACGTGAGAGCCCTAACCAGCGCCCTTGCGGCTGGTGGAGGCGGAAGTTCCTCCCCAGACTTAGCTTTGGACCTCGTTCTCAACCAGATTGTTGAGCAGGCCTGCCTGGCCACCGGAGCCACGGGCGCGGCGATCGCGCTAACCCGGGACGGCGAAATGGTATGTCGGGCGACCACCGGAAGGAATGCGCCCGACCTCGGCGTCCGGCTCGACAATGCTGGATTTTCCGCAGAATGCCTGCGCGTCGGCACGCTGCAGCGCTGCGACGACACGGAAACCGATCCGCGCGTGGATTCGATGGCCTGCCGCCTATTAGGAGTACGGTCGATTCTCGTGATTCCCCTGTGGTATTGGGGCGAATTCATGGGAATTTTCGAGATTTTTTCTCCACGCCCCAACGCGTTTGGAGAGCGGGACGAGCAAACGTTGCAGGCTCTTGCCTACCGGATCGTCCGACATACCAAGCAGGCGACCGGATCGATTGCCGGATTTACGGCCAACGTGGAAGAGGTCCCGAAACCAATGCCAAGCGTGGTTTCTGCGGCATCAGAACCAGAGCCTGAGCCCGAAGCAGAGGTAGAGCGCGAAGCCGAATCTCCACGGGCTACTGTTTTGTCGATGCCGGTCTTTGAGTTCAACTCCGAAGACGAGCCGATTCCAGTGACGGATTCCTCGGAGCGTCCCGATGCGTGGACAGCGATTCTCGCGGGTGCGGCGGTCGTCATTGCAGGTCTGATCGTTGGTTTGATGATCTGGCGTGTGGGCTGGTCAGGCGGCGCCACTAAGGGGCCAGTTGGAACTCCACCTGCCGTGAAGGCCCGCCCTCAGGCACCGTCGAACACTCCAGTCGATACCTCCGCCCCGACCCTGCACGAAGAAGTTCTGGAATTCGGTTCTCCGCCAGCGGAGCCGAAACCGTTGGCGCCACGGAACATTCCCGTCATGGCGGCGAAGAAAGAATCCGTCGCTCCGGCGGGGCAGCCCGGCCTGGCCATCTACGAGAAGGGCAAACTGATTTACGGAAGTCCAGTCGCGGGTCCGGATCAGCCCGTGACGAAGCCTGTGCAACCGAGAGCACACGCAGCGCCGGGAGAGATAGCCGAAACTGCTTTAGCGAAACTGGACGCTCCGCCTTCGGGTGCGGGTGCGGCGCGACTCAGTCCTGAGGCCGCCGAGAATCTTCTCGTGAACCGCGTAGAACCTGACTATCCCGATGCCGCGCGCCGTGCACGTATTCAGGGGTCCGTGACCTTGCAGACCCTGATCGGCGCAGACGGGAAGGTTCAGCGGGTGACACCCGTCAGCGGAAATCCTGAACTCACTGCCGCTGCGATTACGGCCATACTCCAGTGGCGCTACAAGCCCTATGTTGTGGACGGTCGCAAGGTCCCGGTGCGTACGCAAGTCAGCGTCACGTTCATGCTTGCGGAGTAGCGCGGACACTTCTCATACATCCACTCAGGCGGAATAAGCTAATTCCTTGGCTCTCTGTGCCGCTTTCACGACAGCCTTGATCAAGGTCACGCGCAGCTTGCCCTCTTCCAGCTCCAGAATGCCGTCGATTGTGCACCCTGCCGGCGTTGTAACGGCGTCCTTCAGCAATGCAGGGTGATCGCCCGTTTCAAGGACGACGGCCGCGGCACCTAGCGCCGTCTGCGCGGCCAGCAGTGTAGCGACATCGCGGGGCAAGCCTACCTTCACACCGGCCTCCGCCAGCGATTCAAGAATGATGTAGATGTAGGCGGGACCGCTCGCCGAGAGTCCCGTGACGGCGTCCATATGTTTCTCATCGACGGCGACCGTTCGCCCGACCACATTGAAAAGTTCAGTGGCGATTTCGAGGTGCTGGGGGCCGGCATACTTTCCCTTACACAATGCTGTCATGCCTTGACCGATCACGCAGGGAGTATTCGGCATGGCACGTACCACGGGCACGTTCTGTCCCAGCGCATTTTCGATGTGGCTGGTGGAAACCGATGCGGCCACCGAGATCACTAACTGCTCCGGTCGAATCTGTGCACGGATTTCCTCCATCACGCTCTGCACGACTTGGGGCTTCACGCAGACAAAAACGATATCAGCGTTGTGCGCCGCGCTGGCGTTGTCAGTCCCCACGGGAATCCCAAGTTTCTGCGAGAGTGCCTGAGCTCGTTCTTCGTGCTGTACGGTGGCGGTCGTCAGCGTGCGGGAAAGCAGGTTCTTCTCCAGGAGTGCCTTCGCCAGGATTCCGCCCATTTTCCCCGCGCCCAGCACTGCGACGCGCTTGTTCGACAAGTTTGATCCCATACCGGGTGCCTCCGTGCCCCCTTGTTAACGCCGGTTTGCTGCCAGCTGTGCCGAAGGCTTTTGGCCCTCGGTCTATTAATGCGCTCCACTTTATCAGCTAATCGGAAGAGAGTGTTGCGAAGCCGAGGTCAGCGCTGGTCTTCAGCTCGCCAAACCTGGAACGGAATTGCATGCACCTCTACTGGACAGTCAAGGTCGCTGTGGTGGTTTGTGTCGATGTTCCCACCAGGGTGGTTATTGATACCGTAAATGTTCCGGACGGCGTGGACGACTGAATCGTCACGGCAGCCGAGGCGGACTTGGTGACGTCGGCCTGAGAAATGGCCGAAACAGTCACCGTGGGGGTATTCGGAACAACGGTGGGCGCAGTGCACAGGCCGGTTGGATCAATTGTGCTGCCCGATAGCGCAGCATTGCTGCCGATTCGCCCGGAGGCGCCGTGCGGCCACGCACAAACCACTCAGCGCGTGGGTTGGGATGGTCGCGGTCGCGATCTGCGATCGGGCGGTTTTCTCTGAGTTGTTTCGAACCTTGCGCGAATGATGCCGAGATGGCAAAGACCACAAGCACGGATGTCCATACGGCCGTGGGAAAACGATGGCGCCGGGACTCAATCAAGTGATCCAAGGAAGCGTGGGACGTTTGTTGATCGCCCGCAGGGTTGGCGGGGTGCGCGCACGCAATGTTGATTCGGTACGCGGAACTATTCGCGATTGACATAAAACAGTCTTGAAAAAAGATTTCCCATGTCGCCAGTGTTCTGGGTTAATGCCTCATTCGAGCATGGGGGAATTCCGGGAGGATGTAGCGACCGTCACTGCATTCGCGGTCGTGACCGAAACGGGAATGACTCGCCAGTTGCTTGACATGACAAGGTGCCGGCATCGCTCACGGGATCAAGCGGAGAAGGAACCGACGTTCGCGTGGGTCCGAGTTTTCCGGGTTCGTGTCAGCGCAGGTTAGAATTCAGTGGCTTTGGTTGGCTTTGAAGAATGGGCAGGGCGAGAGTGCTGCGTTGAACCACCGTGATGCGATAGACAGACCGCCAGTGACTGCGGCCGCCAATAGCGTGGTGTCGGCTGGATCGCGATTAGTGGCTCATGTGCAGAAGCGATATCCCTCAGAGCGCGAGTTTGCTCTGGACGTCGATTTCGCCGCTCCACCGGGGTTTACGATCCTGTTCGGCGCTTCCGGCTCAGGCAAGACAACCTTGCTGGACTGCGTCGCGGGATTAACCACTCCTGATTCGGGCATCATCATGGTGGGTGCGAAAAAGTTCTTTGATGACCAGGCGTACATCAACGTGCCGGTGCCCGAACGGAATGTAGGATATGTCTTCCAGGACCTGGCTCTGTTTCCTCACCTGACGGTTGAAAAGAACGTCGCGTACGGGCTCAATCGTTACTCACATACAGAGCGCCAGCGAAAGGTTCACTCGGTACTCGATGCCTTTCGTATTCGCGAGCTGAGGACACGACGACCAAGCGAGATCTCCGGAGGAGAGCGACAGCGGGTTGCACTGGCTCGATCGCTGGTCACAGATCCGTATGTCTTGCTGCTCGATGAACCGCTGGCTGCACTCGATAGCCCAACCAAGGCGCACATCCTCGATGATCTGCGCGAGTGGAACCAGGAACACGAAATTCCTATCCTTTACGTGACCCACAGCCGCGAAGAAGTTTTCGCGTTAGGTGAGACAGTGCTGGTTCTGGAACGAGGACGCATTCTGGCACAGGGAAGACCGCACGAAGTAATGGGAGCTCCGCGGCAGGAAACGGTTGCGCAACTGGCCGGTTTCGAAAACATTTTCGATGCGATTGTCGAGGGTGCCCACGAAGACCGCGGTACCATGACCTGCAGGTTGGGAGCGGGCAGGGTGGAGTTGGAGACGCCACTGATTCGTGTCCAGGCTGGGTCGAGTTTGCGCATCGGAATTCGTGCGGGAGATATTCTTCTCGCAACAGTTCGGCCGGAAGGGTTGAGTGCGCGAAACGTACTGGTGGGAAAAATTGTTTCCGTGGCGCGCCGGGACATGGTGATTGCGGCCCGAGTGGATGTCGGCATTGAGATGGAGGTGCACCTCACACTCGCCGCGCGGGATGCGCTGCGACTGGCGCCTGGCCGCGATGTCTGGCTGGTGGTGAAAACACATTCCTGCCATCTCATGGCAGGCTGATCGTCACGGGTGACGCAACTGTGCTTCTTCCACCCGTTCCAGTTGAATGACCGCGATCCACTGACCCTGACGTTCCTTGCTGAACACAATTCGCCCACCCAAGAGTTGTGCCGCCAGCTCAGGTGGCAGATCACGATGAAATCCAAAAAACCGCATCTTCAGTCTCTGCCACAGCCGCCACTCGTCAAAAAGGCCATGAGGCGGGACGTACTTGGTGGAGAAGATCAGGGCGACGTCAAACCGTGACCGCTCCTCCGCGGCGGCCGATATCTCCTCAAGGGTGAAGTCTTCAATGCGGAGCACCTTCATGGGGCGGGTGACGTAGCCCAGATAGGGCTGGCTCAGTTCATCGGAAGCCGGCCACGCTGTGAGCACCCGGGCCATCGGTAGACGGGCTTCCAGGAATCGGTCCGCATCTTCATGAATCAGGATGTAGTCGCGATAGGCGAGGTTATCTTCCGGCGAGAATCCGTAAGGAGGATTCCAAAAGAGTACGGCCACGAAGGCCACGCAAACCGCCGGAATCAGCCAGCGCCAGCCCGGTATTCGACGCCGCAGAGTGGATATCGCCACAATGATCAGTAGCGGTACCGTTGTGAGCATGTAGCGCGCCAGGACAGCGCCTCCCACGATCGCCAATGCCACGATGTAGGTCAGCGTCACAGCGGCGAACATGGACTGCACGGGGAGGTCGATCCTAGGTCGTTCGCACTCGCCATCTCGGACGGGCGGACGAGTCATCGCCCAGGCCATCAACAGAGTCAGAACCCAGAGATGCAAGTAACCGAACTCTTGCCATACACGCATGCCGAGCGCCAAAAGTATGCGTAAGGGATGCATCGTGGATTGCACGTTATAACGGAAGAACTCTGGGTTGCCGAATACGTACCCGGTCCTCCAGAAGTGGTAGACGTACCACAAGCCGAGAATGACAAACGGCACCAGAAGCGGAGTGCGCCAACGAGGTTCGGGATCGCAGACTGACTCTCGAAGGCGACGGGTTACGTGGGGACAGACAACTTCCCATCCGAGCAATGCCAGCGGTGTCAAGATCGCTGTCTCTTTGGCAAGAACGGCCAGAGAGAACCAGAGCGCCGAGGGCCAAATGCGCCTGCCCAAGTAACAGTCCAAGCCCCAGAGACTAAGACCGGCGGCCGCCAGATCGACGTGGGCCATCGTGCTTTGCGCAAAAAACACCGGATACAGGCCCGTGCACATTGTTGAGGCAACCGCCACCTCGAGGTTCGACACGCGTCGCGCGATTCGAAATACGCCCACCAACGCGAAGGCCGAGACCAGCACCATTGCACTGCGCGTGACCAGGGGCGTAAAACCTGCCAATTTCCACCATGCTGCCAGGTAGGCCATCACCAGCGGCGGGTGTCCACTCGAGGGAGTGGAATGAGGAATGATGCTCGCCGTAAAAAGTAGATCACGGGCCGCCGGAATATAGTACCCCGCCTCATCCCAAAAGTAAGGAAGACGCAGCAGGGGCACGTGCAGCAAAAAAACCACTGCGAAGATCAGGCAGAAAGCCAATCCTGACCGATCGGCTGCCTGCGAGTTTGGCATCGACGATGCCGACGAAGTCATGAGACGTAGTAGTCGAAGACTTGCATAGAGGCGTTCGAGGTGGTGCGCCAAAAAACACGGACTCAACCACTCAGCCGACATCGGATCCGAAGGAAGCGACGAGCGATTTCTGACACGATTTTAGTGGACCGGTCCCCCCGGCATCATGCGTGGATCCAACTTGATCTCCCCAAACGCGCTTTCATATCCCGCGACATTCTGCTGCAGGATTCCGAGCAGAGCCTTGGCTTGCTGCGGACTCAGGTAGATGCCCTGGAAATTCTGAATCTCCACCTGGGTCTCGCTCTGTTGCATAAGAGTTCCGAAGACCAGGAAGAAATCCCAAACATTCACGCGAATCTGCACGCTATTGGCGTAGTTCTCGCGATAGTCGTTCGTGTTCGTCAACTTGACATTGGGCTGAATTGGGTTGGCCATAGGGATGCCAGTGTAGCGGGTTTGCTGTGGCGGAAGGAAGGGATGGGAGCGGCGATCCTGGGTTCGCGCCTAATCACGGCTCAACCGGTCAATCAGTGTAACCGCCCAGACCGGGCCATTCGGCCACGTCAGCCCTGTACCAGAGGACCGAACGCGTTGCACTCCGGTGCTCTTGCTGCTGGCTGCAAATCGATGTGCAATGTCTTTGCAGCACAAGAGATCCGGCTAAATGGGCCGCTTTTCCGGGCCTGGTCAGGATCAAACCAAAAGTGAGGCTCCCCATGATTCTCGAACGACTGACAGCTTGGACACTCGTGATTGTGTACTACACGGTGACTTGCGGTGCGATTCTGCTTGGCTTAAAAGGTGCACTTTAACGACAGTTTGTAGCCGGCGTTGCACGCGAAGAATTCCCTCTGAACCATCCAACATCCCTTCCCAAGAACAGGGCGGGACCCCGATATCCCCCTCGGGTCCCGCCTTAGTACTTTTTTGGAGCCGTATTCCAGACTTGAGAGAGATGGCTGTCCTCCACAGCAAAAGGGCAAAGGTCCGAGCTATGCCTCCTTCCAGAGCCTGGGAGGACGCAATGGAATTACTAAGGATGGGGAACTATCGAGTCAGCGGTTTCTCGGGTGACGTTTCTGGGGGGCCCTGCTCAACGTTTCTGGGACTGAAATAGCGCACGGTCACGTCGTCGGAAACGCGGTGCACATCACCTTCACGAAGGGCCGCCTTGACGGGCTCAGATTTCGGATTGAAGTAGCGTACCGTCACATCGTCTCCGAAGTACCGAACCCGGGTATCCAATTCAGATTTCCTCTTCGGAGAGCGAGAGGGCAAGGCTCGGACCGTTGAACTGCTTGCAGCATATCCTGCCACATCGTTGCTAGGAGTGTTACTCGGAGACACTTGCTGTGCAGGTGCGTACGGCGCAGGCGACTCGAGAGGTTTGTGGATCTCCGAGGGAGGCTTGGAAAACATTCCAGACGGCCGGTCCCGATAAAGGATCCAACTACCAAACATCAGCACGCTGGCCACGACAAGGGATGATCTTAGGGCACCTCCATAGTGCCGACGCGGTGCCGGTCGCGACTTCCATCGAGAAGCGAGCTTGCGCGATTGTGCAAGAGGCGACACCCTGGTGACTTCGGCGGGAGGCCTGACGACCGCGGTCACCACGGCGGATTGGACCGGTTGCGGTCGGTCGAGAGGATCACGAGTTGGCGCGGGCATCAGTTCGACTTCAGGCTCAACCTCTGCGAGTTGAGGCGCCTGCGCGTTCTGTTTTTCCAACAGCACGGCCTGGGACATGGCCTCCCCTACCAATCCGGCCAACAGGCGATAGATACGGACTTCCTGCTCTAGAAACTGGTGCGGTTCATTGAAGAGGACCTGCATCACACCCGCGACTGCGGCTACGTGATAAATCGGCAGAATGATCAGGGAGTTCGCTTCAAACTGGCGGCAAATGGCGGCTTCAATTCTGCCATCCGTGGTGGCATTTTCAACTCGCAGAATCTCAGCTCTGGTCCTCTTGGGAGCCGCTGCGATGAAGGTGGCCATCACGCACCGCCCGACGCTCGAGGCAGCGCTGCCGCTTCCCGCTCGATACACAAGCTGATCGCCCGACACCCGGCCTACCGCGACCCCGCTCGCATCCGCCACCTGGCGGGCGCATTCCACAACCAACTGCATCGTCCCCTCGACATCAAGATGCCCCGCTCTGATGGCGCGCTGAATTTCGACGATGCGCGCGAGGGGACGTGCGTTCATTCCGCTCTCTTGTACGGCGAATGCACTCTCCAAAAGTTTCTGAAAGAATTCTGGGTCGAAGCTCGGATCGCTGCTCATCGCGGAAGCCATTAGTAAGTTCTATGAAAACAGATTCCTGCCAGGTAGCCACCTTGTGTTCGCAGTCTTCCACCCACCCTAGTGGCTGTCAATACGGGAAAGACCCAAGAAACGCACGGCAGGGCATCGAACTGTGCAAGCTGACAGCTGTACGCAGCACAGAAAGGTGAGAGCCGGAGTTGGTGCGAAAGGGGGGACTCGAACCCCCACGGGTTTCCCCGCCAGATCCTAAGTCTGGTGCGTCTGCCAATTCCGCCAC
>UEXW01000345.1_pt1 | contig 31426 bp, 23 predicted proteins | sample 4301151 | NCBI WGS metagenome assembly UEXW01 (sample SAMEA4773176, study PRJEB27434) | metagenome | biome: 2259; feature: agricultural soil; material: soil | place: USA | collected 2014-09 | depth 0.25 m | reverse complement strand
ATCACGATAGAAAGCTTCATGGAAGTCCAACCGATAGAGCGATCTTACACTGATTTTCCGCGCTAAACCCTGGATGACCATACGGCAATCGATCGCGGTTCCCAGTTGGTAAGCGGAGAAATTCCGGTTCGCCCTCTTCTTGACAAACCAGCCACCAGGGAGCAGAATTCTTAAGGCGAACAAAAAGCGAAAGCAACCGGGGAACTCTTCCGGTTTCCTGGGATTTTCTCGAGGTTTTATGTCTTCTCTAGCACGTCTCGAAGCCTTAGGCCATTCTTTTCCTTTTGTTACAGGGCAAAGGTCTGCGGATCTCCGGCAGCAACTTTCCGGAATGCCGAAATTAGCAGGGGTGATTCAAGCCTCGCGCCTGGAAATACGTTCGGCGCCTCAGACGGCTTCCAGCGGAATCGCGCAATTGGACGCCCTCACCGGGGGCCTGCCCCGCGGATGTCTCACCGAAGTTTGCGGCCCAGATTCGTCAGGACGCACCAGCCTGTTGCTGTCCGCACTGGGAGCGGCCACACGGCGCGAGGAAATCTGCACCCTGATTGATGTAACCGACGCATTCGACCCGCAATCCGCCGCAGCGGCCGGGGTAGATCTGGAACGGCTTCTTTGGGTTCGCTGCGGAACCAACCCGCAATCTTCTTCTATTTCTCGCAAGCGTCGCAGTGCGCAAAGCCTTGAAGAGTGGGAGCGGCGGCGAAGCGAAGATCCCGTCGAGCAAGCTCTGCGAGCCACTGACCTGCTTTTGCAGAGCAGCGGTTTCGGCCTGGTGGTGATTGATCTGGCCGGTGTTCCGCTGAGGACCGCTCGTCGTATCCCGCTTACAACGTGGTTCCGCTTCCAACGGGCCGTGGAAAATACTGCAACCATATTGCTCGTGATTGGCCAACAGGCCTGTTCGCAATCGTGTGCGGCCATACAGTTGGCTTTGAATTCAGTTCTCCGCTCTCGGTTCTCAGTTCTCAGTAGAAGGAAGACAGCGCGCACTGGTAATGATTCCTGCGCTACAGAACGGCCATCCCATGCGGAACTTCTAAGTGAGATGGAAATTCAAGGGGAAGTGCTGCGCTCTCGCTCCGAACGCAAGCCGGTGAAATCAGTCAGAACGGTTTTCGAAACCAAAGCAGCATGGAGTGCGAGCGGCGGTCGAGAACTGAGTACCGAGTACCGAGATGCGGGTACCGAACGGAGCACCAACAACTGAGAACTGAGAATCAAGAATTGAAACTGTTCCCCCATGCCTTTCGCATGCATCTACGTTCCCGACTTTCCCGTGGAGGCGGTGTTGCGCGCGGAACCCGAGTTGCGATCGCAAGCAGTGGCTGTTCTCGAAGGAAAACCTCCCTTGCAGAAGGTGGCTGGCGTGAATGAAAAAGCGCGGCATGCGGGCGTGCAGCCGGGCATGACCAAAATTCAGATTGAGGCCTGCACCGAGCTTGTGTTGCGGCCCCGCTCCCTCCTGCAGGAAACGGGGGCGCATGCTGCTCTGCTCGATTGCGCGCAGTCGTTTTCTCCGCGCATCGAAGACACAGCACCCGACACGGTGCTTCTGGACCTTTCCGGACTCGAATCTCTTTTTGGCTCACTGCCCAAGATTGCGCGTGACATCGCCCGCCGAACTTCGGACCTGGGATTGGAAGCGAATGTAGCGACTGCTTTTAATCCTGACACGGCCCGGTTCGCGGCACGCGGTTTCCCCGGGGTCACGGTGATTCCTGAAGGCAAAGAAGCGGAGCGGCTGGGGAATTTGCCGCTGGAAGTTTTGTTTCCGGAACTGTCGTCGAGCCCATCCGAGCAATCCGCAAACCTTTTAGAAACATTCGACCTATGGGGCGTGCGCAATCTGCGTGCCTTGTGCGCATTGCCGGAGGTGGCCCTCAGCGAACGCATGGGCCAGCAAGGAATTCGCCTGCAGCAACTCGCGCGCGGGGCGATTTTGCGGACCCTGGTTCCGGTCGAACCTCCTCTTGTTATTTTTGAAGAAGCCACAGAACTGGAATATCCGCTGGTGCTGCTCGAGCCGCTTGCCTTTCTACTGGCGCGATTGCTCGATCAGATTTGTGCGCGTCTGGCCGCGCGTGCTTTGGCGGCGCAGGAATTGCGCTTGCAATTGGAACTGGACAGTGGATACCAGCTCGCGGACGAACTCACCGAAAATATCCCGGCAGATCGAGAGGAGCAATCTTCAGCCCATTCTGTGCGAATTCCGGCTCAGTCGCTCTCCAATCAAGATGCGCCACGAGCCTGTTTTACCCGGACACTCCGCCTGCCTGTTCCCATGCTCGACGCGAGAGTTTTTCTCAAACTCCTGCAACTCGATCTCAAAGCACATCCGCCGGGTGCGCCCATCCGGAAAGTTCATTTATCTGCCACGCCTGCTCAACCTCGCACGTTGCAGGGCGGCTTGTTTCTGCCGCCAACGCCCGAGCCGGAAAAACTCGAACTCACGCTGGCGCGCATTGCCGGCATGGTAGGAGAAGACAAAGTTGGCTCCCTGCAATTGCTGGATTCGCATCGTCCGGCAGCATTCCGCATGCAACGCTTTATTCCCACCGCACCCAAGGGACAAAAAGAGAAATCCGACACATCTTTTTCCAACGCTCCTGTAACTGCCTTGCGCATGTTTCGTCCGCCACTACGCGCTACGGTCACGTTCCGCGATGGCAAGCCTGTCCATCTCGTCTGCCAAAAAAGAAAAGAACTGCAGGGCGAGATTCTCTGGATCGCCGGGCCGTGGCGCTCCTCGGGAGACTGGTGGGAACAAGATGGCTGGGCGCGGGATGAATGGGACATCGCAATTCAGTCGTCAGTCACCAGTCGTCAGTCGTCGGTCCTCGGTCCGCGGTCCTCGGCCGTCAGCAACCCGGCATCCATAAAGTCCACATTGGCCCTTTACCGTCTTGTTCACGACCTGCTCAGCGGACATTGGTTCATGGAGGGAATGTATGACTGAAGCAGTGGTCAGTGGCCAGTGGCCAGAAAAGACAAAAGTACAAAAAAATAATCTGCGGAGATTTGCGCAGTCTGCGGCGATTGACCTGTGGGTTTACTGGCCACTGACCACTGGCCACTGACCACTGTTCCCGTGTACATCGAATTCCACGCCCGCTCCGCTTTCAGTTTCCTGGAAGGCTCTACCCTGCCCGAGGATCTGATCTCCGTTGGCCATCGCTTGAACATGCCGGCCATGGCGCTGCTCGATCGCGACGGAGTCTACGGTTCGCCGCGTTTTTATTTAGCCGCCCAAAAAGCGGGACTGAAGGCACACATTGGAGCAGAAGTAACCTGTGAACCATTTCCGATTTCCAATTGCCAGTTGCCAGCCGAAAAACTTTCTCGCTCCGCTTTAAAAATCGGCAATCGAAAATCGGCAATTGGAAAATCCTTCCGCCTTCCTCTGCTCGTTGTTTCCCAACTGGGCTATCAGAATCTCTGCCAACTGATCACGCGGATGAAGCTGCGCGCCAAGAAGGACGAGGGCGCTGTGCTGGAGCACGAACTCCAGCAACATTCTGCGGGGCTGATCTGTCTTACCGGCGGCGATGAGGGTCCTCTGGCTGCCGCTTTAAAAAGAGGAGGAACCGCGGAAGCCTACCGGTGTGTGGATGAGCTCACTGGAATCTTCGGTCGTAACAACGTGTACATCGAGCTGCAACGTCATCTGCATCGCGAGGAAGAAGTCCGCAACCGGGTTGCAATTGAGATTGCCCGTTCTCTCCAGCTTCCGCTATTAGCGACCAACGGAGTCTGCTACGCCACTGCGCGCGATCGCGAACTTTGCGATGTCTTCACGACCATCCGCCATCACCAGACCTTAATGACTGCGGGTCGCCTGCTGGCGCGCAACTCCGAACGCCATCTGAAATCTTCCGAAGAGATGTCGCAACTTTTTGCTGATCTGCCGGAAGCAATCGCCAATACCGCTGAACTTTCTTCCCGCCTTGAATTCAAGCTCAGCGATCTGGGATACGAGTTCCCCAAATATCCCGTCCCGAAAGGCGAAACCATGATGTCGTTCCTGCGCCAGCGCACAGAAGAAGGTGCTCGCTGGCGGTATGGCATCTCGTTATCCGGGTCTGCACTCCCACTCAACGGCTTCCACAATAAAGACCTGCAACAGCGCGCCCGTCGCCAGATTGAGCGCGAACTCAACCTGATCGAGAAACTCGATCTGGCCGGCTACTTTCTCATCGTCTGGGACATCGTTCGCTTCTGCCGCGAGCAAAACATCCTCGCTCAAGGACGCGGATCTGCCGCCAATAGCGCTGTCTGCTATTCACTTGGGATTACCGCGGTCGATCCCATCGGCATGGAACTTCTCTTTGAGCGCTTCCTCTCGGAAGAGCGCGGCGAGTGGCCCGACATTGATATCGACCTGCCCAGCGGCGAACAGCGCGAGCGCGTTATCCAGCACATCTATCAGCGCTACGGTGAGCGCGGCGCCGCCATGACCGCCAACGTCATCACCTATCGCAATCGCATGGCCGCCCGCGAAATGGGCAAGGCCATGGGCTTCGATCTGGAGACTTTAAATAAAGTCTCTGCCGCGGTTGCGACCTGGGAATATCGCGATGCCAACGACGCTCTTGACCGGCGCTTTCACGATGCTGGTCTCGACCTGAATCATCCGCGCCTGCGCAAATATTTCGAGCTTTGTACGGCGGTGCAGGACTTGCCGCGCCATCTCGGCCAGCATTCCGGAGGCATGGTCATCTGCCAGGGACAGCTCGATTCCGTCGTCCCGCTCGAACCAGCCTCAATGCCCGGCCGCGTGGTGGTGCAGTGGGACAAAGAAGACTGCGCCGACATGCGCATTATTAAGGTAGATCTGCTTGGTCTCGGCATGATGGCCGTGCTCGAAGATTCAATCCACCTGATCCGCAGGGACTATCACCAGGAAGTCGATCTCGCGCACCTGCCGCCGGATGATCCCAAAGTGTATTCGACCCTGCAAAAGGCTGACACGGTGGGTATGTTTCAGATCGAAAGCCGGGCGCAGATGTCGTGCCTGCCGCGCCTGCGTCCGGAGCGCTTTTACGACATTGTGGTGCAGGTCGCGATCATTCGCCCGGGACCGATCGTGGGCCAGATGGTGAATCCTTTTTTACAGCGCCGTCAGGGCCGCGAAGTTGTGACCTATCCCCATCCTTCGTTGGAACCTGTGCTGGCACGCACGCTGGGGGTTCCACTTTTTCAGGAACAGTTGCTGCGCATCGCCATGATCAGCGCCAACTTCACGGGAGGCGAAGCGGAAGAACTGCGCCGCGCCATGGGATTCAAGCGTTCGCAAGCACGCATGAAAGAGATTGAAGCCAAACTGCGCAGCGGTATGACGCGCAACGGCCTCTCGCAGGAAGCCCAGGAGCAGATCATCCTGTCCATCTCGTCATTCGCGCTGTATGGGTTTCCTGAATCGCACGCGGCCAGCTTCGCGTTAATCGCCTACGCAAGCGCGTGGCTGAAGTGTCACTACCTGGGCGCATTTACCGCTGCCTTGCTGAATAACCAGCCGATGGGCTTTTATCATCCCGCCACCATCGTGAAAGATGCCCAGCGGCACGGGCTGAAAATTCTTCCGGTGGATGTGACGAAATCGGATTGGCTGTGCACGTTGGAACCAGTCGTCAATCGGCAACCGTCGGTCGACAAGGAATCAGTTCTCGGTTCTCAGTTCTCAGTTCTCAGAAAACCAGCCCTTAGTCGTCAGTCGCAAGTCGTCAGCGAAAAATCAGTCGTTGATCGCCAGTCCCATCGTCCTGCTCAAGCTATCAGCTATCCGCCATCAGCCATCCGCCAAAACGGCGTTTTGAAGGGGCCCGGCTTTAGCCGGGCCGGAGAGGCTTGTAGTTCAACGGCGGCTTTAGCCGCCGAGGTTGATGTTCTATTCGAGAAGAACACTAATGCCTCTACCCATAATACCTCTACCCATGTTTCCTGGGACGAAATCGGTTCCTACACGCAGCGACACGCAAAAACAGCTTCGCAACCGAATACAACTTTAGCCACGAAGCGGCGACAGGATGAAGCCCACGACGTAAGCCGTGGGGACCAGACCGAACAAACGCAAGCCCCGGAGGGGCGAAAGAAACTCCCCGCAACAAACACACCCGAGCTTGCCCTTTGCCTCGGTCTCCGCTATGTACGCGGGCTGCGCGAGGCCGCCGCGCAAGCGCTGGTTCGCGAACGCAGCCTCGCTCCTTTCGCTTCCATTCACGACTTAACCCGGCGCGTTCCCGAACTTCGCAAGGACGAACTCACAACGCTCGCAGAGATTGGGGCATTGAACTCAGTTTCGAGTTTCGAGTTTCCAGTTTCGGGTACCTCAGAAAATTCGACCGCCCGTGTCTACTCGAAACACGAAACTCGAAACTCGAAACTGCACCGTCGCGACGCCCTCTGGCAAGTCGAGAAAGCCGTGCGCCGATCCGGGCCGCTGCTGGAAGAATTCCCTGAGCCCGATTCTTCCTCGCCTCTCGAAGTTATGACCCACGAAGAGCGCTTGGTCGCCGACTTTCACGGCACGGGCCTCACGGTCGGACCGCATCCGATGGCCTATCGTCGTGCCGAAATGAAGGCAATGGGCATCCACCCTGCCTCCGAACTCAAATCGATCCCCAACGGCCGCCGCCTGCGCATTGGAGGCTGCGTGATCGCGCGCCAGCGCCCCGGCACAGCGAAGGGTTTCGTGTTTCTCAGCCTGGAAGACGAAACTGGCATTGCCAATGCCATCGTCACGCCTGACCTGCTTGAGAAAAACCGCATCCTGCTCGTGGCCGAACGCTTTCTGATGGTGGAGGGAATCCTGCAAAATCAGGATAACGTAATTTCAGTGAAAGCTGAGCGCGTGCTCCCACTTTCCGTGACTCAAGCCGAGACCAGCTCGCATGATTTCCACTGAAATCGTTTACAGATGGTTCGGTGCATAATCGCCGTAGAGAAAAGTTACTTTTCGATCTCCCCTATTCATATTTTTTTGACTTTCGCTCTGACAAATCCTCAAGCACACGCGCTATAGTAGACACAGCATCCGCTACGAATTCTCAGTTCGATTATTAGTCCTGAGCAACGTGTACACATGTGGCTTGTTCACCAATTTGAATCACTTCTTCATCTAGGAAATTGCAAGGAGTACCCGAACATGGCAAAAGCAAAGACCCCTCGGACGAACACCCGCAAAACCAATGGCTCCGAACCTGAAACCGTCAGCACGACCGCTGAAATGCAGGCCGCGCAACCCGAACTCAAACAGATCAAGAGAGCCCTATCGGAAGTTCGCCAAAACGTCGTGCCCATCAATCTGGACGAGGAAATCCGGCGTCGGGCCTACGAACTGTGGGAGCAGCGTGGGCACGAACCCGGACACGAGAATGAGCACTGGCTGCTCGCCGAGCGGGAAATTACGGCCCGCTACAACGGTCAGCGCCAGCATTCCGCATAAAACTCCGGGCTCGGCCGTACATACAACCCCGAGCCTGCGCGCATCTGTGCGTCAAAGGTAGTTTGTGCCCGCAGTCCTGCTTATCGACGACAATCTGGTGCAATTACGCATCCGCGAAGCGGTGCTGCGGGCAGCAGGAATTTCTGTGGCCTGCGCGAGCACAGGGCTGGAGGCCCTTGCTTTCTTGCAGCCAGTTGCCATGCAGGTGGATGTGATTATCACGGACCACGTCATGCCCGGGGTCAGCGGCTCCGTGTTCGTTCGCCGACTGCACGATCTCCGGCCACGAGTACCGGTTATCGTGATCAGCGGGCTGGCCGAAGCAGAAAAGGAGTATGCGGGACTGGATGTAACTTTCCTGCGCAAACCCTGCCCTCCGGAATCACTGATTCGGGCCGTACAGGAACGTAAGAGGGAGTCACTTGTAAAGCCGTGTTAACACACCTGTTTCCCCTCGCTTTAGCGCGGATACTCCTTGTACTTCTGGCACTTGTGCGCTCTGCTCAGGCATGAGAAAAGTATGGAACTACGCTGATCTTGTGAGGGAATTTTCACAGGGGCTACCGGTTCGACAAACCGAGTCCCGTCTGCCGCTGGACGTCTCGCAAAGCGTTTAAAAGAGGGCTTCGGCTCACTGCTTGCGGTTGCTCTGAAGGCATGTTTCTGCAAAGATATCCAAGGGTTTTGCTATGACGCAGATAAGTAGCCTCGCGCTACCTCAAATTGGCAGCTTCGCGCTGTTGCTGGCGCTTGCCCTCAGCGCCTATTGCTTCTTGGCCGGCATGTTCGCTCTGGTCGGTGGACCAGGCCTGGAACGTATGGGCGAGACCGCTCGGCGGGCTGGCGTTGCCGCCTTTGCCGCTGTTTTTCTCGCGGCCGTGGTGCTCGTAACCGCCGCCTTCAACGACGACTTCTCGATCGCCTACCTGTTCCATCACAGCAACCGAGACTTGCCCATCGCCTACAAGTTCGCTGTGCTGTGGTCCGGCCAGGAAGGATCGCTGCTGTTCTGGTCCTTGCTGCTGGCAACTTATGGACTCGTACTCCGCCTGCGTTACAAGACTGACCAGCGCCTGTTCGCGAACGCTTCGGTTGTTCTTGCGGGCGTTCAGGTATTTTTTCTGCTTCTCCTGAATTTCGCCGCGCACCCGTTCGCGCTTATGCAGGGGCAGATCCCACAAGATGGCACGGGCCTCAATCCTCTGCTGCAATACCCGGAGATGGTCATCCATCCTCCCATGCTTTACCTGGGATACGTGGGAATGACGGTGCCCTTCGCCTTCGCGCTGGGCGCGTTGATCATGCGTTATCCTGGCGAAAAATGGATACACATCACCCGCCGCTGGACCATGGTCGCGTGGGGATTCCTGACCTGCGGCATCTTTCTGGGCGCGCACTGGGCTTACTCGGTGCTCGGCTGGGGTGGATACTGGGGCTGGGATCCGGTCGAGAATGCTTCGCTGATGCCATGGCTGACCGGCACCGCGTTCCTGCATTCCGTCATGATGCAGGAAAAGCGCGGCATGCTGAAGACCTGGAATGTCTGGCTGATTTTCTCCACGTTCCTGCTCTCGATTTTTGGAACGTTCCTCACCCGCAGCGGCGTGGTGAGTTCCGTCCATGCTTTCGCGCAGTCTTCCATTGGTACCTGGTTTGTCGCCTTTATGGCCCTTGTTTTCGCGGTCTGTGCGGGCTTCTACGTGAAGAACCGCTCGCACCTGCGCAGTGAACACAAGCTGGAATCCATGGTCTCGCGCGAGTCCAGTTTCCTGTTCAACAATCTCCTGTTTGTAGTCGCCTGCTTCACGGTGCTATGGGGAACGTTGTTCCCGGTGCTTTCGGAGTGGGTGCAGGGGACGAAGGTTACAGTCGGGCCTCCCTTCTTCAATCGCGTCAACATTCCCGTGGCATTGATGCTGCTCCTTCTGACAGCGATCGGTCCGCTGCTCGCCTGGGGCAGAACTTCCCTCGAAAGCCTGAAGCGCAACTTCCTGTGGCCGGCCGTGGGCGCACTCACAGTCGCAATATTGTGCGTCGCGTTCGGGATGCGTCCCTGGAAGGACATCAGCTACTTTTACTCGCTGATGGCAATTTCGCTCGCCGTGCTCGTGAGCCTCACCGTTGCTTCGGAGTTCTATCGAGGCGGCAAGGTTATCTCCAAGCACACGGGCCAGGGCATGTTCGCCTCGATTGTGCAGTTGGGACATCGCAACACTCGACGTTACGGCGGCTACATCGTGCACTTCGGCGTAGCGGTCATAATCATCGGATTCGTGGGTGCAGCCTTCAACCAGGACAAAGAAAAAGAGATGGGCTTTGGCGACCAGATCCAGATCGGCACCTACAGTCTGGTCTGCCAGTCGTACACGCAGGACGACAAACCCAACTATAGTAGCGAGTGGGCTGTGCTCGACGTGTTCCAGGGCGGCAAGAAGATCGACACGCTCTATCCCGAGCGCCGCTTCTACAAAGCCAGCCAGCAAACCGCAACCATGGTTGCGAATCGCTCCACGTTTAAAGAAGACCTGTATTTGGTTTATGAAGGTTTGAATCAGGACACCGGCAAGCCGATAATCAAAGTGCACCTGAATCCGCTTGTGATGTGGATCTGGGCGGGGGTGTGGACGATGCTTCTCGGCACGGTCATGGCCCTGATTCCGAACTCGGTGCCGGTTCGAGTGCCTGCAACGGCGCGTGTTCAGCCGGCTCCAGTGGGAGCGGGTGACTGATGAGTCCCAAGAACAAATCGCTAGCCAAGCGCACGGCTCAACTGATGCTCGTTGTGTGCGCCTTGTTGACGTTCTTGGGCGTCGGCGACGAAGATGCACGATTCAAGGACTTAGGCCATCACCTGATGTGTGTCTGCGGGTGCAGCCAGGTCTTGCTCGAATGCAACCACGTAGGCTGCCAGTACTCCGACCGCATGCGCGGAGAGCTTGCCGCAGCACTTGATCGCGGTGACAATGACGATCTAACGCTCCAATCGTTCGTGCAGAAATACGGAGCTACGGTGGTAGCCGCTCCCAGCACCAAAGGTTTCGGCCGCGTAGCCTGGGTGATGCCATTCGTAGCTCTTCTGGCAGGCATGGCAACCCTCGTATTTGTAGTCCGCGCCTGGAAGATGCGTCCCACGCCCGCACTCGCGGATGGCATAAGGCTGCCTCAAGGCGCGGAACTAGAGCGATTCCGGGAGCAGGCCAATAAGGAGACCGATCTGTGACGATCTTCATTTGCGCCCTGATTACCCTTGGCGCGCTGTTTTACACGTTCTATATGCCGGGGGAGGTCTATACCGGTCCGGTGAAAACCCGGCTCGCCTACCTGCGCGAACGCAAGGAAGCGGTGTACGAGAACCTGCGCGATCTCAATTTTGAATACAAGGCCGGCAAGTTTCCCGAGTCTGACTTTCTGGAAATGAAAACCTCGCTGGAAGACGAAGCGGCCGCCATCCTCGCGGAAATCGCACGCCTCGAACAGGCTGCGACCATGGCCGCGCGTGACAGGAAAGGAGCGAGGGTTTGAAACTCTCCCCAAAGTTTGGTGTTCTGTTTTTGCTTGTCTGTGCCTACGCTGCCGCCGAGACTCTCACCGGCACGGTGAAGAATGGAACTTCCGGCAAGCCGGCCGCCGGCGATGACGTGGTACTGATCAAGCTGGGCAACGGAATGGAAGAAGCGGCTCGAACCAAGGCTGATTCCAAAGGGAACTTCAGTTTCAATCTGGACGATCAGGGTCCACACTTGATCCGCGCCATTCACCAGGGCGTGACCTATCACAAGATGGCGCCCCCGGGAACCACGTCGGTCGAAGTTGAAGTCCACGACGTCAGCAAGAAACTCGAGGGGATCTCCGTTACCGCTGACGTCAATCGTTTCCAGGTTGAGCAAGGTCAACTTGAAGTCGTTCGTCTGTTCGCGGTGAACAACACGTCGAAACCACCCCAGACCCAGATGAACGACCACAATTTCGAGTTCTATCTTCCCGAGGGCGCGAAGATCGTGCAGTCAATGGCCAAGACGGCCGGCGGCCAACCGCTCAACTCGGCTCCCGTCCCGCAGGCAGAGAAGAATCGATACGCCTTCATCTTTCCGCTGCGGCCCGGCGAGACCCAGTTTCAGGTCGCCTACCAGCTCCCTTATTCCGGATCGGCGACTGTGGACCCCAAGCCGGTGTACGGAACGCAGCACTTGGTCGTGATCTTCCCGAAGTCAATGCAGTTTGAGCCGAATCAGAACGCACACTTCGAGTCGATGAACGATCCTCAACAGCCTGATGCGACCGTTCAGGTAGCAACCCTGACCCAACCCAACCAGGCCCTGGGTTTCAAGCTGTCAGGAACCGGCACCCTGGCTTCGAATGAAGGCGGGAGGGGCTCCGAGGGTGGAGGGGCCATGGGCGGACAAGGGGGAGATTCACGACCGGGCGGAGGTCTGGGCCCACCCATTGACGCTCCCGATCCGCTGCAGAAGTATCGTTGGTGGATTATCGGCGGATTCGTCTTGGCGCTTGCGGCCGGCGCCGTCTACGTTGCCAACCGTCAGCGCGGCGCGATTGCCAATGTCGCCGACAGTGGCGTAGGAGTGGAATTCGAGATTCCCGAACCGCCCCAGCCTGCACCACCGCGGGTGTCCAAACCAGCGCCCACTCCTGCTCCGAGAGTCACCGCGGCAGCAACCACTCCGGTTGCAGCTCCTCGTCCCTCGATGCTGCTCGAAGCATTGAAGGAAGAACTCTTCCAACTGGAGGTCGAGCACAAGCAGGGCAAGATCTCTCAGCAAGAGTACGAAAAGGCAAAGGCCGCCTTGGACGGCACTCTGGAACGAGCGATCAAGCGAGGCGCTCAGACGTAGCCAGCTCATCGCAGCACGCGGTTGCTCGCGCCGAACCAGAACCACGCACGGCGTAACTTCGGCTCGCTCGTGCTCCCGGCCGCGACTTTTGTTTTGCCGCTGCATCTCATTGATGCACAGGACATTAGTTCCCACTGAAGCAAGGTCTCCCCGACCCTCCCCTTGATGAAGCATCCCGCCGCTCTGCGACACATCCAATAATTACAGGAAGTGCCTCATGGGAAACACATTCAAGACCGCGCTGCTGCTGACCACCTTAACCCTGTTGCTGATGTTGCTTGGCCGCTCGTTCGGCGGCGAGCAGGGAATGATTTTCGCTTTGGTCTTTGCCGGCGTGATGAACTTGGTTGCCTACTTCTTTTCCGACAAAATCGCGCTGGCCACGTACCGCGCTCGGCCTGTCACGCGCGAGGAGTTGCCACGCGTCTATCAAGTGGTCGAGCGGCTAACCCAAAAAGCCGGGCTGCCGATGCCCAAGATTTATGTGATTCCCACCGAGTCGCCCAACGCCTTCGCAACTGGTCGCAATCCCCGGCACGCATCGGTGGCGGTGACCCAGGGAATTCTGAATTTGCTGAACGACGAGGAACTGGAAGGGGTGTTGGCACACGAGCTAGGGCACGTGAATAACCGCGACATCCTGATCAGCTCGATTGCCGCGACGCTTGCAGGTGCGATCACGTATCTCGGACACATTGGCCGCTTCGCCATGATTTTCGGAGGCATGGGTGGGGATCGCGACGAGCGCAGGGGCGGTGGCCTGGGTGCCCTGATCATGCTCATCCTGGCGCCGATCGCCGCGATGCTGATTCAGTTGGCAGTTTCACGCTCCCGTGAATACCATGCCGACGAGACCGGAGCAGCCTTGACGGGAAATCCCTACGCTTTGGCAAGCGCGTTGGCCAAGCTTGATGCGTACTCCAAGCGTTTGCCTATGGCCGCCAATCCCTCCACCGCACATCTGTTCATCGTTCAGCCCCTGCTGGGCGTGGATGTAGGTAGCCTGTTCTCCACTCACCCGCCCATCGCCAAGCGTATCGAGCGCCTGACGGGACGGTCCGCAGAGTTCCAGAAAGCAAGTTATTAGGTCTTGGGATTTCGCCTCAGCAAGATCTTCCGTGTAGCACGTTCAAACGGAAGAGGGAGAGCTGCGAGCTGAAGCCTTGCGACTGAAGCCTGACGACTGCCCTTCTGTGACGTTGGTAACAGCTTCGCCAGTAGGCACCATAGTAGAATCGCTGATTGCATGTCGCCTGAGACCGCAACCGCCGCCGCCCATCGCGCCGCGGAACTGGAAAACACGCTCCGGAAGGTCATCCGCGGCAAAGATGACGTCATCCGTCTCGCCCTGGTTTCCGTCTTTGCGCGCGGTCATCTTCTCATTGAAGGAGTACCCGGCGTCGGCAAGACGACTCTAGGTCAGGCATTAGCCCGCGCCCTGGACTGCAGCTTTCAACGCGTACAGTTCACCAGCGACATGCTGCCCTCGGATGTGCTGGGCATTTCGATTTACTCCGCAATCGAGCAACAGTTCGAATTCAAGCGCGGCCCAGTCTTCACCAACATTCTGTTGGCCGACGAGATCAACCGTACCACACCCAAAACACAGTCAGCTCTGCTCGAAGCCATGAACGACGGCCAGGTCACCGTGGATGTGCAATCGTACCCTCTGCCCCAACCCTTTCTGGTTATCGCAACGCAAAATCCGGTCGAGCATCACGGCACGTACCCTCTTCCTGAGTCCCAACTCGACCGCTTCCTGATGCGAGTGCACATGGGATATCCGGACGGCGACGCGGAGCGCGAAATCCTGCGTTCGACCGCAGGAGCAGTTCAGTTGGATAGCCTGCGCCCGGTGCTCACCGGGGCTGACGTGCTGGAGATGCAACACGTCGTCTCACAAGTCCGGGTCGACGATGCCCTGGTCAGCTATGCGCTGGCCATCATTCGCAAAACGCGGGAGACCGAATTCCTGTCGCTTGGCGTCTCGCCCCGCGGCTCGCAGATGCTCTATCGAGGTGCGCAAGCCATGGCCTTCTTGCAAGGCCGCAACTTCTGCACTCCTGAGGATTTCAAGCCGCTCGTGGTTCCGGTCTTCGCGCATCGCGTGGTGGTGAGCGGTTCCTACTCCTCGAGCCTTAGGAAGTCGGATCAAGCTGAGCAGGTGATGCGCGAAATCGCCGCGAGCGTGCCTGTGCCGGTGTAAGGGGGCGGTTCTCAGTTGTCAGTTCTCAGTTGTCAGTTCTCACTTGAGCCGGGCACGGACAAGTGAGAGTTCGTTTCTGATTTGCGCCTGCCCGCCCTCCGCGAATACTCTTGTCGCGGACTCACCCCCGCGGTTTCCAGAACCAACTGAGAACTGGGAACCGAGAACTGAGAACACCCTTGTCCATCTTGCGCTTTCTCATGCTTCTTTCCCTGACCGTCTGGATCGGTGGCATTATTTTTCTTTCCTTTGTCGAAGCGCCTACTGCCTTTTCCGTGGCCCCGACGCGTCATATAGCAGGCACTCTCGTGGGCCATTCGCTCACCATCCTGCATTGGATAGGCCTGTTCGCCGGCGTGATCTTCCTGGGTAGCTCCATGCTCTTGTCGAGTCTTACGGCAGAGTCGGCCCAGCCTCTCGCGGCCCGGCACATTTTGCTGTGCGCCATGCTTCTGCTGACCCTAATCTCGCAATTCGGAATCTCTCCCAAGATGGCCAGCCTTCGCTCTCAGTTTGGTGACATCGATACGGTCCCGGCCGACAACCCCGCGCGAATGCAATTCGATGCCCTGCATCATTGGTCCGTGAGGCTCGAGGTTGTCGTGTTGTTGCTGGGTCTGGCGGTCATCTATCTGACCGCGCAGCTTTGATCCGCGAGCGTGCGGGCACGGTCAGTTAGCTCCCCTTTCACTGCGTTGTGGAAGCAGTTGGAGACGCTTGGGTCTTTTCCCCGCCCAGGTATCGATCGAGATAAACCAGGTACCCAGCCGTGAGTCGATAGGTGTCGTAGTAGTCTCCCATCCGGATCTTGTCCAAACGATCCTTGGAGGAATGCAAGATCCGCAATGTGTCATTCGTTAAGGTATGAATCGTCATCCGCGGGATGTGAAATCGCGCGAAAGACTCTGAGTCCGTCGTTCCCACATTGTCGGCGTTCATCGCGCGAACCGGGATCTGAAGCGCCTTTGCCACCCCGGCGAATGCGACCAGTAGATTTGGGTCCGCATGGCTTGCCCAGACTTCAGTGGGGCCAAGTCCCAGCGTATCCAAATTGATCATCGCCTGCATGCGCCTTCGTTGTTCTTCCGGGAGATGCTTGACGTAGTACTCCGAGCCCTGCAGTTCGTGCTCTTCGCCCATGAAGCCGATAAAAATGTAGGTATGTTCCCGAGGCTCCTGGCGCACCGTGAACAGCAGGCTGGGCAGCAAGGAGGCTCCGCTCCAGTTGTCCACCACACCGTCGCCGAGCTCCGCATGATCAAAGTGAGCGCCGATGACAATCGCCTGCTCGGTCGCTCCGGGAAGAACACACATCACATTGGGCGGCTGCTTCGACTTCACCGTCTGTTCCTGGAGTTCCGCCGGCGTGCATCCAGCATCGAGAAACAGTTTTTTCAACTCCGCCTCGCGCTCGAAGTCGGAGCCGCCAAACTTCCGCAGTTTCGCCTCGACGGCCTCCTGCGTCTGCATTTTGAAGTGAATCTGGGCGAACAACGTGCCGCTCGACAGCAGCCAAAGCAGGCACGCCCCGGCCAGCAAGATTCGCGCAGTTCGATCGGTCTTCGGCATCGACAGAAGGCCGAGCTTAGCATATCGACCAACCGGCAAAGGGTCGTGCGAGCACAACACAGCCCCGCATTTGGCCCGTGCACGTCTTCCCGTTTATCCTGAAGAGTTATTCATATGGTGCCGTCCGTTCCTGTGCGGGAAGCTGACGGCTGAAAGCAGCCCTTCATGAAATCAGGAATCATTGGTCTGCCCCAGGTGGGCAAGACATCTCTCTTTCGCATGCTGACGAAGGCGACTCTGTCGGCCCACGCCCTCGCCAATCCACGGGAAGCCCACATCGGGGTCGCCAAAGTTCCCGACAACCGCCTCGACCGCCTGGCCGCCATCTACAAGCCAAAAAAACTCACGCACGCCTCCATCGAGTACGTCGACGTCGGCGCCATCGGGCAGGACGCGCTGAAAGAGACTGCCTATATCGGCCACCTGCGTCAGGTGGACGCGCTCGTCCATGTGCTCCGCGCCTTCGAAGATGACTCCATCCCTCACGTCGGTCCTATCGACCCACTCCGCGACATCAAGAACGTCGAATTCGACCTGATGGTCAGCGACCTCGGCCAGATCGAGAAGCGGCTCGAGCGCCTGGTAAAAGACCTCAAAAAGATGCGATCCCCGGAACTGGAGAAAGAGAACGAACTGCTCATCAAAGCCAAGGCGCACCTGGAAACGGAGAAGCCGCTGCGCGAAATGGAGATGGCGCCCGAGGACAAGAAACGCATTCGCGGTTTCATGTTCCTGAGTGAAAAGCCAATGCTGTATGTGCTGAACGTCAGCGAGACGACGGAGTTGGGGAAGTCTCTCGAAGAAGCCGTGACCCAATACAAACTGACCGACGTCGCGGCTCGACCTAACGCGGGCGCAACCGCAATCTGCGGCAAGGTTGAAGCGGAATTGGCCGAAATGAGCGACCAGGACGCCACCGAATTCCTTTCCAGCTACGGACTGACCGAGAGCGGCCTGGTCCGGCTGATCCGCAACACCTATCGGCTGCTTGGCCTGATTTCCTTCCTCACCATCGGCGAAGACGAATGCCGCGCCTGGACGATTCCCGTGCACACGCGCGCCGTCGAAGCAGCCGGCGCCATCCACTCTGATCTTGAAAAGCACTTCATCCGCGCCGAGACGATCCGTTGGGACCAACTGCTCGAAGCCGGCTCCGAGGCGAACGCCCGCGCCAAGGGCACCTTACGCCTCGAGGGCAAGGAGTACATCGTGCAGGATGGGGACGTGCTGCATATAAGGCATAGCGGATAGGAAAGCAGTTCGGAGTTCTCAGTTCGGAGTTCTCAGTTCTCGGTTTTCACTTGCCGGTGGGGATGTTTCGATTTGGGCTTGCCTCTTATTGATGTTCATCCGTCACGACCAGAAGGCACGACCCATGCCACCATGTTCGGTGACGGAGGCAGTCTATGGGGCAGTCTTACCGTGATCTGATTGCCTGCCAGAAGGCGATGGTCCTTGTGACCCAGGTGTATCAAGCAACGCAAGCATTTCCGCGCGAAGAAAAATACGGATTGACGAATCAGCTGCGGAGAGCCGCCGTTTCCGTGCCAAGCAACATCGCGGAAGGTCAGGCGCGTTTCTCTCAAAGAGAGTTCTACCGCTTTCTAAGCAATGCCCGCGGCTCCTTAGTCGAGATCGAAACTCAGATTCAAATCGCAATGAACCTCGAATATCTCACCAATGCTCAGAGCACGGCCCTTTTGCGAGCCGCTGGGGATCTCGGGAGAATTCTGAATGGATTGCTTGCATCCATACGGACGGCAGCGTAAGGCCCTTCGAAAACAGCTGCAACCTTCAAATCGGATGGGCATCGCTGGAGAACTGATCTCTCCCCTCTGCTATCATCTGCGCGAGCAAAATGAACCCCATCCTCACGAGCATCCTGCTCGGCCTGACCGCCGCCGGCGCCAACGTGTTCGGCGGCGCCATTATTGTTCAGAGAAATTGGGAGCGCCGCTACCTGAAGTACTTTGTCGCCCTGGGCGCGGGATTCATGCTGGCCACGGCGCTCGTCGAAGTGGTGCCCAAGAGCCTCGAACTCGGCGGGCGATACGCGGCCTTCCTCGTCTTATTCGGCTACTTGATCATTCATTTTTTCGAGCATACCGTTACCCCTCACTTCCATTTCGGCGAAGAAACCCACCAGGACGAATTCGTCCATCCGCACAAAGGGTATTCCGTTTTAATGGGATTGCTCATCCACACGTTCTTCGACGGCATCGCGATCGCGTCCGGTTTCCTGGTTTCGAACTGGCTCGGATGGATTATTTTTCTCGCCGTCTTCCTCCACAAAATCCCTGAAGGATTCACGGTGGCTTCCGTCATGCTGGCCAGCGGCCGCAGTCGCGGGTATGCATGGGGAGCGTCGGCGCTTTTGGGAGCGGCCACGGTCGCAGGCGTACTCACCATGGCACTCTTCCGGCACCAGGTGAACGAAGGGCTACCACTGGCAGCTGGCGTAACGATCTACGTTGCCGCTTCGGACTTGATCCCAGAGGTCAACAAGGAGCCAGGTGTGAGGATGGCGCTCGTGGTTTTCTTAGGAGTGGGCTGTATGTTCTTGCTGGATCACTTCTTTCATTAGCAGTACCGAGTACCCAGTACCGAGGTGAACCCGCGGCCGGCACGCGTGGGCAGTGGCACTCGTCAACAACAGGCCTGGTTCGACACTCAGTACTTGGTACTCGCAGCTCGGAACTCTCATTCCACTTGATGCTTCGCCGTGTACCCGTCCCTGGCGTAGATCTGCACTTTCACATCCTTGCCCTTCTGGTCCCTCACCTTTAGCGGCCCGCCGTCGGGCGCAACCAATTCCACTTTTAACTTGCGATAGCTGCCGTCCAGCTTGGCGTTGGTGGGATGGTACGCGATGGTGTATTGATTGCGGATGTCGCTGCCCACGTCGTGAAAGATCTCGGGCAACTCTCCCTCAAATCGCGGGAAGTAGGCGCGGCCACCGGTGATGTGGGCGAAGGTGTTGAGTTGGTTGTCGGCCTGAAGCCAGTCTGTAGTCATGATGCCACCGGCCCCGCCCATCATGGCATCAATTCTTTCCCGATATGCGCGGCCGATGCTCACCGCATAAATTGTCACATTCTGTGTGTTCTTCAGCTTTTTGATGATCTGATCCAGATTCAGCTTGCTGAACGTGTCGCGACCGGTGGAGATCAGGATGATGTACTTGCGCCCTTCAATCGTTTCGATGCGGTCGATGGTGTCATACAGCGCGTCGAAGAGGTTGCGCTCCGAGAAGCCCGGAATGCGCAACATATTCAACGCTCCCATCACGGCGCGCTTGTCCTGTGTGAAGTCGGTCAGGATTTGCGGCTTCATGTCATAGGAGACAACCGCAATCCAGTCCTCTGGCTTCAGAGTCGAAGCGAAGTTGTACGACGCGTTCAGCGCCTCGTACATGTAGTTGAGATTGGTGGACGCGTACTCGATGAGCATGACTGCCGTGATCGGCGCCGACGACTGGTTGAAGTTGGAGATCGCCTGCGGATTCCCGTCCTCGAATATTTTGAAATTTTCTTTCTTGAGCCCGGGCACGAACTGTCCGTCCTTGGTGGTGACCAAAACATCCAGGTTAACCAGCGGGACGTCCACTTTGATCGAGTAGTCCGGCATTCCCTCGATCTTCTTGGGCTTCGTGGGAGCGGGTGGAGGCGCCTCTTCCTCCTTCTTCCGCGGAATCGCGTACGGGCCGACATCATTACCGGGCCCACCCGCCTCCGGAGGAGCGTCTTGCTTATTCGGATTCTGCTGCGGATTGGCGGACGGCTGCTGCGATTGTTCCTGTGCGACCATGGCCGCAGCCAGCAAGCCGAGCACTGCGAACATCATTGTTAGCAACAACTTACGGAGGATTTGTTTTTGCATGGTGCCCACTGCATTCCCCGGACGGGTCACGAAAGTAAAACATTCTCTCGCAATATTCTTGATGTTAGTATAGACGCAAAGTAGCGCAATTGGGATGTTTTACCGCGTCCCAAGGTGCTCCTCCTCCCGGCAACGACTTGCCATCGTTCGGAGTCTAAATTTTGTTGGGCTTAAGCCGCGCTGGCAGGCCTTCAAGGTAATTTCATGAGAAAAGCGGTCCTTCCCGTCGTTGTTCTTTCCTGTCTCTTCACCCTCGCGGCTGCGGCCGAAACGCCCGGTGCGCGGGCTCCGAAAACCACCGCGACCATCCCGGTCAGCCAGATTCGTACGGGCATGCGCGGGGTTGCGTATACGGTATTTGAGGGCACCACGCCCGAAGCGATGAACGTGGAAGTCCTAGGTGTGCTGAAGAACATGAACGGCCCCAAGGGCGACATCATTCTCATCCGCCTGCACGGTCCAAAGGTTGAGTACACCGGTGTTGTTGCGGGAATGAGCGGGAGCCCGGTTTACTTCGATGGCAAACTCGCGGGCGCTTTGGCGTTCCGGATCGGCGAATTTTCCAAAGAGCCGATTGCGGGCGTGACCCCGATCGCCGACATGTTAGAGATCAATGCCTTTGACAAAAGTCCCGGTGCAAACCCCTCCGACGCCAGCGTCGCCCTGGGAAAGGCAGCCACCAAAACCTCCGGACCCGGAGAACCCAGCAGCCTGCCGGTGCAGGGCTATGCCAACTACCTGAAGCCCATCGAGGCGCCGCTCGTGTTCAACGGCTTCAATGAAGAAACGGTAAAGCTTTTCGCTTCCCAGTTCGCTTCCGCGGGCATCGTCCCGGTGATGGGCGCAGGTTCCGTCAGTGATGCCAAGCAACCGGAACCGCTCGAACCCGGATCTGCTATCAGCGCGATTCTCGTACGGGGCGACATGGACATCGCCGCCACCTGTACCATCACCTATCTCGACCCTCAGCGGCTGCTCGCGTGCGGACATCCGCTCTTACAATTCGGTAGCGTTGACCTGCCCATGAACAAGGCCAACGTGCTGGCAACGCTTCCTTCTCCGTTGAACGCCTTCAAGATCGTCAATACCACCGAACCCGTGGGCGCATTCGTACAAGACCGGCACACCGGCATCCTGGGCGTTCTCGATAAACAGCCCGACATGATCCCGGTGACCCTGACCATCAAGAACGGCGACGCCACTAAAGAGATTCACTACGAAGTGCTGAACAACGCGCGCCTCAGCCCGGTCGCCATGATGGCCACGGTATTCAACGCTCTGCATGGCATTAACGACTACGCCGAGGAAACCACCTACCGTCTGAAGGGCCTGATCAGCGTCAAGGGATACCCGGACGTCAAGCTGCAGAACATGTTTGCGCCAACCGATTCCGGGCAGCCCGCCGCGTTCCTGGCTGCGCTCTCGCTGGGAGATCGTTTTGGCCGCATCTACGACAACCCATTCGACGTGCCCGCAGTTAAAGCCGTGAAACTCGATTTTGATCTCGTCAAGCAGCGCCGCTGGGCACGCCTGGAAAGCGCGCGCACCGATCTGACGGAAGCGCGTCCGGGGGATGAAATTACCGTTGAGACCGTCCTGGCGCCTTATCGCGGCGACCGAATCGTCCGCCAGATTCCGATTAAGATTCCCACCTCTGCCTCCAAGGGCCCACTGCGCATTCTCGTAAGTGATGGCGATACGCTCGACCGTATGCGCCGCGGCATGCCCATGATGGCGCGCAAACTCGATCTGGCTTCCACCATCGCGTTGTTGAACAAAGAGCACTCGAACAATCGCGTCTACGTATCGCTGCTCGAAGCCGATCCGGAGGCCATGGTTGCCGACAAAGTCATGCCCACTCTGCCTCTTTCCGTTATGAACATTATGGAAGGCATGCGGGGCACGCAGGAGATGGTGGTGCTCGGCGAGTCCCAAGTCAATGAGGCTGCGACCCCGCCACTCGACTTTGCCGTCGCCGGCGCGCAGGTACTGACGATTACCATTAAATAGCTCCAGCTTGGTATCTCGCGCGTTGGCCGTGTTACCCTGAATTTTCCCGCGCCACAGATTGGATATCGAGGGACAAACTTGCAGATTCCGCCGCGGATGTTTGCCATCCTGCTTGCTCTTTCACTAACCACTGCCGCCTTCGCTGAAGGCACCCGCACGTGGGAACAATCAAAGTTCGAAGACCTCGCCAAGGGCACTGCCACGGGCGTTGCCATCCGCAGCAGAGGCGGCCTCGAACTCGCGCCTGCCTTCAAGACGCTCTACACGGCGCCCTCCACCTACATCTGGTCGCTGGCCGCCGATGATGCCGGCAACATCTACGCCGCCGCCGGTTCGCCGGCCCGCGTGTACCGCATCACCCCTGATGGCCAGGCGACCACCATCTTCGAGCCGACCGAGTTGCAGGTCCAGGCACTGGCCGTTGATAAGAATGGGGTGATTTACGCCGGAACTGCGCCCGACGGCAAGGTCTACAAGATCGAGCGAAAGGGCGGCGCCAAACCCGACTCCGCGAAGGCCAATCCGCCCGATAAATCCAAGGGACAAGTCGATCCTAACTGGGCATCTTCCGTCTATTTCGATCCGCGCACGAAATACATCTGGGATCTTGCGCTCGACAGTTCCGGCGATATCTTCGTCGCGACCGGTGACAAGGGTGAGATTTATCGCGTCACGCCCAAGGGCGATCATTCCGTGTTTTTCAAAAGCGACGAGGCCCACATCCGGGTACTCGCGCTCGACGCCAAGGGAAATCTCATCGCTGGGTCCGACGGTAGCGGATTGGTTTATCGGATCTCCCCTTCCGGAGAAGCTTTCGTTCTTTACAGTGCTCCGAAGAAAGAAATCACTGCGCTCGCGTTGGACAGTGCGGGCAATATTTACGCTTCCGGGGTTGGCGAGAAGCGCCCCAGCTCGGGCATGATGCCGGGGTTCGGACAGCCCACTGGGCCAACGCCGTCCACCTCTCCGGCTCCGACTTTGCCCCCCGGAGTGGTGCTCACTCCGACTCAACCGAGCATATCGGGCATCATGAATTTCCCGGCGCCTGGTGCGGGAGCAAGCGGCGGCTCAGAGATCTACAGAATCGCGCCGGATGGTTCCCCAACACGGCTTTGGACCTCGCGCGAAGACATCGTATACGCCCTGGCCTTTGATCCGCAGGGGCGCCTGGTCGCGGGCACCGGCAATCGTGGACATATTTTCGCAATGAAGAGGGATGACGATTTCACCGACCTGCTCAAAGCCGGGGCTTCCCAAGTCACCGCCTTTGCCAAAGCTCCCGGGGGCGGTCTATATGCCTCCGGAAGCAACCTGGGGAAAATCTTTGTGCTGGGGCCGGCGCCGGAAGCCGAGGGCACCTACGAAAGCGACGTCTTCGATGCCAAGATCTTCTCGCGCTGGGGGCGCGCCGACTTCCGGGGCGCGGGCAACATTGACCTGTTCGCTCGCAGCGGCAATGTCGACAATCCCGATCGCAACTGGAGCGCGTGGAAGAACGTTGACAGCCAGACTGGCGAGACCGGCATTCCAGCAGCGCGCTTCGCGCAATGGAAAGCCGTGCTGCACTCCGGGACTCCTGCGCCGCGTTTGGACAGCGTTACCCTGAATTACCTGTCGAAGAATATGGCTCCCGATATCGACGATGTCGGAGTCCAAGTTGCAGTCCGCTACCAGCCGCTTCCTAAACCGGTCGGCGCCACAGTGGACTTGGGCAGTGGCACTTCCGGAGTCACACCGGCGCAGCCTCGTTTCGAACCTCCGGTGCCCTCCACGCACGATCGAGATTCGCTGGGCGTGAAGTGGGTGGCGCACGATGATAACGACGATCAACTGAGCTACTCGCTCTACTATCGTGGCGACGGTGAGAGTCGCTGGCTCTTATTGAAAGATGGCTTGACCGACAAGTTTTACTCCTTCGATGCCAGCCTGCTTCCAGACGGCGGCTACACTTTCAAAGTAGTGGCCTCCGACGCTCCGTCCCACACGCCGGGCGAAGCGTTGACCTCCGAAAAAGAAAGTCCCCGGGTCGAGGTCGACACCACTCCTCCCCGCATCGAAAATCTGGCAGCGGCGCTGGAGGGCGACAGGATCCGCGTGAGTTTCCACGCAGTGGATAGCTTCTCCATCATCAAGCGCGCAGAATATTCCGTCGACGCGGAAGATTGGCAGTACGTGGAACCGGTAGGGCAGCTGGCGGACTCAAAAAGCGAGAACTACGACTTTAAAGTCGCACTTGCCCCTGAGGGTGCCGGTGCTCCGCCGCCCAGCGGCAAAGCAAAGAAGAACGACGCACCTTCCGGAGCGGTCGAACATGTTGTGGTGGTGCGCGTTTACGATCGCTACGACAACATGAGCTCCGTGAAGACCGTGATCCGTGGGAAGTAGGCGAGTGTCACGGTTCTGGCCTTTCATCGAGCAGGCGTCGCATAAGTTGTCAGATATTTCTTCGCGTTCTTCGCGAACGCGTGCTGCTGTTTGCGGTTAAATGCTTTCCCCCTGCGGGGAATCGTGGTGTTGGTCGGCGGGAAATTTCACAGGACGCAGCGCCCTCTGGGGTATCCCTCCGCGCTCTTTGCGGTCAAGAGCTTGCTTCCGAACCTGCAGGATGCAGTTGATCTGCCTTCCTCAGTTCCGGAAACAGCCATGCCCACAGCGCGATCACGACTAGCGTCCCAACCCCACCCAATACCACAGCAGGAACCGTCCCAAACCAGTGCGCGGTGAGCCCCGACTCAAATTCCCCCAACTCGTTGGACGCACCAATAAACAGCATATCGACTGCATTCACCCGTCCGCGCATCTCGTCAGGCGTCGCGATCTGCACAAGCGTCGCACGGATGATGACGCTCACCATGTCCGTCGCACCCGTGAGGAACAACGCGATCAGGGACAGAACGAGGCTGTGCGAGATCCCGAAAAGAATCGTAAACACCCCGAATCCGGCCACGCACCAGAGCATGATCATCCCCGCTTTGGCCCGGATGGGGCGATAAGCCAGAAACAATGCCATGGTCGCCGCACCCACGCCCGGAGCACTGCGCAAAATTCCAAGTCCCCACGGCCCCGTCTTGAGAATCTCGCTGGCATAAACTGGAAGGAGCGCCACGGCGCCTCCCAGAAGCACCGCGAACATATCCAGCGAGATCGATCCAAGCACCACCTTCTCGCGCCAGACGTACTGAAATCCAGCCATGACGGTCTTCAAGCTCATCTCTTCGGCAGGCCGCGCCCGGGTTTTCGAACGGATCCGCAGAGTGGCAAACCAAGAAACAACGCTAGCGACGACGGCTGCACCGTAAACAACCGACGGCCCGCGAAAGATCGCGTATAGAACTCCACCCACGGACGGACCGAGGATAAACGCGGCCTGAAGCGTGCTCGCATTCCAGGCGACGGCCTTGGCGAAATAGTCCATTGGCACCAACTGCGGGAGCAGGGCCCGGCTCGCCGGCCAATTGAAACAGCGCACCACGCCCAACAAAAGCAGCACCGCGTAGATCAGATGGACGGAAAGGACGTGGAAGAGCGTGAATGCCAAAAGCAATCCCGAACATAAAATGAATCCGGAGTAGCAGACCAGCAGCAACCGCCGCCGGTCGTGCCGATCGGCAGCGTGCCCTGCCACCAGGAACAATAGAACTCCGGGAAGAAACTGCGCCAGTCCGACCAGCCCAAGATCAAGCGGGCGGTGGGTGATCTCGTACACCTGCCATCCCACCGCCACCGACTGCATCTCCAGCGCCGTCACGATGAAGAAGCGAGCAGTCTGGTACAGCGTGAAGTCGGGATAAGCGAAATTGGCCCTGCGGAAGATAAAACTTCGGGCTTCCCCCATTACTTCTACTTTGCCACAAGTCAGCCTGTGGAGCGACGGGCGTCCTGGCCCCCGTGGGCGCGAAGCGTCTTCTTGCGCACACCCCAAGCTAGAATGAAATTCGTGCTCGATCTTCTCCGAAATTTGGGCTGGCTGGCCTGCATCGTTTACTCGACCATCCCTGCATTCTGGCTCGTGATTCACGCGCGCGTGGAGTACTGGCGTTCGCGATCAAGTTCGCCGTATCGCCTGCTGGTACCGCTCTGGATGGGAATGTGGGTGGCGGTCGCCGTCATCACGAGTTTCTGGCGACGAGCCCTTCTATATGACGCTCCATGGACATGGGCGGTGTGTGTGCCCTTCTTCGTGCTCGGGATCTGGCTCTACCGGAGATCGGGGGCTAACTTCAGCAAGAACCAACTGTACGGCTTACCTGAGCTCCAGGAGAATAACGCGGAACAGCGGCTGAGCACGGCGGGCATTCGCGCGCACATCCGCCACCCCGTCTATCTTGGGCACTTCTGCGAAATGCTCGCTTGGAGTATCGGTACTGGACTGGCAGTTTGTTGGGGCCTGACTACGTTCGCAGTTCTCACGGGCACGCTCATGATTCGAATCGAGGACGCGGAACTTGAACGGAGGTTCGGCGAGCGGTATCGCACTTATCGAAACTCGGTTCCGGCAGTCATCCCCAAGCTCCGCGAAATCCGGCCCCGTCTATAATCCGGCTTTGGCTAAATGCTAACGGCCAAGTGCCATTTATGCGCTTCGAACTTTTCGTCGCAACCCGTTACCTGCGCGCCCAACGCCGCCAGGCTTTCATCGGCGTGATCACGGGAATTTCCGTGGCCGGGGTCGCGGCTGGGGTCGCGTCCTTGATCGTAGCCTTGGCCATCAACAATGGCTTCCGTCAGGACTTGCAGCAGCGACTCTTGGGTTCCACATCTCACGTGAGCCTGCTTCGCGTCCAAAGCGACGGCATCAAGGACTGGAAGCCTTTGATGGATCGACTGGGCAAAGAGCCGCACGTGGTGGCGGCTGCGCCCGTGATTTACGAACAGGTGCTGATCTCGCGCGGTCCCCGTGCTCGAGGAGCGGTGCTCAAAGGAATGATCCCAGCCCATGAACGCAAGGTCAGCGACCTGTTGAGCACGGTGACGATCGGATCCGCGGAGGAACTGAATGAGAATCCACCGCCCCCGTTAGATTCCACGCCCGACGCCGGCAAGACTGCCGATGCTACAACCGATCAGTCTCCCGACTGGCTGGCCAGCGTGGGCCAACGCATCGCCGCCATGCCCCCCATCATCCTCGGTAAAGATATGGCCGACGAACTGGGCGCGACGGTGGGCTCGGTCGTGCTGGTGACCAGCCCCCAGGGCGAACTGACCCCCTTCGGCATGGTGCCCAAGTACAGCCGCTTCCGGGTGGTCGGGATCTTCAACTCGGGCTTCTACGATTACGACACCTCCTGGGCCTTCACCCGTCTATCGGATGCACAACGGCTCTTCGGACTCGGTGACCTGATTTCGGTCATCCAGTTCAAGATCGATGACATCTACCAGGCCGATGTGGTCGCGAAAAAGTTGGAACAGGCCGCTGGAAAAGGTTTTATGGCTACCAGTTGGATGGAACAGAACAAGGCCCTATTCCGCGCACTACGCCTGGAACGCGTAGTCACCTTCATCACCATCGGCCTGATTGTGTTCGTGGCCGCGCTGAATATTCTGATCTCCCTCATCATGATGGTGATGGAAAAGACCAAAGACATCGCGGTGCTCATGTCGATGGGTACGCGCAAGTCACAGGTTCGCCGCCTGTTCATTACGCAAGGCCTTCTGATCGGGCTGATCGGAACAGCCATCGGCCTGGTGCTGGGTTACGGGCTCTCCTGGGCAGGCGCGCGCTACCATCTCATCTCACTGGCGCCCGAGGTTTACTCCATCGATTATGTTCCCTTCGCACCGCGGCTGATCGACGGCGTCCTGGTGGCGCTGGTTGCCCTTGGTGTCTCCTTCATTGCCACGGTGTACCCGTCCTGGTCGGCAGCCAGGATCCTGCCCGCCGAAGCGCTCCGCTACGAATAGTGCAAACCGAATGCCTAGCGCGCGGGTAAGCCGAAAATCTACAGTCGTTATTTTCCGGGCCTACTGTGGCACGGACGTGCGTCCTGTGACCAAGGTCACATTGCATTGGTCAGGAACGGGTATAAAGTTTCCGGCATACGAGTTTTAGAACCTGTTCGCGGGCATTCCGGCACCCCTCGTGATCTAATGGTCGCGAAGCAACCCGAATGCATCTAAGTTTCGCTGGTGGGTTGGCCCCGGCGATTCGCGGGTTGCAACTGCTTCTGTATCGAAGGAGAAGCCGGTTGCATCTAACTTCCAGGGACTCGATGTTGCGGGTCGTGGATTTGAAAAAGGTCTTTCGCTCAGGCGAGTCGGACCTGGTGCTCTTTGAGAACTTGTCCTTCACAGTCGAGAAGGGAGAGATGCTGGCCGTCGTCGGCGAGTCGGGTGCGGGCAAGAGCACCTTGCTGCACATCCTGGGTGCGCTTGAACGCGCTTCTCAAGGTGACGTATACTGCGCCAACTTGCAGTTGAATTCGCTGGCGAACGAGGCCGCAGCGGATTTTCGTAACCGTGAAATCGGATTTGTCTGGCAGTTTCACTACTTGCTTCCCGAATTCACGGCCCTGGAGAATGTGGCTATGCCGCTCCTGCTGCGTGGGCTGTCATGGCAGGCGGTTGAGGGCGAAGCTAAGCGCTGGCTGCGCGAAGTGGGACTTGAGCCGCGCGGGCATCATCGTTCCGGGGAACTTTCCGGAGGTGAGCAACAGCGCGTTGCCTTGGCCCGGTCGCTGATCACTCAACCGAAGCTGTTGCTGGCGGACGAGCCTACCGGAGACCTCGACGGGCGCACGGCCGAGTCGGTTTTCGAATTGATTGCCAGGTTACATCGCGACTACCAGCTCACTTCCCTCATTGCGACTCACAATCTTGCGTTTGCGCGTCGCTGCCACCGAGTGTTGCGACTGCACCAGGGCCATATGGAAGAGGTAGTCCCGGAGTCGCTGCCCGCATGAAGAGTTCGGGGAATGTTTGCGCGAAGGACAAGGTTATGTCGGGTGTTTTGGACGCGGGAGCGCAGGCGCGTTGCAGAAACGCAACTGAAGTCCATAGCACCGGAGTGCCATTAGTAACTCCGCCTCTAGAAAAACGTTTCAAGGGGGTTGGGTTTGGTGGCCTTTTGATTGCATAATGTCGGTAGGGCCAAGAGCTCTCGTGGGAGTGGGACTCCCCGAAGCGCTCAGCAGGAAGGGGCTATATGTTCGAACGCTATACGGAGAAAGCAAGGCGCGTCATCTTTTTCGCGCGCTACGAAGCCAGCCAGTTCGGGTCTCCCTACATCGAGACCGAGCACCTGCTGCTGGGACTGCTGCGCGAAGACAAGGCCCTCACTAATCGTTTCCTGCGCTCTCATGCCTCGGTTGAATCGATCCGCAAGCAAATTGAAGGACATACGACGATCCGTGAGAAGGTCTCGACCTCGGTCGATTTGCCCCTCAGCAATGAATGCAAGCGCGTGCTCGCCTATGCCGCTGAAGAGGCGGAACGGTTATCCCACAAACACATCGGAACCGAGCATCTTCTCTTAGGGTTGCTGCGAGAAGAAAAGTGCTTTGCTGCGGAAATTTTGCACGAGAGGGGATTGCGGCTTCCTACCATTCGCGAGGAACTGGCCCGTACCAGCCAGGAAAAAGCCCAGCCGCAGCGGCAGCGTGAATCCTCCCTGCTGGCCGAGTTTTCGCGGGATTTGACGCAGGCTGCCATGGACAGCCAACTTGATCCGCTGGTCGGGCGCGAAGGCGAAGTGGATCGGGTCATTCAGATTCTTTGCCGCCGCACCAAGAACAATCCGGTGCTGATCGGTGAGCCTGGTGTCGGCAAGACCGCCATCGTGGAGGGCTTGGCGCAGCGTATCGCGGACGGCGAAGTCCCCTCGTTCCTGGCCGACAAGCGCATCCTGGCTTTGGACCTTTCGTTGATCGTCGCCGGCACCAAGTACCGCGGACAGTTCGAAGAGCGCCTGAAGACCATCATGAAGGAACTGATGGAATCGCAGAATGCCATCATCTTCATCGATGAATTGCACACGCTGGTGGGCGCCGGATCCGCCGAAGGTTCACTCGACGCCGCCAACATTCTGAAACCCGCGCTATCCCGCGGCGAGATTCAATGTATTGGCGCCACGACTCCCGGCGAGTACCGCAAGTCGATTGAGAAGGATCGTTCACTCGAGCGCCGCTTCCAGGCTGTGAAAGTGCCGCCGCCGAACGAAGTGGATGCCACCAAGATTCTGTTCGGGATCAAAGACCGTTACGAGAAGTTCCACGCCGTCACCTATACCGACGACGCCATCAACTTCGCGGTCTCGCATTCGAACCGCTACATCCCGGACCGCTTCCTGCCCGACAAGGCGATCGACCTGATCGACGAGGCCGGCGCGCGCGTGAAGCTGCGCCAGACCTCGCTGCCTGAGGACATCACCGAAGTGCAGAAGCGCATCAAGTTCATCGTTCACCGCATGGAGAACGCCATCGCGAACCACGAGTTCGAGAAGGCGCGCTTCTACTCGGACGAGGAACGCAAAGAGCGCGAGAACCTGCGCGCTCTTCGCGAAAAATATCATCTCGACGAATCTTCCACCGGCGTAGTCGGCCGCGAGGACATCGAGGACGTGGTCTCGCGCTGGACCGGCGTGCCCGTCATGTCAATCAAGGAAGAAGAGTCGCAGAAGCTGCTGCGCATCGAAGAAGAGCTGCACAAGCGGATCATCTCGCAGGACAAGTCGATCACCGCTCTGGCCCGCGCCATCCGCCGCAGCCGCGCCGGTCTGAAGAGCCCGAACCGGCCGATCGGCTCGTTCCTGTTCCTCGGCCCCACAGGCGTCGGCAAAACAGAAGTCGCACGCACCCTGGCCCAGTTCATGTTCGGCAGCGAGAAGTCGCTGGTTCGCTTCGATATGTCCGAGTTCATGGAGAAGCACTCGGTCTCGAAGCTGATCGGTTCGCCCCCGGGATATGTCGGTTACGAAGAGGGTGGCCAACTGACCGAACGTGTGAAGCGCGCGCCCTACTCCGTCGTCCTGCTGGACGAAATCGAGAAGGCGCACCCGGACGTGTTCAACATCCTGCTGCAGGTATTTGAAGACGGCCAGCTTACCGATGGCCTGGGCAACACGGTGGACTTCAAGAACTCGATCATCATCATGACGTCGAACATCGGCGCCCGGCACCTGCAGAGGCGCGAAGGCCTGGGCTTCCAGTCGTCGAAGGAAGACATGGTTTCCGAGAAGGTCGAGGACCTCGTGAAGAACGAAGTCAAGCGCACCTTCAACCCTGAGTTCCTGAACCGGCTGGACGAAATCATTCTCTTCAACGCCCTGAACGAGTCCGATTTGATCCAGATCCTCGAACTCATGGTGAGCCAACTGAACCAGAACCTGGCCCAGCGCTCGATCACAGTGACCGTGACCGACGAAGCCAAGAAGTGGATCCTGAACCAGACGCTGGTCGACCGCAGCTACGGAGCCCGTCCGCTACGCCGCGCGTTGCAGAAGTACATCGAGGACCCGCTCTCGGAAGCGTTGAT